>Ga0302326_10005622_pt1 | contig 28557 bp, 30 predicted proteins | sample Palsa_T0_3_FD_202264 | JGI IMG/M metagenome (GOLD analysis project Ga0302326, IMG submission 202264) | Peat permafrost microbial communities from Stordalen Mire near Abisko, Sweden - Palsa_T0_3 | ecosystem: Environmental > Terrestrial > Soil > Palsa > Peat permafrost | place: Sweden: Abisko... | reverse complement strand
CGTCAAGCGTGACGCCGGCTCCAACCTGGTGGATGGCCGGAGCGCAGCGCACGCCGCCCGTGCTGGTTGCGGGCGGGGACTCCGAAGCCGACCTAATGCAGTCGGTCGTGAGGCCACGAGGAAGGCCTGCGGCGTACTCGTGGCGATGCTGCAAGGGGAAGAGCTGGGCGCCGACCCCGTCGATCGAGACGTGGTGAACGTGGGAACCGTCCCGGCGTCGCCCTTACCGCTGCCCGTGGTGGGTGGCGGCGGGCAGGTCCGCTGTCGGCTGATGACGCCGGGATGGGACGGAGGGTCCGTAGTAGTCCGAGACCGGGAAAGCCGGTCACATGGCGAAGGGACCCAGCAGGCTGGCAGGGCGGTTGCTGGAACGTCAGGAGGTCGCCGGTGAATACCGACGCGCCGTGGCCGAGCCTCGATGAGGCCTGCTCACGGGTACTGAAGATCCAGACCAAGCTGCACCGATGGGCGACCGACGGTCCTGATCGTCGGTTCGATGACCTGTTCAATCTCGTCTGCGACCCGGCCTTCCTGACGGTCGGTTGGGATCGTGTGCGGGGTAATCGAGGAGCACGAACGGCCGGTGTCGACGGCGTGAAGCCACGCTCGATCGGCGCCAAGGACGGTGAGGAGTTCCTGCGCGAGTTGCGAGACGATCTCAAGGCCCGCAGGTTCGCCCCGCTGCCCGTGCGTGAGCGGATGATCCCGAAGGCGTCAGGGAAGTTGCGACGCCTCGGTATCCCGACCGCGCGCGACCGGGCTGTGCAAGCCAGCATGAAGCTGGTCCTCGAGCCGATCTTCGAGGCGGACTTCAAGCCGTGCAGCTACGGCTTCCGCCCGATGCGCCGAGCCCAGGACGCGATCGAGGAGATCCACCATTTCGGACGCCTCTCATACGAGTGGATTCTGGAAGGCGACATCGCCTCGTGTTTGGAGCCATCGTCACACTGCCTTTCCGCTGCTGAGGGTGGTGTCGAACAGGGTGCTTTCGGGTTGTGGGGTCAGTATTCGCAGGCCTTTTCGGCGTCCGTTGCGGACGTGGAGTGCTTGCAGCTCGCCGCGCTTGACACGTTGCAACACGGTCTGGCGGGAGACGCCGAGGGTGCGCATCGCGTCGACGATCGGCACGTATCCGTCGGGTGCGTCCTCGACGAACAGGGCGCGGAGCTGGTCGTTGACGCGGATCCGCCATGGCGCGCCGGGGGTGTCTTGCTCGCCGGCGATGAATCCGGCTTGGAGCCAGCGGAAGATGGTCGAGGCGGCGACGCCGAGCTCGTCGGCGGCTTTGTAGACGGGGAGCAGCTGTCCGTCGGGCGGCTCGGTTGTCGACTGGAAGCGCGGGATCTTGTAGTGGTTGCGCAGGCTGGAGACGATTTGGGCGGTGAAACGTTGGCCGGTCGCGGAGCGGCGTTCTTGGCGGTTGAGGATCCCGGCGATCGTCCCGTCGTCGTAGTGCGCGGCGAGCCGGGTGAGCAGTGCGATGGTGTCCTCGTCGGTGCGGATCGTTGGCTGGTGGCGGGGGAGCGCGACCGCGAGCTCGGTGATCGCGCCGCCGTTCCAGCGGATCGTGACGGTCGCCTGGTCGTGTTCGCGCTGGACGTCGAGGATGACCTCGTCGATCAGTGTTCTGAGGAGTTGCTTGCGGTCGCGGTCGCTGGTGGTGGGCGCGGCCCACACGCGGCCGAGATCGCCACCAAGCGTGAGCAGTTGCTGACGCTCGGTGTCTGTCAGGGTGCGCGGTCGTTGTTGCTCGCGCAGCGTGAGCTCGGCTTCGGCCTCGGCGAGCGCCCCGAGCGCCTTCTCCCAGTCGCGCTCCAGGCCGCGAGCGACGAGGCGGTGCTCAGGCTCGACCTGTCGGTAGCGGCGCTCCGCGCGCTCGGCCTGGTATCGCGCTTGCTCGACCTGCAGGCGCCACTGCTCCAGCGCGGCGTCGTGGTCGGCCTCGAGCGCCTCGGCTGCCTGCAGCGCGGCCTTGACGCCGGCGGGGGTGAGCGCGGCCAACAGCGCGTCGGTGACGGCTTGGTCGATCTGCATCCCTCCGACGCGCATGCACCAGCTGCCGCGGTTCTCGACGAGGATGCGGCCGGGGCACTGGTAGACCGGGCGGGTGTGGCCGCGTCCGCCGTCGTAGGCGACGTTGAGCTTGCGTCCGCAGCGCCCGCACACCGCGATCCCTTGCAGCAGCGCGCTGCCTTCGCGCACAGCACCGCCAGCCTGGTGCGCCCGCGGGCGCGTGTTCGCCGCGATCCGCGCGCGGTTGGCGTCGAACGTGGCCTTGTCGATGTAGCCGGGGTGGTGCTCCCAGATCAACACGCCCCATTCTGCCTGGGGGAGGCGACGCATCCGCTGGCGCGTGTTCCCGTGCTCGTCGACGTAGCGCTCACGGCGGGTCTTCCCGAACGCGTATGCGCCGGCGTAGACGGGACTCTCGAGCACGCTGTGGATCTGGTGGTAGGTCGGGACGGCCCACTGGATCTCGCCATAGGTGAAGCGGCGCATCGGGAACCGCAGCTGCTCGCGGCGCATCCACAGCCACACCTGCCGGACCGAGCCGAGCTCGGCGAACCGCTCGAAGATCACGGTGATCGCGCCGCGGATCGCTTCGTCTGGATCCAACAGGATCTCGCCTTCCTCCTCGCCCCACTGAAGCCCGACCGGGAGTGCCTTGCGCAGCTCGCCGCGGGCGGCCTTGTTGCGGATCCCGCCCTCCAGGCGGGCGCGGAGGACGTGCAACTCCGCCTCCGACATCGTGCCCTTCAGCCCCAACAAGAGCCGGTCGTTGAACGACCCGGGATGGTAGATCCCGTCGGCGTCGCCGATCACCGTGTCGGTCACGCCACACAGATCAAGCAGCCGGTACCAGTCAGCGTTGTTGCGCGCCAACCTGGAGACCTCCAGGCCGAGCACCAGCCCAGCGTGCCCGAGCGCGACCTCCGCGGTCAACCTCGCGAACCCGGACCGCTCTGCCAGCCCGGAGCCGGAGATCCCGAGATCCTCGTCGACCACGACGACCTGCTCACGGCAGAACCCGAGCTCGATCGCGCGCGTGACCAGCTGGTACTGACGGTCGGTCGACTCGACGTTGCGCTCCAGCTGCGCTTGGGAGGACTGGCGGAGATACACGAACGCCTGGCGGCGCAGGTGCGAGGAGGTCAGCTTCGACCGCTCGCTCACCGCCACTCCTCCGAACGGCGCTCCGCGTGCTCTGCGAGCTCCAGCAGACAGAACGCGAGCGAGCGCGCGTCCGACGGGCGCAGATGCGTGACCACGGGCGGCGCCGGCGCGACCGGCTCCCCGCGCTCGTCGGTGATCTCGCCCGCCCCGTCATCGCGCAGGCAGACCGTCACGAGCTGCTGCGCGCCGCCGCCGATGAGCCCTTCAGTCATCCCGTCCTCCAGCCGTGCCCGCGCCTCGAAGCGATGCCAGGTCATCGCTGGCCGCCTCGGGCGCGATGGTCTGCGCGATCAACGCCGCCAGCAGCGTCATCGCCCGCTGGCGCTCCGGTTCGCCGACCAGCTCCCACAACGCCACCGCGGGCGCCGCGCTCCCGGCCAGTTCCAGACGCAACTGCTGCACGATCGATCTCCTCGCCGCGATCATCCCGCTCGGCCAGGACGGCACGCGCGAGCAACGGCACCAGCACCCGCCGCAGCGCCAACAGATCCGCGAGCGACCCGAGCGTGCCCGCCACCAGCGCTTCCGGCGCTCCGTGCAGATCGGTCCAGGCAGCCGGGACCAGCAGATGACTGCCATCCGGCAGCACCAGAATCAGCTCCAGCCGACCGCCGCGGCGCATCCACCCCATCAACTCAAGCGGACGACCTTCCCACGCATGCCGTGACCGGACGATCCGGACTGTCGACGGGAAGCCATCGAGGTGGGTCTTGTGTCGTGTCTTCCTTCGATGAGATCTCGCACTCGGCCCTGCTGGCCAGGGTGCGCGATCGAATCGTGGACAAGCGCGTGCTGGCTCTGGTCAAGGCGTTCCTGACCGCCGGGATCCTCACCGAGGATGGCGCGGTCAAGGGAAGCAAGACCGGCACCCCGCAGGGCGGGTTATGAGCAGCTGCTCATAACCCGCCATATGAGCAGCGCTGGGTTATCCGCAGCGCTGGCCTGGATCGCTTGCGGCGGGCGGGGTTGACGGTCGAGCGCTGCGCATAACGCGGGGTGAGGCTCTGGTCACGCGGCTCGGGCGTGGTGCCCGGTCGTTCGTGATCGGAGGTCGTCATGACTGCTGTTGGTGAGCTGGTGTCCGGACTGGACGCCGAGTTGGTGCGCTTGGGGTATCAGCCCTCGACGCTGAAGTGGTACCGGGGTTGCTGGCGGCGTCTGGAGCGGTGGTTCGCGTCGCGGGGTGTTCAGGAGTTCTCGCTGGATGTCGCGATGGCGTGGGTTGATGAGGCGTGCGGAGGTTTCTTTGCGAAGGAGCAGGCCGGGACGCTGAAGCAGACCGACGTCTACGTGTTCCGGGTCGCGGCGATGCTCGATGACTTCGCGGCCCACGGGGCGGTGTTGCGCCGCTATTCCCGGAGCGTGAGCAAGCTGAACGGCGAGCAGGCAGAGGTCCTCGCTGCGTTTCAGGCGTGGCTGCGGGCCGAGGGTTGCGCGGTCTCGACGGTCAAGGCGTATGGCACGGTCGCCGGGGAGTTCCTCGCGTTCACCGCGAGCCGCGGCGGGCTGGCCGGGCTGGACGGCGTGGTGATCGGCGCGTTCGTCGCGACGCTGGCCGGCTATCAGGCCAAGACGGTGGAGCACAAGCTGTGCGCGGTCAGGTCGCTGCTGCGATTCGCCGCCGCCGGCGGGCTGACGAGCGCGGGTGTGCTGGAGACGGTCCCGGCGGCCAAGTCGACCAGGCAGGCGAGGGTCCCGTCGGTATGGGACCCGGCCGACGTCGTGAGGGTGTTGGAGGCGATCGATCGCGGTAACCCGTCCGGGAAGCGTGACTACGCGATCGTGCTGTTGATCTGCCGGCTCGGGTTGCGCGGCGTGGACGTCAAACGGCTCGAGTTCGCTGATCTCGATTGGCCCGGGAATCGGGTCTCGGTGGTGCAGGCGAAGACCGGCCGGCGGGTCGAGCTGCCGTTGCTCAAGGACGTCGGGTGGGCGATCATCGACTACGTCCGCGACGGCCGCCCGGCGAGCGATTGTCCGGAGGTGTTTCTGCGGCATACCGCGCCGATCGGCCCGTTCTCCGATCAGGACCATCTGCATCAGATCCTGGTCAAGCACGCCCGCGTCGCCCGCGTGTCGCTGAGCGAGAAGCGTCGCCGCGGGATGCACTCGCTCCGGCACACGCTGGCGACGAGGCTGATGGAGGACGGCACGCCGGTCGAGCGGATCGCCGACATCCTCGGCCACCAGTCCGTGGAGTCGACCGGCGTCTATCTGAAGTCATCGCTCGGCCTGTTGGCCAGGTGCGCCCTGGATCCGGACGCGCCCGCGAGCGAGGTGTCGCGATGACCGAGATCGTGCTGGCCGACGCGATCGCGGGGCTGGTCACCGAGAAGCGTGCGCTCGGCTACAAGTACGTGAGCGAGGAGCGGGCGCTGGCCCGCTACGCCGCGTTCTGCGCCAGCGAGTTCCCCGGGCTCGAGACGGTCACGCGAGCGTCGGTGCAGGCGTGGATCGCCTGCGCGCGAGGGCGGGCGGTGAAGCCCGCGACCGTGATCAATCTAATCGCGCCGGTCCGCGAGCTCGCCCGCTGGCTTGGCCGCCGCGGCATTGACGCATACGTGCTGCCAGGGGTGCTGCCCAAGCCGGCGCGCTACGTCCCGTACATCTACAGCGACCGGGAGCTCGCGGCGCTGTTCGCGGCGACGGATCGGTGCCGGTACTGCTCGGAGGTGCCGTTTCGGCATCTGGTGATGCCGGTGCTGTTCCGCATGATCTACGCGTGCGGGCTGCGCAGCTCGGAAGCCCGGCTGCTGCGCGTGAAGGATGTCGACGTCGAGAACGGGGTTCTGCAGATCCGTGACGCGAAAGGTGGAAAGGACCGGCAGGTGCCCGTCTCCAAGCCGTTGCGCGAGCGACTGGCCGGCTATCACGCCAAGCTTGCCGGACAGCCGGGCTGGGAATGGTTCTTCCCCGGCGCCACGCCCGGCGTGCCGTTGACGCTGAACAACGTCAACCGCAACTTCCGGCGGTTTCTGTGGCAGGCGCGGATCCCGCACCGGGGCCGCGGACACGGCCCGCGCGTCCATGACCTGCGTCACGCGATGGCCGTTCACAACCTGCGATCGTGGTTTGCGCACGGCGAGAACGTCGATGCGCTGCTGCCGGTCCTGCAAACGTATCTGGGGCACTCTTCGATCGGCGATGTCGCCTATTACCTGCGCCTGACCGCGGAGTCCTACCCGGACATCACCGCCCGCGTGCAGGAAACGTTCGGCGACATCGTCCCCTCTGCGACAGGAGGGGTGGATCGTGGCGACTGACTTCGCGGTCAGCCTGCGCCGCTATCTGACCGATCACATGGCCGGGCTGCGCGGCTGCTCACCGAACACGATCAGCTCCTACCGAGACACGTTCAAGCTGCTGATCTGTTGGTTCCGCGACGAGCGATCGATCCCGCCTGAGCGGCTTACCCTCGAGCTGATCGACGTCGCCGCGGTCACCGGGTTCCTCGCCTGGCTGCGCACCGAACGGCACAACAGCCCGTCAACGTGCAATCAGCGTCTCGCCGCGATCAGCTCGTATTTCAGATGGATGCAGACCCAGAATCCGGTGCGGATGGCGTGCTGCCAGGACATCCTCCAGATCCCCTCGAGCAAACACGACCAGCCGGCCGTGGCGCACCTGACCGTCGAGCAGACACGGCTGCTGCTCGCCCTGCCCGACCGCTCAACCCGCCAAGGCCGGCGTGACGCGACGCTCCTGGCGACCCTCTACGACACCGCCGCCCGAGTGCAAGAGACCGCCGATCTGAGAGTCCGGGACATCCGGCTCGAGGACCCTCCGATGGTCGCGCTGACCGGCAAAGGCCGCAAAACGAGGCACGTCCCGATCGACGAGAACACGGCGGCGCTGCTCGCCGCCTACCTCGCCGAGCGGCAACTCGACAGCCCTGGCCGTGATGACCGCCCGGTGTTCTTCAACCAACACCACGCGAAACTCAGCCGCGGCGGGATCGCCTGGATCCTCCGCAAATACCAAGACCAGACGGCTGACCCGACGCTCGCCGGCGCCCAGCTGAGCCCGCACGTCCTGCGCCACAGCCGGGCGATCCACCTCTACGACGCCGGCGTGCCGCTGCCCTACATCCGCGACATCCTCGGCCACGTCGACCTCTCGACCACCGAGATCTACGCGCGCGCCTCAACCGAGGCGAAACGCAAAGCCCTCGAAGCCGTCTACGACCAGGTCGTCAGCGCCGAGCTGACCGAATGGAACCAAGACCCCGACCTGCTCAGCTGGCTCACCAGCCTCTGACCGAACCCGTCTCGCGTTATGCGCAGCGCTCGACCGTCAACCCCGCCCGCCGCAAGCGATCCAGGCCAGCGCTGCGCATAACCCAGCGCTGCTCATATGGCGGGATTCTCTCGCCGTGCCTCGCGAACATCGCGCTCTCCGCGCTCGACGAGCACTTCGCCGAGGTCTGGGAGACGACGATGGCCAGCAACGAGGACCGAGTACGACGCCGACGCCGCGGACTTCCGATGTATCGCCCGGTGCGATACGCCGATTTATCCGGAGATCCGGATAAGTCCGCTTATGCCGAGTCGCGTGTTATGCCGAGCGGCGCCCGGGATCGCCCGTGGTTGCTGGGGATGGAGTGTGATTCCTCGGCATAATCAGAGTGCTTCGAGGAACGCGAGGAGGTGGTCGGGTGGCCGGTATCGGCCTGGCGGGCTGTCGGGCGGGGTGGTGCGGGCGAGCGCGCGTTCTTTGATTTGCATGTCGGCATGGAGATAGATCTGGGTCGCCTCGACGGACTCGTGCCCCAACCACAGGGCGATGACTGTGCTGTCGACGCCGGCGTGCAGGAGGTTCATTGCGGCGGCGTGTCGCAGCGTGTGAGGCGAGACTTTCTTGTTGGCCAGGCTCGGGCAATCGCGGGTTGCGGTGCTGGCGTGCTTGGCGACCAGGAGCGCGATCGCGTCGTGGCTGAGCGGCCGGCCGCGGCTGGTTGGGAACAGTGGCTGGTCGCCTTGGCCGGCGCGTTCGGTGAGCCATTCGCGCAGGACGGCGACGGTCTGCCGGGTCAGTGGGGTTGCTCTCTGTTTCCGTCCTTTCCCGAGGATCTGAACGTGCGGGCCGGTGCGGAGGTGCACGTCATGGCAGCGCAGGCGGGCGAGCTCTGAGACGCGCAGCCCGGTCTGGAGCGTGAGGGTGAGCAGCGCGTGGTCGCGACGGCCGATCCAGCGGTCGCGGTCCGGTGCGGCCAGGAGCGCGGTGATCTCCTCGGGGGTGAGGTAGGTGACGATCGCGCGTTCGAACCGCTTGGTCGGGACGGCGAGCACGCGGCTGATGAGCGCGGCGTGCTCGGGGTGACGGAACGCTGCGTAGCGGAACATCGAGTAGATCGCCGCCAACCTGGCGTTGCGGGTGCGGATGCTGTTGCCGCGCTGGTGCTCGAGGTGATCGAGGAACGCGCTGATCAGCGGAGCGTCGAGATCCTCGAGCTGGAGCGCTGATGGCTGTGTGCCGGTGTGCTGTTGGACGTAGGTGAGCAGCAGCCGGAAGGTGTCGCGGTAGGCGGCGATCGTGTGTGGGCTGACGCCCTTTTCGTTGATCAGACGGCAGGTGAAGAACGCCTCGAGCGTCGGCGCGAGCGGGGTCATCGCCGTTCTCCTGCAGTCTGCTCGAGTCGCTCAGCGGCGAGCGCGAGCAGCTCCGGTGCTGCGGACAGGTACCAGAACGTCGCGGCTGGGTCGACATGCCCCATATAGGTACTCAGCAGCGGCATCCGCGCTTGAACGTCGTCGCCGTCGCGATACCAGCCCAGCAGCGTCGTGACCGCGAAGCGATGTCTCAGGTCGTGAACCCGAACTTGGCGGCCTGGCGATGGGTGTGTGATCCTGGCCTCCTTCACCAGTTTGTGGAACGGCTGGGAGATCGTTGGGTGACTGGGTCGCGTGCCGCGCGTGGTGAGCAGGAAGCTCGGCGTGGTGGGCTGTGGGCAGAGCCGGTCGCGCAGCTCGGCGTACTCGAGCAACGCTTGCACGGTGCTGGGATGCAGCAACACCTCGCGTGATTTGCCGAACTTCGCGTTGCGGACCGTCAGCACGCCGTCGGCGAGGTCGACGTCGACGCGGTCCAGCCCGAGCGCTTCGCCGATCCGCAACCCGGTGCACGCCAACAAGCCGATCAGCGTCCGGAACGTCGCTGCTCGAAACGGCGGGCTCAGCGTGTTCGTCGCCGCCATCAACGCGGTGATCTCCGCGTCCGTATAGACGTATGGCGCTGGCCGGTACTTCTTGGCGGGCAGCAGCTCCAATGACGGCACCTCGCAGGAGGGGTCGAGCGCGTGCAGGTACCGGGCGAAGGTGCGCACGGCGCGCAGCCGCCGCGACAGATAGTTGTGGCTGCCGGTTGCCGGCCGTCGTGCCCACTGCACCGCGAACTCGGTCGTGACCGTGCGCTGCCCAGCCCGCTCAGCGCACGCGACGAACTCGGCGAGCAGCACGCCCTCCCCAACGAGCTTGAACCCGAGCGCCCGCCGGACCGTCAGGTAGTTCTCGACGTGTTCAGCGAGCGTGGTCATGCCCGACTCCCCGGCCACGGCTGAACGACCTGGACGAGCGCGAGCCGGTCGACCTTCGCATAGATCGAGGTGACATCCCGGCCTCGATGACGGAGCACCTGCCCGACCTCCGTCAAGCTCCCGCCCGCGCGGAGCATCTCGGTCGCGGCGGTATGCCGCAACCGATGCGCACCGACCGGACCCAGCCCCGCCCGGACCGAGACGCGGCGCACGAGCTGCGAGACGGCACCGGATGTGAGGCCGATATACGGCGCACGCAGGCGCGTGAACACAAACGACGAGTCGCGGCGCGGTCGCCCGCGCTCCAGCCAGCCCGCGAGCGCGTCACCGACATCAGCGGGCAACGGCAGGCGTTCGTGGCGGCTGCCCTTGCCGCGGACCATGATCTCGCCGGCCCGCCAGTCGATGTCGACAAGCTGCAGCGCGGCGACCTCGCCGGCGCGCAACCCCAACCGCGACAGCAAGACGACGATCGCGAAATCTCTGCGCCCGACGCGAGTGCGGCGATCGCATCCCGCCAGCAGCCGCGCGACCGACCGGGAGTCCAAGGCCTTGATCAGTCCCGCCAGCCGCCACCCCGCGACCGACGGAACCGCGTCAGCGAGCGTGTGCTCGATCTCACCCTCCACGTGCAGGAACCGCAGCAACACCCGCAGCCGGGTGACCATGCACTTCGCCGTGCCCACACACGACTGCGCGGCTTGCTCCAGCACGAACTCGCTGACCGCGGCGGCATCGAGCCGCTCGAGCTCGAGCGCGCCTGCCGTCGCCTCTCGCCAGTCAAGGAACACGCGCGCGACCCACACGTAGTTGCGCACGGTCGACCGCGCCAGACCACGCCGATCACGCAGATACGTCGCATATCGCTCGACAAGCTCCTCAGCGGCCGTCGCTGCCGGCACCGTCACCGCGAGCGGCGCGGCGCCCACGCTGCGCAGATACTCGAGCAGCGGGACCATCGCCCGCGACGAGAGGAGCGTCGCGGGACCTGACACACGCCGGTGCGCCATCAACTCGTCAACACGCGCCTCGCTCAGATCGCGCTCGTCCAGGCCGTGGTCGGCCAGCCACCTGCTGACGTCCGCCATCAACGCCATCTGCGCGGCCGCTGACCGTGGCCGATACCCACGCGCCACCAACTCAGCCGAGAACCCCGGCGCGAACGCCGCCAACGGCCCGACCATCCCCGACCCGCTTCTCATGACCCGCTCCCTTCTCGACAGACCGAAAAGGAAGAGCGTCGATCAGACCCCCAAGTTATGCCGAGGAATCAGCCACCCGAACCCAGCAACCACGGGCGATCCCGGGCGCCGCTCGGCATAACACGCGACTCGGCATAAGCGGACGACTTCGTGGTGATGGTGTCGGGCACCAAGGCGCACGCCGAGGCGCTGAAAGTCGACGTTCAGGCGGTCCTCTCCACGATCGGGCTGCGGCTCTCGGAGGAGAAGACCAGCGTGTGCAACATCAACGAGGGGTTCGACTTCCTCGGCTTCCGGATCCAACGGAAACGGAAACGAGGGTCGAACAAGGTGTACGTCTACTCCTGGCCATCGAAGAAAGCGCTTCGCTCGATCATGGCCAAGATCAAGACGATCACCAAACAGGGAACCGACCAGCCGCTCTCGATCGTGCTGCGCCAGATCAACTCGGCGCTGCACGGCTGGGCGGTCTACTTCCGGCACGGCTGCTCCAAGCAGACCTTCGGCTACCTGGCCCGCTATGCGTGGCTACGGGTCGTTCGATGGATCCGCAGAAAGCACCGCCGCGCCAGCTGGAAGGCGATCAGACGGCGCTACCTGCTGCTCCCGGGCAGAGGGCTGGTGCCGCACGACGCCGGGATCGTGCTCTTCAACGTCGAGTCGGTACCGGTCACCCGGTACCGCTACCGCGGCACGAAGATCCCGAACCCGTGGACCAAGCGGCCCACGACGACAAGACCCCAAGGATGACCATCGGGGCTTGTGGAGAGCCGGATGCGTTGGAAGGCGCACGTCCGGTTCGGGGAGCGGGTCGGGGAAACGGGCCAGCCGAGAGGCTGGCACCGCGCCCCGGCTCGACTCCACCAACCGGACGCTCGGGCTCGCGGGGCGCCTGGGTCCGCGACGTGGAGTTCGGCGAGCGGGCGGTGATCGTGACGGTCAAGCTGCGGCGCAAGCGGCCGGTCTGCTCGGGCTGCGGGGCGCGCGGCCTGCAGATCAAGGACCATCGCGTCAAGAGTTGGCGGCATCTCGATCTCGGCGGCTTGCGGTGCCAGGTCGAGTGTCGGCTGCGTCGCCTGTACTGCCCGTGCTGCGGCGATCTGCCCGAGATGGTCGAGTGGGCCCGAGGCGGCACGCGCTACACCCGCGATTTCGATGATCTCGTCGCATGGCTCGCGCAGCAGATGAACCAGACGCAGATCACAAGGCTGATGCGAATCGGCTGGGAGACGGTCGGAAACATCCTCAAGCGGGTCGTGGCCGAGAAGCTCCCCGCCGGCCGGCTGGACGATCGTGCGCTGATCGGCGTCGACGAGGTCTCATACCGCGCCGATCACAGGTTCCTGACCTGCGTGGCCAACCACGAGACCGACGCGATCGTGTGGGCCACCGAAGGCCGCAACGCCGTCAGCCTGCAGGCGTTCTTCGCCGGGCTCACCGATCAGCAGAAGGCATCGATCCGGGCGGTCTCGATCGACATGCCCGCCGGGTATGAGAAGGCGATCACCCAGGCGATCCCCGACGCGCAGGTGTGCTTTGACCCCTTTCACGTGGTCCAGCTCGCCGGCAAGGCGGCCGACCAGGTCCGCCGCGACGAGTACAACGCCCACGGCCGCTCGAGCACCGGCGAGGGGAATGGATCAAAGGCGCGCGCTACAGCCTCTTGAAGGACCCCGCCAACCAGCCCCCGAAGCAGCTGCTCAAGCTCGCCGAGGTCGTGCTCACCAACCGTCGCATGTATCGCGCGTTCCTGCTCTACGGCGAGCTGCGCTACATCCGCGCTGCTCCCCATGTTGCTCAGCTGTCTGAGACTAGCTTGACAGCTAGCTTGAAGTAGCTGCAATCCGCTGCAAGCGTGCTTCAAGCTACTTCGATCAGGAGCCCCAATGTCAGAGATGCGAACTCCCGCGATGCTGGAGGAAGGTCTTCGGGCGATCATTCGCGAGGAAGTTACCGCCGCGCTGCGGACGTTCACGGCGCAGGGTGCCACCCAGGCGGGCATTTCAAGCCGCGTGCCGGCGTCGACGCCGCTGGACGGGTTCGATCCGTACTCGCTCGTGCCGTACGTGGAGCACGTTCTGCGCGAAGCGGGTGGCGGCCCCTTGCACGCGCGGGTGATCGCGGAGCAGGTGTACGAGTTAGGCTTCCAGCACCGGTGGCCGCCGAAGCACCGCGACCAACTCGTACGGACGATCAACTCGCTGGCGTCGCCCAGCCAGCACCCTGAGACGTTCGAACGCGTTGCTCCGCGCATGCTCAAGCTGCGGTGACCGCACTCGCTATTTGGTGGACGCTCGCGCACGGTCGCGGCGGTAGGCGCGTTGGATCCAACGCGCGTTCAGCGAGATCGACGCGATCACCACCTGCCGGATCTTCCCCGAGCAGCCTCCGGCGTTGGCGCCGTCCTGACGATGCGCGGCTCATTGATCAGCGAGACCGAGCAGGCCGACTGCCTCACGGACGCGGTGGCAGCGTGGTCGATGTGGCCTGGGTACCTCGAGCAGCCCAGCGGCTCGCGCGTGCGCAGCTGGCTCGAGCGCCACGACGTCCCGCTGCAGGTGATCCATGCTTCGGGGCAGGCATCCATCGCGGGACCCGCAGACGCTCGCTGCCGCGATGTCCGGTGCTCAGGTGGTTCCCATTCACACGGCAACTCCCGAGCGCTACGTGGAGCTGTTCGACCACGTGAAGCTCAGAGGGGATGGTGAGTGGTGGCCAGATTTGAGCGACAAGGATCTTGTTCCGCGCACGCCGCATGACCCGGTTGTCGCCAAGGAAAGGACTAACCAAAGAAGCGAACGGGCCCTACGCCCACCAACCCTAACCCCCATGACGCCATGATCCTACAGGGTTGGCTAAGATCGGGGAAGCCGAGGTCCCGCCCGCAACCCGAAAGCATTCCCGCACCGACGCGGACAATGCCAAGCATCGCAACCCATCCGCTCGGCTTCGTGACCGGTGTGGCCGAGAGCAGAAGCCTCGCGGCTGCGCCAGAACCGGCGCGAGAGTGGCGCTCGTTCGTGCGAGCAGGTGTGCGCGACGAGCAAAGGTCTGCATGTCGTGCCATCCGCCGGCGTGACGGGCCTCCTGGCGTTCGGTCTCTTCGAGTTGGTAGTCGGTGAGCTCAGCGACGCGGCATGAGGCGCGGTTCTCGACCGCGTGCGTGAGCTGCAATCGGCCAGCGAGCCTTCGGCCCGAATGGCTGCTCGCTGGTCGGCGTCCGATCAGCCGCCCCGACCGGGCTGCTGCTTCTCCGCGGCATGACGTCGAAGCTCGCGATCCCGGGCACGCTCACTCTCGCCCGGCTCCTCCGACCATCCCCACGCGAGCTCGCTGTCAGTGTGGTGCCGGCGCAGGTCGCGCCCGCTGCCCTCGAGCACGTCGATCGTCGCCAGCGAAAGCGCTCTGGCGCCGCCCATTCCGCCGCCGAGCGCGAGCGCGTCGTCAGACCAGGCGTAGTAGGCACCAAGTGTCCGGATGCGCGTCAGCTCGTCATCGGCCAGCGATGCCGACCGATCGGCGAGGTCATCCTCGCCGTGACTCCGCAGCATCTCGGCCAGCGTGTCGAGCCGGACTTTGATCTGAGCCATTGATGCATCCTATCCTTGGCTCGGCCGCCGCTCCGTCGCCTACTGGGCAGTCCTGCTGAGACGACTCCTTCGATCGCGGAGCGGCCGCCGCATCCGCGGGACCGCGTTAGGCGTGATCCAACGGCGCCACCTCGATGACCGCGCGCTGCTGCACTCATCCGCCGACGGTCGTCACGGTTGACGATCGCTTCCATCCTGGCTACGGCTTCAGGCCGGCAATCGCCTTGGCGACGTAGCGCCGCACTGCTACACCCTGGTCTGGAGTTCGAGGACGACGGCGACCGCCTCCTCGGCCAGGATCTCGTAGGCGTCATCGGCAGCTTTGAGTCCACGACGGGCCGTGCTGATGCCGCGCTTGATGGCCCGTCCGCCGTCGACGTATTGAGTCCGGCATCGCACAGGCGACTTGGGTTCCGAGCCGGGGTTTGAGAGTTCTTTATGGCGCCGACGCGACCCCAACGGCGTCCGGCCGTCCCCAGGCCGCTGCCACGCGAGGTCGCGAGAAGTCCGTGACGATCGCTAAGCGGGCCCTTACGATCCACTTTCAGATGATCCTTGCGTTACGTGCTCGTGCGGGCCTCCTGACGATCGCTGCAATCATGATGCTGCTGCTTGGCGGATGCGGCGGGAGCTCAGCGGCCAAGAGCAGCGCTGGCTCCTTCCTTGGAGCGGCCAGCAACGCTGTCATCCTGATCCAGTGGACCCGAAGCGGGAACGCGGTCAGCGGCTCGCTTCAGCAGACGCTGCTCGCAGTCCCTGCCGCCACGGACTGCGACGCCTTTGTTCAAGACGACAGCTCCGACACGTGGACGACGCAAGAGCAAGGAGGCTCAAGCGACAGCCAGGTCTGCGACCTCGGCAGCGGCGCCGACGAAGTCGTCATCAACGACGACGGCGGGCAGACCTATGGCCAACAGGCGTGCAGCACATCTACCAACCAAGGATGGAGTCCTAAGCCCTCGAGCACACCCGCTGGAACGGTGACTTCTGAGCAATGCCCGAGCTCCGGGCCCGATGCAGGCCGCCTACCAGATGGCAGCCCGTGCGTTGGACCGCCCGGAACCGGCTGACCCTGTTCGCGGCACCGGTCTTTCTGGCCAGCAGCGCCGTGGCGGGGCCTGTGATCGTAGGGCGGCCCGATTACGCATCGGAGTAGCCTGCCGGGGGGCTCGACACCGCGCCAGAAGTGCTGCGCCGTGAATGCGGCCACAGTGGTGGCAGCTTCCGGGATCAGTAGGGTGCGCGCCGACCAGCGCGTTGAAGCCAGCGCAGCGGATGCGGGCGCTACGTCCGATCTTGATCGCGGGTAGCGTCCCAGCGCGAATCGTTTGCTGACTCATCCGGTGGATGGCCGCGATCTCAGGCGCGGTCAGCAGTTCGTCGTTGCTAGTCGGCGTCTCGGCAGCGCGATTCATGACCGTGTGGGGGGCCAAAACGCCTCCCGCGACGGCGAGCGCGCCGAGGTATGCGTGCGGCCGGCGATCGAGCTCGTCGAACGGACGATGCGCTTTTCGCGGAAGACGTCGTCGAGCCGGTGAGGAGTTCACCCGCGGCGGCGACGCTCCGGACATCAGACCGGCGCCGCGTGCTGCTCGCGAGCCAGGAGCCGTAGCCAACGGTCGGTGTGGCTTGAAGTCGGGCAGTGGGGCGTCAACCACGCGCCGGGCCCGCTCCGAGAGATCGCAGGCGCGTCGCAGCTCGGCCTCCATGTGCGCGATCCGCATCGCGGTGAGATCGATCGCGGCCAAGGCGTCGACCTCGGCGCGCCGCTGGAAGAGGTAGTGGTACGAGCGCGATCCGGCAGGTCCTCAAGCGCCCGGAAGCGGCAGCAACCGTAGCTGCAGGTGAGCTCGGCGCGCAGTTCGGAGGAGGCGAGCAGCGGGCGGGCGTGTTCGGCCATCATCGTCGTCTTGAACATCGTCAGATAGACGCGGTTGGCGGTGCCGCCCCCGCCCTTCTCGGCCTGCTTGGCTAACTGCTTCTCGGTCAGCGATCGGTTGAGGTCGGCGAGGTCGTGGGCCTCGGCATGGCCGAGGCCGGAGTCGAACGCCGTGATGCCGAGGGCCTGGAGCACGAGGCCAAAGGCGCCGACGCGACCGACGATGATCGGCAGCTCGGCGTCGCGGACCGCCGCGCAGAACTGCACGAAGCGGGCGAGCTTCTCAAGCGAGTCCCGGACGGGGTCCAGCCGGGTCGGTTGGACGTAGACGCCGTCGATCGGCAGGTCGAGCAGGCTGGCGACGATCGGCTGTGGGTTGGCCATGGCGGCGGCGCCGGGGGCGACATAGGCGAGCAGCGGCTTGCGCTCGATCTCACCAGTCCCGTTGGCCGCGCATGCGCCAGCGAGGATGAGCCGGTTGAGCGCGGTCCACGCGGTTAGGTTCGTGTCCAGCAGTGGCACGCCCGGCGCGAGGTAGGCATCTGTGCCGCGGTCCTGCGCGAAGGCGAGCGCGCCGCGGGCGAGCTCGTTCGAGTGGGCGGCGTTCATCTCGTCGGGGGTGATCGGCTTGTCGGGCGCGTAGGACAGCTCGGCGAGCTTGGGGACCTGCAGGAACCGGGCGCCAGGCGAAGCGGACGGTCTGCGGGTCGATCAGGCGCGGCACCCGGTCGTCGGCCAGGTGCTTGAGTAGCGGCGGGCGGTCGGCTGCGTAACTGGCCTCGATCACGGCACCGTCGAGGCGCGCACCTTCCCCCAGCAGGGTGTCGCCCGCCATCGCTTCCTCGATCGCGCGACCATCCCGGGTAGTGACCCTGGGAAAGAACGCTGGGCGCCCAGTGATCAGCTGCGGCGTGCTATCCATTAGATCTGACATAGTAGAAGACATTGAAGATGGCATTCGCACCGACATTCCCTGAACGCCTCCGAGCGGCCGCCGCGCACACCGAGCTGGATCAAGGCGACATCGCCTATCTGGTGGGCGCCAACCCGCGCACGGTCGCGCGCTGGCTGGCCGACGACGGGTCCGCGCCGCGGACCGAGGTGCGTCGCAAGGCGCTGGAGATCATCGCCGTGCTCGAGCAACTGTCCGGTGTGCTCACGCCGCAGGCCGGTCACGACTGGCTGTTCTCGCCCAATCCGATGATCGGCCACGAGAAGCCGATCGATCTGCTCGCCGAGGGTGAGTGGCGCAAGGTGCTGGGCATGATCACCGCGATGGCCGAAGGCGTCTTCGTCTGAGTCCCACGATCGCCGAGCTCGTCGCCGCGATCGAGGGGCTGCCACACGCTGCGTGGTCAGGACGCGCGTTTCGGCACGTCGCCCCGCAGTACCCGCCGCTGTCGGGTGAAGGCGCTCGGATCAACGGCGGCCGCTGGAATCCGCCCAACTCGTTCGCGACACTGTATTTCGGGCTGAGTCGCGCCACAGTCGTGGCCGAGTTCAACCGCCTCGCCACGAAGTTTGGCCTCGCCACCTCGGCGTTCCTCCCCCGCGTGCTGTACGGCTACGACCTGGTGGTCAACGATGCGCTCGACCTCCGTGTCGCCGACGCACGCGAGGCGCTCGGGCTCGACGACCGCGCTCTGTCCGCCGACCCGCCCTCCCTCTGTCAGCAGATCGGCGAGGCGACGGTCACCTGTGGGCGCGAGGCGATCCTCGCGCCAAGCGCGACACGGCTCGGCGACGCGTTGGCCGTCTACATCGGCCGGCTCGGTCCAGGCACGCGACTGAGCCACGAGGAACTCGAGCGATGGGACGGCCGCCGTCGCTGCCGACGTGATCGGACGGACTGGCGCCACCCGGTCGCCCGTGTCACAGGATCGGCGGCGCTGGCGAGCGCTCGCTTTCACCATCAGCGAAGACCGACGCTCGAATAGCCGCAGATCTGGACGGTCGGAGGGTCCGAGGAGCGACGATCGCTTTCACCGAGAGAGTCCGGTCGCATACGTTGGCGCGCACGTGATCGATCAGCAGCACGGAATCCGCGGACAGATCACCCAGCTGCTCGATGACGACTGGGTCGAACTTCGCCTCGAGGACGGACAGACGCGACGTGTACGCCTCAGACCTGCCGATCCGCGTACGGCGTAGCGGCGGACGTCAGGCCTCGGACACGGCGAGCAGAGGGTTCGCAACCGCGCCAGCGCCAACGGCGGGCTCGAATTCACCGGGCCTGCCGTCGTCGTCAAACGGCAAGATGCCGATGCGATGGGCGACGTCAGGGTGATCGCTAATTAACTCCTCAAGCGCAGCTTTGGCTTCGGAGTAGCTCTCGAAATCCTCCAACACATCGGCGTGTTCGACGTAGACGATCGCGTAGACCATGCTGCGTCAAGGCTACTCCCCGGACCCAACGACGGCTGCGAGCATACGGTCAGGTTTTCCCCAGACAGTGTGGTGCCCGGGCGTTCTGCCCGTCCGTGCGAGGTGGATCCCGAGGTCCGCAGACAACTCGATCGAGACGACGTGCTGTCCGCGACGGAACGCGTCGCGGATCCGCTCGGCTTGCTGCCTGGTTGAGTACTAGAGACACCGAGCGAGAGGATCGCCGGTCCCCGGTTCGGATCGGCCAAGGCCGCGAACGACAGGAAGTCGTCGACCGCGGGTTCGAGGTCCGCTGTGATCCTCCACACGATCTCGCCGTCGGCAGGCACGGCAACGACGCACTTTGACCCGAGACCAAAGTGCCCCGGCGGCGACACAAGATCCATCCCGCGAGCGTACGCGACGTGCGCCTGAGCACGCTGGTTCGCTCCGCGCAGCGTCTCCCTGGGTCGCGGCCGATGATCGCATTCGTCTTCCCGTTAGCGGGGAGCGGGCGATCGCATGGGCGACGGAAGAGTCGTCAGCGCGGTGGCTCGTCGCGCGACGCTGCGCAGCAAAACCGATCACGAGCTTGGCGTCGAGCAAAGGTCGCCGCTCCTGGTGATCTGAAAGGCGACAAGGAGGGCGGCGAACGGGTGTGCGGCTCGGGGCGCTGTGGTCGCGCGCGTGAAGCGGGCCTCGCATCCGTGCTCGGCTGGACCATCGCGCGCGATCGTCGGTGTGAGACCTGGTGGGTGATGGCAGGCGAAACGGCAAGTCATTGTCCCACGGGCACGGAAACGAACGCGTAGATCTCGCGTCCGTGCGCGAGGTGCCAGTTCCGCGCGCGCGGAGAGAACGAGCATCAGGGCCGCATTCCGATCGCGGTTCCTATTCCCGTTCGCCGCGCCGTTTGCGACCAAGCCCGGTGACCGAGCGCTTGGCTCTGACGCCACACAGACCCGCGCAGCTCCACGGCCAGTTGTTCCAGGCGTGCCATCGCTCCTCAGAGATGGACGCGCTCCGTGCCGTACCCCCGGTCCCTACTTGCCAGCGTCGCACTTGACGCACTCGCGTGCTGACGGCCTTGGACGTCCCAAGAGGTCCCAACTCGTCCCAAGGCGTCCCGTCCGCCAAGTGCCGTCGCCAACGGAGCCGACGCGCTGATCTCGAGCAACTCAGCCGACGTCCGCCGCGCGGGGACCGCGTGCGCCGCTATGCGGCCGGCACGTCGACCAGCGTCGTCGCCACTGCCGCCGGCGCCGGGATTGGGTCGCCGGCTTCGCGTAGGCCGTCGAGGTGGAAAGGCATCGCTTCGCGGATGAGCTGCTCGACCTCCTCGCCGGTGTCGCCGACGACGCCGAGGCCGGGCAGGTCAGGACAGTAGGCGCCCCAGCTGTCGCCCTCGTGCTCGATCACGACTAGATATTCGCTCATAGGTCAGGTCCGCCTAGCGCTCTGGCTGTCACGCTCGAGACTGCTGTCATTGACCGTCTGGCCGGTACGGTTGTCGACAGATCAAGCGTCCGCAGGAAGGACTCGGAATGGCTTTCCGGCGGCGGCAAGGACGCGGAAATGCCGCTGGTCGAGCGTGAGGACCTCGCGCACTTCGTGACGTTCGGCGAGCAGGACAACCGAGGCGTCCGCGAGGCTGATGCCGAGGTCGGCGTGACGATTGATGATCGTGCGCGCCTGGTCCACATCGGTGCCGGACATTGGTGCCAATGCGTAGGCTCCGCGCCCGACTTCTCCGAGAAAGCTTGCGCGCGCCTCGTGTCCTACTCGCGTGCTGAGCAGATAGTCAAGCTCGGCCAGCACGAAAGGAGAGAGCAGCAGCGGTGGCGAGGCGGCGGTCAGGCTGGCTGCTGCGTCCGAGTGCCACTCTTGCGTGGCGTCGAGCGCGGCGAGCAGCCCACTGGTATCGAGCAGGATCACTCACCGAAGCCTTTGGCGAGCTGTTCATCGACCCGTTCAGCGAGCGTTGGGTCACCGCTCGCGAACAGTGGCACTTTCGGCGGCGGATAAGTGTGTTCAGCGGTCGCTGACGCAAGGGCCGATCGGACGATCTCGGCTTCGCTCGTACCACGCGCCGCGGCGGTGCGCTCAAGCGCTGCCTTGAGGTCGTCCGGCAGATAGATGGTGGTGCGCTTCACGCCATACATCATGCCATACAACGGTCCTCGCTGGGCATACCAGGCGAACCGGATGCGGGAGCTCGCGGTCCGCGTGCCGGTCCGCGACGTTCTCCGCGCCTGACCCGTCGTCCCGTCACGCGGCCGGGTGTCGGGTCCCTTGCGGCTACTGCCGATCGTCGTGCGAGGTTCGTGGCATGTTGTCAAGCGATTCCGTCAGCTCGGCGCGCGAGCCGATGCCGAGCTTCTGATAGACGTGGCGCAGGTGGTATTCGACGGTCTTCGGGCTCAGGAACAGTTGTGCGGCTGCTGCGCGCGTCGTCTGGCCCTTGCTGAGCAGGAGTGCGACCTGGAGCTCCTGGGGAGTGAGCTGGTCGAGCGTGCTCACGTCGCGCCGGCGGGCGGTCTCGCCGGTCGCGGCGAGCTCGGCGGCGGCCTGCTCGATCCACGGCGTCGCACCGAGGCGCTCGAAGGTGTCGAGCGCCGCGCGGAGCTCCTCGCGAGCACGAACGCGCCGCCGCGCTCGGCGTAGACGGGCGCCGTAGGTCAGCTGGGTTCGCGCCCGCTCGAAGACGTCGGGGGTCCGGTCGTGAAGTTCCAGTGCTTCGCCGAAGCGCGAGTCGAGCTCGTGATCGGATCCGAGCAGGCCGGCACAGCGTGCGGCGCGGGCGCGCGGCCACGGTAGGCCCTTGGCGTTCGCCTGAGCGGAGTACCCGGCCGCAATCGTCGTCGCCGCGCCCCGGTCTCCGAGCCGGATGAAGATCTCCACAAGCTCGGGCGCAGGCGAGAGGTCGACGTCGTCGATCCCGAGTGAGTGGAGGGCGGCCTGCTGGCTTTGCAGGTGTTCGAGCGCGGCGTCCAGGTGGCCGAGGGCGAGCTCCAGGTCGGCGAGCGCGGCGAGGACCCAGATGCGGTGGGTGCCGACGCCGAGGTGGGCGGCGAGCGCCACTGCCTCACCGGCATGGGCGCGACACTCCGGCTCCTTGCCCTGCCGAGCCTCGAGCCAGGCCAGGCCGGCGAGCGACGCGGCGAGGTCGGTGCCGTACCCGGTGTCCCTGGCCAGCGCGATCGCTTCGTGGTATCCGGCGGTCGCTGCTGTCCAGCGGTCGGCTGTCGCGTCATGGCGCGCGGCCAGCTGCAGGAGATGCGCGAGCACGCTGACCGCCGCCTGCCGGCGCCCCTCCGTGATCGCCCGGTCGATGACGGCGCGCCCGTCGGCCTCGCGGAGCCAGAGCGCTCCGAGCGCGGTCCAGCTCAACAGTGAACGGTCCTCCCGGAGCGCCGGTGAAGCTTCGACCAGGGTGAACGCCCCTCTGATCGTGTCGGCGCCCTGCTCACCGTTGCCGATCAGCACCAGCGCGAGCCCATGCGCCATCTTGCACACGAACTCCGCTCGCTCCCCCGGCTCGGCCGGGAGGAGCTTCAGAGCCTTTGCGGTCGTGTCCGCCATCGTCGCGGCCGCGCCCGCGTAGAAGCAGGCGCCGGCGGCGTCTGCGAGCATCAGCGCTCCGAGCTCCGGCTCGCCGGCGGCGGCCGCCATCTCGGCTCCGGCGACCAGCGCCGAGTGGCCCTCCATCACCGGTCCGCAACGTACGAGGAGCTCGCCCCGGAGTCGCTCGACACGAGCCGCCAGCACGCCGCCGGGCATCCGCGCGCGGACCTCGTCGATCAGCCTGGCCGCTCGGTCGACTGCTCCGGCGAGCCACGCCGCGTCCGCCGCCTCGTAGAGCAGCTGGTCGCAATAGCTGTCGTCCGGCGTGATCCGCGCCGCTCGCTCGAAGGCTGCCGAGGCGGTAGCGTGAGCACCACGCCGGCGCGCGCGCTCGGCAGCTTGCTGCAGGGCGGAGCACGCGGGCTCGTCCGGGCCGACGGCCGCCGACACGAGGTGCCAGGCGCGTCGGTCCGCGTCCCGGTCCGGGAGCGCGCCCGCAAGCGCGCTGTGTGCCTGCCGACGCTCCTCGGGGGCGGCCGCGTTGTAGATCGCCGCGCGGGCCAGGGGATGCCGGAACTCCGCGACCCCGTCGCGGAGACGCACGAGCCCGGCCGCCTCGCCAGGGATCAGATCGGCGAGCTCGAGACCGATCGAACGCGCGGCCCGCGCCAGCACCGTCAGCTCGCCGCCGTCGCTGGCGGACGCGAGGGTCAGCGCGCGGCGCGTACGCTCGGGGAGCGGTGCGGTGCGGTGCAGGAACGCCTCGGTGATCCGTCTCGACACCGGCACCGGGCCGGTGAGCCCGGTGCCGGTGAGCCTCGTCACCTCCGATGCGACCTCGAGCAGCGCCAGAGGATTACCGGCGGTCGCGTCGTACATCCGGTCGGCGACATCGCCGGCGACGGGCGCGCCGGCCTCGCGACCGAGCAGCTCGCGCGCGACCGCGCGATCGAGACCGCCGACCTCGAGCGTCGGCAGGTCCGCCCCATCCAGCAGCGAGGCATGCCCCTCTCGCACCGCGAGCACAACCGCGACACGATCGGCGAGCAGCCGGCGGATCGCGAACAGGAGCGCCTCGGCGCTGGGAGGGTCGAGCCAATGAGCGTCGTCTACGAGCGCCAGAACGGGATCCTCCTCCGCGTAGGCCGCGAGCAGGCTGAGCGTCGCAGCGCCGACCGCGAAACGGTCCGTTGCACTGCTTGGCCGCAGCGCGAGCGCGCCCTCGAGCGCGGCGGCCTGCGGGGCCGGCACGCGCTCCAGCGCTCGGAGGGCGGGGCGCACGAGCTCCAGCAGCCCGGCGAACGGCACCGCCGCCTCTGACTCGATCCCGCGCGCGCGGAGGATCTGCATCCCCTCGGCCAGCAACTCTGCATCGTCGAGCAGCGCGGACTTGCCGATCCCCGCCTCGCCCACCAGCGCCAGCACGCCGCTGCGGCCGACGCGCGCATCCGCGAGCAACCGGCGGATGGCACGCCGCTCCACGTCACGGCCCAACAGCATGCGGCGATTCTAGGCGCGCTGCCGATCGGGACCTCAGACGCCCGGCGACACGACTAGGGGACCCCCGGATGCGACCGCCGAGGCTCACACGTACGGTCACCCGCACTGATCATCAACTGCAGTGTGTCGAGCAAAGGAGACACCATGGCAACGATCGAAGAAGTCCGGCCCGTGGATGGGGAGCGCCTGATGGCGTTCGTGTTCCGCGCCGTCGAAGAGGTGGGCGCGACCTTGGGCGCCGCGCTCGTGGTGATGGGCGACAAGCTGGGCCTGTACAAGGGGCTCGCGGGCGCAGGGCCGCTCACGGCGACCGAGCTCGCCGACCGGACCGGCGTAGCCGAGCGCTACGTCCGCGAGTGGTGCAACGCCCAGGCGGCAGGCGGCTACATCGACTACGACCCTGCCAGCAGCCGCTATTCGCTCGCCCCGGAGCAGACGGTGGCACTGACCGATCCCGAGAGCCCGGCCTACCTGCCCGGCTTCTTCCAGATCGCGATCGGCTCGGTGCTTGACTCGCCCCGCATCACCGAGGCGGCGCGTAGCGGCGCCGGGGTCGGCTGGCACGAGCATGTGCACGACGTGTTCGACGGCTGCGAGCGGTTCTTCCGCGCCGGATACAACGCCCATCTGATCCCCGAGTGGCTGCCCGCACTCGACGGCGTCGTCGAAAGGCTCGAGCGCGGCGCGAAGGTGGCCGACCTCGGGTGCGGCCACGGAGCCTCGACGATCCTGATGGCCGAGTCGTTCCCGAACTCGACCTTCGTCGGATCGGACTACCACGCGGGATCGATCGAGACGGCGCGCGCGCGGGCGACCGAGGCGGGGGTCGCCGACCGGGTCCGGTTCGAGCAGGCACCGGCCGCCGAGCACCCAGGAAAGGACTACGAGCTGGTGACGATGTTCGACTGCCTTCACGACATGGGCGACCCGGTCGGCGCCGCCGCCCACGTCTACGAGTTGCTCGCCCCGGATGGCACGTGGATGATCGTCGAGCCGAACGCCGGGGACCGGATCGAGGACAACCTGAATCCGGTCGGGCGCGCGTTCTATGGGTTCTCGACCCTCCTGTGCACGCCGGCATCGCTCTCGCAGGAGGTCGGGCTCGCCCTCGGCGCCCAGGCGGGCGAAGCGAGGATCCGCGACGTCGCCACCGCCGGCGGGCTGACGCGCTTCCGGCGCGCGACGGAGACCCCGTTCAACCTCGTGTTCGAGGCGAGGCGGTAGACCGGCGTTCAGTGAACGGGAGAACCCGGCGGGCTAGGATCGGTTCCATGGGTCGGACCGCGACCGAGACGCCCGCACGGGTGCCTGACGACTCCGGGTACATCGAGCGCGACGGAGTTCGAGTCTGGTGGGAGGCGAACGGCTCCGGCGAGCCGGCGATCCTGCTGATGCCGACGTGGTCGATCGTCCACTCCCGCCACTGGAAGGCGCAGGTCCACTATCTGGCGCGCCGCTTCCGTGTCGTCACGTTCGACGGTCGCGGGAACGGTCTCTCGGACCGGCCCGTTACGGCGGCGGCCTATTCGGATGCAGAGTACGTAGCCGATGCCGTGGCCGTGCTCGACGCCACCGGGGTCGGTCATGCCGTTGTCGCAGGGTTGTCGTGCGGCGGGCGCTACGCGCTGGCGCTCGCCGCGTCTCACCCGGATCGCGTGCTCGGCGTCGTAGCGATCGCGCCGTCGATCCCGTTCCTGACGCCGCCGCACCCGTGGCGGGCGGAGTACGACTTCGACGCGCTGCTCGACCAGGACGAGGGGTGGGCGAAGGACAATCGGCACTACTGGCTCCGCGACTACCGCGGTTTTCTGGAGTTCTTCTTCTCGGAGCTGTTCAACGAGCCGCACTCGACCAAGCAGATCGAGGACTCGGTCGCGTGGGGCCTCGACACCTCGCCGGAGATCCTGCTAATCACCGAGTGCCATCTCGGCTATGCGGGAGCGGACGGGGCCGAAGCGCTGTGCCGCGGTGTCAGCGCGCCGGTGCTTGTGATCCACGGCGATGCCGACCGGATCACCCCGTTCGAGCGCGGCGTCCGCGTCGCCGAGCTCACCGGCGGGAGGCTGGTGCGGTTCGAGGGCTCCGGGCACGGCCCCCAAGCCCGGGAACCGGTTCGCGTCAACCGCCTGATTCGCGAGTTCGCCGAACACGTCGGCGGGCGCCCCGCAACGCCGGCGCGCTGGCGCCGCGCGCCGGCTCGGCGGCGCCGTGCGCTATATGTCTCCTCACCGATCGGCCTCGGCCACGCGTGGCGCGACGTCGCGATCGCGGATCAGCTGCGCCGCCGCGTCCCCGACCTGAAGATCCAGTGGCTGGCGCAATCGCCGGTCACCGAGGTGCTCGAGCGTCGCGGCGAGACGATCCACCCCGCCAGCGCCCAGCTCGCCAGCGAATCGGCCCACTTCGATCGGGAAGCCGGCGAGCACCGGCTGCCCGCGTTCGGAGCGCTGCGCCGAATGGATGAGATCCTGTGCGCGAACTTCATGGTCTTCCACGACGTCGTCAGCGAGGACGCGTTCGACCTGTGGATCGGCGACGAGGCGTGGGACATCGACCATTTCCTCCACGAGAACCCCGAGCTGAAGACGGCCGCCTACGCCTGGCTGACCGACTTCGTCGGGTTCCTCCCGCTACCCGAGGGCGGCGAGCTCGAGGCGCTTCTCACCGCCGACTACAACGCCGAGATGATCGAGCACATCGAGCGGTTCCCGCGCGTGCGCGACCGCGCGATCTTCGTCGGCGACCCCGAGGATATCGTCGAGGGAAAGTTCGGTCCCGGCCTTCCGGAGATCCGCGCCTGGACCGAGCGGCACTACGACTTCTGTGGCTACATCCCGGCAGTGGACCCTGCCGCGATGGTCGACCGCGCAGGGCTTCGCGCCCAGCTCGGCTGGGAGGAAGGAGAGACGGTCTGCGTCGTTGCGGTCGGCGGCACGGGCGTCGGCGCGCCGCTTCTTCGACGCGTGATCGACTCGCTGCCGGCGATGCGCGAGCGCGTGCCGGACCTGCGCATGATCGCGGTGGCGGGTCCGCGGATAGTTGCTGCCGACCTGCCCCACGCGGCCGGGCTCGAGATACGCGGCTACGTACACGAGCTCCACCGCGAACTCGGCGCGTGTGACATCGCCATAGTCCAAGGCGGCTTGACCACCACCATGGAGCTCGTTGCCGCCAGGCGACCGTTCATCTCGGTCCCACTCGCCGGTCACTTCGAGCAGCGGCTCCACGTCCGACACCGCCTCGAACGCCACGGCGCCCGAACCTCGATCGACTACGTCGATGCGACGCCTGAGAACCTGGCCGAGACGGTGGCCCGAGTGCTGGCGGCGCCTGTGGACTACCGCCCCATCCCCGCCAATGGCGCCGAGCGAGCGGCAGCGCTGATCGCGGACCTGCTCTGAGTTTCTCTAGACGGTGCGGCGGCCGAACTCGTGTTGCGCGCGCTCGGCGCCCGCGGGTAGGCTTTCGCGGCGCCCCACGTCGCGGGTTCGGGCGAGCAGTGTTTTGTTCGGGGCTGACCAAACGAGGAGGAGCAATATGCCGGCAGAGGAGAACCTCGCCACAATCCGGGCGATCTATCGAGCGTTCGGCGGCGGCGACGTTGAGACGATCCTCGACGCGGTCGCCGATGATGTCGACTGGGCGGTTGATGCCGAGCCGGTCGCGCCGTGGTATGGACAGCGGCATGGCAAGGAGGGCGTCGCGAGCTTCTTCGCCGACATCGCCGGCTCGACGGAGGTCCAAGACTTCGCTGTGGAAGGCATGGGCTCCAGCGACAACGAGGTCTTCGCGTTCCTGCGCTTCGCCGTTCGCATGAAGGCCACCGGCCAGGAGGCGTCGTTTCACCTGCACCACTACTTCCGCTTCGGCAACGACGGCAAGGTGGAGTACTACCGCGGGTCGGAGGACTCAGCGCAGGTGGCACGGGCGATAGCCGGCTGACGTGCTTCTGGTGGTGGCGTTCGATCGCTTTGCCGGCGGTCGTCTCGGGGCCTCGTAGATCTCGAGGACATCCGCCTCGCATGTGTCCTTCTGGGCGGTTCCCGTTCGTCGTCTGGTTGTAAGCGGCAAATCCAGACCGAAGGGCGGCGACATGACGCTCACGCACCGACAGATCAACCAACGCGTGCAGGCGGCGCGCGAACAGGCGATCATCCGTTACGTGTACGGAAAGCGAAGCTGAGATGAAGTACCTGCTTTTCATCATCTGCAGTGACGGCCTGCCGGCACCGGAAGACTTGGCGGTCATGCAGCGCGAGTGCCCCTGCTGGGTTGAGGAGATGGAGCGCCGCGGCGTGCGGCTGCTTGGTCGGGAGCTGGACCTCCCGGAGACGGCGGCGACGGTGCGCGTACGCGACGGCGAGACGCTGGTGAGCGACGGCCCGTTCGCGGAGACCAAGGAGTTCACGGCGGGCTTCGACGTGCTCGAATGCGCCGACCTTGACGAGGTGATTGAGGTGACGGCCAAGCACCCGTCGTCCTGGTTCGACATGATCGAGATCAGGCCGTTCACGGACGGGCTGTGGCTGGGTGAGAAGGCGTCCGCGTTCGCGCGGGCGGACGACTCGGCGGGCACCCCGTACCTGCTGATCATGTGGATGGGCGGAACGCCGGCGCCGTCGCTGGACGACGCGGCGGTTATGCACGAGTGCGAAGTCTGGCGGCAGGACCTGGAGACGCGCGGCCTCCACGTCCTGGGGAACGCGCTGGGGGGCACGGACGCGGCCACGAGGGTCCGCGTCCGCGACGGGG
>Ga0302326_10005621_pt1 | contig 28559 bp, 26 predicted proteins | sample Palsa_T0_3_FD_202264 | JGI IMG/M metagenome (GOLD analysis project Ga0302326, IMG submission 202264) | Peat permafrost microbial communities from Stordalen Mire near Abisko, Sweden - Palsa_T0_3 | ecosystem: Environmental > Terrestrial > Soil > Palsa > Peat permafrost | place: Sweden: Abisko... | reverse complement strand
ATTGTCGCTACCGGATGTGCCGTGTACGTGACGGAGCCGAACGCTTGTCCGTTGCCGTCCTCCGTAGTCGTGCGCGCGAGCGTGCTCGTCCACGGTTCGCCGTTCGCTGCGAGCTGCGCCTTGACGAAATCGAGGCCTGCGAGATTCACGAGGACTCCTGGATGCACCCACCCACTAAAGCCACCATCCGACGAAGTCTCGCTCGCATCACCGTCGAGCGACGCGTCACTCGGCTGGCTACCGTCGATGGTCGTGACGTCGGTCGACGCGTCGGTCACGGCGCTCGATGGGCTCGAGCACGCGAGCGCGAAGAGAGACGACGCCTCGACGAGACGGAGAGATCGCAGCGCCGACAAGGTCCCCGGGGTCACGGAAGCTGAATGGCTGGCGACGATCCCGTGTCTCCGTGGCAGGTGTGGCAGTCGCCGTTGTCCGCGCCCATGCCGAGGCCCGTGCACGCTTGGGTTCCGTTCGGGCACATGCTGACGGAAGCCGCTCGAAGGCCGCCGGTCGCCGCGTAGCCCGCGCACTCGCAGGCACCTTCATATTGGCTCGGCGGATAGCACATCACGTAGGACAGACACGTGCCGTAGTTGCCAGCGGGCAGGTCGCTTCCGTCCGCGTAGCCTGACCAGAAGTTGGCATTGTTGTCCGTCGTGAGCACCAGCTCCTTGCCCATTGAGTCGGTGACATACACGGTGGCGCCGGGCAGTGGCTTTCCCTTGGTGTCGTACAGCGTGCCCGAGACCGTCATCGTCAGTCCGCCCTGCACAGGGGCACCGGATAGGTGGCAGCCCGACTGCATGCAGTTGTAGCCGGGGCCGTCCGGATCCGTCTCGACCACGGGGGAAACGGCAGGGGCGCACTCCGGTCCCCCGCTGTCGCTCGATACGCTCGAGTCAGTGCGCGGCGAGCCCGAATCATCCGCATCGGGTGTTTCGCTTGCGTCTTGCTCGCCGCTTTGGCCCGAGTCAGCCCCACCGCCACTGTTCGACGTGAAGCAGCTGGCGAGTGCAAGCGCCACGAGGGCAGTCTTTGTCTTGATCGCCCGGAGCATTGCCGCACCTCCCAAGCGAGAGCCTAGCGCTTATTGCTACGGATGTCCGTGACGCACGGTCGTCGCACACGTCGCGGCCATCGGGGATGGCGCACCAGCGAGCGCATGTTCTACGCAACGATTCACGGTCATCGAGGAGCCGCTCGCCGTTACGTGCGTCATGTGGCCCCCGGTCGAGACCCACTTCACGCGCGTCTCCACGAGCGAAGGTGAGCATGCGTCGAGCTGCATCTTGCGCCCCGTCAGCCCTGCCGCGAGGGCGATGCCGCCAAACAGGCCGCCGACGAGGCCCCCATCGACTTTGCACGTCAAATCCTTCAGCACCAGTCCGTCCGCCTCGATGTTCGCCATCGTGAGGTTGGCGCCATCCACATCAGCCGACGGCACAACCGTTGTGGGGGGCGTGACGGTGGGGGCGGTGACAGTAGGCGAGGCGACGATGGGTGACGTGACTGAGACCGTGACGTCCGTCGCTTGTTGGATGCGATCGAGCAACGCCGCATCGCTTGCTAGCAGGCTTTTCGGGACGTTGTAGCTCGCGACGAAGGCGGTGCCTTGGTACGCGAAGAAACACCACATTTGCGCGACCGGGCCGGAGCTTTGCGCCGACACCGTTTCGTCGAGCTGAACACCATCGTACTTGCCCAAGCATTGGGCTGGGTGCCTGCCGTCGTGCGTGTACATGATGCCCCTCCTTTGGTATTCCGCATCGGCCAGCTTGCGGAAGTCGTCCGCGAGCGTCTGCGGGTCGGTGGAAACGGCATCGGTGATGCTCCTGAAACGGAGCGACTCCACACCACTCGGAAGGGAGCGGGCTACCTTCACTGTGTCGACATCGAGCGGTGTAGCCGTGAAATCGGCCGGGTAATGAATCGTGATGAGATGATTCGCCGTCGAGAAAGACTTCGTGAGCTCCTCCGCAGGGGGACGCGTCGGCGACGTGGACGCGGTGGTTGCCGGAAAGGCAATTTCGGTGGTCTCCGCAGACGGTGCCCCACAACACACGGCGAGCCCGGCTAAGAGAGCGAGGGGGATCCGGGCCAACTGTCGCACAGGCCGAGTATACGTCCAGACGCATGACCTCTTCCTTACTCGTGCCACAGCGGCCCATCGACTTCCGCGCCGATCATCCGTTCGTCTTCCTCGTCCGCGACGTGCGCTCGAAGGCGATCCTGTTCGTCGGTCGGCTCTCCGACCCGAGCTGAGATCCGCCAACTGTGCGAGACTGAGGAGTTGCTCCCCCATCACGAGCTCGTCAAGGTCCTGCGCGGCGGCCTCGCCCAGGTGCTGCGTGGCAAGGCGTCGGTCATCGATCTCGCGCTGATTGGGATCTTCGCGGGAGGGCACGTGTTGCTCGAGGACGTCCCGGGCGTCGGCAAGACGACTCTCGCCAAGGCGCTGGCGAAGGCGTTCGGCGTGCGGTTCACGCGCATACAGTTCACACCCGACCTCTTGCCGGGCGACATCACCGGCTCGTTGGTGCTCAACCCAGAGAGAGGGACCTTCTCCTTCCACCGCGGCCCCATCTTCACCAACGTCCTGCTCGCGGACGAGATCAACCGCGCCTCGCCGCGCACGCAGGCCGCGCTCCTCGAGGCGATGAACGAGTCGCAGGTGACGGTCGAGGGCGAGACGCACCCGCTCGAGGCGCCGTTCTTCGTCGTCGCCACCCAGAACCCCGCCGACTACCAAGGCACCTACCCGCTGCCGGAGGCGCAGCTCGACCGCTTCCTCGTGCGGGTCGCCATCGGATACCCAAGCGCCGAGGACGAGCTCGCGATGCTCTTCGCGCGCCAGAACAAGGACCCGCTCGACGACCTCGTGGCGCTCTGCACGCAGCGCGAGCTCGTCGCCATCCAAGAAGCGGTTCGAAGCATCGAGGTGAAGCCGCTCGTGTGCCGGTACCTGCTCGCCATCGTGCAGGCGACGAGAAACGACGCGGAGCTCGGCATCGGCGTCAGCCCTCGAGGCTCGCTCGCCCTATTTCGCGCGGCGCAAGCTCACGCGTACCTGGACGAGCGCGACTACGTGAGCCCCGAGGACGTCAAGGCGATCGCGGTCGCGACGCTGTCTCACCGCATCGCTCTTCGCGACGAGGTTCGCTACGCAGGCGGCGACGGCGCGGCCGTCGTGACGCGCATCGTCTCGACCATACGCGTGCCTGCATGAGCGCCCTCCGCACCGAGAGTACGCCCACGCTGTTCGCGCGCCTTCGCCACGTGAATTGGGCCCGCCTGAACTACGTGCTGATCCCCTCCGCTCGCTCGCGCCGTCCCATCGCGGAGCCGTTCGGCGAGCCCGCTTCGGCTCGGCGGCAGTGGCTGTGGCAGTTCTATCGATCGTTCACGCGCGAGGGTCGCTGGCTCTTCGTCGCCACCCTCGTGACCGGCGCGTTCGCGGTCGACGTCACGCACACCCAAGTTTACGTGCTGTTTGCGCTGCTCGGGTCGGTGCTCATCGCCTCGCTCATCGTGAGCCGATGGATGCGCCTGCCCGAGCTGTCGCTGCGCGTGCATGCTCCGTCGCGCGTGTTCGTCGGTGCCGAGGCGTCGTTCGTCGTCGCGTGCTCACGCACGAGCTCCGGAGAGACCACGGGCCCCCTCCGCATCGATGGCCCGTTCCTCCCATACTTCGGGCGTTGGCTCGGGCACGTGCCGTCCTTGCCCGAGGTGGCCTTTGGGTCGACCGCGACGACGACGCTGAAGGCGCGCTTCACCGAGCGCGGAGACCTGTCGCTCGGGCGCTTTCGCGTCAGCGCGCTCGTTCCCTTCGGTCTCGCGTCAGGTCCGCCGCTCGAGAGCGCGTCCATCCGGCTGCGCGTCGTGCCGCGGCCCGCGAACGTCGTGCGGCTGCGCATCCCCCTCGCGACCAAACACCAGCCCGGTGGAGTCGCGCTCGCGTCGAAGACTGGCGAGTCGATGGATCTGCGCGGTGTGAGGCCCTACCGCCAGGGTGACCGCATTCGCGATTTGTCGGCGCGCACATGGGCACGCACTGGAAAGCCAGCGGTGCGCGAGTACCAAGAGGAATACTTCACGCGCGTCGGCGTCGTGCTCGACTGCGTCGCCCCCAAAATGCGCTCCGTATCGAGCGACGGTGCGTTCGAGGCGGCGGTCTCGCTCACGGCCGGCGTCGTCGCGCGCCTCGGACGCGGGGACGCTCTCGTCGACCTGCTCGTGACCGGCGGCGAGGTGCATGCGCTGACGCTCGGCCGAAGCCTCGGCTTCCTCGAGCAAGCGCTCGATCACCTCGCGGTCGCCGAGATCGAGACGAGCGTCGACCGAGAGCGCCTCCTTGCGCTCCTCACGCCGTACCTGTCGCGGCTGTCGGCGGTCGTGCTGGTAGTCGACGGCTGGGACGACGCGCGTGACGCGTTCCTTCGGGCCGTCGAGAAGAAGGGCGTGCGCGTGCATTGCATCGCCGTGGGAGCTCCGATCGCCTCGGGCGCGCCGGCAATCACAGTCTCGGTTGCGTCGATCCTCGCGGGGGAAGGGCTGATTCTGTGAGCTCGCGTGCCCTTGCAGCGCTGCCCTTTCTCTGCGCGACGCTCCTGCTAGGGGCAGGGGGTGCGCCTTTCTTCTGGCCGCTTGGTCTGTCGATCGTCGCCGCCGCCTCGATCGTGGTCCCGTGGCGGGGGTCGCTCACGACGTTCGGCGCTCTGCTTTGGATGATCGCGGGCGCGACGGCACCCGTCCTCTGGGTGAGGAACACGACGACGGAGCCGGGCCTCGCTCTGTCGGCGACGTTGCTCCTGCTCGGCATCGCTTCCGTTCGTTTGTTCTTCGCGAACCCTCTCTTCGGACGAGGCTTCGATCGTGCGCTCGTCGGCTTTGCGTGCATCTCCGAGGGCATCGGTGTCAAGAGCGCGGCGTACCCGTGTCTCACCGTGGTGCTCGTCGTTGGCTTTCTCGTGGGCGACGCGGGCGGGCTCGCAACGCTTCGCACATTCACGCGCACGCCGCGCGCGGCGGCGAGCGTCGTGCTGCTCGCGGCGGGCCTCGCCCTGCTCGTCGGTTTCGGCATGCCCGCGCTCGACCGCGCCACCAATCGCCGATTCCAGGCGCTCTTCGCAGGCAGGATGGCACGTATCGGCTTCACGCCTCACGTGCGCCTCGACCAATCGGGCTTCATCAGCAGTAGCGAGGACATCGTGCTGCGGCTGCGAGGCGCCGAGGCAGATTACTTGCGCGGTGCCGTCTTCGACTCCTTCGATGGCGTCTACTGGACCACGTCGCCACGCAAGAGACCGCAGGGCGTGCGAGGCACGGGTGTGGCAACCTCGCGCACCGAGGTCGACGCGACCGAGCCGAGCCGCTGGTTGTTTGCGCCGCGTGGAAGTCGCATCGTCAGCGACACCGCGTGGGAGGTCGACGCGCTCGGTGCGCTGCGCCCCACCGACCGACGACGAGTGACCCACTGGGCCTTTGCGGGAGACCCGGACGTTGCGGAGAACATGCCGACCGACGACGACCTCGGCGTCCCACTCGCGCTGGCGCCGCAGCTCGAGAAGCTCGCCCGAGCGTGGACGGCAGGCGCAACGGACGACCGCGCGCGCGCCGACGCCATCGTTCGCCATCTGATCGGCGACTTCACCTACACCCTCGACCGCCCCCCGACGCCGCCAGGGCAACGGGCGCTGCTCGACTTTCTGCTCGTCCATCGCAGTGGCCACTGCGAGTTCTTCGCGTCGGCGTTCGTGATGCTTGCGCGCGTGCTCGGCATCCCGTCGCGCCTGGTCGCGGGCTTTCGCGTCGTCGAGCACAACGGGTTCGGCGGGTACGCGGTCGTGCGTGCCAAACACGCCCACGCATGGGCAGAGGCGTATGTGCCCAGCATGAAAAATGGTGCGGGCTTCGAGGTGTTCGACGCGACGCCCCCGGGCGTGCCGACACTCAGCGAGACGCGCACGCGTTCCGTCGCGGCGTTGCTGGACTACTTGAGGATCGCGATCGGATCGTTCTACGACGCCGCGGTCGCGGCGCCCGAGCGCTCGATCCCCGTGCTTTTCGGCATCGTGGTCGCCGCTCTGATCGTACGGGCGCTGCGCAATCGCCGCCGCAAGAGCCGCGACCGCGACGCCCCCCTCGACGCACCACCCGCAGCCTTCACTCGATTCGAGGCCCTGCTCGCCGAGAATGGTTTCGTGCGCGGGCGCGCCGAGACGCTCGAAGCGCTCGCCGCTCGCCTCGCCCTCGGCGACCGGAACGCTCTCGCGAGCGCGCTGCGTCGCTACGCGCGAGCGCGCTACGGCCCAGGCGCCGCCACGGATAGTGACTTGGCGAACACGCTCCGATTCATGTCATGATGAGACATGCGGTGGCGCGTTCTCGCGCTTGGTCTCGTTGGCACTTCGCTGGTCGCGTGCGCGGCCATCCTGGGTATCAACGACGGCATCCCGCGCGACGGGGGCACCGATGGTGGCTCCGACGCCCCGGCAGGCTGCCCGAGCGGGACGCCGCTGTTCGTGACGCCTTCCGCTTACAACAACCTCGCCGCGCAAAACGGAACGGCCTACTTCGACGTGCCGATCGTCGGTGTCTACTCGTGCCCGGCCTCGGGTTGCGTCAATCCGCTGACCATCGCGTCGGTGAGCATGGCAGACACCTACAACGCGTTCGCGCTCGGCCCGTCCGTCATCTACTACACGTTCCTCGGTCCCAACGTGGACGGCGGACCGACGGGTGGTGCCCTGCATTCGGTCGCCCTCGATGGCGGCAATGACACGGCGCTCCTGTCGAACCTCGCGTTTCCGTTTTGGGTGGCGACGGCGGGCAGCAACACGTTCTGGATCGACGACTCGCTGAGCGCAGACCCACCAGGGACGACCCCCGCGACGGTCAACTGCATCGGGTGCTCGGGGTCGACGAGCACGCCGTGGATCACGAACCTATCGGTGACGTATGCGATGATCGCCGACGCCCACACTGTGTGGGTGCTCGCAGACGACGGCACCGGCACTGCCACCAACGACGTCTACGCGTGCTCCACCACCACTCCCTGCGTGAGTGGCGACGCGGGCGTCGCTGCGACCGCGGTGATCACCGGCCTCACCCCACCCGCCACGACGCCGATCACGTCGAGCCCACAGCTCGGCGCCTTCTTCGCGGGCGATGGCACGTACGCGTACGTCATCGCGAGCACCTCCATCATTCGCACCGACAACATGGGAACGAACAAGGTCATCGTCCCTGCCGTGACGAGCGTCGCCATCACCGTCGACAGCGCAGCCGGCAACCTCTACTTCGCCAACGACAGCACGATCTTCCGCACGCGCGCGGATGGCACGGGCAGCCCGGTTCCCGTCGTGTGCGGTCAGACCGGGATCTCGGCCATCGCGGTCGACGCAACGAACATCTACTTCGTCACCGCCGGCAACACGAACGGCGCCCCCTACGTGGCTCCCAAGTAGCGCGTGACACGCGAGATCCGAGGACGATCCACATGGATACGCGACGATCCAGTTTGTCTGGCATCGCATCTGCTTAGCGAGGTCGTTCGAGCGGGTTTCTTGCGGGTTTTCACGCGCGGTATCGTCCTTGCGTTAGGGGGTAGACGATGAAGCTCTCCTTCGTAGCGTTGCTGTCGGTAGGGGTCGCCTTGGTGGGTTGCTCGGGGTCGCCGTCCGGCGTGGACGAGAGCGTCGAGAGCGCCTCGGAGCCCCTCCTCACCGACACGGAGTTCTTCGGCCGGCTCGGCGCCGCCGGTGACATCCTCACGCCCATGGCCGCGAAGGTGTGGAGTGACCTCAACTCGCACGGGGTCGACAAGGTTCGGGGCGTGACCTACCTGAGCTACGGCCGCGGACCGTCGATCGCCCAAGCCACGAGCGTGATCGCTCCCGAAGGCGTCACGAACCTAGACCTCTTCGTCTCGGTCTTCGTCGGCGAGTGCGGCAGCAGCGCGGCGACCGGCTGTCAGGACCTCTTCACGATCCCGACCGACACCGCGGCCAACCAACAAGCGCTCATGACCGCGTTCTCGGGTTACTTCCTGACCGTCGTTCAAGCGGTGAACGCCAAGGGCAACGTCGTCAAGACTTGGGGCATCAACGAGCCCGACCTCGCCATGGCGAACCTATCGGATTGGCCGGAGCGTACAGCGCTCTTCTACGTCGCTGCCCGGCAAACGCTCGTGAGCGCAGGCTGCACGGGTTGCAGCGTCGTCGCCGGAGAGTTCGCGGACTTCGACGGCGACTCGAACTTCCAGCGTTACACGACGATGATGGACAGCCAGCTCGCGGCGGCTGGACTCCTACCCCCGACGGTGTTCTCACTTCACCCCTACGGCGATGTCGACAGGGCGACCGCACGGAACTGGAAATACGTCCCAGCGACGGCGACCGACTCGTATGTGACAGCCGTGAAAGCCAGATACCCCTCCGCCGACATCTGGCTCACCGAGGTGGGTCGGATGCTGCACCAAGTCTACAGCGTCAAGCACACCCCCGCAGACGAGTGGGCATCGGGCGCCTTCGTGCGCGGACGCCTCGCCAACCATCGCGGCGTCACGCGCGTCTACTGGTATCAGTTGGCGTTCGAGACGCTCAGCTCGGGTAAAGCGTGCGACACCGCCAGTCTGCTCATTCCCATGTGCGACGCGCGGCATGGTTTGACCTGCGTGACGTCGGGGGGCACCTCGGGGATTTGCACGGTGACGACCTCGCCGACCGAGATGTGGGACAGCGCGCTCGCCGACGAGAATGGGAACCGTCGCGCCTCCTACTTCGGGCTCCTCAACGAGGACGAGACCGAAGCGTTGCGGAAGGCCCGCAACGACCAGAGCAATCCCAACCCCGACCCCTAACGCTCAGTGTATGGCTCGGCTGAGGACCATGACTGCCACGATGGCGGTCACGACCACGAGCACCGCTGTGACGACCACGATCTTGGCGCGCCGTCTCTTCTTGGCCCCGTCGAACGGCATGATCGAAACGAGACCGGAAGGGCTGATCGAGATGGAGCCGGGCCGGGCTGCCACGAAAGCCGTGGTGGCGGGCGCGAGCTGAACGAGTGGCACAGACTGAGCGATGGCCGCAGCGGATGGGGGCGGCAGAGCGAGAAATGGACTTGCGGCTGCGGTAGCAGCTGGAAGGGCTTCGAGCTCTTTGACCCGCGCCTCGGCGCGACCGAGCTGCGCGCGAAGGTCAGCAAGCTCGGAGGCCGTGATGAGGGGAGCATCGGCGTCCGCAGGAGCGGGCGGCGATACACGCGGGGCTTGAGGGACGCGCGGGGCTTGAGGAGGGGGCTTCGGTGCGAGAGGTTTGACGGGGCTAGCGGCCATCATCCACCTATACGTGGTTTTTCACGAAGGCAAAGACACAAGGTCTGACCACTCGGGCGAATGTTCCCTATATCGACGTGACGCATGCCTGAGTTCGTTATGACCGCGCCCATCGCGCTCGTGAATGACTTGCTCGAATGGGTAGCGGCACGGCCACGCACGTATCGCGAGACGATGGACGCGTGGCGAACGTCTTGCCCGAAGCTGCCCGTTTGGGAGGACGCTGTCGACAGCGGCTTTCTGAGGATCACCCGGAGCGACGTCGAAAACGAGCTGGTCGTCGTGCTCAGCGCGAAGGGTCGAACCTTTCTCACGCTGGCGTCACACGTGCGCCGCGAGGAGCTTCTTGATGATTGCCGCCTCGGCGCTCGATCGATCGAGCACGAGCACCCGCTTCCTCGCCGAAGGCCCGAGCCGAAATGACTGCAGCGGCTCCTCGCAGTGGAGCGTGAGTCGGCGCTCGTCCTCGACGACGTCGACGATCCAACGCCAGTCGTGGGCGACGACCTCCGAGCCGACGTGCTCGCGGATCCCTTCGTCGCTGAACGTGATGGCACCGAGCAGCGGGCGTCGCACCGCCGCGACGATGCAGCCGAACGCGACCAGGAGCGCCACCTCGCCCGCACCGGCGAGGGCCGCCAATGGCAACGTGCTAAGCGGCATCCCGCCGACCCAGCACGCGTACGCGGCCAGCGCCACCGGGAACGCGAAGAGGACGAGCAGCACGAAAACGAGTCGCGGCCGCCGCAGCGACCGCAGGAACGCGGCGACACGAAAGCCGGGGCTGCTGACGTTGAATTGAATCGTGACGGACGTCGCAAGGTCAGCGCTCACGCGTGATCTTAGTGGGCCACGATGGACGTGGGCTCGAAGCGAACGTCGAGGTTGCAGGGCGACGCGAGACGAACGTGATGCTGGAGCTTTTGCGCTGCGACGCAGACCGGGATCTCGTCGCCGCCCGCGTCACCCACGCTGGCGAAGCCGATGGATCCGTTCGGCTGGAGCACGACGCCGAACGCGAGCGGGTGCGAAACGACGACGTTGCAGGCATCGACGAGCCGGTTCATCGTGGCCTCTGCCTCGCGGCTCGCGCTCTTCGTGAGCTGGCAGCGATTCGCGATGATGACCACCGACGTCCCGTTGATGGGCGGAGTTGGAGCTGGCGCCGGTGAGCACGCACCGAGCCAGGGCAGCATGAGAAGTGCGAGCACGCGTCCCATGCAGCTCAAAAGACGCCGACGATTCCCGAGGGTGTAAGGCGGATGACGGGCCCTCGGTGAGCGATGCGCATCGGGATGCCCATGTCGGTGCGGACCAGCATCGGTCCGTGGGAGAAGGCAACGACGTAGGCGCCAATCGTGGCGACCGTCGCCCCGCCGAGAAGCAGGACGAGGAACGCGGCGAGCCCTACCCCGCTGCTGTCACTGGCGGTCGCCGAAAGGACGACTATGCTCGCGATCGCTGCTGCACCGCCGACGCCCACGAGCACCCATCCGAGCACGGGATTGCCGCCCGATCCCGATGGCGTGACCTGTGCGCTCGAGCCCGGAAGCGCAGCGAGCCCCGACGGAATGATGACGCGCTCGCCGTCATCGCGCGCGACGAACCACCCCGTCGCAAAGCCGAGCGCTTGGGAGCACGGGAGCCTGCACGCCTCGTGGCCGCTGGGATCGCGAAGCGACCACGCGTGCCCGTCGTCTGGTGTGTTGAAGGCGACGAGACCACTCGGGCCGTTCGGCACGCTGGTTTGCATTTGCGGCATCGTCACGGGGACGACGCCTCGAGGCGCAAACGTCGTCACGTCGAGCACGACGTCGCGCGATTCCCCTTCACGGAGGTCGACCGACTGTTGCGCGCTGTGTCCGAACGCGAGAGCGAGCACCGCGTGCCGACCTGGGTTTACCGCGCGAGGAGCCGCGAGCGCCTCGCGGGGAATCGACACGCCATCGACGCTCACGCTCGTTTGCTCCACAGGCCCGACCACGCGAATCGTGATCTTCGGGATGCGCTGCAAGAGCTTGCCGGCGAGCGAGCTCGCTTCACGACGGGCCGCCTGCGCTTTTGCCGACTCCGCGCGCGCTTCGGGGATGGATTCGACGTGGAGCAGAACCTCCCGCGCTTCGACGAGCTGCCCGAGATCCATCTCCGCGCGTCCGACCTCGAGGGCCGTGATGGGCGTTGGCGCGAGCGCATAGGCGGCCTTGTACTTCTCGAGCGCACCGCGCACATTGCCGTCGTCACGCAGCCGGTTGCCATCGGTGAAGGCCACGCGCGCGCTCTCGCGGTCCGCGGCGTTCGGCTCGTCGGCGTGGGCGGCCCCAGCGAGGAGCACGAGCGCGAGAGTGAGGGAACGGTAACGCATGTCGCTCACTCGATCGAGTTGCGGTCGAAGCTCGACTGAGGTTTGGCGGTGTGCATCGCCGGCGCAACGTTTGCCGCTGGGTGGGCATGTGTTGGCGTCGATGAAGTTGCGGACGCGGACGCGCGCGGCAGGCTTTCGATCGACACGACCTCTTCTTCGACGTGCGTGGTGGAGGAAGCCTGCGGCACGGATGGTGGAGGTGGAGATGGCGTCTCGGAGCGAGACGAAGCGGAGTGCCCAACCGAGAGAGAACGGTATGCGAGGGCACCACCGAACGTGAGGCACGCACCTGCGACCACCATGGCGATGAGGCTAGCGGCGCGCGACGAGCCACTCTGCACGTCGGCCCCGCGGCTCATCGGCCCGGTGGTCGACGTCGCGAGGATGGGCAGCGCGGCGGGAGGCACGCTCGCCACGGTCTTCGCGAGGCCGAGTGACGTGGGTCCCGCGATCGCAGCCGCGAACGCATCGGAGAGATCTTTCACGGACGAAAACCGCGACGCTGGCTCGCGCGCACACGTACGCTGAAACCACATGTCCACCGGCATGCCGAGCGCGGGGTTGATGCTCGACGGAAGTGGGAGAGGTCGTGTGCAAATGGCGACGGCGAGCGCGCCCACGGTGTCCCCAACGAAGGGCTTGTGACCGGTCAGCATCTCGAACCCGACGACGCCGACGGCCCAAACGTCGGTGCGAAAGTCGAGCGTCTTGTGCCCGAGAGCTTGCTCCGGGCTCATGTAATACGGCGTGCCCATCACGGAGCCGGTGCTCGTCGTGTCGAGCCCGACCTGGAGATCGCCGCCCGCCTTCGCGATGCCGAAGTCGAGCACCTTCACGAACGTCTCGCCGAACGTGGAGCACAGGAAGATGTTCTGCGGCTTCACGTCACGATGGACGATGCCGCGCTCGTGCGCGCGCGAGAGCGCCTTGCACGTCTGCGCGATGATGACGGCCGCCTCGTCGGGCGGAACGGGCCCGCGTCGAAGCCGCGCGCCAAGATCTTCCCCTTCGAGATACTCCATCGTGATGAATGGCGACCCGTCGGGCGCGACGCCGTGGTCGAGCACCGACGCGACGTGCGGGCTCTTCACATTGGCCGCGGCCGCGGCTTCGCGGGAGAAACGCTGAAGGGTCTCCGGATCGCGCGCGAGCTCGGGGCGCATCAGCTTCACGACGACGCGTGTGCGCAACGTGGTGTGCTCGGCGAGCCAAACGCTTCCCATTCCTCCCGCGCCGATGACGCGCTCGAGCCGAACGTTGGGCGTCACCCACGCGCCTTCACCGAGCATTGCGGGGAGGCTAGCACTATTTCTGAGCGCATCACCGGAGGTCGTCCAGCATGTGCGCGAGCGCCTCGAGCGTGCTGGCTCCGAGCGTGCGGCTGCGATCGGGAGACCAGCCCGTACGTTCATTGGGCGCGTTGTCGTTGTCTTTGAAAGGCATCTCGAGGGTTAGCGAGAGGCAATCGAACGCTTCGCCGACGTAGTTGCTCGCGCAGCGCAGATCGCCCTTGCCGGGTGCGTCCTTCGGATAGCCGTGCTCGGTCTGGAAGTCGTCCGAGGCGCCGAGCATCGCGTTCGAGAACGCGTCCTCGAGCGCTTCGATGCGATCGGTGTAGTGCGGATTGCCCTCGGAGCCCGCGACGAACACATATGGCACGTGCTCGTCGCCGTGGACGTCGAAGAAAAAGTCGACGCCGTGCTCGTACATGGCCTTTCGCACGCAGAGCACCTCGGGGCTCTCGTTCTCGTCGGCTTCCCACCAACACCGGTTGAGGTCCTTGCCGGCGAGGTTCGTGCGGTGGTTACCGGCGAACGCTCCGTCGGGATTCATGCACAAGACGAGATGGACACGAGCCTCCTCGCGCAGGTGCGCGACGATCTCGTCGTCGTCGAAAGCGAGCCTCGACGCGAGGCCCTCCATGAACCAGCCGGCCATCGTCTCCCCTGGGTGCTGCTGACCGACGATCCAAAGCTTGCGGGCGTCTTCATGTTCGCTGCCGAAGGTGACGAGGTGCATCGGCTCCCCGGACGTCGTCTTACCCACCACTCCGACGCCCGCACGCCGCGACTTCATCAGGCGCGCGAGCAGGTCCGTGCGCCGCTTCTGCGAGTACGGCGCGAAATACGCAAAGCGCACGGCCTCCGCGGGCTCCGCGCTCTCGTACGAGAAGCGCAGCGATGTGCCGTCGAACTCCGTCGGGACGCGAAACCACTCGTCCTCGCCGCCCATCGGTGCTTGCGACGTCCCGCCTGCGGCGGATCCGTCGACACTCGCGCAAACACGGTAGTCTTCGAAGGCGTCGCCGTACGTGCATGCTCCCGCGTTGACGATTTCGAAGGTGCTGCGAGCACCGGCAATGTCACGTGCGACAAACGAGAAGAATTGACGAAACTCGCTCGCGTGCTCATCGGCACGAATCGCAAGGCGCGCGGTTGCATCTCCGACGCGCAAAAGTTGTATTTTTCCGCCATCCTTTGGTGACAGAATGCGCATGCCTGGCGTTTAGCATGGTCCCCACCACTTCAAAGCCCCTTCGGGGTGTCGGCTCGCAAGCGAGCCTCAAGTCGGCACATCGGCAGACGCGGCCGGTCGTCCGCTCGTTCGACAAGCGCTTCGCGCGCGAGTGCGCGTCTTGGGTGCGCGCGGGCGGGCACGGCGTTCTCTGGGATTCACCCGAGCGCGCGCGCCTCGTCGTTCCGAGATTCGATCGCCGTGACGCCACCGACTTCGGGCGCTGGGCCATCCTCGATCTCGGCAAGTCGACCTACGGCTTCGCGCGACGCGGGCCGCTCCGCGGTCTCGTCACGACGCCCGTACCGCGCGACGCGCTCGATGTCGTCCGCGACCGCGCAACGCGTGACTCCATTCACGCGCGGCCACGCCGGACGATCTCGCTCGACTGTCGCGCGTGCGGGGCTTGTTGCCGCGACAACGAGGTCGTACTGACGCGCGTCGACCGTCGGCGCTTCAAGCGCGCGAATGTCGCGCCACCGACGATCAGACGCGGCGGACGCGTGCTCCTGCGGCTCTTCAAGAACGGCGCGTGCACCCAGCTCGGCGCGCACAACGCATGCGGCGTCTACGACGCTCGCCCCGACGCATGCCGCGACTTCCCTCCTGCGAGCGAATGCTGCCTCTTCGCGCGTGAGGAGGAGCTCGGCATCATCGACGGCGCACCCACCGCGTGAGGCCTCGCTCGCTACTTGGCCTTGTGTTGCGCGTCCACCTGTTGCTCGACGGCGGACAGGCGAGACTTCACCGCGTCGAGCGTCATCGGGTCGGCGAGCGCTTGGTCGACGAGCTTGCGTCCATCCGCACCGCCATAGAGCAGCAGCGACTGCCCGGCGCTGACGACGGCGCCGGCGACGCCTTCGGAGTCGGCGCTAGCGCGATAGAGCGTCATGAACTGCTTCAGGGCTGGCACCTCGGACGCGTCCCCGAGGTCAACGAGGGCCGCCGCGGCCTGCTTCACGTCGTCGTCCGTGTCTGCCGGATCGAGCAGGTGGGCAGCGAGGAGTGGCGCGGCCGACTTCTCCTTCATCGCCGCGAGCGCCTGCGCCATCGGACCGACGGGCGGTGTGAGCAGTACGTCGTGCAAGAAGTCGTAGTGGAGAGCGAGAGCGTCGAGCATGTACTTCGCACCGCTGCGACGGGCAGCGAGGGCCACGCGGGCATCGGCGATGAGGAGCGGCGCGGTCAGCGGGTTGCTCGCGAGGTCCACGAGCGTCTTGGTCACCGCCTCGTCGTCGAGCGTCGCGATCTCGCGAAGGAGCAGCCGCTGACCCGAGATCATCTCCGAGTCGCGATTCGTGAGCGCGACCGCGATCTGCTGCGCGAGCGGAGGCGCTGGCTGCGCCGTTTGCGCTGCGAGCCCGTCAGCCTGCACCACGCAGCTCTTGATAGGGCCGCCGAGAGACAGCTCGCGCTCCATGCCGCCCGTCCTCGCGTCGAGGATGACGACTGACCCATCCTCGTTGCAAACCACGAACGAGCTCGGCCCCGCGGCGGCGCTGAGGAGCTCAACCTTGCCGGAATAAACCCACGCGAGCTTCGTGCTGTGCGTGTCGAAGGCCATCGCGAGGCGGAAGTACGTGCCGTAAAATCGCTGCGCGTCGAACGCGATGGGCTCGCCGCTCGATGGGTGTGCGTACATGCGCGTCTTGTCGAGGGCGGTTGCTACCGGCCCAATCTTGTCTTCCCCCGACGCCATCAGTGAAGGCGTGCCTGGGAGCTCGCGCTGAGGCAGGCTTATGCGCGTCGCATGGTTGCGCGACGCGTCTTTGATCCGCTCGTCGAAGCGAAAGAGGTCCTGCTCCCCGAAAAACAGCGCGCCAGACGCGGTGAAAGCATGGCTGACCTTGCCGCGCGCGAGGACGCGCCCCGCTTCGTCGCCGCTCGAGAGATCGAGCACCGAGACGTACTGGTAGCTCCACGGGACGAACGCATAACCACCGAACATGGCGGGGACGCCTACCGTGTCTGGCGCGTCGACCTGGCGAACGACGGCGCCGTCACGACTGATCGCGAGGACGAGGGCGGTCTGCGCCCCTTTCAACGACACGACGGTGACTTTGCCGTCGTCACCCGCGCCGCGCATCGCGAGCGAACCGACGTCACGACCCCAGAGTTTCCTGCCGCTCGCTGCGTCGAGGCAGAAGAGCTCTCCCCCGCCCTCCGCGACGACCACGCTGCCGGTAATCGTGGGGCGCACGTCGATGGCGTGCGCAAACGACCACGGCGCTCCACCCGCGAGCGACACGCCCACGAGCTTGTCGCTGTTTCCCGCAACGCCGACGGCGACGTCGGCGCCGATGGCGGCCCGCGCCGCGCCAATCTTCTGCTGCAGGGCGGCGATCGAGCTCCCGCCGTCGTCTTGCCAGTTCGTCGAAAACAGATTCGCGTGGGTCTGCCCGCCGCCGCACGCCAAGACCATCACCGCGATGAGGGCGGCTTTCCTCATGACCCACCGCCCGTCGCCTGAACGGCTTGATCGAGCGCTTGCTTCACGCGTGCCGAGCCTTGGGACCACCGCTTCGCGGTCTCGCGGAGGAACTTGTTCGCCTCGTTCGTCCCGAGCTCGCGGATGCGACCAACGAGCTTGATCTTCGTGTCATCGGGAACGTCGGGACGAAACAGTGCTTGTTCGATGGCGCCCGAGACGACGTCGAACGGGATCTTGCCGACGCGGGATCCGAGCTGCTCGCACTCTTGCGCGCCGCAGAGCATGCCGATCGCTACGGACGCCTCGTTGACGTGGTGATCGAGCGCGAGAAAGAGGTCGCCGATGGCGGCCTTCGCCTTCATCTGACCGAGCCCGTTCGCGGCAACACCGCGCACCATCGGATCCTGATCGGAGAGTGAGTGAACGAGCGCCTTGATCGCGGCTGCACCTTTCGTCTTCACGAGCGCTTTGGTCGCGGCCTGCCGAACGCGAACGTTGCGATCCTGCGTGTACTCGGCGATGACGGCGCTCGCGGCCTCGGCCTCGAGATCGGCGAGCGTGTCGAGCGCGGCTTCCGCGAGTTGCGACGTGACGCCCTTCTGCAAGAGCTCGACGATGGGCACGACAAACGCCGTGCCGCCGCCTTTGCCTGCGAGGCGAATCTCGTCGAGGGCAGTGCGGATCTTGTCCGCGTTACCGGACTTGAGATCGGCACCCACCGTCTTCGGCACCGTCACCTGCGGCGGCTTCGGGTCTGCGTGCACGTCAGCGACGATGGCGAGCGAGCTTACGAACACCATCGGCGCGAAGCGGCGGAACGGATGCGAAAGCATGGCGCGGCGAAAGAACCATTTTTCTCGCGGCTTGGTAAGGGGGGACGTGCTATTTCCGCGGGGATGGCATCGGAGTCCCGCCCGTCCGGACGACCAGGACGGCCGTGGTACTTGGTGCTCGCCCTCCTCATCTGCTCAGGCCTCGGTGCCTGTGGGGCGACCGAGGGGTGGGGAAGGATCGAGATCTACCGCGGAGCGCAGCTCGATTACACGCGTGACCTCGCGCGCGAGGAAGATCGCAAGTCCGTCCAAGGCGCGGTCGACAAGATGCTCGCGGTGATGGACGCCGAACGCCCGCGTGTGTTTCCCCTCGCCGCGGCCGAGCTCGTCTTGGGCATCGCGATGTTCGTCTTCGCGGCAGCGGCCATGACGGGGCGCGCGGGCGCGCGGCGCGTGCTGGTTCAAGTCGTGATTGCCCAAGCCCTCTTCGTCATCTTGACGTTCGTGCTCACGCCGAAGCTCCGCTGGAGCGAGATCGAGATCATGATCGCGCAAGCTAGCGTCAAACAGCTCGACCACGGCGACAAACCCGAGGCGGTCGAGCTCACGCTGCCGGCGCTGCGCGTATTCTATCGGGGTGTCGTCATTGCCGGGCTCGCCGTTCGATCGGCGGTTGCGGCGCTCGTCGTGGTCGGGCTCACGCGCCCGCGCGCGCGGGCGTTCTACGACGCGCAGAGCGAACGTCCGACCGAAGGTTGAGACGTGAAGATCCGTAAGCTCGACGCAGCGCTCGTCAATCAGATCGCAGCGGGCGAGGTGGTCGAGCGCCCGGCGAGCATCGTGAAAGAGCTCGTCGAGAACGCGCTCGACGCCGGCGCGACGCGCGTCCGCGTCGACATCGAGCACGGCGGGCTCACCCTCGTCCGCGTGACCGACGACGGCGAAGGCATGAGCCGGGACGACGCGGCGCTCGCGCTCGAGCGTCATGCGACGAGCAAGATCACGGCGTTCGACGACTTGTTGCGTCTCACGACGTTTGGTTTTCGAGGTGAAGCGCTGCCGAGCATTGCGTCCGTGTCGCGCCTCACCCTCACGACCCGGCGCGAGGAAGATAGCGAAGCCACGGAAGTGACGGTCGACGATGGCACGGCCCACGTACGCGCGACCTCGCGTGCGCGGGGCACGACCGTCGAGGTGCGCGAGCTCTTCTTCAACGTCCCGGCGAGGCGCAAGTTTCTCAAGGCCGCTCCCACCGAGGCGGCGCACGTGGGCGAGGTCGTACTGCACGCGGCGCTCGCGCGGCCGGAAGTGACGTTCGTGCTCGCGCGCGACGGCAAGGTGGCGCGCGAGTATCTCCGTGCCAGCACCCGGCGCGAGCGCGCGCTCCACGCGCTGTCGGAGCCGCGCCTCGTCGCGTGCAAGGGCGAACGCGGTCCGCTCCGCGTCGAAGCCCACCTCGGCCCCCCGGAGAGGGCCCGGGCGGGTGCGGGTGCGCTCCACTTGCTCGTCAACGGGCGCCCCGTGCGGGATCGTCCGCTCGCTCGCGCCGTGGCGCAAGCGTATGGGTCGGTGCTCGAGGGAGGGCGCTACCCCGTGGGCGTGGTGCACATCGAGCTCGCCCCCGAGCTCGTCGACGTGAACGTTCATCCGCAGAAGTCCGAGGTGCGCTTCCAGGACGCACGGGCGCTCTTCGATGCGCTGACCCGCGAGCTCTTCGACTCCCTCGCCAAGGTGTTCGCGATCCCGGCGCTCGGGCCATCATCGAGGCCGTGGCTCGCGCCCTCGTCGCGTTCGTACCTGAATCCTCCTTCTACGGATCCTGGGGCCTCGTCGAGCGGACCACCGGCGTTCGCGCTCGCGGAACGCGACACCACGCGGTCGGTCGTGGCGGACGATCTCGCGGCGCTCGTGTCGTTCGCCCCAAGCCCGAGCGAAGGTCCAAGCACGCAGGCGAGCAGGTCGGAGGATCCGCGGCTCTTCTCGACGCAAGGTTTCTACGCGTCGCTTCGCTTCGCCGCGCAGATCCGCAGCACGTTCCTCGTCTGCGAGAGCGACGACGGCGTCTACGTCATCGACCAGCACGCCGCCGACGAGCGCCGAAACTTCGACAAGCTCCGTCGGGCGTTCGAGACGCGCGCGGTCGCCGTGCAAAAGCTCCTCGTGCCTGAGATCGTCGAGGTCTCCCCCGAAGAAGCGGTGACGCTCGCCGAGCACGAGGAGGTGGCGGCGCGTTTGGGCGTCGAGGTACGCACCGTCGGTCCCACGTCCGTTGCCGTTCATGGTGTACCGGCGCTCCTCGTGCGCGCGCGGCCCGAGCGGTTGCTCCGCGATCTCCTCGCCGAGCTCTCGCGGGCGGCGAGCCGGCCGTTCTCGGGCGCCGTCGATCTCGTGCTCGCGACGATGGCATGTCATGGGTCGATTCGTGCGGGCGATGCGCTGTCGGCTCAGCAGGCGCAAGCGCTCGTGGCTGCGCTCGACGACGTCGACTTCTCCGGGCACTGCCCTCACGGCCGCCCCGTGCTGCTTCGCATTCCGTTCTCCGAGCTCGAGCGGCGCGTGGGCAGGTGAGCGTGTACGCTGGCGCGCCATGACCAGGTCAAAGCACGTGTACTTCTTCGGGGATGGCCGCGCCGAGGGGGATCCCGCGCGGCGCGACTTGCTCGGCGGCAAGGGCGCCGGGCTCGCCGAGATGACGTCGCTCGGGTTGCCCGTACCGCCAGGGTTCACGATCTCTACCGAAGCGTGCAACGCGTTTGCGAAGACGCATGCGCATCCAGAGGGTCTGCGCGAAGAGGTCGCCTCGGCACTCGCACGCGTCGAAGTGAGCGCCTCTGCGAAGCTCGGGGATGGCGAGCGCCCACTCCTCGTGAGCGTTCGGTCGGGCGGCCGCGCGTCGATGCCCGGCATGATGGACACGATCTTGAACCTCGGCCTCAACGACGAGACCGCCGAGGCGCTCGCGAAGCGCTCGAAGAACCGCCGCTTTGCGATGGATGCGTACCGGCGGTTCGTCGCGATGTACGCCTCGATTGCGCTCGGTCTCGACAAGGCGCCGTTCGATCACGCGCTCGACGAGGCACGTTCACGCGTGGCGAAGACGAAGAACGTCGACGTGACGCGGCTCAACGCAGAGGAGCTCAAGCGCGTCGTCCCCGATAGCGATCTTCCGGAGGCCGAGCTCGAGGCGCTCGTCCGCGCGTTCAAGAAGATCGTGAGGGACAAGACCGGCAAGGACTTCCCCACCGACCCGAAAGCTCAGCTCTGGGGCGCCATCGAGGCTGTGTTCGCGTCGTGGAACAACGCGCGCGCGGCGTACTACCGAAGGCTCCACGACATCCCCGACGATTGGGGCACGGCGTGCAACGTCCAAGCGATGGTCTTCGGCAACCTCGGCGATGACAGCGCGACGGGCGTGGCGTTCACGCGCAATCCGTCGACCGGCGACAAGGCCCTCTTTGGTGAGTGGCTGCCGAACGCTCAAGGCGAGGACGTCGTCGCGGGCATTCGCACGCCGATGCCCATCAAGTCCAGCGAGAAGGGTGACTCGCTCGAGCAGCGGATGCCGATCGCGTTCGCAGAGCTCGTGAAGATCTCGACAGGGCTCGAGACGCACTTCCGCGACATGCAGGACCTCGAGTTCACCATCCAGAACGGGCGCCTCTACATGCTCCAGTGCCGCAGTGGGAAGCGCACGGCGCGTGCCGCAGTGCGGATCGCGGTGGAGATGGTGCGCGAGCGGCTCATCACCGAGCGCGAAGCCGTGCTGCGCGTCGAGCCCGAGTCGCTCGATCAGCTTCTTCACCCGACGCTCGATCCGGCGGCCACGAAAGAGCGACTCGCGCGTGGGCTCGCCGCGAGCCCGGGCGCCGCGAGCGGGCAGATCGTCTTCGACGCCGTGGAGGCCAAGCGGCGCGCGCTCCAGGGCAGCGCGGTCATCCTCGTTCGCGTCGAGACCTCGCCCGAGGACATTCAGGGCATGCAGGTCTCGCTTGGCGTCCTCACGGCGCGCGGCGGGATGACGAGCCACGCGGCCGTCGTCGCACGTGGCATGGGCAAACCATGCGTCGCCGGAACGACGTCCGTTCAAGTCCGCTACGACGACCAGACGGCGACGTTCTCGCTCGAAGATGGCGGCAGCAAGGTCCTCAAGAAGGGCGATGCCATCACGATCGACGGCGGCACCGGCGAGGTGTTCTTCGGCGCCGTGCCGACGGTTCCGGCTGGGCTCTTTCCCGAGCTCGAGGAGCTCATGGTGTGGGCTGACGCGCATCGCGTGCTCCGCGTTCGCGCGAACGCCGACACACCTCACGACGCCCGCACGGCACGGGCGTTCGGGGCGGAGGGCATCGGGCTGTGTCGGACCGAGCACATGTTCTTCGGCGAGGAGCGCATCGTCTCCGTTCGGGAGATGATCGTCGCCGAGACGACGGCGGAGCGCGAGCGCGCGCTCGCGAAGCTCTTGCCGTTCCAGCGCGCGGACTTCATCGAGATCTTCCGAGCGATGGACGGCCTGCCGGTCACGATTCGATTGCTCGACCCACCGCTCCACGAGTTCTTGCCCACGGAGCCCGCGCAGATCGCCGAGGTCGCACGCGGGATGGGGGTCGAGCCGCGCGTCATCGCGGCACGCTCGAAGGACCTCCACGAGCAGAACCCGATGCTCGGGCACCGTGGCTGCCGGCTCGCCATCACCTATCCGGAGATCTACGCGATGCAGGTACGCGCCGTGTTCGAGGCTGCGAAGACCGTGAAGGAGGAGGGCGCCTCTGTCCACCCCGAGATCATGATCCCCCTCGCCATCTCGAAGGCCGAGCTCGACGCGATGAAGAAGATCACGGGCGACATGGCCAAGGAGGTCGGCGACGTCCCACCGTTTGCGTTCGGTACGATGATCGAGCTGCCCCGTGCGGCGCTCCTCGCCGACGAGCTCGCCGAGACTGCCGAGTTCTTCTCCTTCGGCACCAACGACCTCACCCAGGCGACGATGGGACTCTCCCGCGACGACGCTGGGCGCTTTCTCCCCACGTATGTCGAACGCGGCATCTTGCCGAAGGATCCGTTCGTGTCGATCGACGTGGATGGTGTGGGGCAGCTCGTGAAGCTCGCCGTCGCGCGCGGACGGAAGACGCGCAGCAACATCAAGCTCGGCGTGTGCGGCGAGCACGGCGGAGACCCCGCCAGCATCGCGTTCTTCCACGAAGCGGGCCTCGCGTACGTGAGCTGTTCGCCGTTTCGCGTCATCATCGCGCGCCTCGCGGCTGCGCACGTCGCCGTCCGCGAGTCGACGCCGAGTGCGAGCGGCGCCAGTCCGAAGCGCGCGCCGTTCGGCACAGCGTGAACGTCGCACCGCTCGAAGCTGCGCTGGAGCAAGACCCGAGCGCGCTCGTCTGCGTCGTTGGCCAGACCGCCAGCGGGAAGACGGAGCTTGCCACGCGCTTTGCAGCGCACGTCGGCGGGGAGATCGTCACGGCAGACAGCGTGCAGATCTACCGCGAGTTCGACGTGGGCGCGGGCAAGCCGACCCCTGAAGAGCTCGCGCTCGCCCCTCACCATCTGGTCTCCGTGCTCGACCCGATGTCGCACGCCTCTGCTGCGCGGTTCGTCGGGCTTGCCGACGCCATCATCGCGGACGTGCGGGCCCGCGGGCGCGTCCCCATCGTGTGCGGCGGAACGTTCCTGTGGGTGAAGGCGCTCGTGCAAGGGCTTGCGCCAGCGCCACCGGGGACGGAGGAAGCGCGCGCGCGCCACCGCGCTCTCGTGGAGAAAGATGGGCGAGAGGCGCTCCACGAAGCGTTGCGGATGGTCGACCCGGCGTCGGCCGCCCGGCTTCACCCGAACGACGTGGTTCGCACGAGCCGGGCGCTCGAGGTGTTCGAGGCCACGGGGCAGAAGATGAGCGACCTCCACGCGGCGCACGGTTTCGCCGAGGCGAGGTACCGCGCGAAGCTCTATGCGATCAGGCGCTCGCCTGAGGAGCTTCGCGCGCGCATCGAGCGGCGCGTCGATGGGTTTTTCCGGGCGGGGCTCGTGGAGGAGGTGCGCGCGCTGCTTGTGCGCGGAAGGGGGAGCGCTCGCGCAATGGGGGCCGTCGGGTACAAGGAGGTTGCTGCGTATTGTCGGGGGGAGATGGGCGAGGCGGAGATGCGGGGCGCTATCGCACGAGCAACCCGCGTCTTTGCGCGGAGGCAGCGAACATGGCTGGGGCACGAGGACGTCACGTGGCTCGAGCCGGCTGAAGGCTAGATTGAGCGTTCGCGTCTATAGCGACAGCGCGAGGTCGATCAGCTCGCCGAACGTCTTCGGCGCCGACGTCGGCACTTCCCGCGCCATCTCCGCGACATGCGCCGCGGCGACCGGGCGCGTGGGGCGCGTGATCTCCGCGCTCGTCGGCACGTCGAGGGTCAGCGTGCTCGAGGGCTCGGGCATCGACGGGGCGCGCGGCGCCTGAAGGTTGGGCAGCGGGCCTGGCGGCGGGCGTGTCGCCTCGCCCGGTGCGGACGGAAGCTGGACCTCCATCTCGTCCGGGGGCGCGGGCTGCTGGAGCGTGGGGCTTCGCATCGACTGGAGCTGAATCGACGCCTCGGGCGTGGGTGCCTTGATGACCTGCGCCTCGCGTACGCCCGTGAAGTCGTCGTCGAACGAGAGCGCGTCCGAAGCGACCTGCTTGCCGGACTCGGGGGGCGGCGTGTGCGCGACCTGAATCTGCGCTTCTTGCGGCGTCTCCGCGGGCTCGGTGATGGGGCGGCGTGACGATGGCGGCGGGCCCTCGTCTTCCGGCTCGGGCAGTGGGAGCATCTCGGGGGGCGCGGTCGCTTCGATCGTCGAGGCCAGCGAGCCGTCGTGGACGATGTTCGAGTCGTCGAGCTCGAGCACGTCCTCGGCTTCGATCTCTTCGGGCTCCACGTCGACGGCAGGTGCTGCGACGAGACGCGCGCGGCTCTCGAGCGGCGCCTCGACCTCGCGCTCGGGAGGGCTCATGTCCTCTCCGCTCGACGCGACCTCGTTGGCATGGGTGACTTGCACCGACGTGAGGTCCGTCTTGTCCTGAGCTTCTTCAGCGGCAGGCATGGGGCGTGGAGCCGAGGCGTTCGCCTTGATGCGGGCGAGGAGCGCTTCGAGCTTGGCGATGCGCTGAGTCATGATGCACCTCGTTGGAGCCGCACGAGCGCTTCGCCATAGGTCGCGCCTTGCGCGAGCCACTCCCGCACGCGCGACGCACCGCTCTCGCTGGCGACGAGCACGCGGATGCCGCCTTGCTCCGACAAGAGAGCGCAGTAGACCGCGCGGGCCGTCGCAACGGCGAGCGCTCCCTCGATGATGCTCGCGATGAAGTCCGATGCGAGGCTCGGCGCGTCCGTGACGTGGACGACGAGGGCGCGGCCCCAGCGCTCGAGGTTGCACGATCCCAGGCCGGCGATGGCGAGCTCGGCCGCGAGGAGCGACGCGGCGTGCTCGAGGTCCGCGTCGAGCAAGGGCTTGGCTCCCGACGCGCGCCGAATGATGCCGCGGCCGAGGTGAGCGCCGAGCTCACGCCCAACGCGGCTGCGCACGGCCTGTGACGCACCGGCGACGAGCGCTTTCAGCACGTCGGCGGGAACAACGACACCCTGGGCGCCGTCTCCGATGTGAACCGAACCCGATTGCAAATCGAAGCGGATCGAGCCCGAGACGTCGACTGAGCTTGCCATGTTCGGCATCCACGATAGAAGGGTAGAAAAGAGCGTGTCAAATAGGTGGGTGCGATTGGCTCTCTTCAGCGCGGGCGTGCTCGCCCCAGCACCAGCTGTTGGCAAGCCGATCGTGGTCGAAAGCCCGCCGGTCGACGGATCCGCCGCAGGCGGGACGTCGCGAACATCGCCCGTGGCCGAGGAGGCGTGCTCCTTTCGGCACCCCATCTGCGTCCACGGGGGCTCGAGCACGCTTGGCGTGCTCGACGCGCTCGAGGGTGCCTGGGACACCGGCGTCGTCCTGGGGGTGCCTCTGCCCGGGTCGTTCGACGCGTGGATGACACCCGGGCCGTCGCGGAGCGCCATTCGGAGCCGGGACGTCCTTTCGCATCGTGATCGCGTCCACGCCTTCTCGGTCATCGACTCGCGGCTCGTTGCGTCCTGCTCGCTCGACTTCGTGTGCGCGCGGGAGCTCTATACGGCGAGCGCACTCGAGGCGACGCCGAGCATCGACGACGGGACCCTGCGTTCAGAAGCGACCGCGCTGGCACGCCTCGCCGTTCCGTGCGCGCTGATCGACACGGGCGTCTTTCAGTCGCATCCCGACCGCGCGCTCGTCGACACGCACGTCGCACCCCACTACATCGAGGGTGCGTCGATCTTCTTCTCGTGGCTCGACGATGCGTTCGCGAAGGAGCCCGGCCACTTCATCACGGCGTCGTGGGCGTTCGTCGACACGAAGACGGCCTCCGACTTCGACTGGGCAACCGAGCCGGACGTGTTCGACGTCGTGCGCGAGAGCCTCAAGGACGCGCTCCACCCGAGCTCGACGCTCGACGACGTGCTGGGCGAGCTCGCGGTCGTGCGGGCGCTCTCGTTCGAGCCCGCGCCGCCTCTCGCGTGGGACGTCGCGTGGCCAACGGTAGCGCGCACGCTCGCCTCACCCGAAGGCGTCTCGGAGACTGGCGCGGCCTACGTTCGCGTCGACACCAAGGGTCACAAGCCCGGCGCGCATCTGCGCGTCGATGCGTCCTGGGAGGAGCACGCCAAGCTTCGTTGGGCCGTGGTCAAGCTCGACGCGCAAGGCCACGAGCTCGCGCGTTACCCGGCGACGGTCGCGCAGAAGGCGACGGAGGCCCACGTTCAGATCGTGGACGTCGACGACGCGAGCGCGCTGCTCGTCGTGGTGACGAACGTCGGCAACTGGACGCACCCGTTCGACCCGGATGACGAGGTCTGGGAGCCCCACGGCTGGCTCCTCACGATTGCAGCGGAGTGACTAGTGCTGCGCGAAGAACGAGGCGAGCGCTGCGCTCACCTTCTCGGGCTGCTCCACCGCGGAGAGGTGGCCCGCGTTCTCGATCGTGACGAGCTCGGCGCCGCGAACGGCGGAGGCGATCTCGCGGGAGCGCTCGGGCGGCGTCGCGCGGTCTTCGGCGCCGCACATCACGAGCGTGGGGACGTCGATGCGAGGCAGCTCGGCGCGGAAGTCCCCGCGCTGGAAGATGGCCTTGCCCGCGCGGTAGACGCCCTCGCGCGGGAAGCCGATGGCGTCGTTCCAGAAGCGCGTCGCGAGCTCGGGTCTCTCGCGGCGCGTGCGCTCGCAGAAGAAGAGCGGCATGACGCGCCTCGCGGCGAGCCAGTCGGGCATGCCGACGCGCCGAAAGGTCGAGAGCATCGCGCGGTACTGGACGCGCTTGCGCAACATCTCGGGGGCGGCGCTCGTGTCGAGCAGGGCGAGCGCGGAGAGGCGATCGGCGGCGAGCACGGCGAGGCGCATGCCGATCATCCCGCCCCACGAGAGCCCGGCCATCGCGAAGTGCTTCACGGAGAGCGCATCGAGCGCGTCGAGCAACGCCCGCGCGTTGTCATCGAGGGAGAACGGCGGTGGCGGCTCGCTGTGGCCGTGACCGGGCGGGTCGAATACGAGCACGCGACCGAGCTGCGCGAGCGCAGCGATCTGCCCATCCCACATGCCGCCGTCTGTGAGGAACGACGGCCACAGCACGAACACGCGCTCGCCCTTGGTGCCGTGGTCTTCGTAGTAGAGGCGCCCTAGGCGTGTCGCGACGTACATACAAGGCAGCGTTTACACCAAAGCGCAGCTGCGATGCGACGGAACTGAAACGAACGCGATGCGGCCGGGCGCTCCCTTCGAGAGCACCCGATCGTCGTCTTGGCCTGCAGCGACGACGGCAGGGTCCAGGTCTTCCCACCATCGGTGGCATCTCTCCTCCTCTAAGGCGGCTGGGATGATTTGGAGGGCGAGCCCTCATGTCTCTGTCGGCTCACGCGCACGGCTCTGAGCTCACGCGCGCAACACGGGTTTGCCTTCCCGCACGCGCGTTCGCAACGCTGTAGCGTTCAGCTCCTCGTCGTCGCCCTCGCCGTCGAGCACTTCGTCGACGAGCACCTTGCGAAGCTCTTCGGTACGAGTCCCGCCGATGTCGAAGTGATGGTTCTCGGGGTGGAAGAGCGGCGTCGTGACGTCGTTGTAGAAACCGACGAGCGCTTCGGTGGCACATTCACGCGCACGGTGGCGACGCGCAGAACTTCGTCGAGAATGGTACGTACACCCGGCATGAGCATCCTCGCGAAGTCGATTCGTGCGCTGGTTCTGGTTGCAGGCGCCGCGTGCGCCGCTGCGCCATCCTCGAACACGGCCGCTAAAGCTTCTACACCCGCCGCCACGGAAACCGCGGCAGATGCGTGTCCAGCTCCCAAGGTCACCAAGGACGCTTGCGCGGCGGTCATGGTGTACGTCAAGGTTGGCGGCTCGTGTTGCGCTTACGCCGATCCGTGTGTCGCGGCGGACGGGCCACGGTTCAACGACGCGAAATGCGTGGACCCGAGCCACTGAACGCGGACCTGTGCGTCCCTGCACTTTCGCTGCACAGCCTCACATCGGCGGGGCGCACGAGCACCCCGTGCGCGCGCTGTCTCGCTAAATGAGGGGGATTTCGCGCGTCGTTTTTCGGTGACGCTGAACCGTGACGAGGGTTCTCCGTATCGTGACGAGGGTTCTCCGTATCGTGACGAGGGTTCTCCGTAATGTGCGTATGCGACCTCGCATCGTGACGATTTCATTTTGCATCGTCTCTCTGCAACCTCACATCGTCCGTTTTGCAGCTGCAATCTCGACGATGTTTCGTCGCACACGCACGATGTTTCTACGTAACGTGACGATGCAACGCGACATCTTCACGATGTCTCTCGGTACCGTGAAGATGTGACGTGACATCTTCACGATGTGACTCGGCGTCTTCACGATGCAAGGCGACATCGTCACGCTGCGACATGACACACGCACGCTTCCAAATTGAAATCGGACGATTCCACGTTGAACACGCACGACGCTACGTCACATCGTGACGATTTCACGTTGAACACGCCGCGTTGCGTTTGCCCGCGTGAAAGTACCGCGTGAAATCGTCACGATACCGAAAAACATCGTCACGATACCGACCCCCCCAGT
>Ga0302326_10005619_pt1 | contig 28568 bp, 27 predicted proteins | sample Palsa_T0_3_FD_202264 | JGI IMG/M metagenome (GOLD analysis project Ga0302326, IMG submission 202264) | Peat permafrost microbial communities from Stordalen Mire near Abisko, Sweden - Palsa_T0_3 | ecosystem: Environmental > Terrestrial > Soil > Palsa > Peat permafrost | place: Sweden: Abisko... | reverse complement strand
TTGAGCACCGTCATATCAAAAGCGGTGGTGATCGTCCCTTCTTCCTTGTAGCCGCGAACGTGCATGTTGTGATGATTATTGCGCCGATACGTGAGGCGATGGATCAGCCAGGGATATCCGTGGAAGGCGAAGACGATGGGCTTATTGGTGGTGAAAAGCGAATCAAAATCTTTATCCGAGAGACCGTGAGGATGCTCGGTATCGGGCTGGAGTTTCATCAGATCGACGACGTTCACCACGCGAATCTTCAGATCGGGGAATTCGCGGCGAAGAATGGAAACGGCAGCAAGGGTTTCCAGCGTCGGCACGTCGCCGGCGCAGGCCATCACCAGATCCGGCTCAGCGCCCTTGTCATTGCTGGCCCACTCCCAGATGCCAATGCCACTGGTGCAATGCGTGACAGCTTGTTCCATCGAGAGCCATTGCGGGGCAGGATGCTTGCCGGCCACCACCACATTCACGTAGTGCCGGCTGCGCAGGCAGTGATCCATCACCGAGAGCAGACAGTTGGCATCCGGCGGGAGATAAACGCGGACGATCTCGGCTTTTTTGTTAACCACATGATCGAGGAAGCCGGGGTCCTGATGCGTGAAGCCGTTGTGATCCTGACGCCAGACGTGTGAAGCCAGAAGATAATTCAGCGAGGCGATCTTCCGCCGCCACGGCAGGTGCGAGGTGATTTTGAGCCACTTGGCATGCTGGTTGAACATCGAATCGACGATGTGGATGAAGGCCTCGTAGCAATTAAACAGGCCATGCCGGCCCGTGAGCAGATATCCTTCGAGCCAGCCTTCGCATTGATGCTCGCTGAGCACTTCCATCACTCGGCCATCGGTGGCGAGGAACACGTCGTTGGGAATTGTCTGGCCCTCCCACTGACGATTGGTGGCTTCAAAGACGGCGTCGAGCCGGTTCGACAGCGTTTCATCGGGGCCGAAGATTCGAAAGTTGCGCTGGTCCTGATTGAGCTTTATGCAATCGCGAATGAATTGTCCAAGGACAAGCGTATCAGCGGCGGATACCGCGCCGGGTGATTTCACTGCGACGGCATAGTCGCGGAAATCGGGCATGTGCAGATCGTGCAGAAGCGCGCCGCCATTGGTGTGGGGATTTGCGCCCATGCGGCGATCGCCCCTGGGCGCGAGCTCCGTCAGCTCGGGATTTAATTTGCCGTGCTCATCGAACAATTCCTCGGGCCGATAGCTTCGCAGCCATTCTTCGAGTTGCTTGAAATGCTTGGGATTTGTTGTCGGATCCGAAAGCGGCACCTGATGCGAACGGAATGTCCCTTCCACGGGCAGGCCGTCGATTTCCTTCGGGCCGGTCCATCCCTTGGGACTGTTCAAGACGATCATCGGCCAGAGCGGGCGGGTCGTGACGCCTTTGGTGCGGGCATCGGCTTGGATTTGCTTGATCTGCGCGATGACCGCATCAAGCGTGGCCGCCATCAATTGGTGCATCCTGGCTGGTTCGTGACCTTCCACGAAATAGGGTGTCCATCCGTAACCTTCCATCAGTTTCTGAAGCTCTGGGCGGGGGATGCGGGCGAGGATCGTCGGATTGGCGATTTTGTATCCGTTGAGATGCAGGATCGGCAAAACGGCGCCATCTGTGGCGGCGTTGAGGAATTTATTCGAGTGCCAGGCGGTGGCGAGCGGCCCGGTTTCGGCTTCTCCATCGCCGACGGTACAGGCGACGATCAGATCCGGATTATCCAGCACGGCTCCGAAGGAATGGCTGAGCGAATAGCCCAACTCGCCACCTTCGTGGATCGATCCGGGACATTCGGGCGACACGTGGCTCGGAATTCCGCCGGGGAAGGAAAACTGCTTGAACAGCTTTCGCAGGCCGCTCTCATCCTGGCTGATGTTTGGATAAATCTCGCTGTAGGTTCCTTCCAGATACGTGTTGCCCACGAGTGCCGGCCCGCCGTGTCCGGGGCCGGAGACGTAAAACATGTTGAGATCGTACTGTTTGATGATCCGATTCAGATGCACGTAGATGAAGTTCTGCCCGGGCGTGGTTCCCCAGTGGCCCAGCAACATCTGTTTGATGTGCGACAGCTTGAGCGGCTCGCGCAGAAGCGGATTATCGCAGAGATAGATTTGTCCCACGGCAAGGTAATTCGCGGCTCGCCAATAGGCGTTGATGTTGTTCAATAGCGACGGAGAGAGGGGTGTATTTTCTGTTGAGGGCATAACGTTTGACATATTGTGGTTTCCATCCAATTAATCAAACACTGCCCAGTTCCATCGCCCGAAGCAAATGCAACCGCAGAGGTCACAGAGACGCAGAGAGCACAGAGAAATATTCTTTGGTTGCAAAGCCGATCATCTTTCGATTGTTGATTTCACTCTGTGCTCTCTGTGTGCTCCGTGGTTGTCTTTCCTTTCCATTTCCGCTGCCAGTTTCAATGCGAAGGCTCAACAGCAAAATCGAAATACTTCCTCGGCCACCTGCCGTTCCTCATCGGTGGGGATCACCCACACGCTCACGTTGCCCGAGCCGATGGAGATAGATGATTGGCCCGTTGCGCTAAAATTGCGTTGCGTGTCCAATGTAATGCCGAGAAATTCGAGGCCGCGAAGGATTCGGCCGCGCACGCCAGATGAATGTTCGCCAACGCCGCCGGCAAATGCGATGCCATCGACGCCACCCAGCGCCGCCGCGTAGGCTCCGATATATTTGCGGCATCGATAAGCGAACGCATCGAGCGCGGCCTCTGCGTTCACATCACCACCGCTCGCTGCATTCTCCAGGTCGCGCACATCGGCGCTACGACCAGACAATCCCAGCAAGCCGCTGCGGTGATTCAGCAGATCATCGATGTCATCGGCGGACATCTTCAGCACGCGCATCAGATGCACCACCAATCCCGGATCGACATCGCCGCTGCGCGTGCCCATGATCAATCCTTCGAGGGGCGTGAGACCCATGCTGGTGTCGATGCTTTTTCCATCGCGGATTGCACAGAGGCTCGCCCCGTTTCCCAGATGACAGGTGATGAGGCGCGACCCTGCCGGGCTTGATCGCCCGATGCATTTGAGCAATTGCCTTGAAACGTAGCGATGGGAGATGCCGTGAAATCCGAAGCGATGAAGATGATGCTGATCGGCAAGCTGGCGCGGAATCGCATATCGCCGCGCCACCTCGGGCATGGTTCGATGAAAGCTGGTATCGAAAACCGCCACCGCCGTTGTTTGCGGCATGAGCCGTTGCCCTGCGAGAATACAATCAAGAGCTGCGGCGTTGTGAAGCGGGGCCAACTCGCTCAGGGCGACGATGTCCTCCACCACTTCGCTCGTGATCCGAGCAGGTTCATCAAATCGATCGCCACCGTGCACCACGCGATAGCCGATGGCATCTATCGGCGGAGGTGCGAGTTGCCTGAACACCAACTCCGCGGCATCCTGCATCGAATGAATGGCCGATGCATCGACCGGGTTTGATTGGCTCGCGTCGGTCCGCACGGATACCCCTGGCGTGCCGATGCGCTCCACGACTCCACTTGCCGTGACGTTCATCTGGGTTTCTGTGCGCGCATCGAACAATTGATACTTGAGGCTCGAACTGCCGGCGTTGAGAACGAGAATATGCATGGCTACGGCTAAACCCGGAGAGACTTAGCACAGCATACGCGCATGAGCCGTGGATTACTCTCAGAGAAATGCTTCCAAAGGGACCGATCATCGGGTCGCCCGTCATTGACCCCTCACCATTACCGCCCGATCCTTTGGCAATGCCCCTCGCTTCCGATGGAATGTACTGCCCCGGTTGCGGATACGACCTGCGGGGGCTGGGCAGCGACCGGTGCCCAGAATGCGGCTTGGACATCGACACCGTCCACGCCGGAATTATTCCATGGGAGCGGCGAAAAGGAATTGGCTATTTCAAGTCGTTCTTCCGCACCCTGGTCATCGCCACATTCCGCCCGACGCAACTGGCCCGCGCAACCGGCGCCCCGATCGATCTGCGATCCGCCCGGCTCTTTCGCCGGATTGTGCGAGTGCTGGTGATCATGCCCGCTATTGCGCTATTTGCATTCGCGCTATTCCTGCACGGCGGACTGCGCTCGCTAATCATCATCGATGGCATCAGCGGGCCCGCGCAGGCCTTCGGCCCGTTTCTGGAGCCGCTCTTTCTCTGGACGGTCGGCGCTACGTTGCGGCCGACGCTCCCGATCGGTTTCGTTCTGTCGGTCATCCTTGCAACGGGCGTTTCCCATTGGCTTTTCATGAAGCAGCTCGATCCGGTGCGCCAGAATCGCGCGATGGCGTTCAGCTTTTACTTTTGTTCGCCGTTGGGATGGATATGGGTTCCCTGCCTGGCGTTCTCCGCAGCCATGGTTTTGTCCAATTCGGATTGGGTCGGTTCGTCCCAGCCAATCGAGAACCTATGCACGATGTGCGGATGGGTCGGCTCTCTCAGCTTGTTGTTGATGATCTCGATGATCCTGAATTCATTCCGAGCGGTCGGTGCCGCCACTCACTGTGGAATCGCCCGATACGTCGAGGCCGGTGCCGGCATTATCGTGCAGGCGATCACGTCGTTTGGGATGGGCCTCTTGTTGTTGCCCATGATCGTCGGATTATTTCGCCTGATGATTGGCAGTTTGTGGCGATGATTCCGTCGTGGCCGATGATATCGCTGCGGTTGTATTGGGATTTACAACCGGATACCAGCGCGACAGATCGAGCCACTTAACGCCGCTTCCAAAACCGGAAAAACTTGGATTGGGTGGTAATGCAGCCTTCTCGGGATCACCCACCATATCCCAATACAACAAGGGCCGATCCTGGCCATCAGGCGTCGCGTTTTTCCGAACGACATATCCGATTGGAGCATTGCCAGGGACGAAGGGATCGCTGGGAACAGCGGGAAGGTAGGTTGGAACCAGCTCCGTCAAATTTGTCGGCCATCGTTGGCGATCTACTCGATATAAGCGAATTGCGAGCGAGATCGCAGCCGCTCGACGCTCACGCTCTCCTTTCCATTCCAACTCCCAGTAGCGAGCCAGCTGAAACGTCGGATCTTCGTACACCGCGGCCCAGTTTTGAGGCAGGACCTGCGACCATTTAGGAGCACCGAATTTCCCGGCTTTCGCTGGACCAGAACCCATGACCGGCGTCGGATTCGACGCGTACACACCGGCGACCGCAACGTTACTCGGCGCGGCCGCCGCGAGGCGATCGATCTTGCGCAGCTCAAAGGTTCGCGCTTCCGAGAGATCGATCATTGGCCCCAGCATCCATAATTGCGTCCTTTCAGCTTGAAACGACTGATGATCGTTCAATCGCTCGCAGTCGATAACGGCGATCCGATCATCGGCATCCCCGCTCTCGTCCAGAAGCAGGTGGATCAGAGATTCGACATCCTTCCGCGGAACGCTGGCTTGTGTATCGGATAGCTGACTGCGCGAGTTATTTTCAATGACAAGATCAGGTGCGATGCAGAGGAGCCGGTCCAGGCAGAGGGCCTGGATTCCGATCGAAACAAGGCGTCCGATGATATTTCCAACCCGGCCATCGGCCCGTGCAAGCTGCAAGAGGTCTGCTGCTCTTTGTATCGCCAGCGTATCATCGCCATGCAGATGTGCATGAAGAATTGCGTCGCCGAGAATGTTCGCGGCGCAACGGGATCTATTGAAATAGGGAAAAGGTGTAAGCGGCGAGCGGACGCTGGGACCCCAATCAACCTCTTTTGCCGCTGCTTGATGTGCCAGCTCAAACACCCTTGAGTTGGCCGCTATCGACCGATCTTCCAATTGGTGCCATTGGAGTGGGAATGGCGGATAGCCGTTGAAACTAAAGTTGGAATTGGCCGGACATTCATCGTCCGTTGGGACAGCGGTGAAAACCGCTTTCCACAACGTGGCAGCTTTGTTGCCGTCCGAGAGATGCTCAGATGGGAAATCCGTTTCCCAGAACGGCTGGTGCAGCGCGGTGATCGCGTCAATCTGTGCCTGCAATCTGCGGTGAGCGATAAACGCCCAGATGCACCAGCAGATTGCGGTCACGATGAGAACAACGAGAATCGTGCACACCGCCTGTACGAATCCCCTATAGGGATGTTGTGCGAGACTCGCATCCTCCGCCTGCATCATGGCGATCGAGATTAACCGTCGTTCTCTGTCGAAACAAAGCTGCGGCACCAGCGCACAGCAGCACGCCAGTCACGCACGACAACGAATTTCAGCGACATTAGCTTTCCCCGCACCACGTGCACCAAACCTGCCGGTACGCCGACTCGACTTCCCGTGCGAAACGCGGCGCATCCATCAGTGGCGATTGCTCCATGCGCTGTCGCAGCGTCGCATGCAATTCCTTCAACCGCGGCAAATTGTTGGCCAGGTCGATGGCCAGGGGCGCGTATTCCTGGGGGGAATGGGCGACCAGATCCGGCAAACCGACGTTGCTCAGCAGGCTCACGCCGACGCGCGATACGTGGCTCGATCCCGCGAGACTGATTACCGGCACGCCCATCCACATCGCCTCGCAGGTGGTGGTGGTCCCGTGGTAAGGGAAGGTATCCAGGGCGATGTCCATCTGACCATAAAGAGCCAGGTGCTCGATGTAATCGCGCTCGTGGGCGCGCAATTCCAGCCGATCGCGAGCAACACCCAGCTCGCTGAAAAGCTTTTGAATCTCCTCGCGCCGGATTGCGCTTCGCATCGCGGCGGATTTGAGCAGCAGGCGAGACTCGGGAACGGCCAGCAGAATTTTACTCCAAAGCTCGAGCATCGGCCCGGTGACCTTGGCGAAAGTGTTGAAGCAGCCGAAGGTGATCGGGTTTTGCGAACGCATGCGCAACGGAGGACTGGCGGGCGCGCCGAAGCACCAGGCGCAGGGATTGAGGCGGATCAGTTTCTCGGAGTGATATGCCTCGGTCAGACCCGGTGGATCGGCGTAGGCATCGGTCAGACGGTAGTCCATGGTGTCAAGGCCGGTGGTGTCGGGATAACCCAGATACGTCACCTGCACGGGCGCCGGCTTGCGGGCGAAGGTGAGGAGCCGATAGTCGGCGGTGTGTCCGGCAAGGTCCACCAAAATGTCGATCTGATCCTGGCGGATTTGATCGGCCGCCTGGGCATCGGAGAGACCAACCAGATTGCGCCAGTGATCGGTGTAGCCGCGAAATCGCTGGGTCATTGCATCGGGCCGCCGAACCTGGGCGTAGGCGAAAACCTCGACCGATTGATGATCGTGATTCGACAGCAGGGGCAGAAGAAAGCGAGCAACGGCATGGTCGCGGAAATCGGGAGAGACGTAGCCGATTCGCAGTCGACGGTCAGGATCGCGATCATTGTCGTATGCCTGCCCTGAGCCTGCCTGCCCCGAGTTCGTCGAAGGTGCCGAAGGGGGGCGAATCTCCGCTGCCAGGGGCTGAGCGTGTTGCTGATTCCAGTGGCGGTGTTCGGCGGCGATTGCCGCGGCATCGAAGCCGGGGTGGTAGTGCAAGGTGAAGATGAGATTGCTGTGCGCTTCGGCAAAGTGCGGCGCGAGGGCGACGGCTTTTCGGTAAGCCGCGATTGCCTCCTCGATTTGCCCACGGTCGCGCAAAGCAACGCCCAGATTGTTGTAGGCCTGGGCCATGTCGGGGCTCAGTTCGATGGCCCGATGGAAGACGGCGATGCTGTCATCGAGCCGGCCTTTGCTCCTCAATGCAACGCCGAGATTGCCGTGGTTTTTTCCATCGAGCGGCGCAAGCGCCACAGCCTTTTGATAGGCCGCGATGGCCCGGTCGAATTCTCCCCTGCCTCTCTCAACATTGCCGAGATTGTTGTAGGCTTCGGCGAAGTTGGGCCTGAGGGCGATGGCCTGGCGGCAGGCGGCGAGGGCTTCATCGACGCGTCCTTTCTCGCTCAGGAGATCGCCGAGATTGCTGTACGCTTCAGGCAGATCGGGTTCGAGTGAAATCGCCTGTTGATACGCCGCGATAGCCTCGTCGAGTTGGCCTTTCTCCCTCAGTGCATTGCCAAGATTACAGTAGGGCCGGCCGCGGTTGGAGCCCAGCGCTATGGCTTGGTGGAAGATGGCAATGGCCTCGTCGACTTGTCCTCTTTCACGCAGGAGGTTGCCCAGATTGTTGTAGGCTTCGGCGAAATTAGGATTGAAGAAAATGGCCTGCTGGTAAGCCGCGATCGCATCATCGGGCTTCCCGGAATCTTTCAGGACGTTAGCAAGGTTGTAGTGTGCGGTCGCATCATCGGGCTTCAGAGCGAGCGCCCGGCGGATCAAATCAATTGCCTCACTTTTGCGACCCTGCTGGTGAGCCATGAATCCGAGATAGTGCATCGCACCGGCATGCGCCGGCTGCCGGGCGAGGATCTGCCGATAAAGCTGCTGGGCCTCCTTGAGCCGCCCGGACTGGTGGTGATGCAAGGCAAGATCGAACGCTTGTTGGAGCGTGAGTTGAGCCATGCCATGCGCGTTCTATCCAAATGGGCGAGCTTGCCGATCTCTCAATGCATCGTCGCCTTCACGGCGGCGGCGGCCTTGGTAAAGGCATCGCGCACCGCCGCGATCTGATCGTCCGTCATGTTCTTGTGTCCATCGGTGAACATGTGCATCACATGATCGATCTCGGCCGGTTCGGTTGGAAAGCCAATGTTGTTCCCCGGCGTCAAGTCGCTGGTACTGACGACCTTTCCATCGGGTGTCACAATCGCGTACCAGGGAATCCCACCACTGGTCTGGTATTTCTTTACCACCTCGGCTGCTCCGGTCATTCGATCGGTGTCGATTTTGGTCAGCACAAAGTCAGCGGAAATGGCATCCGCGACCGCCGGCTGGTACAGCACATCTTCAAGTTTGTGGCACCAGCCGCACCACGGCGCTCCCAAATGCAAAAAGACACGTTTGCCGTGCGCTCCCGCATCTGCCAGCGAATCGCTCAACACCTTCTGCGCATCCAGCGGCGACGCTTTCCACTGATTCAAAAACGCCATCACCTTTTGCGGGTCATGCGCAGGCCCAGCTTCCAGCGCGCCGGTTTCCTGCTGCACGACAAGCTTGTTGTCGGGGCCGAGGATCGCCAGGTAGGGGTAGCTAATTGGTTTGATTCCGTAGCCGGCCAAGAGGTCCGCGTTCTTGTCGGTGCCGTTTCCAATATCAACATTGACGACCTGGTACTCACTACGCAGGAGCGTTTTGATATCCTGATTTTCTTCGAACAAGTTGTGCAGGAGAGTGCACCAGTGGCACCAGTTGCCGCCGATGTCCAGAAGGACTCGCTGATTCTCAAACCCCGCCCGCCGGACGGCAACAGCGACGTCTTGCGTGGCGTTAGCCGATTCGTCATAAACCGGGGCCGTGGCGGGCGGCGCCTTGATTTGGTCGGCCAGCAGAGACCTGGGCAAACCCACGCACAACACCAGCGCGACTGACATCATCGTTAGAAGTCGCATTCGACAGCTCCGGCCGGGCAGATTCCAAATGGGAATCGGCCGACGACGATCGCCGGCCAGTTCCAATACCGTACGCGAACCTGCCGCCGTTCGCACTATTTTGGTCTCAATGTAGCCGCTGTGCCAAGAGCGAGCGACTATCCACGCATTTGAACATCAGAGCAGATCGCTTTTTGGCGTAGCCCCGTTGCTTCTTCGCCGGAATCGGCGCGGCGCGGTCTGCGTTCACGCGATGACGGAGAGGATTTCGCGATGGCCGATTTCGGTGAGCGGAATGATTTTGGCGTAGAGCGCCTTCCACGGCGCGTTCTCACGCGCCGCCAAGTGAGCCTTCTCCCACTCGGCGACGGAGTTGAACGTGGTTTCGAGAACGACGGTGTAGAACGGCGCCCCGGTCATGTCCGTGAGCAGTCGAACATCGATCGCACCGTACCCTGACTTTCGCAGCGACGCCGCCGCCTCCTTCCACAGCGCCATGGCCTCTTTGGACTGTCCGAATTTCAGCCGGAAAATATCGCGGACGACTACCATAATAGCCTCCTGAGTTTGAAGCGAGTCTCCAAAGCGCCGGGGTTGGTGTCAATTAAAAAATTGGATCAACTGGCTAAGTAAAATGGGAGGCGCACGGCCTTCGCCTCCGGCAGGTCTGGCGGGAGTCGCCGTTTTAATGAAGGCCCAGCGACGCCCGCATCAATTTTCGGAGGTGCGAAGTTGATTGTAATAGCATCCGCGTTTCCGTGGGGCTGGCGCTGCGGCCGGGATATCGAATTTCTACAGCGTAATCCAAAATCTTTGCCATGGATGCCCGGAACGCCAGCCACAACGGTTCGACCGCAGCCGCCAAGTCGAGCAATCGTTCAAGATCGTGGACCCTAGGGAACGGAATCGCGGCGTCGGCCAGGCGGGCTTTGAGGTATTTCTCGACGCATTGCTGAAGGTGGAAACACACGAGATCTCGGCTGTGTTTCTTGCGTGAACGGCGCAGGAGCAACGCAGCCGCGTAATCCGCCTCGGCCTTGTCAACCCACTCTCGCGCGGCGGCCTTCATGAAGCACGATTCCCTTTGATGTCACCTCGGTCAGGAAAGGATCGCCCATTGCCAATCGTCGGTGCACCTCGGCGGGAGATCGAACGATGAGGTCCATGGCAAACGTCCGCGGACAGGCCAATCTAATGCGCGTCGCCACTTGCGCGGATGGACCGCGATGCGGCATGATGACCATGAGGTCCACGTCGGAATCCGGCGTCGGATTTCCCTGAGCGTATGATCCGAACAGGATGACGCGCGAAGGCTGGAACCGAGCGACGACCTGATCGACAAAGGCTCGAATTTGCGCCAGCGGAACCATGCACAGAGTCTACCGCAACATACATGTGGCGGAAAACCAAGCGAATCTCAAAACTGAGCAGATAGCCAAAAAGGTTCCACAAAACAGGGACGCTGCAGGTGCCGCGACTTAGCGCATCATCACCATCAAATACGCCTGCCCCGAATCCGTCATCTCCACGGGATCAGTCGGGATCTGCACGCCGTCGTAGTACGTCTTGAGAATATCGAAACACTTGGCTCGCGCCGCCTTGTCCGCCGGGAGCTCGACGATCACGTTGAAGGCGTTTCGCCGGCCATTGATGTCGGGATGCGACATCTCAAACCAGACATTGGGGCAGCCGGCGGCGTACCAGTCTTCGGTGGGCTTGCTGAGCACCGCCTGATGGCCATCAGCGATGTACTTGCGCGCCTCGATAAGCGAATCGGTATCCTTGAGATCCTGCACGTGGGCCGATAGTGGGTCGCTCGAAACCGCCACCGGCGCGGTGGTCATACCCGCACCTGCCGCCGCCGCGCGCCCAGTGCCGTGCGGGCCGACGTTGGCGAACAACCCCAGAAGTGTCAGGAACAACCCCCATCGCACAAGCCGGTCAAAGATGAACAGGAACCGCACTACGATCCAGGACTCGTGCGAGTCCATCGTGAAAAGATATTGATAGAGCAACCAGTAAGTCAGGAGGGCCGCGGGAAATCCGATGAAGCCAAGCCCCAGCGGACTCACCGTTCGGATGCCGCTCACATGCTGCACCGCGAAATCCACCCACGACACCACGCCATCACAAAACACCGCCACCGCCGCGAGTTTGAGAATCGCCGTCCACAATCCGCCGAAGCTCACTCCCGTTGGCCCGGCAATGACGAATGCAAAGGCGATCAGCAATGTCGTCTTGAAAACCGTCAAAAGCCCCACGCCAAAAAGCACAAACGGCAGCGCCCGGCTGCTCAAGTGCAAAGACGTGCTGTAGTAGGCGGAATAGAGTAACAATCCTGTGGCCAGCAAACCCACGGGCACATACACATCGCGCGGCATGTCCATCAGGTTGGCTTGCGAGAACCGATCCTTCTCCCGCTTGGTTGGCGCGCTCTTGTACTCCAGCGGCACCGCCCCGCCCGCCTTGACCACCTTCTTCGGACCAGCCGCCACCGCGAGCGCCGGCACAGCCACCGGCGCCTTCGCAACCTTCACCACCTTCGCCAGCGGCGGATCATCATCCGCAAAGTCGATGATGTCCCGTAACAACGGCTCCTCGTCCGCCGTGTCATTGGACATGCTCAAGGGCACTTCGATCACCTGCCCGCACTTGCACTTGGCCTTTTTCCCGGCGAGCTGTTCCTTCCAGGCAAATTGCCTCTGACAGCTCGGGCAACCGAATTTCAATACAGCCACTTCTGACATGCCAAACCTCCCCGAAACGAATCGCGGAACGACAGCAAGAACCCGTGATTTCGATATGCGCCCGCAGGTCATATTGCCCAACTGCGCAGAGCAAATCAAGCTTTTTCTGTACCGCGCGACACGTCTGAATAACGCGAACCGGCACACCTCTTGACGCGCTCTTGTCCGACCGGATGATCTTCTGTCAATGCACCGTACGCTGCTGCGAAGATGGTCAAGCCAGTGTCTGCTGTCGCTGCTGTTGCTCCACATCGTTCCCGCGGACTCGATCGCCAGCGGGCCAACCACGGTGCCGGCGATCACCGCAGCATACCCCGCGCTCCCGACGGTGACGCTGCATCTTCATGATGTCTCGCGCAAAGACCTGCTCGATGCTTTTGCCGAGCAAACTCACGTCAGGTTCGGCGAAATCCAACCCGGCTTTTGGACGACCACCACTTGGCCTTCCCCCACCGTCGATCTCGATTTTGACAACGAGCCGTTCTGGGGTGCTCTGTCCCGACTGCAGGAAACAGCCGACATCGGTTTCGTGCCGCTTGCGGATTTCAGTTCCTTCCAGGTTACCAGGTCGCGCGGCTCGTGGGGTTGGACAGGCAGACCCGAAACCGTGTGCGGCCCACTGCTTCTTTCGTTGCGCCGTGTTGCCCGCCAATGCACCGTGCACCTTGGTGAGCCCGGCAAGCCCTCGCTGGAATTGTCTTTCGTCATGATCGCGCAGCCGCCGCCGGGCCAGTTGTATCTTGGGGATGAAAGGGGATGTTCTATTACTGCCGCCAGCGATGAGTCCGGCCGCGATCTGCTCGCCGACGCCAGCGCAACGGTAACGACGGTGGTCGATGCCCAGCCGAAGTTGGGCCATCTGCTCAATATCCGAGCCCAGCTCTCGATTCCCGCGGGCCAAACGCCCAAGCTCGTCACGTTAAGCGGCACGCTGCGGGCCGACTTCGTCGATGGTTCGGCAAGCATCGAGCGCGCCGATCCCGAGGAGCAGCCCATCAATTGCGAGATCGTTGGAAACCCCATGCAAATCACCGTGCAGCGTCATCAAAATCTAATTGAAGTCAGCGTGGTCGCCGTTCGTCCGGAGTCCAAAACCAAGGCCGAATACGGCCGCTTCGGCAGGCGACTGTTTACCAATTGGTCGCCAGCCCTCAAGCTGACCGACTCTGCCGGCCAAACGCTGCGCGCTTCGACTGCCAATAGCAGCTTTGATGGCGAGCGACTGGCGGTGCATCTGGATTTCGTGCCCGGTAGCGCGCAACGACCCTTGGCGTTAAGCTGGATCGTTCCCGCTACGGACCACGAATACACCATTCCCTGGACCCTCGATCAGATTCCATTGCCATGAATCGCCGCGGTCGTTCAATTCTCGTCGGCGTGCTGGCGATTTCCGCCGCTCGCGCTTCTTCATTGGCGGTCTTTCACGCTGCCGCACCCGCGTCACAGACGAGCAACTCACAAACGTCACCCAACCCAGCAACACCAACACCGGCCACCGCGCCCGCCGCAACATCGGCCGCCGCAATATCATCTTCGCTGATCAATCCGCCAAACACTGCTCTGGCGAGCCAACCTGGCGAATCAACCACAACCGTTGCGACCACCTTGCCCGCAACGACGCAATCCACCTTTGATCGAGCGATCGATCTGACCTCAACCACCTTCGTCGATGTTCACGTTCGCAACGCCACCTTTCCAATCGTGGCCGAGGCGGTGATCCATGGGGCGCATCTCTCGCTGAACGTGGACCCATCTCACGAGCCGCCGCTGGAGCAGCAGGAGCGACGCGATTTCGATGCCGATCATCAGCCGCTTGTTCTGGCGATGATGAATGCGTGCGATGCCTTCGGCGTCGATATTCTGAGAAACCCCGTTACCGGCAGTTGGGATTTCAACAAGCGGCTTCCCCCGCCTACGTCTGGGCCCGCCCCCGCGGCACCCCCAAAGCCAGATCACTTTGCAAGGGCGCCCGTTTACGTGCACGGCCCCTTTGCGGTCTACGCCCGATCGATCACGATCATGCACAGCGTTGATCCGCTTCCGCCGGGACAGGACACCAGCACGGATGCGTCACCCACGGTCGAGAACATGACATTGAGTTTCGCGATTTGTGCCGAGCCCAGGGTTGCGATCTTCGAGCGGGCATTTGTGCCGGTGATGGAAACCTGCACCGACGATCGAGGACAATCGCTGCTGCGAAACCCAATACTCCACGGGCCCCCGTCAAAAATCTCGGTCAATGGCCGCGAGCTGCTGACGGTTCCGGCGATCGCAAATATCCCCACGGCCGGCGCAAAGCGCCTCACCCATGTCGCCGGCTATTTGCCCGTGAGCGTCGTTTCCCGCGAAGCCCCGCTGCAATTCGCATCTCCCCTGCAAGGCTCGTGGCGCGCCTTGAACCTGCACAGTTTCCGCGCCGCCATTGGCGGCTTTGCCGATCTGGCCGACGGCGAGGAAGAAGCCTTGATCGAGGTCTACCGCGACAGCGCGCCTCCCGACCAATGGGCCGCACGCTTGCAAATGCTGGAACACGTCCATCTTCCCCACGTCTACGATAATCAAGGCCGGGAGCTGCGCACGATAAGCCTGCTTGGCGGCGCGGTAACCGGTGACGGCCGTACCTTGCTTCGCCTGCACTGCCGTCGCCAAGATCTCGACGGAAATATCATTGCCGGCCTGCCGGTGCGATGGGACTGGCACGTGCCGCTGGAGTCGACAGAGCTGCGCATTCCATTCTCGTTCGACAACCTGCCTCTGCCGGCGGACTGACGCGATGCCCCGGCTTTTTTCATTGAAAATTCCTTAAGCCGACTGTTAGCACGATGATATCGGCGATGGAGCTAATCCTGTATCGGCGCTTGTGGCAAAGTTGTGCTAAAATCAACCCAGGCAAAACCGCCTTCTCCGGGAACGCAATTTTCTCTGGAAGAAATTCGCCTCTGCGCGGAACTAGAAATATGGGGAAATCCCGTTCGGAGATGCTGTGCGCCGGTACATGATCGAACCGCTCGAAATCCGCCTTCTTCCCACCTGGGCCAGCTATGCGCAGCTGATCCGTGAGGACACCGCCGCCGCCGATTTTCCATCCATCGATGGCAAAGGCGTTACGGTGGCGATGATCGATACGGGGATCGATTACAACCTCCCCGCGCTGGGCGGGGGTTTTGGTCCGGGATTTAAGGTTGAAGCGGGTTACGATTTTGTTGACAACGATTCAAATCCCATTGATACCGACGGCCACGGCACCGACACCGCCTTCTGCGTCGCCGGCAATCCCATCACCGTCGATGGCATCACGTATCAGGGAGTCGCGCCGGATGCGCATTTGATCGCGCTTAAGGCCGGCACAGAATCGGGCGGATTCACCGATGACAACATCGTGGCCGCTCTCAATTGGGTCATCACCAACTACAAAAAATACGACATCTCCATCGTGAACATGTCGATCGGCCAAGGTAATTACACAAGCCTGCAGACCGACGAGCCTGAAACCGCCGATCTGGCCACGCTCAAGGCGGACGGCATCTTTATCGTCTGTGCCAGCGGCAACAGCAATGAACAGACGGTTAGTCCGATTTCCGAGGACGGCATCGCCTACCCGGCCGCCGATCCCAGCTCGTTCTCCGTCGCGGCCGTCGATTCCAACGACAACATCGCCGACTGGGCCCAGCGCGGCACGCTGCTGGATTTTCTCGCGCCCGGCGTGAGCATCGTCATGCCCGACATCACCAGCACCACCGGCGGCACCGTCACCGAAGACGGCACCAGCTTCGCCTCCCCCTACACCGCCGGCGCAGCCGCCTTGATCAAACAAGCCGATCCCTCCGCTCAGCCCGGCGATATCGGATCGATCCTCATGTCCAGCGGCGCCGAAGTGCGCGATGGCACCACCACCTCCGGCGACACCACCGGACTGCTCTTTTCCCGGTTAAACATTGATGCCGCCCTCAAGCTCGTCGCCCGCCGTGAAGGCAAGACCAGCACCCTCAGCCTCGGCAGCACATTCTCCACCGCGCTGGATTCCAACGGCGTGCTCTTCGCCGCCTATTACAATACCGCGAATCATGACCTCATGTTTTCCAGTCGGGATATCGATGGGAAATGGTCCACCCCGCAGGTGATCGATGACAGCGGCGACGTCGGCTCGCAACTCTCGATCGCTGTCGACTCCACGAGCCACATCGGCATCGCCTACTACGATGCCACCACCACCTCACTGAAATACGCCTATTTCAGCGGCACCGGCTGGTCCAGCAGCACCGTCGATGACAACAAGCACGTCGGCACTTCCCCTTCGCTGGATTTTTCGATCTACGGTGATGCGTACATCGGCTATTACCGCAAGACTTCCGGGCTTCTGCGTCTGGCCACGCTGGATCGCGACAGCAACGCCTGGTCAATCACGACTGTGGATGGCGGAGCCTATGGCAGCGATGATGGCGCATCGGTTGGCTCGGACGTGAGCCTGTCGGTGAACGAAGCCGCGATCTCCGATGGCTTCTTCACCACGTACGATACCACCGTCGCACTAGCGTATACCGATGACACCAATAAGGACTTGAAATACGCCCGCCTCGATGTCACCGATCCTTCCGCCACTTGGTACATCGCCGTCGTCGAGAACGATCCGGCGCAGGACATCGACCTCAATCTCCACAATGGCCCGGAAGATCTGGGCACACAGGCGCAGATCACATTCCGCGACACGAAAACCGGCCAGGTCGTTTACGCCTACCGCGATACCGATTGGTACACCTCGGTGGTCAGTTCCGACAAAACCGCCGGCCCAACACAACTCACGTTTGACAGTAATGATTTTCCCGTCGTGACGTTTTACAACGCATCGAGGAAAACAACCTATTCCAGCACCCTAAGCAGTGATGGCAGCAGTTGGGATCTCTCCCGCGACTCCGCCGGAGGCTCGCTTTTGAGCGTCAGTCAAAATGATCTCACGTATGATTCGCTGCTGACCATTCTTGATTCAGCCAAGACCGCGGCCGAGTCGCTCGATCTTTCCTGATCCTTGAGATTCCCTTACATTTCCAACCGACCAGCGGACTGGTTGCTTGAGCAACCAGCGCATTCCAATCCCCCCGTCCCTCCCTCACCGCTCTGCCGCCGCCCCATATTCATAATGAATAAAATCCACATCCGTGTACCCCGCATTTTCGCCCGCCCCGCCGAAGCAGAACATTCCGAATCTTGCGCCTTTCCAATTGAGATATCGAAGCCGGTAGGCGGACTTGGTGTCGATGTAATTTTGTCCGTCGAGGCTGTACCACAGCGGGGCGCTGGCGCGCTCGTAGGTTCCGCGCAGCCAAATCTCCGCGGATTGGACCGCCGGGCCGTTGCCATGGTCCCAGGCGATTGTCCTGATACCATTGTGCTGCTCGATGCCCACCCAGCCGAAGTTGCTGCCGCTGATGAATGTGAAACCGGCAGTCTGACCGTCGGTGAGATGGGAGACATCCAGCTTCATGTCGATGACCCCGCCATCGTCCCAGATTTTCTCCGTGAGCGTGTTGCGCGCATCGGCCAGATCGGCCGAGGGCAGGCCGTGCAATCGCAGCCAGCCGGGCCGATCCGTCAATGACCACGCGCTATCCACAGGGTTATGGTTCCATTGCCAGATCGGCGAAAGCTTTGCCCCGGTAAATTCGTCGCTGCATTGCGGCCGCGAAATCGGATAGGCCTTTCCTACATCCGGCTTCTTGAATTGCGACACCGGCTTTCCTTTGTCACCAAAAACCGGCCAGCCATCGGCCTGCCATTTAACCGGCTCCAGAAAATCGATTCGCCCCAGCGACCCCGCGGTCTTAAATCCGATGAACCAGGATTGCCCGTTATCCACATCGACGATGCCCCCCTGATGCGGGCTGCCATTCTCCAGCACCTGCCGCCGTTCGTAGGGCCCATAGATATTCTTCGATCGCAGAACCGTCTGCCCGCCCACGCTCACGCCCCCTTCAGGGAGGGAGATATAATAATAACCTTGCCGCTTGAACATCTTCGGACCCTCGGCAACCCGCCCCTGATAAATCTGCTGCCCATCATCCAAAAGCATCGTGCCATCGGCACTCATCTTATGAAGAATCAGCGGGCCCGCGCCCAGATGACTATGGACGAGATATGCGTTTCCATCCTCATCCCAAAATGGGCAGGGGTCCTCCCACAAATCCACCGCCTTCACGGTCACCATATTTGACCAAGCACCGGCCGGATCTTTGGTATGCCACATGAATAACCCATCATGCGGCGTGCAGACATAGAGATAAAACTCTCCATTATGAAACCGGAGCGACGGCGCCCACGTTCCTTCACCATACCCTTTCATCTGATCATATTTGGGGCTCATCGCCAGCTTGTTGAAGACCTGACCAATGATTTCCCAGTTCACCAGATCTTTGGAGTGCATGACCTGAATCCCGACGAAATGAAAATCCGAAGCGACAAGATAGAAATCATCCCCCACGCGGATCAGATCAGGATCGGAACAATCGGATTTGATGATCGGATTCTTGTATGTTCCATCACCCTGATCGCCCCAGGTGAGAATTGCCGAGCGGGCCTGCGTAGTCGGCGAATTGCCCGAATCGCCCTCCGCCAATGCTGATCGAGCGATCGACAAACCCACGACAAACGAACTTATCAAACCAGCCGCGAGCGCCGCCGATCGAAATCGATTCATCCATGGCTCCATTCACAAGCCCCGTCCTACACCGCGTTCCCGATCCGCTGAGCACCCTCGGAAGATTTAGACCTCGAGACGTCGCCTCGTACCATCGTACCGCCGATCACCCTGCCTCAGCCCATGCCGGCCAGCGGACTGGTTGCTTCGGCAACCAGTTCTTTCCACCTCCGCCCCCAAAGGGATAGCCGAAGCGCGTCCCACGCACTAGATTATGGAGCGATCGTGGGCGACGTTCGTCCACACCAGACCGATTGGGAACTACCGGCTCATCCCATGCGGTATCATATCTTCGCCGCCGTTCTGGCAATCTTCGCTTTTCTGGGCTTCCTCCGCATGCCCTCGCTGGACAGTGCGATCCTTGCCTGGCCCGCCCTCATGGTCACCGCGATTTCCCTCGAAGAAATCTGGGAACACTTCAAGCCCCGCGAAATCGACCCCGGCCCACATTGTCCCCAATGCGGCTACGATATCCGAGCCACCCCCCTCCGCTGCCCCGAGTGCGGAGTGATGCAATCGATGTAATGGAGATTTGACCATGGAAATCCAGTTCCCCATGGAGCAGCGCGGCCTGACCCGCCGCGGCCAGAAGCCCTACATCGGAAGCCGCGCACGTGTGGCCAAAGTGCTGAACCACAAGCGCTCCCTCACCCCGGCGATGATCCGCCGTCTGCACAACGGTCTGGGCATCCCCGCCGACGTGCTAATCGGCGGCAATGGCGGGTGATCTCCTCGGTACGAGATCATGGCACCCTCGCGAAAGACCGCGGTGCAATCTGGCTCAAGCGAACCAACAGCGCTGGAACTAACGGCAGCAGATCATCAATATCACCACTTAGAGCGGACAAGATCACGACCGCCAGGGGCAACGATGCCGTGTTCTGTTGGTAGGCTACTCCATCATCCAGCGTCACCATGACATCAAACCCATCGTCCGCCGCGAGGCGGAGCAGCGCACCGGTTTTGATGCCACTCCATCGCTTGAATGCGACGGTAAAAACATCATGACCGGTGACTCGATGGCGCAGGTCGTGCGGCAAATTCTCATCCAGCAACACTTTCACGCCGCATGCTCGGGAACGGTAACCATCTGACTCGCCCGGTCGAGAACTGCCCGCACCTGCGCGGCTGTGACCGACGGGAATTGCGTCAGAAAATACTCCGTCGACCGCCCCCTTTTCAGCGCATCAAAAAGCGACCTGATCGGCACCCGCGTCCCCGTAAAGCAGGGCGTACCGCCCTGAATCTCAGGATCAACAGAAATCGGATATGCATCAGCCATGCCTTGATTATACCTCAAACACCGAGCCAACAAATGGACCACCTCGCTCCCCTTCATTCGTGCAAATTCGTGCCCATTCGTGGACAACTCTTTTCGAATTCCAAATCCGACTCACCCCAGCCCAATGGCTAACCTTCTGCGTCCGCGCTTCCATCCCGCCGGGTCTGCATTGCGGTATGATCAATTCATGGACTCTCAGCCGCGGGATCGATCAAAGCTGGGTAACATTGCGGATACGTTAGTTGCTGCATTTGAGCGCGTTACGCGGTGGGTGACGGGGTTGGCGTCGGTGCCGCGCCGGCGTGCGCCCTCCAGAGCGTCTCGCAAAAATAGACGCTTCGGCCCTTTCAGCAGCCGGCGCGATCGCCGCAAGAATATCGAGGCGACGGTTGATCGCTGGCGAGAAGATGAAAGGGTGCGCGCCGCGTCTCCGGACCCGGCGAAGCCCGCCCTGCCCTATTGCCGTGCCGAAAACTTGCTCACCAAAGGCGAACGCGCTTTTTGGCTCCCGTTGTTCCAGGCAGTCAAAGGCAAATACCGGATCTTCTGCAAAGTTCGCCTGGCAGACGTCGTGTGTTGCTCACCCGGGCAGTCCGATGAGGAACATTGGTTCCGCAAGATCGCTCACGCTCACGTCGATTTTGTGATCTGCCAGCCCGAGTCCACCCTTCCCTTGCTCGTGATCGAGTTGGATGACCGTTCCCATCTGGACCCCGCGCAAGGCCGTCGCGATGAATGGAAAGACGACGTACTCCGTGCCGCGCGGATGCCCGTCCACCGCGTGCCGGCCCGTGAAGCGTACGATGTGCTGGAGCTGGCGCAAACAATTGACCGAATGATCCAGGAGGCGGAAGGATAGCGCCGTTCCGCCTACGCGAGTAACGATAGGGGGACAGCCAACAAGTCGAATCGTAGACATGTTGATCAGTGTCCCCTGCTGGGAATCGAAACCAAAACACCCAACGCAAAGCCCACACACTTGATGGCGACCACTTTTCCGCCTGATTAAGACATAGACGCGGACAAGCCGATAGACCTTTAAGACGTATCACGATATAATACCGCTGCTTAGATTGGACGCCGATTGTGCCACTTTCATACCAAAAATCCCATCCATGGCTCCGCTTTGAGCTCGACCTAAGCCACACGCCCGTCGAGCTTTGGCTGTTGGGGGGCGAGGCCGTTTCCAAGTGCGAGCATCTCGCCGGCGTTGCGCTTGGGCCGGCAGCCGCCGCGGAACTGATGAAGGTTTATCTTGCCAAGGGTGCCCTCGCGACCACCGCCATCGAAGGCAATACGCTTAGCGAAGCAGAGGCGCGAAAGCGGGTCGATGGTATCCGAGACCTGCCTCCTTCCAAGGCGTATCTTGGCATCGAGATCGATAACATCGTTGCCGCGAGCAATTCGATTCTGGAACAATGCAAGAGCGGCCGGCCGCAGCCGCTGACCGTCGAACTCATCATGCAATTCAACGCGCAGGTGCTGGCGAACCTTGAGCTTGACCCTGAGGTCCGGCCGGGCCGGATTCGTGAGCATTCGGTTGGCGTGGCCGACTATCGCGGAGCGCCGGCCGAAGATTGCGCTCCGTTGCTCGAGAAGTTGTGCGCGTGGCTGCGCGAGCCGTGGATCGTCGACATTAGAAATTACCCGACCAAAGATCAGCACAAGCTCGACGCCGTTCTGAAGGCTATCGTCTCGCACATTTATATCGCATGGATTCACCCCTTCGGCGATGGAAATGGAAGAACCGCGCGCCTTCTGGAATTCTTCATCCTCGCCACTGGTGGCGTACCATTTCCCGCCGGGCATCTGCTGAGCAACCACTACAACGAAACCCGCGCGGATTACTACAGGCAGCTCAGCGCCGCCAGCAAATCCGGCGGCGACATCATTCCGTTCATCGTCTACGCCCTCCGCGGTTTCGTGGACCAGCTCCACGCACAGATCAACGTGGTTCGCGAGGAACAGCTCGACCTCTTCTGGCGAAATTATGTGCATCAGGAGTTAGGCGATTCCGACACCGGACGCCGACGGCGATACTTGATTGAGGATTTGGGCGAGCGAAAGGAGGGCACACCGCGCGCGAAGCTCACTGACGTGAGCGTTCGCGTATTCAAGCATTACGCCGGTCGGGCCGAAAAGACGCTCCAGCGCGATCTGGCCGAACTCGAAAAGCGGGCCCTGATCCGGCGCGAAGGTGACCGATATTTTGCGAACAAGGCATTGGTCCTCGCGTATCTGCCGCCCGTGCGCCAGTAGGGCGCATCCTTCCGCCAGGCGATCCGCCTGGCGAGAATGGCATGGGGCGGACTCACTCCGTCAACATCAAAATCGGCAGCGGACTCACAAGCGGCGCACTTCCCCTCATTCGAGCCAATTCGTGGCCAACCCTTTTCAAATTCCCTACCCGATCCACGCACACCCGCCCCTCGCATTCGGTTTTCGATACGCCCGCGTTCGCTAAAATTCAAGCTCAGCACATCTACCTGCGCACAACCGCGCTACGCTTCGCACTCCACAGCCTGCATTTGTATCATCGCCTGCTGTTCACGAGGGAGATGCCATGAGCCGGTATTCCAACCAGAACGATCAACGCAGGCGGATTAAATCGCGCATCGACGCGTTCGACCCAAAAGCGGGGGTCGCCGATCTATCACATTGCGGGATAATAAATGATGAGGCGCTTTTTGGTTGGGCTTTGACACTGCTTCCTCGAACTGGCCTAAAATCGTTAAACCTCGCAGGCAACTTGATTGGGAATTTAGGGGCATTGGCAATCGCAGATGCCGAATGCTTGCGTGGCCTCGAGAAGCTAGATCTTTCCGATATCGGCGTTGATGACGACCAAGTTATTGAGCCTCTCGTCAGAAATCTAAGCGAGCTAAAGGAATTGAGGTTACCCGACAATAGAATCGGCAACCGAGGCGTCGCCAGCATAGCTGAATGGCTTGAGGATCTTGAGCTATTGGACGTTTCCGGCTGTAATGTCACCCCCGCTGGTGCCAGTGCGATCGCCAAGTATTGTGAGAACCTGCTTCAACTGATTATCAGCGACAACGCCTTGGGCGAAGCTGGCGCTGAGGTTCTCGCTACCCTGACCGAGTTGAACTCACTCGGGATCGCTGGTGCCCTGATCAATGAGGCCGGCGCGGAGCATATTGCTAGGTCACTCACCAATCTCGTCCGGCTCGACATCAGCCGCAACGAGAAAATCGTCTCACTGGACCTGTTCGAGCCACGCGTGTTTCCAAAGGGTGCATTGCGCGAGCTTTATATTGAGGGCTGCACCGGACTCGTCCTCCCCGATGATGGTCGCCCTTTACCCGCCAGCATTTTAGAGCTCGACGACCCCGAAGCATTTTCCAGCAGATTAAGGAGGCCACCCGCGGGAAGCCGCTGCATGAGCTCCGGATCGTGACCCTCGGACGAACCATGGCGGGGAAGACCGTCCTCAGCCAATGGCTGGCCGGTATGTGGGAGCGGCACAAGCACGAGGACGAGAACAACCGCACGCTGGGTTTCCTCCGGCATTCGTGCAATCTGAATACACCGATCGAGGGAATCGAGGAGGTCTTCGCGCGTATTTTTGATTGCGGGGGCCATCAGGAGCAATATTCAACCCACCAACTCTTCTACACGCCGTATAGGAATCTTTTCCTGCTCTGCGCCAGTGAGATGGAAACGTGGGAAGAGAGCGGCGTCGAGCGCTATCTTTCCATGATCCGGGCCTTCGTGAAGCGAGCTCCGAAATTGGAAGGCCGACTTACGAGCGATGCCCGCGGAGAATCGCAAAGGGTCGAGCCCGTGGGGGTCGTCATCGTCATTACCCACTGCGACCGCGAACGCGCGGAGGGTGCTTCAAGGGTGTTCAAGTGGCCCGGTCAAAATGATCCTGCCGTTGTTTCGGACCCCGAATCAAAAGCAATTATCGAAACGCTGACAGCGAAGCTCAGGCAGGATCTGAATGAAGAACCCAACCTAATCATCCGGATAGTCGATGGCGTTTCGAACTGGGAGGGATTGGGCGTCGACCGGGTCAAGGCGGCATTGTCCGAACTGACCGCCGAAGTTCCCGCAATCGCCAGAGAGTTAAAAGCCCCGCAGCCCGAATCCTTCTGGGCGGTGCGTGCCTGGGTTAAATCGCAGTTCCCAGATGCAGCGCCCGGCCAGGAGAGCGACAGGGACGAGTTGACCCCTGTAATTACGAAGAAAACCTTCATCGAGAAGGGGTGTGTGACAAACAAATGCCTGCTCCCGGCAGTTCAACTGCGATACCTCGAAACCCTGCATGAGTTGGGGGATGTGATCTATGTCGGCGAAGAGGAAGGGGCCAAACGAGAGAATCGGTATCTCCGCGATCAGATACTGAACCCCCGATGGTTTCAGCGCTGGGCGTACCAACTCGTGCGGCCCAAGCGCGTCGCCGAAGCCAAGGGTGCATTCCTCTCGCTGGACCGCGTCAATAGGCTGATCCCACAGGATCAGGATCGGCGTGTGCTGTTCGACCTGCTCACGCACCGCAAAATCATCTTCCCAAGAATGGATCGCGACGAAAGCCTCCAAGGATATCTCGTTCCGGACCTTCTTCAAACCTCGACCCAAGGGGAACGGGAATACCTGATGCAGGGAGACCCCTGGACATCCCAAACGCTCCCCTTCATCCCCTTCCTCCGCGAAGGTGAAATGGCGCGGCTGGCGATCGCGAACATCGATCACATCACGGTGAAGAGCCAGCACTGGTATCGCGATGCGATCCTCTTCACGTTTCGCGATGGTTGCCAGGCCATGGTGACTGCGGATTTCAACAAGCACAGTATTACCGTGCGGGTTCGAGGGAAAAGCCCCGCAGCCGCTCAACGCCACATGGACCAAATCATCGTGCAACTCGATCCGCCCAATCACGAGTTGTGGGAGCAACCGCAACCCAACCATCAACTCGATGATTCTCCGGCGGGCACCGTGCCAAACCCACCGAATCGAGGATTGTCCGCGCAGTCTGAAGCTGCGAAGGGAGCTAACGAGCAAACCGCGAAGCCGCGTTGGAAAACGATTCGGTTCTGTAACCGTCTGTTCGAGGAATGGGGTCTCATTCCCGCGATCGACCGTAGTAAAAAGCAGGAACGAAAGCGATCAACCGAGAGGCGAGCAACTCGCGTCCGGTCGATGCTCGAGCACATTTATGGGCTGCACGATTCAGAACTTGGCCGACTTGAGTCGTTCATTTCCCGGCCAGTACGGGGAGATAAGGCCATGATCGAAATTCACCCCAAATTATTCATCTGGATTTCGAAACACCGGGATGAACTTAGAAGATACTTGGACGATTTAGACGGGAAAGCAACGGGAGCGGCAGAAACCATCACAACCAAATACCCGAAGAAGGATTCCAGCACCGAAGGAGAAGCGAGGAGCACGAAGAACATTAAGGCGGACTCAAAGAAAATCTATGTGGTCGGATGCGACCGGTGCGGAAGGTTGCTCGCCCAATGTGACAGTGCTGACGTGGTTGACGAAATTCACTGTGACTATTGTGGCCAAGACGTAAGCGGTGCGATTGCGGAGCTAATTGCTTTGGAAAGCCACATCTACAAGATGATCTGCGAAGGTAACGATTTCTATTTTCGCAAGCCACCCAAAATGACGTTATGCGGCAATTGCCACGGGCGAATGCACAACGCAGAACTCACCCTACTCAAACCGCACCTGTTGGGACCGCACTCTCGGCACTAAGCGGAACGCAGCCGGAACGGAGCAAGGATTATCCGGTTTCGTCCCACCTCATCCCTGTTCATCCCACGTCATCCTATTTCATCCGTTGAGCGCCCTTAGAGGGTCCCGTTATTCAGCGAAAAAACGGGCCTCGCTGGAATGGCGCAAAGTTCCCAACACCTCGGATGGCGACCTCATATCTTGGTGCGAAGTCGGGTTCGGTTTTTTCGAAAGCGCCAGCCGGCCCCGACATCGACAAGGTTGGCAACAGGATGGTCTGCCGGAAAGAGCTCGCCGCGCAGATCGCTTTCAGTCCGCCAATCCTCGATCAAGAAAATGGTGTTTTTTGGGAGTTCGCCATGACCGAGACAGCCGAGGCATTGCCCCCAACAACAACCAGCATCGACCCTTCGACCGTTATTCGTGTCGAAACGATCAAAGATGCAGCCGGCAACGGGCACTTTCGCGCCGTTGCGATTGACTCTTCGATCGTCGTCTATCTTCCCAGCTTTGTATGCCAATATGGAGACATTGCTTCAATGGGAGAAGACGAGGAAAGCGTTTAGTTGCTGGGCCGGGGATCGTCCGCTGGCGCGCCGGCGGACGATCCTGGGCCAGGGCGGTGCTTAGGCTGTCGCCGCTCGTGGGCTTCCAGCGCGAACGAACGGCACCGGTGAAGAATCTCGTTCGCAATCCGAATCGCCCGGCACTTTGCCGATCTTCACCAACCAAACATTTAACTGGAATTGAGGTAATCATGTTTTTCAACAAAATCCAAATCGTAACCCTCTGTCTCGTTTTGCTGGGCCTCAACAGGGTTCCCAACACGCTGGTAATCAAACTCGTCCACATGACTGCGGACGGAGTCGCAGCGTGTGCGCACGGGATGCATTCGGCTGCCGACTCCGTCAGCGACTCGGTCGCGGCGGCAAAGGCACAGGACAGGGCTGCAAGCGCACAGGAAACGGCCAAGGATGTTTCCGCGGCGCTCGCTCCCGCATTCCATGCGGAGACCGATGCCATAACGAATGCAGTGAATCAAGACACCGCGGCAACCAGTGCGGCCATCGCGGCCATCGGACAGCAAAAACCGCCTGTTGTGCAGCAGCCCTCGCTGGTAGTCTGGAATGGATACACCTATGTTCCGGCCAGATAACAATTGATGACAAGTCCAGATCTTCGGCGGCCTCTGCACGTCTCTCATGTGCAGAGGCCGCCTTTGCGCAAGTGATGCGGGGCCGTCCTCGGGCGGGGCCTAACCTATGCCTCAGGGGCGTGCCACGCCGTTCTAGCCTCCACGCTCTTACGCCACTCCCCGTTAATCGCCACCGCCCCGACGAATTGCCGCTCGTCCATTCACGGCAACTATTTGACCCAATCATGTCTCTCGACGTCGCGCAAAACCCCCCGCGGAGCGGGGGGCTAACGGAAGAAATGACGATCACTTTCCTACCCTCGTTATTGCGTGATGATCGCCCCACTGCTCATCCGACATCCGGCGTGGCGGCCGATATATCCGCGACCGCTCTCGATGGCCGGCACATTGAACAATCGTGAGTCGTAATACCCCTCGGTCCAAATCTGGCCAACGCCCAGCGCCTGCCTCATTCGATCTTTCAGTCGGCCAACCATCGTCGGCACCGAATCGAATCCGTGATGCACGATCCAATGAAGGTGCCAGGACTCGACACTGGCATCGGTTAAATCGTAGTGAAATTCTTCGGCCGCGTTGCATAGCGCGTCGAACAACTGAGCTTGCCGCTCGATATCAAAAAGGACCGGCACCCGGCCGCTCATTCGGCGCCCCCCCCCGTTCCGATGTCACCCCACAAGCTCAGAGGTCTTTCCCCGGCGCCGCACAGCCAATACAAGCTCGCCACCCGTTGCAATGGCCCAGTCCTGAAGCGTTGATAGCTTAACGTCACGTTGGCGCTCCAGCCGCGCGATCGCCGGCTGCTTCAGGCCCATTCGGACGGCAATTTCTGCTTGCGACATTTTTCGCTTCTCTCGCATCGTGCGTAACACCTGTCCGATGACAATTGCATCAGAACGCCGCTTAACCGCGGCGCGCTGGTCCTTGGGAATGAACTTATCGAGAAACTCGGCGTGACTTTTTGCCATAATTTACTGTCCTTTCTTGTTCTACTTGTCTTTCTTCCTTTTGGCCGCCAATGCTTCAAGGTGATGTTTGTAGAGCTTGTCCGCCTTGTCGACGAGCTTCTTATAAAACGACCTTTGGCTGACACCTTTTTTGTTGCCACCGCACAAAACCTGAGCGATTCGCTCGGTGTCAAAAGCAAACGCAATCCGCAAAACCGCCGCAGGCGTTTTGCCCCGCAACTCCTTCATATTGGGATAATTGGACCCCTTGAGTGTATCGGCAGTCGGTCGCCCCAAGCCTGGCCCCAGTCGCGTCAGCGCGTCGAGCATCGCGGCAATTTCGTTCCGCTCGGCTTGGTCCAGCGACTCGACCCAGGCATCAAGCTCACTGGTCGTACGATAGTCCCAAGCCATGTCCAGAATATACCATTCGAGCTATATATCGTCAACGGTATGCCATCGATTGTCGTCAGGTTCCAACGACATTAATCTTGCTGTCTCCATCGATCGATGCGTGGGCTCGCGCCGACTTTCCAAGCCTGTGGAAGACCGCCAGATGCGCCGCGAAGAAACTATGAAGCCGAGCTCCTGCGGGTGTGAGTTTCCGGGATGGTAAAATCCCGGTGCTTAAAACGGGCTGGCCGGGTGGCCGCCCAC
>Ga0302326_10005616_pt1 | contig 28578 bp, 30 predicted proteins | sample Palsa_T0_3_FD_202264 | JGI IMG/M metagenome (GOLD analysis project Ga0302326, IMG submission 202264) | Peat permafrost microbial communities from Stordalen Mire near Abisko, Sweden - Palsa_T0_3 | ecosystem: Environmental > Terrestrial > Soil > Palsa > Peat permafrost | place: Sweden: Abisko... | reverse complement strand
GTATTTTCTGCTGCTTTGATTACCGCAGAGAAATTCTTATCGGACCTTCTTTCTTTCACAAAGTCTGTTATCTCCGGATAGGTATATTTTTTGCCCTTCTCTATATCGCTACCGATATAGGCATATATGTCATCGCTCCGGGAGAGAAGAATTACCAGTCGTGACGATTTAGGAAAGCCAGACAGTGAATCAGGCCTGTTAGGCTCATCTCGGGGCAGGCTTAATTTGAGTGGTGGCTGCTGCTCCACTCTCATAGCCGCCTTTACCATTGATGGTGTGATGAAACCGAATGTTTATTCTTCATTCGTATCTCCAGAGTCTACCGAACGCCTGTACACATTATGATTATTTGCCAGTTCGACCATTTCCCGAAAATTACCTAACATGTCGGCACCACCGCCAGGTTTTATTACCATCGACAAACCACCGCTTTTTATTTTCTCAAACATCGCTGTTACAAACGCAGTATCACCAATTTTTCCATTATGGACATCCTGCATCTGCCTGCCAATACCTATATAATAAATAATCGAATCATAACCCAATACAAGACATGTTAACCTTTTATTATCAACGCTTGCGCTATCTCCATTGTGAACCTGACCGCAACTAGCCAGGCAGGATATTAGACCGATTAAGTAAGGGTAAAGTTTTTCATTTTCAGTAGCTTATTTCACTTCGATTCTTTCATTTTCTTACCCAAAATATAAAGAATTCCGGTTTATTTCTCCAATAAATTCCCTCATTGATTATCAAATCATAGAATCAAACGCCGTAATATTCGCTGGTGACAATACAGAAAATGAAAACGCCCGTCGATCGGGCGTTTGCGAAGAATAAGTACCAGATTAGTAACTGGATTTAGTCGGCATAAAAAGGCGCCAGTTACGCCTTAGGCAAAAGGTCTTTAGCAGGAACTATCTTAAAACTCCCGTCTTCCTTTCCAATAACCAAATCCTCTCCTTTTGCAGCACTGGCTTCTATAAGGTCGCTAACGGCCTTTTGAACGCCCTTCAGAACCATTTCCGATAAATCTTCATCGCCTCCAAGCGTACCCGCGGCGATCAATTCAGGACAATTTCCTAAATTATTAATAACTACCCAGTTATCGCACAAAGGAAGATATAAATTAATCAAATCCCTGATACCCGCAAAATATCTACGTACAATCACATCCGCGGGAATGTTGTGGCCGCCTTTACTGACTCTCCTTACTACCCTTTCTTTTGCTACCGCTGGCGAGCTCAGCCAGAAATATAACAATGTGACTCGATAGCCCGTCTCCCTCGACGATTTAATGAACGGCACATAGCTCCTTGCTGCCAACGTCGTCTCAAAAGCGAAATCAACTTGTTCGCTCTTAAGCTGATCGATCCTTTGAAGCATAAGCCTTCCTGCCTCCATGGCGACACTCTCGGGATTAAACGGAGACAGCCCCGCGGCAATGCTATCAGCATTCACAAATTCGTTACAGTCAAGTATCTCTGGCAGAACTGTAAAACTGGCAGTTGTCTTCCCCGCCCCATTACATCCTGCTATAATATAAAGATTAGGCAACTTTATTTTAATTTTCCCCCTGTGTCCTAAAGCTTCTACGAGGAGACATCTTTTGAGAATCCTTTAAATAATCATTGTTACCGCCAATGATTTCAAAGTCCTTTTTATCCAGACGCTGCTGCCGGAAAGCATGCTCCGCAAATTTCTGAATATAGGTAAGGTTATTTGAGATATATTCAACAAGCCTATCTTCCTCAAATCGCATGATGAGTTGATTCAAGCCTTTTTCACCTGTATAGAGAAAATGAGACTCGTCAAAATAGGGAAAGCAAATGGCAACATTCTTAAAATTCTCGATAAAATTGTATTCTACATTGCCGGGCGAAATATAAAGACCGTTCTCCAATGCTCTCCTATTGGCCACTCTCTCCAGAGACTGTGCGGCACTCTTCAAGAAAAGTACGACCATCGAAGTTTGATAGCCCGCATTTCTCGCCAGATCTATCAATTCTTTGAACCCACCGTCATTAAAGGGGGTTTCTAAGATTATATTTTTCGCATCCCGAATGGCGTTTCTGAATACCTCCCGTGACCGCCCCTTGTATACATCGGTCATGATAACTTCATAGCCGGGAAATTCGCTGAGATGACTTCTGATCAGGCTGGATTTACCTGCGGCGTTACACCCTGTCACAAATATAAAATCCGGTCTCTCCATCTAACTGATCTTTCTTATGATATTATCCTTTACAGTGTAAGTTTCTCCTTTGATCTCATCGATCTTTAAAGTAACTAGGTAAACTTCCCCTGAAGGAAGTTCCTTACGATAAAAATTCCCTTTTTCATTGCCTGGTATTCCAGCATCGGCTGCATCCTGATAATAGAAAGGATTACCGAGCTCAAAGCACCGCTGCCTGCCTAATTCAGGTAGAATTTCCAGGTTCTCTAATAATTTATGGGCTCTTCTTTCCATGATATAAATATAACGGTTTTTCGACGAATAAATGTTTTCACCCTTTTTGATGGGCACAGTGCAAACTATTTCTTCCGCACGCATGCATACCGGCCAATCTTTTTGCCATTCTTCAAACCAGTAGGCACAGTCCGTTGCCGACCCGCGTTGGCTACTGGACCTTCCCGACACTATGCCATCAAAACGACCACACCTAGTCCAGGTAGAGGGCGACTGGACCGCCGCTGAGATATCAATCTCCTTTAAGCCGGGGGTAAAATGCCCCACCAAAATCACAACTGACCGGGATGCTTACGATATGCTCTTATCAATTTGGGACCCGGGTCTCCTGGGTCTTCAGGAACAGTTCGTGGTCGTCTTTCTGAATAACCGCCAGCAGGTCGTTGGCTGGCGAGTGCTGAACATTGGCAGTATGGAAACCTGCATTGTTGATATCAGGTTGATGGTCAGCCTCGCCCTTCATTGCATGGCTTCATACGTGATTCTGGCCCATAACCATCCCTCCGGTATCCTAGACGCCAGCCTGAATGACAGGCGCACCACATTCAAGATTAAGAAAGCACTCCGATTGATCGATGTGCAGTTGTTCGATCACCTGATTATTTCGACGGATGGGTATTTGTCCATGAGAGTGGAGGGTTAGCGTTATTTTTGTTCAGTTTGTTTTAGACTTTAGCAAATTATTTATTGAATTCAAAATATTTATTATAATCTATCTTTTTCCCATTGAACACTAATTCAACTGAATCCAATTTGATCGTATCATTTACTTCTTTAAGGTTAATAAAGTAAGTGAAGCTCCCTGTATACCATTTTGCTTCCACTGTATAACCAGGACTATCAAGATTTGATAATTTGGCACAGAAAGTAGTGGTATACAATGGATAATTAATATTTCTGGCGATTGCCCCAATATTGTCAAAGTGATGTACAGGAGTAAAATCATTAATTTCGTCAGAAGTAGGTTTCATATTGCCAAAACTCATTCCGTCCCGAAAATGCTTCACTCCCAATCTGAGCATAGGTAGCCCCCAGTTATCATAAACTGTTGCTTTTACGTTCTGCAATGAATAATCACCACGGTTCAAAATATCAAAATAAAGTATGAAGTATTTTTCTCCTGAATTCCTATCAATAATAACACTGCTTGCCGTCAGTCTCAAAACCGGTTTATTATCACCACCCGTAATTTCATTTCGTAATTCCTTTTGAAGGTTAGCAATCTGCTTGTAAGCATCTGCTAGCTCATTGGTCTTATTTAAGTTTTCTTTTTGTAGGTTCATCAAAGCCGCCTGAGCTTTGTCAGCCTTTATTGTTTCATTTCTTTTGTCATTCCATGAAGCAAAAGCGGCAACAATTACAATTACTCCGGCAAATATTCCGGCCACCAATGACCAATTTATTCGATCAAAAAAATTCATACTACTATTATTGAAAATAAATTAACTCTACTTTGTCAGATTCGTAAATTGAATAGGTTTTCAAGGGAACTCTTACGGAACGGCTGTTTCCGTAATGGTCGGATTAATTACCCCTAATTGCATTTGAATTAGAATATTTCTCTAACTTCGAAACTATTTCACTGTCAAAACGATTTTCAATCCTATACTTTTCGTGCCGGCTGGTATTATCTTCATTGACCCATCGCTTTCCATCAAATACTGACCTAATTGCGATACTGGTAGAATTACTATCTGGGAATTTAAGAAAGCTCACATAATACATTTCCTCCGGTGAACTATTAAAATAAAACATTCTTGTATCTAGGAATCCGTAACCGGCAGAATCCCAAAAATCATAAGTTTTCCATTTATCAGGCATACGATATTCTGGATATTTACTATAGAAACTATCTATCGCACACTCTATGTTCTTCTTCTTGGTATCAAAAGTTCTTATATCAAATCCACCAAGGCTACCGCAGCCAAAGAAGATTGAGACTAATATTAGTAATATGATTTTACTGATTTTCATTGTTTATAAAGTCTGTAACAAATTTAAACTAACTCCACTTTTTTGTCAGATTCGTAAATTGAATAGGTTTTCAAGGGAACTCTTGCGGAACGGCTGTTTCATTAGGATCATCTGGAACAATTTGTCAATAGCATTCTCATATAATACCGTTCTGCATTGGACGAGCCGCAGAATATCCCCCGCGGATAATTTGAGTCGGTTGCGGGTCTTATGACGTAGCTTCTCCGTATTGATAAAGAGCTGAGTCAGCATACATAATGCCATGTGCCGCAGCCAGCCCAGTTCACTTCGGGTTTGGTACTCATTTAAGCCAAGTTCCATTTTACCCTCCCGGAAAGACTGTTCGATAAAGTATCGTTTGCATTGCCGGTAAGCCAGCGTGCGGGTACGGATATATTTTGGTGCATGGCAGAGACTATATTTGATCGTTCCGTCCGGATCTTTTCGAATAAGCAGGATCAACTTCATTCTTTTGCCGGTCAGGGGATTCAATAAATAAACATACTTTCTGTGAAACTTTGCTTTTAGCTTACCCCTGCTTTGGTGACGGACTACGATGGTTCGCCAATCCTTTCTTCTCAAGGACCGGCCATATTCCCGAAGGGAAACAGACGGCTCCGTTGGCCTGGCATGTATGGGTTCCCTTCCCCGGCCACCCGTCTTCTTAGGCACCCGCATTTGAAAAGGTTTTAACCACACCTGATGGGTGTCGGGAACATCTGCCACAAATTCGTTCTGAACCTTTACCAGACTAGCCAACAGGGCGGTATCCCTGCCATAAAAGGCATCAAAGCAGACCCACTGAATAGCTATCTTCAGATCCTCCGTTACATGCTTAATGATGGCCTGGGCATGGTCTATTTTACTAACGGCCTTTCCCGGCTGGTATAATTTTGCCTGCACCAGGTTAACCAATGAACCCGCACTCAAGGCACCAAACACTCCCACTTGGCAATTATCAATCTTCCCTCGCTGTCCGCAATATTGCCGTCTTACTCCGGCGGAGTGGTCGCCTTTCTTCGGAAAACTGCTCTCATCCATGAGCAGAGCAAGATCATCTGATAAACTATGATCTTCAATCAATTGTGCAAAATCAGCCGTTACCCTATCCATCAATTGACCTGCATCCCATTTTGCCTGGGTCAGCAGATGATGCAACTGCTGATTGTTGACCGCTCCCAACTCCATTGCCATCGACTGACAATTGCGCCTTCGGGTGGTCATCAATCCCCTACCGTACCATTGAGCTGTGTCCGCAACGCTCCTCGTGGAAGATCGGAAATGGTCGTTGTACCCCTTAAAAAAAGAACTGAACCGGTTACTTATGAGTGAAACATCCTGTACCTTCGACTCATAATTTACTTTTTGTTTTTTTAAATAGCCCTTGCTTTTTCGAGGAGAAGGGCTATTTCTTTTTCGTGAACGCAATTTACGCGTAATCCTTCCTCTATAACACTTTCAGCCGTTTTTTATTCACTACTTTTAATGTGACAAAGTAGAGGTAGTATTAAATTGCTTTTGCCATTGAGAATTACTAGTAAGCATATCTATTGAGTTTAGGAGGCTGAATAAATCTTTAAGAAAAGACTACAGGTTTGATAAGCCCTATAAGTCTATAATTCATATGGAATGTGATAATTATCTATCCTAGATACATGTTCAATCTTCACAGCGGCCTCGCCAGTCAGGTTAAATTGAGTGGCTAATTGGCTCCCATCCAAGCAAGGGTCTTGGTAGTATATCTTGGTTAGCGTAGAACGCATCGCATCAATAAGCATATCGTCCACCCTTCTATTAAAAAAAGGGAATGAATATCCGACGACCACTAAAATCTCCGTCCCTTCAGCAATCCTCCTAGCATATTCAATCCTTTGTTCTATAAAAATCCGCTTGTTGTCGTTGCTATCGTCTTCCCACGCGAAAGACAACATGGTATTGCCGGCATTTTCGAAATTATATACAGCGTTTGTTTTTTCTGAAAAAGTGCGTTCGGAATAGCTGTAACCTGCTACGCCGTTGAGATGCAGTAAAAAGATTTCTTTAAAACTGTATGGGATTCTTTCATCAAAGTTATAAGAATCTTGAAAATTCGGCCAACAGGTGAATCCCTTTATTCTATTATGTACCTGGGAATTGATCGGTTTTAATTTCTGTGCTGCTATTTCGATTTGGTTATCATAATTCCAGGATAACGCTCCGACATTCGGCGGCAATTTTTCGTTCTGTGCAATTGTGGTTAGGAAAGACAACGCTCTGTGGTCGAAGCACCCCTGGCCAGAATTGGTAAAGGGCAACGCCTGCCTTTCATAGAAATAATTTGCCAGCAATTTCTTAAGCAATTCATATTGACCTCGGTCACCTATTTCCAATAAATACTTCGCGTATAAATCGGGGGTGCCGAACTGAATACATTTCTCTGCAATCGCTATCAAGCGGTTGGCCATGTCCGAAGTGGAGAAGGAAGACCCCCTATAATTCTCTGCGAATCCCTTCAACTGTTCGGGCAAACCCAATTTACCGTTTGTTGGGTTACTTTTAATCAACGGTAAAGCATTAGCACTTGCCCCCGCTCCCAATAAATATGTTATCTTGATGGCCATAATTGGAAAATTTTAGAAATGATACTCGGCTGGCCAGCGGTGATTGACGATTCTCCCCTCTTGAACATCGGGCGAGGCATTAAACCATTCAATCACAAACTTTTGTGCTTTCGTAATTTGATCCAAGGCCTCATCCTCAGCGGTCCCATCATAGTCTGACAATGTTGTTAACATGGAAAGAACCTCTCCGTGGTTAACCCTGTTTCGCCGGTCAATGAATAATATAGAACGCTGCTTAAGGCTCTCGTTAACTGAAAAGAGGCTGTAGACCGGGAGACCTAGTTTCTCAGCAGAAACGAGGTTTTTAATATTCAGCTTTATCCAACCTTTTATCTTAAGTGATTTCATTCGCCTATCTCGATTGAGAATGAGTTCGACAGCACAAGAAGACATGCTTATCGCTGACAAATACTGTGCGAGGGTAAAGCAACGAGAGGCTTCCCGAATAAATGAAAATAAGTCTATTGGCATTCTCCCGGCTGGCTCCCAGTAGATTCCTCCGACTTGCTGCTGTCGCTTATTAATCTCGTTGACGTAATTATGAATGAAAGTGCCCCAAATGGCAACTCCAGCATCTTCCCTAAACTGCATAAGTTTAGCCTTGGCAATTGATTCGCCTCCTTCAATATTCGCTTCACCGTATTGTTCATTCATGTTACCTTCTTTTAATGTTAGTTATCGAATCCCTTGATTTTGACAAAATCGAATCTATTGCGTTTTGTTTCATAAGGACCACATTGAGACTTTTAAGCTCCTCTTTTAGAAGTTTATTGCTTTCCTCTAATTGTTTTACTATGGCAGGGTTTGGAGTATTATTTAATCCAGCAATGAAGACTATAAACGAGATAACTACCGAAGAAAATGCTACAGCAATGTTCGTCTTTGTCAGGACGTTTTGTTTGGGGATATTTTCAGCAAAGAGTTTGTTGATAGCTTGAACTGAGGTATTTGTCTGCTTAACGGATTCGTTTGTATCAACCACAGATTGGATTTGTTTAATTTCCATTTCTTCACGCTTATTCCTCTCTGCTCTCCGTAATCTCTCTTTATCATAAGCATCAGTGCCTTTTTCAGTCAATAGGTAATTTTCAGGAAAAGATGGATGTCTATAAAGTAATTCTTGTTCTATTAGCTGGTAAAAAACTCTCACAAATGCCTCAACTCTGTAGCCACTAAGATCTGAATCCGTTTTAAAGAGGTTTTCTAATGATTCCCTATTGAAATAGGGTTGGTCTTTAAATTTAGAAATGATCAGAAACACCATGTCTTCCATAAAAATGCTGTTTTATATCTATTATGCTAAATTTGGATCAAGCATTGTTAACAAATTCTATCCGCATACTCACCTTGTCAATATATTACATTCAGGTATATATTTTCACAGGTATTTTCACCCTATTTTGCCCAAGTCCACCTTTTTAAACATATGCTTCCTCCCTACTCGGTTTGACTTCACCTTCCCAGCCAGCAACCACCGCCGGAGAGTCAGCGGCGAAATATTCAATAACAAGGCCGCCTCCTTCAAGGTCAGCCACTCCTTCGCCTGGATCGCCCTAACCTCATCCTCTGTAACAAACGCTTTGGCATCCCGTTTAACTATCGTCTCTACCTCCACCCGCTGAATGGCCTTTTCCCTTTGTTTAACCTTATAAAACCGTTTGGCGCAAGGGTCAGAACACGTCTCCGTGGTAATCTTCTTGGCGATGAATTCCTGTTTGCAATAAGCACAAATCTTGACAATTCTCAAATTACTGCTCATAACGACTGATTCTCAGGTTTTTGATTGTGTTGACTACCGGAATTTCCATAAAAATCATATATTGGCATACATATTATTTGATTTTCAATACTTTGCAAACCAATCTGCTTGAAAACCTGATCTCCCATGATGACCCCGATAGAAGCCCTAATTACTGCCGCTCGCCGTTATTGCAAGGAAAACTTTTCTTATTGGTGTGAAAGGTATGCCCGAGAAAGAACAGGCAGTAACAGCCCCGGCTACTCTTATTCCATAGAAGATTACAATCTATTCCCGCGCTATAATGTTTTATCAGCTATACTAGGAGAAGTTGAAGAACTGGTAGGACAATACTACGCCGACATCACCTCCTGTCGGGAGGACCTAATGCTGGCCGGACTGGCTGCAGAGTCTATATTCACCAAAGATGAAAAAAACGCTACCGCCATATCTGCCATGCAGGAGGAACGGGATAAATTTGTTACCTACATACAAACAGTTACATTAGGCGAACTCGGGCTTATAGACCCTCTCCCTCACCGAAGAAGATTAAAAACTTCGGAACAAAAAGAAATCCGACAACGGCTCCTTGAAATTTGGAATTATGAGGGCGACTATTGGGATCCGCTGGTAGATAAAAGCCCCAAAGAGTTCGTATTTCTGGCGAAGGGGCATTTCACAGAACCAGACTTTCAATCTATTACCGATTTTGTTTCCAGCAGTACTTCGTCGTTTTTACTTGAATTACCCGAGGACGGCAAAGATGCGGAAATCGCATCAAGTGAGTTTCATCCTGACTGCTATGAAACCATCTACACCGACTATAGCTACCTATGGATAGTTTATGGCTCACACGAAGGAACGATTACTTTCGCCGGCGATCAACTTTTGCCCTTTATCAAGCGCTTATTTGCCGGACGAGAACATTTGTTTAATCAATGGCCAAAATACAATTGAAACCAGTTTAAACGGCCAGCACTTGGCAATTATTGAGGGAAAATCCCACAATCTCGTCCATTCATGACCTTCTGATAAAACCCTGATTATTATAATGCAAAAGACAACTAGGGTGGTAGGATATCAGCAGACCTTGCATCTATTGTCTCCAGTATCCCCACGATAAAACCTGTTGGCTCAATTGACATAACAAAATCTTTGATGTCCTTAGTTTTATATTCCTCAGTAAGCAATCGTTTACCCTCTGGCGTTGTAATATATTGTTTCACCTGTGTCTTAGGGTCTTTTGTCATAAGCCACCCTTTCTTTACAAGTCCGCGCAAGTCCTCGTGAAAAGAGACGCACAAATCCGTCTTCGCCATAAATCTCTCTAATCTATAGTCGTTTCCCACTGAAGGTTCTGCATCGATAATACGAAGCAAAAGCCATTCAATTGGTGCCGGAGCCGGCTGAACAAAATAAGTTTGCTGCGAATCCCTATCAACCGACTGATAATTAAGCTTGTCATTTGCCCCAGCAATAACTTCTTCATCAAGTCTACCGGCATTTATCCCTTTTTCAAGGTCATTGACAGTCAGTATTTTGTATTTATGACTCCATCGTTTTCCAGTAAAAACCCGCAGCAATCCGCCAATCAAATCCATTCCTTCGCCTTTGAAATAATCGGCGGCCATAAATCTTGAAACGTCGACATTAAATCTTTTTCCATACCCAATCAGCAATTCGTTAGCGTCATCACCGTAAACCCCAAGATCATCGTATAGCCGTGAATCAGGGGTTACTTCATCTTCGTGTACACCGATTTGTTCAACTATAAATTCCTTCAATTTGGAGAAATTTGCTTCACTCATGTTGAGAGCTTTTTTCGATTTTAAGTTACTGCTTAAATCGTATCATACCGTATCATAGCGTATCATTTCCAGGCGCCAATGACCTGAAGATCACCCCAAAATCCACCGTAGTCCCAGATTCGTCCCAAAAATCTGGCGACTAAAGGCAGAAAAAGGCACGTAAAGGCAAAAGAAATCCCCTGATCATCAGGGATCCAAGTATACAATGCGCGCCTCCCGAGCCGGGCGCCCCTGCGGGCCGCCACATGCCTGACGGCATGCTCACTTCCCAATACAAAACTTCGAAAAAATATAATCCAACCGCTCCTCAGAAGTCACCTCCCCCGTAATCTCCCCCAACCAATGCAAACAAACCCGTATATCTAACGCCAACAAATCCCCCGGCAACAACTCATCAAGCCCCTTCCGAATCGTGGCTAACGAAGCAGCCACTTGCTGCAACGCATGAAAATGCCGCGCATTCGTAACGATCGTCCCCTCACCCGCAGCACTAGCCGTATCGCCCGCCAGCACCAGGTCGACTAGTCGCTGCTTCAACACATCTACAGAACGCTGCTCACGCGCCGAGATCAGCAGCTCCTGCGGAAACCGCGAACGCACCCAGGCCTCATCCAATCCGTCGATCTTATTGCCGACAAACAGGAAAGCCTTCCCCCGTGCAACAAGCGCCTCCCGGGCAACAGCAACCGAAGCCAACGTATCATTGACATCAAAAAGATACACGATGATATCTGCCTGCTCCATCTTTTCTAAACTCCTGCCAACGCCGATCTGCTCGATCACATCGGAAGTATGTTCCCGGATCCCGGCAGTATCGATCAGCCGAAACAAGATGCCACCGATATTCAACGTCTCCTCGATCGTATCACGAGTCGTCCCCGCAATCTCTGACACGATCGCCCGCTCGTCATTCAACAGCGTATTCAAGAGCGTCGATTTGCCCGCATTCGGCTTTCCGACTATGGCTACCGACACCCCATTGCGGATCACGTTCCCAAGGCGGAACGACGCCAGCAACGCGGAAGTCGTCGTGACCGCCTCACCGATCAGGTGATACAGCTGTGTCCGGTCGGCAAATTCAACATCTTCCTGGGAAAAATCAAGCTCGAGTTCGATCAGCGCGGAGAAACTGATCAGGCGCTCCCGCAGATCACGCAAAGCCCGTGAAAACCCGCCACGAATAGTATGAAGCGCCGTATGCGCAGAGGCGGCAGTGTGCGAAGCAATAAGGTCGGCCACGGCTTCGGCTTGTGCCAGATCCAATTTCCCATTCAAAAACGCGCGTTGCGTAAACTCTCCCGCCCGCGCCAGGCGAGCGCCCTGGCGAAGAAGCGCCGCTATAACGCGCTCTTGAACATAGGGGCTGCCGTGACAGGAAATCTCCAGAACATCCTCTCCTGTATACGAACGCGGCCCCCGGAACAGGGAAACGACAACTTCATCAAGTTGATCATCCCCCTCCTTCAATAACCCCACATGAAGGGTATGACTAGGCTGCGCAGAAAGATCTTTCCCCGCAAAAAGCCCACTAACGACCCCAAAAGCCAACGGGCCGCTGACCCTGATCACGCCGATGGCGCCAATCCCCGGCGGCGTGGCGAGCGCCACGATCGTATCTTCCCAACCTGCTAACTTTCCTAACATGCCGCAAAGATAACACCCATGGGAAGATTTGCCGCCACCATCCGAAAAAGCCCCAAAGCTGGCCTGCCCGACCAACCAGCCACCCGATAGATCGAATCAATGTAACTTTGCCCAAAAGAACCAAGCATGGATCTCCAGCAAGCCAAAACGCAGCTCACCACGATTCGCGACAATCTGCCTCCCGACTACTCGATAAGCAGCGCCCGGAAACTAATGTCGGCTTTCGAAAATTATAAGCAGATCTCGCAGGGACTGGGCCGCGACCTACCCCGTCAAAAACTAGGCATCCGGTCCGAATTCGATGATATCCAACAGCGCATCAAATCCGCCATAATAGGAACACCAAAAAAAGAATCCGAATCCAGCTTCAGCCACGCCAAAAAGCTTATAACGGAGGACATCAACAAGATCATCGCAGTTCCCATACAGGGATAGACGACCGACGATCGAGGCTATCTTATCAATATCACTACCCCCTTCCGCTGCACCAACTTACCCGTATAATCAACCCCCGCCGCCACCCACACAAAAGTACCAGGCAGCAACACATGTCCGCTCAGTGTCCCGTCCCATCCCAATGAGGCGTTGGTCGTAGTAAATACCTGCTGCCCCCAACGATTGTACACGGTAAAATATTTAAACTGTGAAATTCCGATAGGAATGGCTCGAAGCAGATCGTTATGACCGTCGTTATTAGGTGTAAAAGCATTGGGAACAAAGATATCCGCCTGCGATGTAAAAGCCTTGATGGTCATGCTGTCCACACCCTGGCAGCCATCCGGCGTTGTAGCGGTTACGGTATAAGTAATGCTCTCACTCACCAATGCGGTCGGGTCCTGGATATTGGCATTGCTAAGACCCGCCGCTGGCGTCCAGGCAAATTGTGTAAAGCCAACACCATCCACATCGACGGCGTCCAACGGCACAGTCTGACCAACGACAACGCTTGTGTCATCTCCCGCATACACCTTCAATGGCGGCACCACATTCACCACAACCGTCGCCGACTCCAGGGAAGTACAGCCATTCGCCCCAACCACGGTCAGCTGATAGGTGACGCTGGAATGCGGTTCGACCATGATCGGATCTTGCTGGTCAGGATTACTCAGATAGGTGGAAGGCGACCATTGGTAGCTCGCGCCGCCGCTCCCCTGCAGCTCCACGGATTTCCCATAGCAGGTCCCCACGGGCGACACCGCCGCGGCGATCGGCGCCGGCAGCACATTGACGGTCACCGTTTCCGGAGGGCTGGTACAGATCCCCAACGTAGCCGTCAGCGAATAGGTCGTAGTGGCAGTGGGAGCCGCCACCGGATCGGCAATAGCCGTATTGTTCAGACCCGTTGCTGGGGTCCAGGCAAAAGTGGTGGCATTCGTCGTCGGCCTCAGCTCAGCCGTCGTCCCCTGACAGATGGTCGTATCATCGGGCATCGTCACATAGAGATCGATGCTTAGGGGAACGATGACTGATACCTGAGTGATGCAACCATAAATATCCTGCGCGTAAACAGTATTGGTACCGGAACCAACCCCGCTAAATGTCGCAGTCGTGGCGCCGCTTTGACCATAGGTACCCGAATTCAAGGCATAGCTGATCGGTGTCGTGCCGCCGCCTGCATAAGTGGCCGTTATCGTGCCGTTGCTGACCTCACATAAGGAAGCGGTCGAAGTCGTCGTTATCGCCGGGGCCGTCGACTCATAAAGTGACAGGTATTGGATAGCCCCTGACGTATACGTACCGCTGGCATCGGTTATTTCCATACCGTAAATACCGCCAACGAGGAGAGTGAAAGTACCATTGCCAACTTGGGCTATGGGTATAGCGGGAGCAGGCGGATATAGGTAATACGTATAAGGCGCAACCGCACCTGTAGGTACCCCCGTGATAACAAGCGTTATCGCCCCATTTGGATGGCCGCAACTTGCCGATGTTGGACTCGGCGAAAACGTAAAATTCTGCCCATACCCATCCCCCGCCCTCAGCAAGAGCAGCAGAAGAACTATACAGCACGGCCGAATCGTTGACAAAGACCGTCTTGATAGGATAACCGAAAAAGGACGTTGCGACATGAAAGGATTATCTGTGCTAAAAATAGCATTAATCCCCCGCATACACAAAGTCCTTCGTCGATTCCACCCACTCCCCGCCACGGCAAACCGCCGCGCCGCGGCTAACCCCGGCGCCGCCGTCCCCTAATTCCCATCAATCTCAAATATCACCGGCTGGACCTTAACCGTCTTTACATACCTCCCATTCTGAAGCGCCGGTACCCACTTCCCGCTCTTTTTGATCACCCGCACCGCTTCCTCCCGCATCCCATTCTGCTCAGGCCCGCTGATAGCCTCCACCTCGCTCACATTGCCATCTTTGTCTACTACAAACCGGACCACTACCCTGCCCTGGCCAACATCGTTCAATGCCGCCTCAGGTGCCCGCAGATTCTTCTGCAAATAACGCACCCAGGCCTGCACCCCGCCGGGATACTCCGCCTCTTTCTCGATAGGAATAAACCGACCATCGTCCTCCGTCTTCGGCTTCTCCACCACATTACTACCCGCCCCCACCGCAGCCGGCGGCGCCACAATACCCACATCATCCGCCCCGGGCGTATTCACCGTCCCGATCCTCACCTTCTCCAGGTCGTCGACAACCGGTGGCTTCTCATCCTCCGGCGGGTCCTTCACCAACGCCGGCGGCGTAAAGATTGTCGTCGCCACAGGTGGCTGCACCTTCACTGGCGGCGGCGGTGGCGGCGGTGGTGGCACAACTTCCTTTCCCACCGCACTAAGCTCCACGGTATCCACTATCACCAGTTCCTTCGGAACCTTCCCCTTCCCACTCACAAACCCAAAACAAAACAATACCACCACCACACCCCCCATCACCAACAAACTGCGCCCCAACCGCCCGTTATACCCCTTACGCAAGGTATACGCACCATACTCCTTATTACGTCCTTCGAACAAAATATCGAGGACATCAGCATGCAAGATCTTATTTGTTTCCATGATAAATAGTTTCTATTAAGACGCCAAACGCCCCCGATTCCATAACGGTCACATACAACCGAAAACTGGCCCCCAAATAAAAAACCCTCCCGCAAATGGGAGGGTCTTACTATTTATTTTTTACTGTCGTGGCTCCTCGCGGCCGCGGCTCACACCGCGCCACTACACAACTTATTGCGCTTCCAGTCGGAAAACGATCGGCTGCTTCTTGTAAGACTTCACCTGGCGTCCGTTCTGAACAGCCGGCGTCCACTTACCACTCTTCTTGATAACCCGCACAGCTTCCTCACGCAATCCGCCATTCTCAGGCCCGCTGATCGCATTCACGTCGCTCACGTTCCCTTCCTTATCCACAATGAACTGCACCACCACTGTACCCTGGATCTCATTGTTCACAGCATCATCAGGATAACGCAGGTTCTTGTTCAGATAACGCAGCCATGCAGCCGTACCACCAGGAAAATCCGACTCGATCTCCACCTTCGTAAAGGTCTTGTCATAGTCTTCATTGTCCTTCGGCGCTTCAACCACACCCTTACCGGCATCGCTAACCGGAGGAGCAGTGATACCTTCATCCTTTACACCTTCCTGGTTGACGGTACCGATCTTCGTATCCTCCAGCTTCTCTTGTTCCGGTGGCTTCTCTTCTTCCTTCACCTCATTATCTTTTACGATCTTAGGCGGCGTGAACTTGGCCATTTCCACCTTCGGCGGCTCCACCTTGGGCGGCGGAGGAGGAGGCGGCTCATTTTTCTTTTCTTCCTTGACGTCTTCGAGCTGTACGTCCTCTACGACCGGCTTCTCCTTAGGCCCGCCACCATTCAGATTGGACAAAAAATATCCACCGAACAACAGCAGGATGATGATGCTGGTACCTATGATTGCCCTCAGCAGGCGCTTGTTATAGGTCTTGCGCAGGTCGTAAGCGCCGTACTCCTTATTCTTACCCTCGAAGATGATATCGAGAATATCGGCGTTTAAGATTTTATTGACATCCATTGCAATTAATTTGTTTTGTTAATTTGGTCAAACTCCGGCAAACCGGCCGCTTTCCCTACATAAGACCCCGAATCCAAAGGATTCCATAAACTTTTTGGCGGCCTTTTGGCGCCTCCAGGCTTATTTTATCCCGTTCGCCGCCTCCGTAAGCGTCACGTACTTGTACTCATCAGGCGAAATATCCACAAGGGCATAGCGCTTTACGCCATCGATCGTCATCTCATCCAGGATATTCACCGTATTCTTATACGTGGCATCCTGAGTGGGCTTGAGCACCACCATGAAATCCTTCGGATCGGTCCTCCGCTTCTTATCCAGGATCACATCCCGGATAGCCTTGAAGTCAGAAACCTGGATCTTGCTAGGATCCAAACCCTCATAATAATACACCTTGTCCTGCTTGCCCGGCATAAGCGTAATTACAGCAGATTCCTTTACTTTATTCTGCTCATCCGGCTTGTCTACATCCTTCGGCAGGAACAATTTCATAGCCGTAGGCTGACTCATCGTCGTCGTAAAAATGAAGAACGTGATCAGCAGGAAGCCCAGATCCACCATCGGAGTGAGATCCACCCGAGTGGACAGCTTTTTCGATTTCTTCACGCCGGGGCCCTTCTTATGACCACCGCCGCTGGAAGTATCCATTTCTGCCATGACAAATGCTTTTTTTAAAGTTACAAAAAAAATCGCCTACATCCCTTTCCCTCACAATCCCCGCAGCAAAACTGGTTCTTCAGCGCCAACGGTCGGTTTTCTCATGTGTACGCCCGAATAATTTATTGAGCCTTAACACTTTATAGCTGTAACCGCTGTCCGAACCCCCAAATTTGTCGCCCCAATGGGCCCTCCAAAGAACTATTGCTCGGAACTCTTGCTCCCCGTTGCATTCTGGGCCTTGTCCAGTTCCGACCCCGGAGGCGCAGCCACCGGATTGGTTATCATCTGGAACTTCATTTGGTCATTCTTCTTGAACGCCCAAATGACACCGTCGAAAGACGGAAATTTCGCAGCATCATCCCCCTTTACCAGGATATTCATGTGCCCACCGCTGAATCCGCCGGCGCCGGCGACCGCTACGGTAGCAGCCATCCAATCCCTCAGCTCGTTGTTCGTGCTGTCTTTGGTGGGGATCCCAGGCAGTTTCAGATTCTTGATCTCGTCCGGATTGTGATCCAGAAAAGACTTTAACTGGCTGAAAGGCACCCCGATATAAGCCGTAGGATTGGCGTAGAAATTCTTCTTCTCCGCATCAGTCAGGCCTAAATTCTTAGACGTGTTGATCGCATCGATGATATCCTTTTTCTCAGACTGATTCCCATCACTTACACTGAAATACACTTTATCATCACGGTCCATCGTGATCAGGACCACATTCTTATCCGGCGCGATCTTCGACGACACCGAACTCGGCGTCACCACCGTCAACGCCTCAGGCGGCTTGAACTTAGTCGCCAAAATAAAGAACGATAACAGCAGGAAGGCCACATCACACATGGCCGTCATGTCGATATTTGTGCTCTTACGCGGTATTTTTGCTCTTGGCATAGTAAAATTATTTTAAGATAAGCCCGGATCTTCTTCTATTACACAGATAAGACCCAAATTCACTCACTTTCCACAAATTTCGCCACACTATTTGTAAAGCGAAGCGAAGCTCTGCGTCAGCGTGAAACCACTCTCATCGATACCATACGTGATACCGTCGATCTTGGTCGTAAAGATGTTGTACATGATAATGGAAATAGCGGAAGTACCGATACCCAATGCCGTGTTATACAACGCCTCGGAAATACCCTGGCTCAAACGCTGAGCAGCTTCCCCACCACCTGCTTCACCAAGCGCGGCGAACGACGTGATCATCCCGATAACCGTTCCAAGCAGACCCATCAGGGTGGCTACCGAAGCGATCGTAGACAGAAACACCAGATTCTTTTCCAGCATCGGCAACTCCAGCGCAGTAGCTTCTTCTACCTCTTTCTGGATCGCGATCACCTTCTGCTCCGTGTCCAGCTCAGTGACGATCATTTCTTTGTACTTACGAAGACCAGCCTTCATCACATTGCCCACAGAACCCTTCTGCTTGTCGCACTCAGCAATCGCGGCATCAACATTCTTGTTGGCCAGATGATATTGCACCTTGCGGATGAATTCAGCGATATTCCCGTTGCCGGTAGCCTTGGAGATCGTCATGAAACGCTCGATCACAAAAGTGACCACCGTCAACAACGCTCCGATCAGGATCGGTACGATGATACCACCCTGATACATACGGGCGAGACCGGATTTTGCACCTTCCTGGTGAGGCCAGAAACCACCGGAGGGATCAGGTTTTGTAAAATTGCCGTCAGAGCCAATGAGGAACCTCCAGATCAAATAACCGGAAATAATACACACCAACGGTGCGACCCAGGAGATCGAATTACCCTTTTTCTGCGGTTGAACGGATGAGGAGCTCTTAGCTGCTGTCGCTGCAGTCGGTTTTGTTTCAGCCATGATCGTTGTTTTTAGTGTTTGTAAAAAATTGAAGTATGTAATAGAAACCATTAATGACTGTCCTTCGGACGAGCCGCCCAAGGGCGGCTCCAAAGATTGTACAATTCTAAGCAAAAAAGCTTTTCGATAGTTGAAATTGGATGTATAATATTTTCCGGGAAAGCCGAAGGAAGTCGAAGATAAGGAATCTTTTGTAACGTACAAATCGCATTCTGTCCATGTTCTGCCCCATTGCGTCACACCCCCTACTCATACCTCAACGCCTCTATCGGATTCAACCTGGACGCCTTCACCGCCGGATAAAGTCCGGCCAGCAATCCCACTATACTGCACACAACCAGCCCGCCGATCATCCATCCCCAGGGCATCACAAACCCCGTCGACAATACCAGACTGAAGGCATTCCCCACCAACACCCCCAACACCACCCCAAAACACGCCCCGATCAAGCTGATCAACACACTCTCGATCAAAAACTGCTGCCGCACATTCCGCTGCCGCCCCCCGATCGCCTTGATCAACCCGATCTCCTTGGTCCGCTCCGTCACCGACACCAACATGATATTCATCAACCCCACGGCAGCCCCCAACAGCGTGATGAGCCCGATCACCACCGCTGCGCCAGTGATAAAACTCAGGTTCTTTAGCAGCAGCGCCACAAAACTGTCACTCTTGTCAATATTGAAATTGTCCGCCTCCGTCACCTCCAACCTCCGCACAGGCCTGAAAACACCCTCCGCCTGGTCTATCGCCCCATCGATCTGCTTCACATCCGCCACCTTCACCTGGATATTGAAACTGGCGTTCGCACTCACACTGAATAACCGCCGTACATTATTATAGGAAGTGATCACCATATTGTCATAACTGATCCCGAACGACGACCCCTTCGACTCTAACACGCCAACGACCCGAAAAGGCAGATTATTGATATTGATGATCTTCTCCAGCGGCGCCTCGGGATTCTTCCCAAAAAACTTCTCCGCAATGCCACTCCCCAGCAGAACCACATTCCGCCCGCTCAGGACATCCAGCCCGTTCAGGTTACGACCCGTAGCCAGATTAAACCCATTCAATTCCACGTAGTTCGGATCGCCGCCCACTACCCTTACGTTCGGATTGGTCTTCCGGTTGCCGAGGGAAATGATGGCATCCGATACCCCTGAAATATTGAGACTTACGGCGGCAGGAAAACTATAGCGGCTCTGAAAGGTCTCCGCCTGCAACTTACTGATCGGAATATTTGAATTGGATTTCTTCTCCTTGAGCCCCTTGCGCTTGCTCTTCACCCCCCCGCCATCAAAATTGAACCACCGCTTATTATGGATGGTAAACCCATTCGCCCCCATGGCCGAAAAACTCTCGGTGAACTTCTGTTTCATGGCCTCGATGGCCGTATTGATGCCCACCAACGCCATGATCCCAAACGCTATAATGGCCACCGTGATACCCGTCCGCAAAGGATTGCTCCTTATCGTCCGGAACGATAGCGCTATGGTATCAGTTAATTTCAATTAGGCCAGTAATTTAATGAAAATGCGCGAAATACGCGCGAACGGGTCGCGAAGCGACCCTCAGGCCCTTACCACGTATAGATAAAACGAGTCAATTGATCCAATAAGACCTGCGGGAATACCCCCAGAACGATCACCAACGCCGCCAAAACGACCAGCAGCCCCTTAAAGCCGGCCCCCGGCTCGGCCTCCGTAGTGCCCTCGCCATCCTTGAAATACATGGCCTGGATGACCCTGAAATAGTAATAGGCACTGACCGCCGCACAAAGGACCGCAAAGATCACCAGCCACATAAAATGCCCGGTGGCGACCACCGCGGACAACATATAGTATTTGGCAAAGAATCCCCCGGTCAAAGGGATACCCGCCAGCGAAAGCAGAAAGATCGTGACCGTGGCCGCCAACACCGGCTGTTGCCTGGCGAGGCCGTTAAAGCCCTCAAACGTATAATCCTTCATCCGGATCAACACGGCAAAAATACCGATCGTCGCCAGACTATAAGCCGCCGCATACAGGATGATGCCCTGCTTCGCCACCCCATTCAGCGCCAGCACCGCCAGCAGCATAAAACCCGCCTGGGCAATGCTCGAATACGCCAGCATCCGCTTCACACTCTGCTGAAATACAGCCGTGATATTGCCTATGAACAACGTCGCCGCCGCGATCAACGCCACAAAGATCTGCCAGCTCTTCGAAGTCTCGCCAAAAGCCTCGTCAAAAAGCCGCACAAAACCCACGAAGATCGACACCTTCACGATCGTCGCCATAAAGGAAGTAAATACCGTCGGAGCCCCGTCATACACATCCGGCGTCCAGAAATGGAAGGGCGCGGCCGACACCTTGAAGGCCATCGACACCAGCAACAACAACAGTCCCGCCATGAATAAAGGCCCTACCGCCGCATTCCGGCTCCAGATATCATCGATAAAAAACGTTCCCGTCGAGCTCGCCCCATACAAAAACGCGATGCCGAGCAACATCACCCCGGTGGAAAACGAACCCATCAAAAAATACTTCAACGAGGCCTCATTACCCTTCAAATTCTTTTTCTCCGCACCAGTCAGTATATACAAGGGGATCGAAATGATCTCAATGCCCAGGAACAACATCAACAGCGTATTGAAAGTAGTGATAAGCGATACCCCGCACAACACAAAAAAGATCAGCGCAAAATACTCCGCCAGGTGAGGCCCCACCTTCTCCATGTCCTTCCCGCTCAGCAACACCAACAACAGGGTACTCGCAAAGGCGATGCTGTTCCCCAACAGGCCAAACTCGCCAAAAAACAACATCTTATGCGTGTTGATGGCCACATGATAACCGGCCATATCCAGGTGATTCACCAACAAGAGCAGCGCCAGCCCCAACACCCCTATATAACGGATGGCGGTCTTGCTCCTGGTAAAGATCCCACTGAACATCATCACGATACCCCAAATGGCCGAGAACAAAATTGCATTCATATTCTTATTATGTTGTCAACAGTAAACTCCTAATTTGGCATCGTCGAACTTCGTCGGGGCTGCTTCGACACGCCCCTCCTCGTTCCCAACCTTCGCTTCGCTCGGTTGCACTCCATTCAACTATTGCTTAAAACTCATCTTCGTTAAAATAAAATCCGTCGTCTCCTTAGTAAGCTCCAGCACCGGCCGGGGATAAACCCCGATAAACACGATCAACCCCACGATCACCACCAGCGCCAGCTTCTCATTCAACTTGATATCCACACCCTTCGACGTCAACGCATTCGTATTCCCAAAGAACACCCGCCCGATCATATTGAATGTGTACACCGCCGATAAGATAATCGACACCATCGCCACCACCGTAAACACGACATTATACTGCGTAGCCGTCGATCCATACACGCCGTTGAACAACAGGAATTCTCCGACAAAGGAATTCGTCAACGGCAACGCTATATTCCCCAACGCCACGATCATCAACAAAATGGCCAGCCCCGGCGCCTTCTGCGCCAGCCCGCCCAATTCCGAGATCTTCCGCGTCCCGAACTGCCGCTCGATCAGATCCACCACTATCCACATCCCCAATGTATTGATACCATGGTTGAACATCTGGATCATCACCCCCTGCATGCCCGTCGCATCAGTGGCAAAGATCGCCAGACACATCAACCCCACGTGCGCTATCGAAGCATACGCCACCAGCCGCTTCAGATCGTCCTGCTTGATTGCTACCAACGAGGCATAGATCATCCCGATGACACAACAGGTGCTCACCGTATCCCCCCAGGCCCAGAACCCGATCGGCACTACCGGCGCCAACCACCTGATAACCCCGAAAAGCCCCATCTTCACCATGATCGCACTCATTACCATCGTCACCGGCGTGGGCGCCTGCTCATAGGCATCCGGTTGCCAGGTATGCAAAGGCCAGATAGGCATCTTGACCGCAAACGCAACAAACATGATCCAGAAGATCCAGGTCTGATCCTTATTCGGGATCTTGTTCCGCAATGCATAAAAAGATTCCATCGAAAAACTATGATCCGCCGTCTGACCATAAAGCCAGATGATCCCGACCAACATCAATAGACTGCCTGCAAACGTATACACAAAGAACTTGAACGTCGCCTGTATCCTGCGCTCCCCACCCCACTGACTGGCCAGAAAATAGACCGGAATCAACGCCAGCTCCCAGAAAAAGTAGAACAATAGCGCATCCGTAGCCAAAAACACACCCATCAAACCCGCCTGAGACAACAGCATCAGCGCGTAGAAATTCCAGGATTTAGTATAATGCTCCCGCCAGGTGGAGATAAAGATCAACGGAAAACTCACCGCCGTCAGCAGACTCAGGATCATACTCAGCCCATCCAGCTTCACCGAAAACCGGCTCCCCAGATCAGGCAGCCACGCATAGCTGGCATGCCCCAGCGGACTGTCCTTCGCCAACCCCAGGCCAATAAGCGCAACCGCAAACGTCGCCAGCGACGAAAACAGCGCCCAGCCCTTGGCCCCTGACTCGCTCCGGAAAAAGAAGCCCACCAGCCCCATCACCAGCGGAATAACTATAAGCAGTACTGCTACCATATCAATGCTTTGTAAATAATTCAACAAGAAAAAGCACAATTATCCCCACCACCATCAACAACACGTATCCACCCACCTGCCCGCTCTGCAGCAAGCGCAGCTGCCGGCTCCCATATTGCACAAGCCGCCCAACCCCATTCACGATCCCATCGACCACATTCTTATCAAAGAACACCAGGAACTGCGCCAGCAGGTCCAACGGCTTCACGATAATCGCATTGTATATCTCATCGACATACCACTTATTCGCCAGCACCTTCCCAAAACCCGTCGGCTCGGCCAGATCCGGCTTCTTGCTAAACCGCCCGACCGCCACAAACGTCCCGATCAACGCCAGCACGACCGAAGTCGCCATCAACCCCCATTCCGTCCCCGCCGGCAATTCCGGCACCGTACTCACTCCCAACACCGGTCCAAGGAAATGCCCCAGCCAGTGCGCATCCGGCTTCATCACCGCCGGTATCCCCAGGAAACCCGCAAACACTGCCAGGATCGCCAGTATCCACAAAGGCACCGTAATCGCCGCCGGACTCTCATGTAAATGGTGCTCCTGATCATGCGTCCCGCGAAAACTTCCCCTAAAGGTGGTAGCATACAACCGGAACATATAAAAAGCCGTCAACAACGCCGTAAACACGCCGACGACATAATAAATAGGATTCTTCGCATAAGCCGCCGCCAGGATCTCATCCTTCGAAAAGAACCCGCTGAAAGGCGGTATACCCGCGATCGCGATACAACCCAACAAAAAAGTCAAATGCGTCGACGGCAAGAACTTCCGCAACCCGCCCATCTTCCGCATATCCTGCTCTCCTCCCATGGCGTGGATCACCGACCCTGCCCCAAGGAACAACAACGCCTTAAAGAACGCATGCGTCATCACATGGAACACCGCACCGGTATAGGCTCCGACACCGAGCCCCAGGAACATATACCCAAGCTGACTCACCGTCGAATAGGCCAGCACTTTCTTGATATCATTTTGCTTCAACGCGATCGTCGCCGCCAGTAAAGCCGTCGCCACCCCTATCACCGCCACCACCGTCTGCGTCGCCGGCGCCAGGTCATATAATATATGGCTGCGGGCAATCATGTATACACCCGCTGTCACCATCGTCGCCGCATGGATCAGCGCACTCACCGGCGTAGGACCCGCCATGGCATCCGGCAACCACGTGTAAAGCGGGATCTGCGCACTCTTACCGGTAGCACCCACGAACAAGAGTAACGTAATAGTCGTGATCACCCCCGTGCTTACACCCGAAGCCTTCCCGAAAACATCGGCAAAATCCACCGATCCGAATTTATTGATCAACATGAAGATCGCGATCAGAAAGCCCACATCCCCGATCCGGTTCATGATAAACGCCTTCCTCGCCGCATAACCATTGTTGACATCCTTGAACCAATACCCGATCAACAGGTAAGAGCAAAGCCCCACACCTTCCCAACCGATAAAGAGGATGATATAATTGGCGCCAAGCACCAACAGCAACATGGAGAATACGAACAGGTTCAGATACGAGAAATACCGCGCAAATTGCGGCGGCTCCTCATCATGCATATAGGCCGTGGAATACAGGTGGATCAGAAAACCTACCCCCGTGATGATCAGCAGGAAAAGCGCCGACAATTGATCGACCAGGAAACCAAAGGAGATATGGAGGCTGCCGACACTGATAAAATCGAAATAATCCACTACCGCCGGCTGAAACCCTTCATGCCGCACTTCCGAGAAGATCAGCAAGCTCACCATAAAAGCCGCAAGCAACACCCCGCAGCCGACGATACCAGTCAGCGATTTGGACAGAAAGTTCCTGAAAAGACCGATGATCAGGAATCCGGCAAGTGGCAACACGGGGACCAGCCAAACTAATTGTGTCATATTTTAGTGCTTCAACCGATTCAAAAAATTAACATCTATAGAATGCGTATTCCGGTACATCATGACAATGATGGCCAAACCCACACTCACCTCCGCCGCCGCCACTACCATGATAAAAAATACAAAAAGCTGTCCGTCAACTCCCGCATTCGGCATCTTCATCGACATGGCATGATAATGCATCTTCGAAAAAGCTACCAACAGCAGATTCACCGCATTCAACATCAACTCCACACACATGAAGATAATAATGGCATTCCGGCGCGTCAGCACCCCGGCCACCCCGATGCAAAACAACGCAACGGATAAGAAAATATAATAGTTAATTGGCATAATTCAACTTAGCCTCCATATTTCTGCGGCCCCACAGCAACGCCCTTCTCATCAGACTTCCCAATCACCACCACTCCCACCATCGCACTAAGGAAAAGCACGCTGCTGATCTCAAAAGGAACTACATAATCATGGAACAAGGTCATACCCAAATTGTGGATCAACCCGATACTCCCGGTATTCATCTCCGCGACCTGCATCTTCAGGTCGGCCTTCTTCAAAGCCGCCACCAACACCAATAACAACGCCCCACCCGTCACCACACCCGCGATCTTCAACCACCGGTTCTTCTGCGGCTCAGTGTCCGCATTCAGGTTCATCAGCATGAATACAAAAAGGAAAAGGACCATGATCGCCCCGGCATATACGATAAGGTTCACGATCGCCAGGAACTGCGCATCCAACAGGATATAATGACCCGAAATGGCGACAAAAACAACGATCAGCCATAGCACACTGTGCACCGGGTTCTTGCTGATCACCACTAGTATGGCGCTAACGATCGCCATCAAACTAAGACACCAGAACAATACTTGCGTAATACCCATCGAGCAGTTTGATTATATGTTTTTTCTCAATTTCGTCTAATTACCTAACTCCGTCTCCTTACCCGACGTTGTCGGCTCGTGCGCTCCACGTGCCTTCGCATATTCATCAGGATGCGTATTCGGATCGGGTATCAACAACTCCTCCTTCCCATAAATAAACCCCTGCCGCGTATAATTCGCCGGCGCAAACGTCTCACTCAAATAGATCGCATCCTTCGGACACGCCTCTTCACAAAGTCCGCAAAAAATACAACGCAACATATTGATCTCATACTTCGCCGCATATTTCTCCTCGCGATAAAGCCCCTCCTCCCCGGGCATCCGCTCCGCCGCCTCCATCGTGATCGCCTCCGCCGGACAGGCGACCGCACAAAGCCCGCAAGCCGTACACCGCTCCCGGCCCTCCTCATCCCTGTTCAACACATGCAAACCCCGGAAGACAGGACTGAAAGGCCGCGTCTTCTCCGGATAGTTCACCGTCGGCTTCTTCTTGAACATATGCCCGAAAGTAATCGACATGCCCTTGGCGATCGCCGGCAGATACATCCGCTCCCACATCGTCATCGGCTTCCTGTCTACCGCCTTAGCCCTACTCGTTAATGGCTGCATAATAATTTATTTTGTCGTCCACGTCCCCGCCCCGTTGGGCCCAAAGTCCGCAAAAATAGTTTAAAAATGCCAATGGTTCTCCTTCAACAACACCAAAAACCCCGTCACCAGCATATTGGCTATCGCCAGCGGGATCAACACATTCCAGCCCAGCTTCATCAGCTGATCATACCGGAACCTGGGGATCGTCCACCGCACCCACATAAAGAAAAAGATGAAGAGCACGATCTTTATGAACAAACTCAGGAACTGGCAGATCGCCAGCCAGTTCTGCCCCCAATGCTCTCCCACCCAATGATTGGCGAACGGAATATCATACCCCCCAAAATACAGGGTCGCCATCACCGCACTACTGATAAACACATTCACATATTCGCTGAACAGATAAAAACCCAGCTTCATCGAAGAATACTCCAGGTGAAAACCCATGTTCAATTCATTGTCCGCCTCGCTCAGATCAAAGGGCGACCGGTTACACTCCGCAAAGGAACAAACCAAAAAGATCAAAAAACCAATCGGCTGCACCCATATATAGTAATGACTGATCTGCTGCTGCTCCACAATGGTCCTGAGACTCAGCGACCCCGCCACCATCAGCAAGGCAATGATCGACAAACCCATCGCCAATTCATACGAAATGGTCTGCGAAGCCCCACGGATCGCCGCGATCAGCGAGAACTTGTTATTGGAAGCCCAACCCCCGATCATGACCCCATAAACCCCCATGCTCACCACCCCAAAAATGTATAGGATCCCGATATTGACATCGGCGATCTGCAACGAGACCTGCCGGCCAAACAAATTGAAATGACTGCTCCATGGTACGACGGCACTCGTCATCATGGCCGTCAACATCGCCAAACCCGGCCCCAGGATGAACAGCCAGCTATTGGAATGCGACGGAATGATCTCCTCCTTCATAAACAACTTCAACCCATCCGCCAAAGGCTGCAATATCCCCCCGGGACCCGCACGGCTCGGACCCCGCCGGTCCTGCATAAAGGCCGCCACCTTCCGCTCCGCATAGGTCTCATACATGGCGATCAGCAACGACAATGCGATAATGATCGCGATCAACACACATTTCTCGATCAATAAAACCCAGTCAATAGCCAGTAACGTTAAATGCATTATTGCTCGTTTATTTTTTTATCCGCTTTGCCATATAAATCACTGTTCCATGGATTCCCCGCAGCACTCTGCGCGCCCAAACCCCTCGCCTCATGCGGCTCGAAATCCGTCGAATGCGCCGGCCCCTCGATCTTGCTCAGATCGATCTCCGGCCTGTTCACCTCACTTATAGAGTGGATATCCATCAACAACTTCGGCTTCCGGCCATCCAGCACATCATATAATACCTCTTGCGGCCGCTCCACTCCCACATAGTGCCCCTGCGAGATCACACTGTGCCTGCTCACCTTTGTCGGCCCCTCGATAGTCCAATCGGCCGTATCCTTCTTGTCGAACCGGCATTCATTGCAGATCCACGACTCCACCTCACCCCACTCATCCTTCCGCGCCGTGACCCGGAAAACTTCCGGACCCCGGTACCACAGGTTGACCTGGCCGCTGCATTTCGGGTTCGTACAATGGCGGTGCGCATCCACCGGCTTCAGGAACCATACCCGGTTCTTGAACCGGAACGTCTTGTCGGTAAGCGCTCCCACGGGACAAACATCAATAATGTTCCCTATAAAATCATGATCCAACGACTTCTTGATATAAGTAGCGATCTCCGAGTGATCCCCCCGATCCAGCACCCCATGCTCCCGCCTTTCGGTGATCTGGTCCGCCGTGAAAACACAACGGTAACAAAGGATACAACGCGTCATATGCAGTTGGATATACGGCCCGATATCGTGCTTCTCAAACGTCCGCCGCCCAAACTCATACCGCGTGCCT
>Ga0302326_10005614_pt1 | contig 28586 bp, 20 predicted proteins | sample Palsa_T0_3_FD_202264 | JGI IMG/M metagenome (GOLD analysis project Ga0302326, IMG submission 202264) | Peat permafrost microbial communities from Stordalen Mire near Abisko, Sweden - Palsa_T0_3 | ecosystem: Environmental > Terrestrial > Soil > Palsa > Peat permafrost | place: Sweden: Abisko... | reverse complement strand
ATCAGATCCTCGGCGGTGGATACGGACTTCACCGCCAAGCTGGTGGACGTCGGCTCCGACGGCTATGCGCGAAATCTGATCGACGCCATCCAGCGGGCGCGCTACCGCGACTCCGCCGAAAAGGCGGAGCTGCTGAAGCCGGGCGTGATTTATCGCCTGAGCATCGATCTGGCCGGCACCAGCAACGTGTTCCTGGCCGGGCATCGCATCCGCGTGGAAATTTCCAGCAGCAACTTCCCGCGCTTCAATCGCAATCTAAATACGGCAGAGGATCCCGGCCACGGCACGAAATGGGTGACCGCCACGAACTCGGTTCTTCACGACGCTCAGCATCCCTCGAGCGTGATTCTGCCCATCGTCCCGTGATGGCCGCGCGAGGTAGAATGCATAGCATGAGATTGAGCGCGGTCGCGATTGTTGTGTGTGCATGCGTATTGTTTCCGCTGGGCGCGCTTTCCGCCTACGCGCAGGCGGGCGCTGCCCCGCAATCCCCCACCCCGCCGGCGAAACGAGGCGCGGCTGCGGCGAATGCGCCTGCCGATCCCGAGCTGGAGTTACAACACGCAATCGACAGCGCCGGCAACGACCGCGTGGCGCTGGTGCGCAACCTGAATGCATACCTGGCGCGATTCCCGGATGCTCCGCGCAAGGCTGGGGTGTATCGCGCGCTGGTGGAAGCCTGCCAGCAACTGCAAGACGCGCCGTGCGCGATCGACAATGCCGAGAAGCTGATCGCCATCGAACCACAGGACAGCGACATCATGCTGGTGGCCGTGAATCTGCTCCAGAAGCAGGGCGACGACGCCAGCCTTACCCGCGCCGTGGGATACGTCACCCGGGTCCTCGACCGCGTCGAGAAATTGCCGGTGGCCGAGAAGCCCGATCGCCTCTCCGCGGCCGATTGGCAACAGGGTCAACTCCGCCTGCGCGTGGCCTTCTACAATCTTCGCGGTTCCATCGAGCGCCAGCAGAAAAATTACGATGCCGCGGAGAAGGATCTGGCCGAATCGTTCCAACTTCAGCCGAACGCTGCCGCGGCGCTGCTGCGCGGCGAAATCTGCGAAGCCCGCGGCGATCCCGCGCGCGCCATTCCTTTCTACTTGCAGGCTTTCGTGCTGCCGGAAACATCGGCGTCAATGAGCGTGGATCGCCACGGCATCCGCCAAAATTTGGGCAACGTCTGGCGGCAAGTGCACGGCAGCGAGCAAGGGCTTGGCGACGCCATACTGGCGGCCTACGACGCCAGCACCGCCGTCCCCAAGAGCGCCGCGAAATCGGCGAACGCCGGCGCCAAGGATTTGTACGCTTTTACGCTGCCGAAGCTTGATGGCGCGCGCCTGCCGCTGTCGCAATGGAAGGGCAAACGCATCGTGCTGAGTTTCTGGGCGACGTGGTGCGGACCTTGCCAGGAACTCGAGCCGCATTTTGCGAAAGTGGCGCAGACCTACGCGGGAAACGACAGCATCGAATTTCTGGCGGTGAACGTCGATGAGGATCCGTCCAGCGTCCAACCGTTCCTGGCGCGCGAGAAGTGGACCCAGGCGATCGCCTTGGGGGACGGCTTGGACAATTTCCTTCACGTCGAAAATCTGCCGACGGTAATGGTGATCGATCCGGCGGGCAAAGTGGTTTATCGGGCCGCCGGATATTCCTCCGGCGACTTCGAGGACCGCCTGGAGAAGGCGATCGACCAGGCGGGCGCCGGGGGCAAGTAAATTAATCTTTATCTTCGGTACCGGCCGGCCAGATCATCTCGCTTCACCGCGTTGTCGAGAAGCTCGGCGGCGTGGAGGGCGCTTCAAACAGCTCCGAGCATGTCCTTGATAAAAACTGAAATCGCAGATCGAGTGCGAAGCCGGCGCCGTGATTGACTCTCCGAGCGCGGATCGCTCATCCGCTGCTAACCCAGGCCTGGCACGTCAACTGGGACTGTTCGACGTCACCATGCTCGTCATGGGCGGCATCGTCGGCTCCGGCATATTCATGAATCCCTACGTGGTCGCGCAACGGGTGCACACCCCGGCGTTGATTATGGCCGCCTGGATTTTGGGCGGGCTTGTTGGAGTGGGCGGCGCATTTATATACGCTGAATTGGCGGCCACTCTGCCCGCCGTGGGCGGTCAGTACGCTTACTTGCGCGAGGCCTATCACCCAGCGGTCGCATTTCTGTACGGCTGGGTGCTGCTGCTGGTGATTCAGACCGGAGGCATGGCGGTTGTGTCGATCACCTTCGCCCGGTACCTTGTCGAGCTCACCGGTTTGCACGCGCGTGAGTGGATGGTTGCGGCCGCGGCGCTCACTGCCCTGACGCTGGTCAACTGTTTCGGCGTGAAAATCGGCGGACGTACGCAGAGTGCGTTCATGGTGATGAAAATCGCCGCCATCTGTGCGCTGGTGATCGCTGGGCTGGTCTTCACCGGCAGGCATGTGACCGTCACTACCGCAGCGGAGCGGGATTGGTCGCTCACATCGTTTGGCGCGGCGATGGTGCCGGTGCTCTTCGCCTACGGAGGATGGCAGACCGCGAATTTCCTTGCCGCGGAAGTGAAGGAACCCAAAAAAAATCTTCCGCGAGGATTACTGTTCGGAGTTCTCGGCGTAGTGGTGCTGTACATGGGCGTGAACTGGGTGTGCCTGCGCTCGCTCGGGCCTCGAGAGTTGGCCGCAACCACCACCCCTGCCACCGCGGTCATGCGTATGGCATTGGGCCAGCGGGGTGCGACGTTTATTGCGGCGGCCATCGCCATTTCGACTCTGGGGTTTCTCAGCCAGGCGATTTTGACTGCTCCTCGCGTGTACTTTGCGATGGCCGATGACGGCTTGTTTTTCCGCGCGATCGCCTCCCTCGATCCACGTTCCCGCGTACCCGTTTTCGCGATTGTCCTGCAGAGCGTGTGGACGATCGTAATCGCGCTCTCGGGCCGTTACGAGCAAATTTTGAATTACGTGATCGCGATGGATTTTCTATTTTTCGGGCTGACCGCCACCACCATCTTCGTGTTCCGCCGGCGGGCCGCGCGCGGTGAGATGAACGCCAGCGAAGGCTATCGCATACCTGGGCACCCGGTGACCACGTTGATGTTCGTCGCGATATGCTGGTGGGTGGTTGGGAATACGATCTACCGCTATCCGGAGAACAGCCTGGTCGGTTTCGTTCTGCTGCTAGCGGGCGTCCCGGTGTACTGGTTCTGGAGCCGGCGGAAGCTGACTCGATCTGCTATTTTGTAATTGGGTTTTTCTGCAATCGGGAGAGCAAGACATGAATGATTTGCGGGCGGGCGCATTCTCGCGCTATATGGCCTGGGCCAAACTGCAGTCGACGGCGCGCTTCAACCTGGCGAGTAGCGGCATCTTGGACTATCCGCTGGCGGAATTGCCGGTGCATAGCGAGGACCTGGAAATCGGCGGGACCGGGCCGTACGGTTATCAACCACTGATGCAACGGCTAGCCAGCAAGGCGGGCGTAGCTGAGGAATGCGTGGTCTACACGCTGGGTACATCGATGGCTAATTTCGTGGCGCTGACCGCACTGGTCCGCCCGGGTGACGAGGTACTGATTGAGCGGCCCGTCTACGACCCGCTGCTGACTATCCTCGATCACATTGGAGCCAAGGTGAGCCGCTTCGAACGTCGCGCGGAAAACGGATTCAGGGTGGAGTTGAGTGAACTCGAGAGCAAACTCACTCCGCAAACACGTCTGGTGATTCTTTGCAACCTTCACAACCCAAGCAGCGCGTTTACGGATGAGAACACGATGCGTGAGGTGGGTGCGATGGCGGCCAAGGTTGGCGCGCGCGTTCTGGTGGACGAGGTATATCTCGAGACGCTCTTCGGGCAATCGCCACGTTCCGCGTTTCATGTGGGAGCGAATTTCGTTGTGACCAATAGTCTGACCAAAGCGTATGGACTGAGCGGCATTCGCTGCGGATGGATTCTGGCCCAGCCGGATGTGGTGCGGCGCATGTGGCAGGTGATCGATTTCACGTACGGAGTGCCGGTGCATCCAGCCGAGATACTTGCGGTCATTGCGCTCGACAATCTCGATCGCGTCCGCGATCGCGCTCGTGCGCTGCTGGAAACGAATCGCACGCTGCTTAACGAATTCCTGGCGCAACATCCAGACCTCGATTGTGAACCCAGCCAGTTCGGCACAACGGTGTTTCCGCGGCTCACTCTCGGCGGCATTCCCAAATTTGTGGAGATGCTGCGCGAAAAATTCGAGACCAGCGTAGTGCCGGGAGAATTCTTCGAGGAGCCGCAACACTTCCGACTAGGTTTCTGTGGATCGACAGAAACCGTGCGTGGTGGCCTGGAACGGCTGAGCGCCGCGCTGTCGACATTTCAGCAGCTCGCCCGTTAGAGAGGGGGTGTCGGAATGTCCGGGATTACTGCAGCTTCGCGTACTCCGCCTTGGCGGTCTTCAGGATGGGGATGTCCGGGTCGGCGTCTTTCCACAGCGCAAAAAAATCCTGGTAAGCGGTGCGCGCGGCGCCTGCATCGCCAGACGCGGCGGAGGCGCGCGCCGCGCCAAGCTGAGCCAAAGCGTAGCGGTAATCGAAGGGCTTGAGGTCACGTCGAGCCAGCACCTTTTTGAATTCCGTTGCGGCATCGGCTGGCCGGCCCGCCGCCAGAAAAGCTTGGCCGCGGAGAAGGTTGATCTCCAAGGGCCGTCCGGCTTCGTACGGCGTCGCCGCCGCCAGATCCTCGATTGCCGCCGATGGATTCTTGTGCCGGAGGTCGATCGAAGCACGAAAGAAAGGGACGTCCAACGTCTGAACAGAGGCGTCGAGCGGCCGCTCCTTAATGATTTCCGCGACCAATGTCTGGGCCTTTTTCTCGTCACCGGCGAGCGCCAAAATTTTGGCCGCGTCCAACTTTACGTCCCAGGATTGTGCCAATTGCAGCGCCGCGCTGGCGGCTTCCACGCCTCGCTCAGGGTAACCGACGCTGGCTTCACAAAATCCCGCGTCGTTCAACCGAGAGGCAGCTACGGCAGCCAAATCCATTCGCTTGAGGCTTTCGATCAATTCCGCGTTCAATTGCCTGGCGCTGCCGATTTGCCCTCGTGCCGCGGCCATATCGACTTGAAGCTGCAGAACCCTCCCCTTTCCTAAGGGACTGGCCTTGGCCGCTTCCATCTCGCGCTCCGCGGACGCCATATCTCCATCGAGCACGGCGGAGTGTGCGAGCGCAAGCTGGAGCGAGGATCCGCCGATCTTGCGTTGCTGTGCCTGGTTCAACAGAGCCTTAGCGTCATCCAATCGAGCGAGAGCCGAATAATTGAAGGCGCCGGCGACGTATGGATTCACGGTATCCGGATCGATCTGAATAGCGAGGAGGTCGTTGTCGACGCTCTTTTGGAACTGGCCAATGAACCGCAGGGTGACTGAAAGATTGATATATGCCGGGTTCATGCGTGGGTAGCTTTGCTTCAGCAGCTCCCAGGACTGAATTCCTTTTTCCACCTGTCCGGTGTCGTCGTAGTAGTAGGCGGCGATGTAGAGCCGCTCGTACTCGCTGGCCCGGTCGCGGAGATCAAACGCCTTTTTCGATTCCTGGGCGGCGAGCGCAAGTTGACGGTATCGCGGCGAGATCTTCGAGTTTATCGTGCTGGATGTCGCCCAGCGAAAATGCTTTGAGCGCGTCGAGCGAAGAAGTGGTGGCCTCGGCCAACGGGCGGTCGAACTTTTGCACCGAGGGCAGCGATTCGCCCAGCTTTTCGCGCAAGGTGGTGGCGGATTTCCCGAGCGCGTTCAACACCGCATCTTTGTTCGGCGCTTCCACTTCCGCTTTGCCCAAGGACTCGCCGGTGGCGGCGTTGATCGCTTCCAGGGTAATGACGTACTGGCTGCCGAGGAGCGCGATCGAACCGGTGAGCATCGCTTTGATGCCGTCGCGCTGGCAGATTTCGCGGCCGACCTCGCTGCTGATGCGGTCGTCGGGCGAGCGGCCCATGAAAGTGAGGGTTTGCTGAATCCGACGGTCCGGCACCACGTTGAGAAATGGAGACTGCTCGAGGTCAACGGCCAAGGCCTTCTTGAGGGTGCCGTCAAAGACGGCGTCGCCGGTGGTGTTGGCGAAGTCCGTCAGAAGAATCGAATCGCGCTCGGTGAGCGCGCTGGCGCGGTGCAGGTAGAACATGGCGACCACGGCGAATATTGCAACGATTGCCGCCACGGGTACGCCGATCTTCCAGAGCATGCCCATGCGCTTGGGTGCCGAAGGCGCGGCCGCGGTGGGGGTCGCGGTGGCGGCTGCGTTTGCGTTTGCACCGCTCGCGGGCGTCACCCCACTCGCTGACGCCGGCTTTGCTGCGGCCGCACTACTTCCTGAACGCGGTGTCGCTTGCTGCTCCGGGTCCGAATCCACAGGGCGGTACACTGCGGAGCGCGCGGAATCGGTCTCGCGCTTCAGGCGTTTCAAGTCCGCGCGCATCTCGGAAGCATGTTGATAGCGAAGATCGCGATCCTTTTCGAGCGCTTTGTTGATGATGTCGTCGAGCTTCGCCGGGGCTTCCGGATTCAGCCGAGCTGGAGCGATGGGCGCGCGGCTGAGAATGGCTTCGAAGATCACCGCCGAAGTGTCTCCACGAAACGGCAGCGTGCCGGTGACCATCTCGTAGAGCACCGCGCCAAACGAAAACAAATCGGTGCGCGCGTCGAGTTCTTTTCCGCGCGCCTGTTCCGGCGACATGTAGGCGACGGTGCCGAGAGTGGTGCCGGGGCTGGTGAGGTGCGCATCCGTGGCCGCCAGCGTGGCCATGGCAGAAGCTCCGGCCATCGAGCCCGCACCGCTTTCTGTGGGCGCCAGCTTGGCCAGGCCGAAATCGAGGATTTTGGCGTTGCCGCGGGTGGTGACGAAAATGTTTGCCGGCTTGATATCGCGGTGCACGATGCCTTTGGAGTGCGCGGCATCTAGGGCGTCAGCGATCTGGATGCTGAGCTCGAGCAACTGCTCGATGTCCATGCTCTTGCCGCCGATTACATGCTTGAGAGTCTTCCCTTCGAGCATTTCCATGACGATGAAGGGGTGGGTGTCGACTTCGTCCACTTCGTGAATGGTGCAGATGTTGGGATGGTTCAGCGCGGAGGCGGCGCGCGCTTCGCGCTGGAATCGTTCCAGCGCCTGAGAATCTCTAGCGAGTTCATCGGGCAGGAATTTCAACGCGACAAAGCGGCCGAGCTTCAAATCCTCGGCTCGGTAGACCACACCCATGCCGCCACCGCCGAGCCTTTCGACGATGCGGTAATGAGAAATTGTGCGGCCGATGAGTGGCTGGGATTCCGGCATAGGCGCGCTCATATTAGAATGCGTGTACTGCCAAGTCAACGCGTGCGCCGCGGCGCAAGAGTTCACGGATCGTGGTTACGGCAATTGGGTTTTAGCGGTTGCTGAAGGCATGCGGGGAAGCTAGGAACTGTGGGCGGAGCGCGATGTTTGCGCGGCGTCGCGAGCGGCGACGATAGTCGCGGCGTGAATGCTCACGGTGTCTTCTACGCGGCGGGCGTATCCTCCGGCCAAGGTGATGGCTACGGGGATGGAGCGCCGGCGCGCTTGCTGAAAAACTAGAGCGTCGCGCTGGCGCAGACCTTCCTGGGTGAGCGCCAAGCCTCCTAGTTGATCTTCGCGGTATGGATCGGCCCCGGCTACGTAGAAAATAATTTGCGGATCGAATTCCTTCAGCGCGCGGGTTAGATGTCCTTCGAGCTTGGCCAGGTATTCTTCGTCGCCGATTCCGTCTTCGAGGTTCACGTCCATGTTGGAGGCTGGCTTGCGCTGGGGATAATTATTTTCCTGGTGGATCGAGAAAGTGTAGACGCTGGGATCGTGCGCGAAAATTGCAGCGGTGCCATTTCCTTGATGAACGTCGGTATCCACGACCATGGCGCGTTCTACGTTGGCATCGTGTTGCAGGCGACGGATGGCGACTGCAACGTCGTGGATCACGCAAAAACCTTCGCCGTGTTCGGGGTAGGCGTGGTGAAAACCTCCGCCAATATTGGCGGACCAGCCGTCGCGTAGGGCGGACTGGCCGGCCAGAATCGAACCGCCGGCGGCAAGCCAGCAGGCGGTGATCAGTTGCTTCGAGTATGGAATTTCCATGCGCGCTTGCTCCAGATCGGTGAGGCGATCGTGCTGGAGTTTGTGGACGTAGTCGGGGGTGTGGACGCGGAGGATGTCTTCGTCGGTTGCGGGTGCTGGCTCGAGAAAATCGGCGGGCGCGGCGAGATGCTCGGCTAGCAGGCGGTCGCGCACCAGGCGATATTTCTGGGAGGGGAACACGTGCGCGCCCAGGTTTAGATCGTAGCCATCGTAGTAGATCAGTTTGAATGGGAGCGGCATATCTAAAGAACTATACAACGGGCGGTGTCTGGAGGGTGTTCGCGTTGGTGGTGGAGATGACCCTTACAGATGCCGGTGGCGCGCGCGGAGGGCTATTCGTATCGCAACGCGACTATGGGGTCGACGCGCATGGCCCGCCGCGCCGGAATGTAACAGGCCGCGAGCGCGACGAGGGTTAGCAGAATTGTCACGCTGGCATACGTCAATGGATCGGCCGCGGCGACGCCAAAGAGCAATGTGGAGAGCAAGCGCGCGACGGTGAGGGCTGCCACCACACCGCCGATCATCCCGATACCAGCTAGCCTTATTCCTTCGCCGAGTACCAGGCGCAAAACGTGGCGCCGTTGCGCGCCCAGAGCCATGCGGATACCGATTTCATGGGTTCGCTGCGTTACCAGAAGCGCCATCACGCCATAGAGGCCGCCGGCGGCCAATAATAGCGCTACGCTGCCTAAGAGACTGAGCAGGCTGGCCGAAATTCGTTGCACGAAAAGGGAGGCAGCGATGCTGTCATTCAAGGAAGTGGCATCGAACATCGGAACCGCCGGGGCGATAGCTTGGGACTCGAGCCGCAATGCTGCGATCGCGCTATCCATGGAACCGATTGTGCGAACGTAGAATACCAACCCCATTTCGGGCCGATAGATCTGGCGTATCGGGACGTAGAAGTAGGGCGTAGGGGCTTCGGTAAGCCGGTAAATCTTGCTGTCCTGAACGACGCCGACAACCCTGAACCACTTTCCCCAGCCGTGAACCTGGCGGCCAACCGCTGTTCCATCGTGGATAAAGCGGCGGACAAACTCGTAGTCCGAGACGCAAGTCCTGCCAGAATGTTCCCACGCGCAAGCCTCCGATTTATTCATCCCGCCACCCCAATCGGTGCAAGAGTGGGACCGATGCAAGGTCAACCTAAGCGTCTTTGATTGAGAGAGTTGCATGGGCTACGGTGATAGCGAAGGTCGTCAATCGGTTCGAGAATGGGATGAGTTGGCACGGAAACGAACACCCCCGGGACGTATCCCGCCCGATGCGACGAGACCAATGCAGGGTGATACTGATTTAGATCCTGGCCGTTTGGCGGCGGTACAAGTGAGGCTTGCTTGGCGATCGTCATCGCATTCTTGAGTGGAGTGGTTTTGTTGTTCGCGGATTCTCACCGCCAGGAGTGGCTGTGCCACACATGCCGTGTTATTGTGGAGTGGATGAGTCATCGGATACTGGCGCTGGTTGCGGTGCTTGCGTTGCTCTCGGCTCCTGCTGCGATTCTGGCGGGGACTGGCGAGTGCGCGCCTGCGGCGTGTGCGGGGATGTGCTGCGCGCGGCACGCGCACAGCGCTGGCGCGCACACTTCCGAAGCGCATTGCCATCCCAGCGGCACGCAGCAGCATACTTGCAGCGGAACTCCTCGCGGGCACATCGATTTTGGATTTGTGTCGCCGCTACCGCCTACGATCCTCGCTGTGGCTACGAAACTTTCTGATTCGGCTCCCGTGTCATCAGCGATCCCGGCAACACGATTTGCAGCTCCCTCCGGTTTCGCTAACGACGTAATAAAACCTCCTCGCGCATAGCTTCCTGTTCCACCCAACGGCCAAATCAGCAGAATTGAAAATTCCCAGGGTGAGGGAACTATGCGTAAGTCCGCACTTCTATTTTTATTCTGTGGTTGGATTTTTGCGTCCGCTCCAGCATTCGCCAATATTTTCGGGACGGTTCGCGGAATCGTGCACGACCCGCAGCACCGACCAGTGGCGGACGCTTCGCTGATTCTTAAATCGGCAACCTCGGACTGGAGTGAGACCGCGAATACGGACCGGGACGGCGCGTTCTTATTTGCGACGGTGCCGCTCGGAGACTACGTGGTGACGGTGACGAAAGACGGTTTTGCAAACGCCCGGCAAACGGTGACGGTGATTTCGGATTCCGCGCCGATTCTGCACTTTCAACTTCAGATCGCGCAATTAGCGCAGACCACCACCGTTTCGGCAGAAGCGCAGGAAGAAGTGGCGAACGGCAATTCGGTGACGCCGACGTCGCTGGTGGCACGCGCGGATATCGAGCAGACGCCCGGCGCCGATCGCACCAACGCATTGCAGATGATTACCGACTACGTGCCGGCCGCTTACGTGACCCACGACATGCTGCATATTCGAGGCGGCCACCAAGTGGATTGGTTGATCGACGGCGTGCCGATCCCCAACACGAATATCGCCACCAACCTGGGCCCGCAGATCGACCCGAAGGATATCGACTATCTGGAAGTTCAACGGGGCAGTTACGACGCCGAGTATGGAGACCGCACCTACGGAATCTTCAATATCGTGCCGCGCACCGGCTTCGAGCGGAACAATGAAGCAGAACTGGTGACCAGTTTCGGCAACTGGTATCAAACCAACGATCAAATCAACTTCGGAGGGCACACCCAGCGCTTCGCCTATTATGCGAGCGTGAACGGAAATCGCAGCGACTACGGACTGCAAACCCCGATCGGGCAAGTATTTCACGATGCGCAGAACGGCTATGGGGGATTCGCTTCGTTCATCTTCAACCCCCACCCTGGGAATCAATTTCGCCTCGTGACTTCGTTGCGCCAGGACTATTACCAGATTCCCTACGATCCTGATGCCAACTCGCCGGGGAATCACATTTACGACACGAGCCAGCTGCGGGACGGACAGCATGAGACCGATGGCTACCTGGCCTTCTCATGGGTGCGCACGTTCAATTCCAATACGCTGCTCACGGTTTCGCCCTTTTATCACTATAACCGCGCCAACTACCAAGGCGCCGAATCCGATTTCCCGGTGATCACCCGCGCGGATCAGACTGCGCACTATGAGGGCTTACAGGCGACTTTTGCCGCAGACGTCTGGAGAAACGACATTCAAGCCGGAGTATACGGGTTCGCCCAGCACCAGAACAATTTCTTCAGCAACCAATTCACGAATGGAAGTGAAAACTTTCCGTCGTCTTCGGCGGGGATAACGGGAGGGCTGGCGAGCGTATTCATTGATGACAAATTCAAGGTGACCTCGTGGCTGACGGTAATCGCCGGGCTGCGTGAAACGCATTTCACCGCGGACATCGTGGAGAACGCGACCGACCCGCGCGTGGGTGTTGCCATTAAAGTGCCACGGTTGAACTGGGTGCTTCGAGCGTTCTACGGCGACTTCTATCAGGCCCCGCCGCTTTTGACTGCTACTGGCCCCTTGCTCGCTTTGGCAAATAGCCAAAATCTGACTTTCGGAGCGTTGCACGGCGAGCGGGATGAAGAGCACCAGTTTGGACTCACCATTCCTTTTCGCGGTTGGGCTCTGGACGCCGATACTTTCGAAACGCGGGCGAAGAATTGGCTGGATCACAGCAACATCGGAGAATCGAACCTGTTCTGGCCGATTACCTGGGCTGGGGCGTTGATTCAAAGTTACGAACTCACGTTGCGCTCGCCGCGCGTCTGGCATCGCGGCCAATTTCATCTCGCGTATGCGAATCAAATTGCCCAGGCCGAAGGACCGTTCACCGGAGGCTTGATCTGTCCAGCCTCGGCGCCGGCGGGATGCGAGCCACCTCCGGGATTTGCGCCGGTGGATCACGACCAAAGAAATACGTTGAACCTGGGTTTCAATGCCAATCTTCCGTGGCAGGCGTTCGCTTCGACCAATGTGTACTACGGCTCGGGATTCACGAATGGGATGCCCGACGCGCAATATCCTGGGAACTATCTGCCGCAGCACACCACGTTCGATCTTTCGCTGGGGAAAAACTTTAGCGAGAAATATGCGGTTTCGGTGACGGCGCTGAATGTAGCGAATCGCCGGGTGCTGCTGGATAACAGTCTGACGTTTGGGGGATTTCATTACAATGATCCGCGGGAGATCTATGTGGAGGTGCGGTACCGGTTTCATTATTAGCCGGCGTTTTTCCGACAGGAGTGTCGGGGCCACGAGGGCAAAGGCGGAACCGAACTGCAAAGCTAAATAACACTTGGGCGGCATGCTCGGATTCTGGGGCTGGGAGCTTATCGGAGTTGATTTTCTGCCGCCACGAGTGTCGGGACCACGACGGCGGTACAAAGCCAAGTCAAAAACGTAGAGAGCGCCGGAATGAAGTCTCTGTCGAATTCTTGGACAACGAAGATCCTGAATTGGGATATTTTTCCGACACGAGTGTCGGGGCTACGAACCGATTAGGGATGGCGGTGGTGGTTGCATTTTTGGGCTGGGAGATTTGGCGATGGGATGTTTTCCGACACGATTGTCGGGGCTACGAACCGCGTTAGGAATTGCGTCGAGGCGGGGACGGATTTAGTTTTCGCGATCCAGGATGAAGGCGGGGACGCAGCTTAGCGCGCGGCGGTACTCGGTATCGGGGAGGACTTCCAGGCAGGCGACCGCTTGGCGGGCGTGCGCTTCGGCTAGCTTGCGGGCGCGGTCTAGGGCGCCGGACTCGCGGACTAGCTGGGTGATTTCTTCCGGGCGGACGCTCTGGAAGTCCCGCTCTTCTAGGACTGCGGCCACCAGCTTGCGGTGCGCGGCGTGGGCTTCCTTGCCGCTGCCATTCTGCAACGCGAAAATCAGAGGCAAGGTTACTTTGCCTTCCTTCAAATCGCTTAGGACCGGCTTGCCGACTTTTTCCGGCGACGAGGTGAAATCCAGCAGATCGTCGACTAACTGAAACGCGAGCCCAGCGTTGCGGCCGTATTCGGCCAGCGCGTTTTCGATTTTGTGCTCTTGCCCGCCGAGCACCGCGCCTAAGCGGGTGCAGCCGCTGAAAAGGCGCGCGGTTTTGCGATAGGCCAAGTCGGTGGCTTCGGCTTCGGTGAGGTCGATTCGTCCCAGGCGGGTGAGTTGCAGCAGCTCGCCTTCGACCATGTTTTGGGTGAAGCCGATGAGGATATCGAGAATGGCGAAATTGCGTTCGCGGAGCGCCATCTCGAAAGATTCCATGTACAGCCAATCGCCGGCCAGGACGCTCATGTGATTGCCCCAGCGCGCATTGGCGCTCGGGCGTCCGCGGCGGGTGTTGGCGCCATCGATCACGTCGTCGTGGATCAGCGTGGCGCTGTGGATCATCTCGACCACCGCGGCCAGGCGAATCGCGCTGCTGCCGCGATATCCGGACGCGGCGGCAGAGAGCAACAACAGCGCGGGACGCAACCGCTTGCCGCCGCCCTGCAATAGGTAACTTGAAATTTCAGCCACCGGCTCGAGCGCGTTGCCCGCCCGTGACGCAATTTCCTTTTCCACCAAGCACAGGTCGTCGCGCACCAGATCGAAAATTTCCTTGGGCGAGGAGATCGCGACGGGTATTCGGTTGCGCTCAGGTTGAGCGGATAGCCCGGGGCTGCTGATGTTCAGTCTCCGTTGAGCCGGAAAAACCGGCGAAAGTTCTGAGACGTTGCGGTGGCTACATCTTCGACTGCCAAGTTTCTCACACTCGCTAAGGTCCGCGCTACCTCCGCTACGTTGGCCGGCTCGTTGCGCTTCCCGCGCTTCCCTTCCGGGGGCAGGAACGGCGAGTCGGTCTCGATCAGCAGGTGATCCAAGGGCAGGGCCTTGGCGACGTCGCGCAAGACGGTGGATTTCTTGTAGGTTAGGTTACCGGCAAAGGAAACCAGGAAGTCCATGTCGATTCCGCGCTGGGCATCGGCCAGCTCGCCGGTGAAGCAGTGCAGGATTCCGCCGAAACCCGAGTGTTTCCAGCCCTCTTCGAGAATCTTGAGGCAATCCTCCCAGGCATCGCGGCAGTGGATGATTATGGGAAGCTTGGCCATCCAGGCTAGTTCGAGTTGGCGACGGAACACTTGGACTTGGGTGAGCTTGGGCGGCTCTGGGTAGTGGTAGTCGAGGCCGATCTCGCCCCAGGCGATGACTTTGGGATGGCGGGCTAGCTTGGCTAGCTGATCGAAATGTTTTTCAACGGCGTGCGCGGCTTCTTGCGGGTGGATGCCGATGGTGGCGTAGATCCAGGGATATTTTTCGGCGATTAGGATGGCGGCGTCCAGGTGATCGGTGCCTGCGGCGCTGCCAATGGTTAGGATGGTGGCTACGCCAGCCTGTCTCGCGCGGTCCAGCATTTCGTCGCGGTCGGCGTTGAAGTCTTCGTATTCCAGGTGGGCGTGCGAGTCGATTAGTTCCACTGGAGGACCTCGGCGCTGAGCTTGATTTGGGTGGAGAGCTTGAGTCGAAATCCGCACCCTTAACGGCGAAGGGTGCGCCACCTAACGGCAACTTCAACAAACAGGCAACGGCGAATTCAAAAACTAGTCAAGAACCCCACACGTGAAACCGACGTGCGGGGCAACCACCGTCGACCACGACATGAACATCAACACCAACATCAACGTCAACACCGACAACAAGGTCAACAAGGATGGCTACTTTAGGCGCGTGCCGTTCGGGACATCGCCGGCTACTGTGACTAGGACGGCTTTGCCGTCGGGGCCGGTGGCGGCTACGATCATGCCGTTGGATTCAACGCCGCGGAGCTTGCGGGGCGCCAGGTTGGTCACGATTACTACGGTCTTGCCAACTAGGTCTTCCGGCGCGAAGGATTCTGCGATTCCCGAAACTATCTGGCGAACTTCGTCGCCGATATCTACCATCACTTTTAGAAGTTTGTCGGCGCCTTGGACTTTCTCGGCGGCTTTTACTACGCCTACGCGCATGTCCACTTTGGCAAAATCCTCGATGGCGATTTTCAATGGCCCCGTGGTCGCGGCGGGTGCGGCGGTGGCGGGCGCGGCGGCGGGCGCGGCGGCGGGCGTTGCTGCGGAGCTGGGTGCGGCTGCCGCGGTTGCTGCATTCGGGTTGCGTATTTCGTCTTCCATGGTTTCGATCCTCTCCGAGGTTTCTTTCTTATCTACTCGGGGGAAAATCGCGGCGGGCTCGCCCATCGGTGTGCCTGCTCGCAGGCCTCCCCACTTTAAATCCGTCAACGACTGATCGCTGCTGCTTCCGCGCTGTCCTAGTTGCTGCCAAATCGTTTGCGAGGCGTGCTGGAGTACCGGGCTTGCCAGAACGGCAATCACCCGCAGGCCCTCCGCGGCGTTGTACAAAATTTCGCCGAGGTGGGCAGTTTGCGCTTCGTCATCGGCGAGCGACCAGGGCTTCTGCACCACCAAATATTTATCCAGCACGCCGATCAAATCCCAAATTCGCTCGAGGGCTTGCGAAAACTGGAATTTCTCGTAGTGATCGAGGATCACCTGCAATTTCTCTTTCGAGAACGACGCTTGCGGCTCGGCGTCCGCCGTCGCGGCCGCGTTGCCTGGCGGAGGAAGGGTGGCCTCGAAATATTTCGCGATCATGGTTACGGTGCGGCTGGCCAGGTTTCCCAGGCCGTTGGCGAGGTCCGCGTTGTAGCGGGTGAGCAGCGCGTCGCGGCTGAAATTGCCGTCCTGGCCGAAGACCATTTCGCGCAGCAGGAAATATCGCAGCGCATCGATTCCCAGGGTGCGGGCGATGGGCTGCGGGTACTGCATGTTGCCGCGGGACTTGGACATCTTCTCGTCGGCGAACAGCCACCAGCCATGCGCGAATATTTTTTTGGGCAACGGCTCGTTCGCGGCCATCAGGAACGCCGGCCAGTAGACGGCGTGAAAGCGCAGAATTTCTTTGCCGACCAGGTGCAGGTCCGCGGGCCAATACTTTTCCCACTGCAGCTCGTCGTCGCCATAGCCGACGCCGGTCATGTAGCTGGTGAGCGCGTCGTACCACACGTAAAAAACGTGCTTATCGTCGTCGGGCCACGGCACGCCCCACTTGATGGTGGTGCGGCTTACCGAGAGATCGCGCAGGGGACCGCGGACAAAAGCGAGGACTTCGTTGCGGCGCGATTCCGGCTGCACCCAATCGGGTTGCTCTTCGTAAAGTTTCAGCAGGCGGTCCTGAAACGCGGAGAGCTTGAAATAATAATTTTCCTCGCGCACATGCTCGGTGACACGTTTGCATTCGGGGCAGAGGCCGCCGGGGAGAGGCTCGTCGACGTACATTTCGTCGTAGACGCAGTAGTTCCCTTCGTACACGCCCTTGTAGACGTAGCCATTGGCCTTGGCCTGACGCATCAGACGGTGCACCGCCGGGACGTGCTGCGGCTCGGTGGTGCGAATGAAACGGTCGGGATGAATATCGAGTTCCTGCCAGAGCTTGCGGTACTCATTGGAAATTCGATCGGCGTAGACTTGCGGCTTCACGCCTGCTTCTTTGGCGGCGCGTTCGACTTTCTGGCCGTGTTCGTCGGTGCCGGTGAGCATCACTACGTCGTAACCGCACATGCGTTTGTAGCGGGCGATGGTGTCTGCAACCACGGTGGTGTAGGTGTGTCCGAGGTGCGGGCGAGCGTTGACGTAGTAAATCGGCGTGGTCAGGTAATATTTTGGCTTGGTGGTGGTCGGCATGGGGTTGAGGTCGCTTCGCTAGCTCTGCTGCTCCCGGTTCTTTTGGAAATGGTAGTTCGCTACCGCTAGCACTTCTTTCAGCGGAATGCCGGTGGCGGCGGCGATTCGCTGGCAGTCTTCGAATTCGGGCGCGGCGTTGAGGACCGTGCCGTTCATGCGCGCTACTTTCATGCGCACGTCGCCCAGCGGGGTGGCGACGGTGATGGACTGGCGGGCGAGCGTGCGTCTTTGGGCGGTGTGGGTACGCACTCCGATGGTGGTGGTCTCGCGGAAAAGCAGATCGATCAGCTTTTGGGTGTGCGCGGCGTCACATAACAACGTGACTAGCTGGCCTGGGCGATTTTTTTTCATCTGCACGGAGGTGGAGAAAATGTCCAGTGCGCCTGCGGCCAGGGCCTTATCTAAAAAATAGCCGTAAATTTGCGGATTCATGTCGTCGATGTTTGCTTCGATTACCTCCACGGACTCTGTTGCGCTGCCGGGCTTTGCTTCGCTGCTGAGCGCTTCGCCGGTTAGGATGCGCAGTACGTTGGCTTGTTCTTTCAGATCGGCAGAACCTGCGCCGTAGCCGGTCGACTGCAAGCGCATGGGAGCGATCGAGCCGTAGCGCGTCGAGAGGGTGGTGGCGATGGCGGCACCGGTCGGGGTGACCAATTCTTTTTCGATCCCGCTCGAGAAGGTGGGCGCGCCTGCTGCGGCGAGAAGTTCGGCGGTGGCCGGCGCCGGCACGGGAAGTATTCCGTGCTGCGTTTTCACGCGGCCGGCGCCTACATCCAGGGCCGAGCAGCTGAAGGAATCGATCGCCAGCAGATCGAATCCGATCGCGGCGCCGACGATGTCGATGATCGCGTCCACTGCGCCCACTTCGTGGAAGTGCACTTTGTCGACGGGGACTTGATGGACTTTGGCTTCGGCGTCGCCAAGCTTCTTAAAGATTGCGGAGGCGCGTTCGGTAACGCGGGGCGGCAGTTTTGCGGCGTCGATGATTGTTAGGATCTCGGTTAGGCCGCGCGCGTGTTGGTGGTGGTGATGGTGGTCGTGATGATGATCGTGCGCAGCGGTCTCTACTTTCACGTGGGTGGCTGCCAGGGCTCCGCGTTTTACTTTTTCGGCGGAGATTTTCCAGCCTTTAACGTCGAGCTGGCGCAGGGATTCCTCGATTTGGCGCAGGTCGGCGCCGCTATCGACTAGCGCGCCTAGCACCATGTCGCCGCTGATCCCGGAGAAACAATCGAAGTAGGCAATCTTCATGCGTTCCGTTTGCACTCGTAAAAGTTAGAATACCATTCTTTATCGCGCTTGCTGCATGGCACAAAGCGATCCTCGCGGGGTCGAGGCAGCGCGCAGGACTAAATGCGGGACCGAATGGACGAGTGGTGGTCGCCTGCGCAACGTGCTCGGTGTTTTTGGAGGAGACGTTCATTTGGTGGCTAATCTCACCGCCAAGAGTGGCTGTGCCACGCTGCTGCTTGCGCCACGCTGCTGGCTGTGTGTCGTGCTCGTATTTTTGCACGAGGAGCTTTCGGTCGTCAGGAACCGCGACAACTTATAATCGTGTTGATTATTGTCGTCCGCCGGAGGCATGCTTCCGGCTATGAGCACACGCGTCGATCGGCGAACTGTAGATCTCTCCCCATTTCCGGACCTGGTGGTGATTTATCTCGGGATGAGAGTGAATCGCATCACTGGAATTAAGACTCTGCTTGGATTCGGGCCACGGATTTCCGCTTCCGTTAGCGCGCAGCCCGAGGGGCTGCTGCGGCACGAGAACTTCGTCTTCTCGCTGTTCCCGATGCATGTGGGTATGCGCCAGTACTGGCGCGACATGGAGTCGCTCTTGAAGTGGTCGCGGTCCGAGCCGCACCGTCAATGGTGGCAACAGTTCCTAAAGGATTCGGGCGGCACCGGCTTTTGGCATGAAACCTACGCTTCGCGGGGCGGCATGGAAGCGATCTACGATGACGTGCCGCAGCCGTTGGGATTCGCGGCGTTCGCGCCCGTGGTGCCAGCGCGCGGACCGATGTTTGGGGCGGCGAGCCGCAGCGGTACCGGCGCGGTCGGCGCTCCGGTGCTTTCGGAAAAAGAGTTGTACGAGTAGGCCCGCCGCATGTGCCGCCGGCAGGGCGCAGCAGCGCGGTTCTTTGACGCTTCTTCGCCGTTTACCTATAATCGCTCGACTCGTCAGCGCTTTTGTAAGAGCTAAGGAGACCTGTGTACCACGACGTCGAGAAGCGAGTGCGAGCTGCGATCGGCCGCTACATTCATAAGGTTTACAACATCGACGTCAGAATCTTGACTGAGCGGCCGCCGCGGATCGAGATGGGGGAGATTGCTACGCCGGTTTGCTTTGACTTGGCTAAGCAGCTCCGGAAATCGCCGCGAATTCTGGCGCAGGAAATCGCTAACAAAGTGGGGCCGATTGAAGGCGTGGCGCGTTTCGAGGTGGCCGGGGCTGGCTACCTGAACGCGTATCTCGATCGGGCGGCTTTCTTCGCTGACGTGGCTGCGCGTGCGGGCAATGAGGCACTTGCGCCTACGCCTCACGCCGGAAAGGCGATGGTCGAGCATACCTCGGTGAATCCGAATAAGGCCGCGCACATCGGGCACCTGCGCAACGGGGTGATGGGCGACACGTTCGCTCGCTTGCTGCGGCACGCTGGGCATAGCGTCGAGGTGCAAAATTATATCGACAACACTGGGGTGCAGGTCGCCGACGTGGTGATCGGCTTCATTCATCTCGAGGGCAAATCCCCGGCGGAGGTGCTGGAGCTGACCCAGCGGCCGCGGTTCGACTACCTTTGCTGGGATTTGTACGCGCGCGTGGGGCAGTTCCTGGAGGGAAATCCCGACGGAGCGAAGTTTCGTGCCGAGACGCTGCATGCGATCGAAACTGGGACGGGAGGCGCTGCGGAGATCGGCGTCATCGTGGCCGATGCGATCGTGCAATGCCATCTGAAGACCCTGGATCGTCTGGGAATTGATTTCGATTTACTCTCGCAGGAGAGCGAGATTTTGCGGCTGAATTTCTGGCAGGCGGCATTTGAACTGCTCAAAGCGAAAGGCACCGTGCATCTGGCGACCACTGGAAAAAATACGGGATGCTGGGTGATGCGGCTGCCTACGGAGGCTGGGGCTGCTGCTGCCGCCGCTGAGCCGGGCGCGGAGTTTGCTGCGGGGACGGAAGAAGGCGCTGACGATGCCGACGCTAAAGTGATTGTGCGGTCGTCCGGCACGGTGACTTACGTCGGCAAGGACATTGCGTATCATCTTTGGAAGTTCGGGCTGCTGGGCCGCGATTTTCACTACAAGAAGGTGCACACCCATCCGGACGGCCACGTGGCGTGGGTGACCACCACCGAACCTAGCGAGCCTGGCGCGCCGGCGTTTGGAAACACGCAAAAAGTTTTCAACGTGATTGACTCGCGGCAGATTTATCCGCAACTGGTGGTGGCGCTCGCGCTGAGGGCGCTGGGCCATCCGGAAGCCGCCGATAATCTTTTCCATATCTCTTACGACGTGGTGGCGTTGACGGTCCGGTGCGCCACCGAGTTGGGCTACGAGATTTCGCCGGAAGACGCTAAGCGCGGCACGGTGGAGGTGAGCGGGCGCAAGGGCCAAGGCGTGATCGCGGACGACCTCCTGGACCGCCTGGAATCGCATGCCCGCGCTGAAGTGGATTCGCGGCACCCAGACTTTCCCGCCGACGAACGCGCCGTGATTGCTCACTCGATCGCTATCGGGGCACTGCGCTATTTCTTGCTGAAATTTACGCGCACTTCGATTATTAATTTCGATTTTGATGATGCGCTCAGCTTCGAGGGCGAGACTGGGCCGTACGTGCAGTACGCTGCGGTGCGGGCGCGTAATATTTTTCGGAAGATGGCGGAGCAGCAGCCGGATTTTCGCCGGGCGCAACTGGTACAGGAAGTCGGCACCGCTGGCGATGGGGCAGCCGAGGCTGCGCTGGCGGCGCCTGACGGAAATAGTTTGTGGGAATTGGTTCTGCTGGCGGGGCTACTGGGCAACAGCGTGCAGGGCGCGCTGAATGCGAAAGAGCCTGCTGGGGTGGCGCGATATGCTTTTCAGCTGGCGCAGGCTTTCAATCTTTTTTATCACAAGCACCATATTTTATCGGAAACGGACGAGCGAAAGCGGACGCTGTTGCTGCAAATTGCAGACGTCGCGGAGAGACAATTGGTCGCGGCGCTCGGACTGCTGGGGATCGAAGCGCCGGAGAAAATGTAAACGCGCGGACAGGATCCAGGATTGAAGTCTTCGCGACCAAACTGAAGCTGCTTAGGCCAAGACGCCCACCCTTCCCAAAACCTGGAAGAGTGGGGCACCCGGAAAAGATAACAGCGTAAAACCGTAGGACCGTAAGACCGTAAAACATTAGAACCGCAAGAGCGTAGAACCTGTTCACACCGTTTGCCGCGGCGATTACATCTTCATGGCGAAATCGATCAGGGTGCGAACTCCGGTTCCGGTTGGTCCTTTGGCTAGCCATGGGCGGCCCTCATCGATCCAGGTCGTGCCGGCGATGTCTAAGTGAATCCATGGGGTGTCTTCCGCGAATTCCTTGATGAACCACGCGCCGGTGATGGCGCCGCCGCCTTTGCCGCTGCCGGTGTTGCGAATGTCGGCGATGTTGCTCTTGATCATTTCCTGGTAGTCATCGTCCATCGGCATAGGCCACATTTTCTCGTTCATGGCTTTGGCGCTATCGAGCAACTTATCGAGGTATTCGCGCGGCGTGCCAAACGCTCCTACGTGCACTCCCGCCAGGGCCACCACAATCGCGCCGGTGAGCGTCGCGGCGTCGACCAGATGCGTGCAACCGAGCTGCTTGGCGTAGGTAATTCCGTCGGCAAGAATCAGCCGGCCCTCGGCGTCGGTGTTGATCACCTCAATCGTTTTTCCGGACATCGCGGTCTGAATATCCCCAGGCTTTTGCGCGGTGCCTCCGGGCATATTTTCGGTGGACGGCACCACGCAGATCACCGGAATCGACGGCTTCAAGAACGCCAGCGCGCGCATCGCGCCGAGCATGGTGGCGCCGCCACCCATGTCGTACTTCATCTTCTCCATACCGTCGGCGGGCTTGATGGAGATGCCGCCGGTATCGAAGGTGACCGCTTTGCCGACCAGACCCAGCACCGGCGAATCCTTGCGCACGTTGGCCGGGGTGTATTTCAGTACGATCACCCGCGGCGGTTCCGGACCACCCTGCGAAACGCTCAGCAGCGCGCCCATCTTCAACTCGGCGATGCGCTTCTCGTCCAGAATCTCGACGTCGAGTCCAACCGCTGTGGCCATGGCCTCCGCGCGATGCGCCAGGATTGACGGGGTGAGCTTGTTGGAAGGTTCGTTGATCAGTTCACGCGCGAAATTCTGCGCGTCGGCGATCACGTGGCCTTTGGCGACCGCGGCTTCGAGGTCCTTCTGCGCCGCGGCGTCGAACCCGGCAAGAATCACCGAATCGATCGACTTCACGTGATCCTTCTTGCTGCGATAGGTGTCCGACTCGAAATTCGCGACCAGCATTCCTTCGGCCACGGCTTGCGCCGACGCCGCGTTGCGGTCCTGCTCGCGCAGCACGAATGCAAATTTCTTCACGCCGCGCGACTTCAGATAGCGCAGCGCCGAGCCGGCGATTTTGCGGAGGTCGCCGGTGACGAATTTTTCGGACTTCCCCGCTCCCACCAACAGCAGCCGCTGGGCCTTCAGACCTTGCGGGTAGTGAATGAGGACCATCTCCAGCGACTTCCCGCTCAGTTCGCCGGCCTTGGCCAAGGGATCGAGCTTTCCGCCCATCGCGGTATTGATCTCGGCCAGAACGCCTTCGATGCGCTCGGGCTTTTCAAATGCATAGGTAACCACCGCGTCGGCGGCGATCGATGCAAACGGCTGTGCGTCCAAGTGGATTTCCATGTCTCCCTTTCAGCGCCGGCGATGCTTGTACATCTCTTCCTTGGCTTCGCGTCGCGCTTCTTTGTCCCGTTCGGCCTGGCGCCGGTCGTGGTGCTGTTTGCCTTGCGCCAGTGCCAATTCACATTTTGCCCGGCCGCCGCGGAAATAAATCTTCAGCGGAATCAGGGTGAGCCCTTTGGCCTGCACTTTGCCTGCGAACTTGTCCATTTCGCGGCGGTGCAACAACAGTTTGCGCGGGCGCAGCGGGTCGTGATTCCAGGGCCCGCCGGCCAGGTATTCCGGGATGTGGCAATTCTGCAGCCACAGCTCCCCCTTCTTGGCATCGGCGTAGGCCTCCCGCAGGCTGCCCTTGCCTCCGCGCAACGACTTCACTTCGGTGCCCACCAGCACCAGGCCCGCCTCCACTTTGTCCAAGATTGTGTAGTTGTAGGAAGCCGCGCGATTCTGGGCAACGATGATGACGTCTGATTTCGTTTTCTTCGATCCGGATTTCACTCGTGCTTATCATAGACGCGGCATACGACGCGGTGCAAGGCGCGGAAGTGCACCAGTTTCCGGTTAAGGTCAAAACGCCGGCCCGTCCCAAAACCCCGGACGAGTGGTGCGACCAATCAAAACAAGTTTTGGGATGGCGGAAATGGGTCTGCTCGTATGAGAGTGGTTCACGTAGGGATTATGCGAAGCCGTGCGCGAACCTCAACTGCGGGGTGGAACCCCAGAGGCGGTCTCTGAATGAAGCGATTCGCGGCTCTTTTTTTCCTTTGCGTCTTGCCTGTCTTCTGCCAGAGCAACAGCGGTGAATTGCGCCTGAAAGTGGTCGACTCGTCCGGTCTTGGGGTGAAGACGACTGTCTATATAGTCAGCGAGGCGAACCAGTATCGAAATACTCTGGCCACCACGGACCAGGGCACGCTAGACGTCCAGCGCCTGTCTTACGGCATCTACCAGCTCGAAATCAGGCAGCCTGGATTCGCTGCCGTATCCGAATCCGTCGAGATTCGCTCCTCCATTCCCACAGAACACGCGATCCAGCTCAAGGTGCCTACGGTGAGTGAATCCGTAACGGTGAGCGCGGATCGCACATTGATCGACCCCGATCAAGCTGGCGCGGTTAGCCAGATCGGCTCCGACCTGATTCAAAGCAGGCTGAGCTCGCTTCCGGGCCGTTCCTTACAGGATTTGGTAAATTCGCAACCCGGCTGGCTATACGAAGGCAATGCCGTGCTGCATCCGCGTGGCTCGGAGTATCAGACCCAGTTGGTGGTGGACGGCATCCCGCTCACCGATAATCGCTCGCCCAGCTTCGGCCCGGAAATTGAAGCGGACGACATCCAATCGGTGAGCATCTACACCGGCGGCTTCCCCGCGGAGTATGGCCGCAAGATGGGAGGGGTGGTCGAAGTGAATACGCTGCAAGATTCACAGGCGGGCTTTCACGGCGAGGTGGTGCTGTCCGGCGGCAGCTTCGACACCGCCGGCGCTTTCGCTCAGGGACAATATGTCTGGGCAAGAATATATTCGGCGCCAGCGCCAGTGGCGACGCGACCAGCCACTATCTGAACCCGGTGGTTCCGCAGAACTACACGAATACCGGCACCGTGGGCGACTTTTCCGTTCATTACGAGCGTGACCTCACTTCCAAGGATCGCCTCAGTCTGATTATCCGGCACGAGCTCTCCCGCTATGAGCTTCCGAACGACCAGGTGCAGCAAACGTGGTGCTACGCGCCGGGGCAGGTTTCCGGGCCGCCGCGCCAGCGGCAAGACGCCGACAACTTCGAAACGATGGGGATCGTCTCCTACGAGCACACATTTTCGCCCGACGTGCTAGCCAGCTTTCGCGGAATGGTGCGCGATAACGCGAATGATTTCTACTCCAATCCGAATTCGACTCCGGTACTGGTGTTCCAGCACAATTGGTTTCGCGAGGGCTATTTCAAGGGCACCATCACCGTGCACCACGGCCGCCAGGAATGGAAAGCGGGCGTCGAATCGGACAACATTTTCTTGAATGAGGACTTCCGCTACAACATTCCGAATATCCCGATGGACACCAACCAATTTGATCCGGGAACGCCTCTGAATTTTGGCTTCGCGGCGAATCGCCCCGACCTCGAGCAATCCGCGTTTGTGCAGGATTTGATCCGCCTCGGCAATTGGACTATCAACGCTGGGGTCCGTTGGGACCATTATCAGCTGTTGTTGAATCGTCAGGCGGTGGACCCGCGGTTCTCGATCGCGCGCTATTTCCCTTCCGCCGGCCTGACGCTGCATTTTTCCTACGACCGAGTGTTTCAGACGCCCTCTTTCGAGAACATCCTGCTTTCGAGTTCTACGGCAGCCACCAGTCTCGATCCCGTCTCGCTGCAACTGCCGGTGAGCCTTCCCAAGGAAATTACTACGAGGCGGGCTTGACCAAAACCATGTTCCAAGAAGTTCAGGTTCGACGTCAACTACTTTCGCCGCCTGGTCAACAACTACGCCGACGACGATCAGATCGACAACGCCACCATCAGCTTTCCGATCGCCTTTCGAAAGGCGATCATTTATGGCGCGGACGCAAAGCTCGAGTTGCCGGAGTGGCGCCGTTTTTCCGGTTTTCTGAGTTACACATATACCGTCGGCAATGCATGGTTCCCGGTGACGGGCGGCTTGTTTCTCGGCGACGATGCGGTGTTACCGACGTCAGGCCACTTCCCGGATTCGCAGGATCAGCGCAACACCGTTCGCGGCCGCCTTCGCTATCAAGCCACATCGCGCTTCTGGGTGGCGGGCGGAATTCAATACGACACCGGCCTGCCCTTCGATTTCGAGGGCACCTACGATCAAGCGCTCGCCGAATATGGCCAGCAGGTGGTGAACCGCATTAACTTCCCACTCGGCCGTATCGATCCATCCTTCCAGGTGAACGCCTCGGCCGGCGCGGATATTTACACCTCGGACCGTTTGAAAACGAAGTTTCCGATCGACGGCCAAAACCTGACCAACGTCTTGGACATCATCGACTTCGGCGGTCTGTTCTCCGGCAATGCCATCGGACCGTCGCGCAGCTTTGCCATGCGCCTCACTACCAACTTCTAAAGTCGATGACAGCAGTTAGACCGAGGGTCGGACGCGGCCGCGGTTACCTCGGAACAAAGTTCAGAGAGTAATTTCCTTCGGTGGCTATCACCCTTAAAGGCTCGGCTCCATCTTAATTTCTGGAGCCTGATCCGGGTCCTCCGCCCAAATGGATGGCGGCCAGAATCGGAAAAGGACAAAACCCAACAGTCCCCAGCAAACCGGGATGAGAGCGCGGCTTAGCCCGCCGGCCGAATTGGACGGCGAGAAGGCCCAAATATTGTTTAGCCCATGAGCAAGAGCAGCCGGCCAGATTGATACGGAACGCAAAGCTAGCCAGCCCAGTACGTAGCTCATCGCAATGCAGGTGGCAATACGAAAAGCAAACCTTAAAAGAATCTGGTAGTCCTCGGTCGTGTGCCGAAAATCTGCCGTGAAGTGGAACGCGGCCCAAACCAAGCCGAGCAGAAATATGCCTCACATCATCCCATAGCGCTGCACAAAACGCGGCTGGAGAAAGCCGCGCCAGATAACCTCCTCGAAGCCAGCGGCGATCGCGTACCAGAGGTAGTAAGAGTTTGGGAAGTGGACGTACGACGTGAAAAGAGGCAGCGCGGCTCTACCGTGCTGAAAAACCGCCCAGCGAGCTCGGTCCGACGTGTAGGCGGCTAGATTTAGCACTAAACGGATAGCGATCGGGAAGATCACGCTCAATGCCACAAACTTGCTCTCGGCGGGACGAATAAATCGGCGGAACTCTGTCCAGCGGTCCTTTCCAACTGCCCACGCCGCGGCACTGGCAAGAACGGCGGCGGAAAGCGCGCTACTCAGAGGTGCGGCGACTGAGGGAAGCGAACGGTAGCCGAAAGACTGTCCAATTAGGTCATAAAGACCGACAAGAGACCGAGACGCAAGCAGGCCAAGAGCGGACATGCCGATGGTCGAGAGCCACACGAAGAGAAGAAGTCGTCTCCGCGGTTCGTCGGGGTCGGGCGGTTCGTAATTCAAATGGGCCAAAGAGATGGGAAGGGACGAATTTCCGGTGGCTAACCGTCCCAGGAAAATAAGTATAAATATGAGGCCGAGAGCGCTCATGTGCACCGCTGGCCCCAAACTCCATACGGTGTTGAAACCCCACGCTTCGCTGTGGGAAGCATTCTGGAACACGCTCGGCTTTGGGAAATACACTTGCTGTGAGAGGTACAGATAGCGGCACACCACGAGGCTGACTCCTGCAAGTGCCGGAAGCAGGACGAAACCGAGTATCCGGCGCATCGGATGAGTTCCCGGCCAAGAGCAAATATAAAGGCCAGCGGCTCCGTCCAAACACACCGGAACGAAAACCAAAAAAGCCAAAAGGAGCCAGGAACGGTACACGATGGCGAATGAGAGTCCAAAGGACCCTAACGCGTAACCCAAAAGTGGATAACAGCGTAACTGCACGGATATCAGGAGAAGAATCGAGCCTGCGAGGAAAAACAGCTGACTTGGGTCCCTAGGAATGACCGAGCGTGCAAAGGCAACGAGGCGGCTCATTCAAAGACCTCACGGCAACGCGCGCATTATGTCTTGGACAACCGCGCTGACGTTAGCAGTTTTGCCGATGAGCTTGCAGCGAAAGGGCAGGGACCCTCGGCCATTCTCGGAAAGCGACGATGGGATGGAAAACCGACCTATAGAGCGTCAATAGGAAGCGGGTTGCTGACAGGTCTCGCGACCGGAAAATGTACCCCAGAGAGCGGCCGCGTGCTAGAAGTGCCCGAGCGCAAAAGAGTTCCCTGTCGGGCGGCGCGGTGGGAACAAGGGTTCCCATCGTAGGAAAGGATTTGGCTCCTCCGGCTCCCAAGCGGGGCACCAGCCGTAGGCGACCAGAAAAGAAAAGAGATGCGCCGGGCGGGGTGGTGTCCAAATTGCTACCCTATTCTAGCGGTCTGTTTACGTGTTATTGTAGGGGTACCGGCAACATGCGGTTCCCTTGCTGCATCTGAACCCGAATGCTAGACTTTGGGCGCATCGGAGTCCAAACCTGGAGGGGCTGTTTGCCTCGCTCAAAGTTCATTCTTTTGCTTCTTTCGGCCTCGATCTTGCTGTCCGGTTGCCCCAAAGCTAATTCTGATTATGAGGCGGGGAGGAAAGCGGAAGCTACCCAGGACTACGATACCGCTCTGCAACACTATCAAAAGGCTTTAGCTGCGCAACCCAACGACCTGGAATATAAGGCCCGCGTGACGCGGATGCGTTTCGAAGCGGCCCAGATGCACGTCGAACAGGGTCAGCGCGCGTTCCATACTGGCGACCTGCAGCTTGCCCTTGCCGAGTTTCAAAAAGCCCTGTCGATCGACCCATCCAGTTCCGTCGCCGAACAGCAAATTCGCAAGGTGACTACGCTGCTGGGTCAGCAAACGGCGCCCGAACCCAAGGCGGCTAATATAAACGCCGAGGATGATTCGGAACTGCTCTCCGGCCCGCCAATTCTGAAACCGCTAAACAGCGATCCAATCAACTTGCGAGTGACCAACGATTCCCGCCAGGTTTTCGAGACCATTGGCAAACTCGCCGGGCTGAGCGTCATTTTCGATCCCGAATATCAGTCCAAGCGGATCACCGCCGATCTGCCCAATGTGACCCTGGAAGAGGCGTTGGACGCGGTGTCGATCGAAAGCAAGAGTTTCTGGAAGCCAGTCACTTCCAACATTATTTTGGTTGCGGGCGATCAGCCGCAGAAGCGCAAGGACCTGGAAGACGAAGAAGTCCGCACCTTCTACATGTCCAACACGCTGACGCCGCAGGACCTCACCGAAGTGGTGACCGGGCTGCGCCAGCTTCTGAACCTGACCCGCGTGCAGCAAGTAAAT
>Ga0302326_10005612_pt1 | contig 28589 bp, 18 predicted proteins | sample Palsa_T0_3_FD_202264 | JGI IMG/M metagenome (GOLD analysis project Ga0302326, IMG submission 202264) | Peat permafrost microbial communities from Stordalen Mire near Abisko, Sweden - Palsa_T0_3 | ecosystem: Environmental > Terrestrial > Soil > Palsa > Peat permafrost | place: Sweden: Abisko... | reverse complement strand
GCCAGATCACACAATGGTTCCATGTCGTCGCCCAGTTCGTCACCACTCCGTAACCATTGTCATCAGCTGGTGAAAGAGCGGTGACGAATTGGGTAACAAATGGCTACCACGGGGCGTCTCGCGGCCCCCTTGGCGGTGCGGCTATCGCTTCGCCTTGGACGCCGACGGCGTGGCGAGAACGATATGCAGACTCGCGAGGCCCGGATCCCCGAGCGGGTCCTGTGCTGTCACGAGCACGAGCACGGGCAGCCGCCGCAGCTTCTTCAAAAGCGCGGCGCCCCGGGCCGTCAGATGCACGCTCACGGCGCGGCTCGCGCCGCCGGCGAGGCTGAAGCGAGCCTGTCCGAGCAGCAGCCGGCTCGCCTTCGGCTTGGCCTTGGCGCCCTTGCCGGCATGCGCGGCACTCGCGGGAAAGGCGGCGGCGGTCTCGACCTCGACCATCCCCGCACACGAGACCTTCGCGGCCGGGCAGGAGATCTTCACGCTCAACGCACCATCGGCGAAGCCGACACGCGGGGAGACGAGCGTCGGACCTCTGCTCGGTCGAGGCGGCGCCGGCGGGGAGGGCGGCCCGGTCGTCAGCGTCGTCGATGCGAGCGGGGTGCCCAGTTCCGGGAGGTCAAGGTTCGGTTCGGGCGCGGGCGGGCTGATGCTGACGCTCTGCACCGAGGCCGGCGAGGATTCGTTGCGGCTGTTGACGACGCTGAGCTCGACCGTATAGGTACCCGCTTCTTTGTAGGTGTGGGCGACTTCGGGCGTCGTGTCGTCCTCGGGCGGGCTGCCGTCACCCCAGTTCCAGACGTAGTATCTGACCGTGTTGCAGGTGCCCGGCCAGGAGTGCGACGGTTCCGCGGACTGCTCCCCGGGCGAGGCGTTGAAGGCCTCTTGGAGCGGCAGGCCCGACGGGCGCGAGCTGAAGCCGGCTTCGGGCTTCGACTGCGCGGCGGTGACGTCCACCGCGCCGGGTTCCAGCGTGTAGGCGCCGTAGTCGTTCCAGAGCTTCAGATGGACCGTGTAGGTGCCCGGATCCGTGGGCGTGTATTCGATCGCGTCCCTTGCTTCCTGTTCTTCGAGGAGCTTGTCCTCGGGTTCCAGGCGCTTGCCTTCGTAGTCGATTTCCCACTCGTAGGCGAACGGCCTGCCGTGCGTCAGCTGCACGGAGCTGGCGTTGAATTCGATGCTCGCGTCCGCCGGGACCTTGAGCGCTTCCGTGGCGGACAGCCTCGAGGATTCGCACCCGAGCCCCATCGTGAACGCTCGCAGGGACGGCTGCGGACAGGCGCCAGGGCCTTCCCCGGGCGCGAGCTCGATGATTTCGCGTCCCGGATTCAGGCCCAGTCCTTCGTCGAGCGTTTTCACGGTCGGTCCCCTGTCGAGCACCCACAGCGTTCCCCCGGACCCCGCGGCGAGCGACGGCTCTTCTGCGCCGACGTTGCACGACGGCGTCGTGCCTTCGGGTGGATCGACGATCGCTTCCCCGTTGCCGAGCGTGTTGACGATCGCTTCCCCCTGTTCGCCGGAGATCTTCTGTTCGGCGTTGGGCTCGAGCAGGCGGATGCCGACGTTGGTCCTGCTGTCCAGCGACCTGAGTTCAGTATTTTCGAACGGAGTGTCGAACGACAACCAGCCGGTTTCGCGTTCGCCTTTCACCTCTTCGCGCGCTTCCTCGCGACCCGGTTCGAAGCGCAGATCCGCGGCATACAGGCCATTTTCAAGCTGGGCGACCTCCGCTCCGGCATTCCTCGGTTCAAACGGCGCAGTGCGGTCCAGTTCGCCGGAGGGATCGGTGAAGAACGGGCCGGAATCGAGGCCCAGGATCGCCCGGCGTTCCCCCTGTACGTGGTCTTTTCCTGCTTCAAGCGGAGGGTCATCGGCGACGTCGTTCACCACCAGGGGTTTTTCGAGCTCGGCGTTCAGCCTGACGACATTGACGTTGGTCGTGTCGTGGTAGGGGCTCGCGCCAACGCCGCGCCCGTTCAGCAGAACGGAGATCGATCCGTCGGCGTCGTCGAGGATCCCATGCGGGCCGCAGCCTTTGTCTTCGGCTCCCTCGCATACGGCAGCGCTGGACCAGCGTTTGAGCAGTTTGCCTGTGTTGCTCGCGCTGGTCGCCACCTGCTGGACGATCGTGTCGCCGTAGGCTTCGAATTCGAACAGGTTCGTCCCTTCTCCTCCCGGCACTTCGACCGGCCCATTCAGGGCTTCCCCTGCTGTGATGGCCGAATGTGCGAGATCGGTGGCCTCGATCGCCACCGGGTGGTCCGGTCCCGATCCTTCCTGATCCACCACGATCCCCTGCGGGTCGTACAGTGTCCCGAGGCTTGAGAGCTGGGTTTCGCTGCTGACCAACCCGCCCGTGGTTCCATCGGTGGTGTCGGCCGGGAGCCCCGTGGCGGCGGCGATTTCACCGCTGCCCGTCGGCGTGGTGGACCACGCCAGGAGCTCCTGTGCCTGCACCGCATGTTCGCGGTAGGTGGTTGATTTGCTCGGGGCCATCACGAGCGCGTACACGCGCCCGGCCGCATGATCGACCGCGAGCCCCGCGACCATCGCGGGCCGCGCTCCTCCGGGAAGCGTGAAGCTGGTTGTCCCGAGCACGTGTGCTTGCGCCCCGGCTTCGCTGGGCGGCGCGATCTTCTGGATACGCCACGAGGAGCGCAGCTGACCGCTGATCAGGGTGCCTTCGACGCTCGAGGTGCGATCCGCGACGTACTGGGCGTTGCCTTCCTGCGCGTCGACCGCGAAGCCGGTCGGTTCCACGAACATCCCGGGCGCCGGTGAGCCGACCGGGTCATAGCCCCCGAAGCGGGCCACTTCGTGGAACGGGTATCGACCGGAGTCGGCGCTCGCAGGCGCGGCCACAAGCGCGGCCGTGGCAGCGAGCACGACGGACGTCACGATCCAAAGCAACCTCGGTCGGTTCATCCTCGCCCTGTCCCCCTGCGTCCTCACGACATCCAGTCGTAGCGCTGCGCCCTCACCCGTGCGAGCGCGGGCCCCCGGCGGTGACGGCGGCTGCGGCCCGCCCGGCGGATCCCGGCGCCGGCGCCCGCGGCGATCACGATCAACGCGATCAGCGACACCGGGGGCAGCATCGGGTCTTCCGGGTCGTAGGCGGCCATGTTGGCGCGGGCGCTCTCCACCGCCTCCTCCTCTTCGCGCTTTTCCTCAGGTGCCGTGGCGGGCGAGGTCACGCTCACCGGCGAGGTGCCCGAGGGCGGGATCGGGCGCGCCAGCACCGGGGGCGGAAGCAGCGGCACGGCGACCAGCGGGACCGCCGGCGCGGGCTTGGCGAAGAAGGGAAGGGCCGGCGGCGCGGGGCGCGCCGGCGGGGCTGCCGGCGTGGTTGGCGGCGCCGGCGCAGGCGGGGGCGCCACGACGACGGGCGTCGGCGAGCCGGCGGCCGGGGCGCTCGGCGGCAACGGCGCAATCGGCGCGCCGGCTCGGGATTCGCGGGCGGGCGGGTTTTTCAACGGCACCGTTCCGCACGGCTGCTCGACACTGCCGGCCTGGACGGTGACGGGCTCGGAGTACGTCAGCCCGCCGGTCGTGATTGAAACGGTCGTCGTACCAGCGTTGAACGCGCAGAACAGACCCGAGTGAGAGTCGGCGATGGGAAGGCCGTTCGGTCCCTGCAACACGGTTGGCTTTTCATTGTTGGGTTCGGGCTCGACGAAGTTGCCGATGTCGGGCCGGGAGGAGGTGAAGGTGTAGGCCGGTTCGATGAAGGACCCGCACCCCGCTCCTATGCACGTCTCGGGGATGGGCACGTAGGGATCGGGCACGAGTTGCCCTCCCGCGATCTCGGAGCCGGCCTGGGGGCGGCGCGCGAGCCCCTGGAACAGGGCGACCTGGCTGCGACGCAGCAGCGTGCCGTCGGTGGCGTCGAGTGCGAGCTGGGCGATGTTGGGAGTCAGCGTGCTTGTCACCGCGGCACGGTTCGAGCCGGGCCTGCACCCCGCGCAGTTGAGGCTCACGAGCAGGAATCCGCTCGCGCCCAGGAATTCTGCGCGGTTGACCGGGGTCGGCACGTAGCCCAGCGTGCCGGTCCCGAACGCAGGGATCGCGCTGGGCCCGGAGCCGATCTGCTCGGTGCGGTTTTCACGAGGGCTGTCGAACAGGTAGGCCGAGGCGCCCCCTTCGAGCAGCACGCGCTCGACGGCCCTGTGGTCCGAGCCGCCGGTCGTGACGTTGGCGTTGCCCATCACGATCGCCGGAATGCCGGACGCCCTGGCGGCGGCGAGCTGTTCTGCGAGCCACCCCAGCTCGCCCGGCGCGAGCGCCGAGGTCGAGTAGTCGAGCACGATCACGCGCACCGTCCCGCCGCTGCCGCCGGAGTCGAAGGCATAGGCCCCGGTGCCCGCAAACGTGGAGGAGCCCGCACCCGCGTCGGTCCCGAGCACGGAGTCGAAGCTCGACAGCCCGCCGCCGGCTTGGACGTCCGACGGCGAGGGTGCAACCCGCACGGGCAGGCTGCCCGCGGCGCTCAAATCACCCGCGTAGGCCTGCAGCTCACGCGTGAATTCGGCGCTGCCGAGCGACGTGCCGGCTCCTTCGGCGACCCGCGCGCCGGTGTAGAGGAAGCCATGCAGGCCCGGGATCGAGGCGGCGACCGAGGCCGCGTGCGACAGCCATACGTCGGGCCCGATGCCCTCGTCGGCGAACTCGGCGCAGGGCCGTGCGCACTGCGCGTCGCCCCCCACGGCGAATGTCGCCTGCCCGGCGGGGACCGGGATCGACGACCCGGTCTGCTGGGGCGGGCCCGGGCCTGATCCGAGGCGCAACGCCGAGGCCGTCTGGACCGCCGTCGCGTTTGTTCCGTTGATACCCGACGCTTCGCCCCCGACCGCCCAGCCTTCTTCGCCGCTGGGATCGACATCCAGCGCGAGCACGGGGTCGGGCCAGTCCGGCAGATCGGTGGCCGTGTTCGGAGAGAAATCACTGGGATAGGCGGCCTGCTGGAGATCCTGCCAGCCTTCCGCGGTCTCTCGCACCAGATAGCCCCGCACCGGCAGCGGGTCGGGGCCAACCAGCGCGGGGGGCTGATCGAAGCCGGTCGGGGGAAGGTTGTCGATATCGAGGATCAGCTTGTTGGGGTTGTTGGGGTTGCTTTCGGCGGCGATGTCGATCGACACGAGCGCCCGCACTTCCGAGCCCGAGCGGATCGCCGCGAGCGCCGAGATGTTCTGGGCTTCCGGCAGCGGCTGGCGAGAGAACCGCCACGCCGATCCGGCGGAGTCGCGCTCGATGACGATCCCGGGCCCGGCGGCCACCGCGCCCCCATCGGGCAGAGCGGCGACCTTGGACAGCACGCTCGCGGTGGGACTCGGCAGCTGCGAGAGCAGGCTCTGGGCGCTGGAATCGACTTCCCAGCCCGAGCCCCTGTTGACGATCAGCCCGCCTACCTCGCAGAACGATTCTTCTTTGCCTTCTTTCGTACAGGCCTTGCCTTCGGCGACCATCCGGTAGGTCGCGATAGCTTCCGTCCCGGCAAAGGCCACCGAGGTGAAGTCCGCCTGCTGGAGGCCCGGCGGCAGGGTCTGCTGCGTCCACGTCTTGTCATAGGCCAGCAGCGTTCCCTGCTTGCCCACCGCAAAGCCGAGGCCGGGGTCGACGGAGGAGAAGGCGATCGCGGTGAGGTTGGCGTGCAGACCGAGCGGCGCCGCCGGATCGGGCTCCCACAGGCCGGTCTCGCTGCGCCACAGCCACATCGCGCCTTCGTCGCCGACCGCGTAGGCGCGTCCTGCTTCGGGCCACGCCACGCCGCGCAGTCGGGGTTCCTGGACCTTGCCTTCGCCGTTGTAGAGGAATTCGGGCGTCCACCCCTCGCCCGGCACATAGCGCGCAATCTGTCCAAAATCGCCGACCGCCAGCACCTGGGCATTGGCATCGCCGGAGGTGAAGCCGGGCTGAGAGGCGACCGCCAGCAGCGGGCGGCGAAACGGCAGCGGCCAGCCCTGATCGGCGCGCAGCGCCGGCGCTTCGGGGCTGGCGCTCACCCGCTCGACCTTGGCTTCGTAGAGTCCGCTGGAAGCCCCCGCGATCCAGCCTTCTTCGGGCGATTCGCCTGATTTGGTGAACACGGCGTTGGGCGAGCCGAGAGCGCCGTCGCCAACTTCGTAGTGGAAGTCTCCGCCGCCCTGCAGGCGCAGCAGCGCGTCGCCTTCAAGGCCCGTTATCACCCGCGTTCCCGCCGCGCCGGGCCCCGACCAGGCGAAGCTCGCGTATTCGGACGGCAGCGGGGCGCCGAGCGAGCCCCCGCATCCGGACAGCAGCGGATAGCACCAGGTGCCGACCACGTTGCTCGACCATTGTCCGGGTGCGCCGCCGGCGGAGGGTTCGACCAGCAGCGACTCGTCGGCGATCTGCCCGTCGGATTGGAGTCTCGCGTCGACCCACACCCCGCGGCTCGTCACGGTGAGCTGCTGCCCGCCTTCGAGAGCCGAGGCGCTCTCGTCGCCGGCCGGAGTCCACGGCACGGGCGTCTGGCTCTGCACCCAGGCAAACGAGCCCGAGGCGACTTCGCTGCGCTTGAACAGCATCAGTTTTCCGGAGCTGGTCGCGAGCAGCCATGCGTTCTGCGCAGAGCTCGCGGCGATCGCCCTCACGCTGAGCGCGGTCGCGGGCGGGGTGCAGGGTTCCGCCGGGTCGACGCCGTACTCCGCGCAGATCGGCTCGCGGGTCCATCCCGCCGATTCGCCCGCGCCGTCGTAGTGCAGCACCCCGGGGGCCGTCGAGGAGAGGGATTTGGGGACCATCAGCGCGCCGGTGTGGTCCGGTTCGTCGATCGCGGCAAAGGTTTCCGAGAGGGAGCTTTCCTGGAGAACCGCCCCGGGCGGGGGCGCCTGGACGAACGCCCCGCTCGGATCGCGCGTGATGATCGTCGAGCCGTCGCCGCTCAGCATCGCCAGGCCGCCGTCGTAGGTCGCCTTGGGGGCTCCGGCGAAGCGCAGCGCGTTGCCCTGTTCGTCCACAACGGGCACGATCTGCCATCCGCTGCCCAGTGCGTGTCGCACCAGCACCGAGCCTCTCAGCGGCTGCCCGCCGACCATCGCCGGGACCGCCCCGATCGCCGACGTCGCCCACACCTCCCCCTGCGCCTGCCCGGGCGACGCGCCGAAGAAGGTCATGTTTTCCGGCACGCCGAGCTGCGGCTGGAAGCTCAGCGGCGCGTCGGCCGAGCTCGTGCTCGGGCTCGCAGCGCTGAAGAGGACCGTCGCCGCGAGGAGGGGTAGGGCGCCGCGGACGCGGCTCACACGGACATCCTGGCGATGCGCGAAGGGTTGGGCATAAAGAGACAACGGCCCGGGCGAGACCGCTGGAGCACGTAATCTGGCGAGTCCGGGCGGCAACCCTGTGAAACTGTGGTGAAGCCGTTGCCGCGGAGCCCGCGCCGCCCCTAGCATGGCGGAGTCGCTCGCCCCGCGCCGTTGTATGGACGCTCGTGGCGGGACCGACTTCGTCTATGAGCATTCGCTTGCAGCTACCACGCAGTTGCGTGGCGCCGTGTTGGGTGGTGCTCGGGCTGCTGGCCGCTCTCTGCGCCGCGCCCGGGGCCCGCGCAGCGCTCGCGCCTGCGACGCTGATCGACGGCCCGAGCCCGGCCATCCTCGACGTCGACGGATCCGCGATGGCGCCCGACGGCAGCGGCGGAATCCTCTACCGAAAGCTCGTGGGCGGCGCGCCCCATCTGTTCGTGTCGCGTTTCCAGGGAGGCGCCTGGCAGCCCCCGGTCCAGGTCGACGGCGGGCAGCCGTTCGGAGCTACCTTCCCGGTCATCGCCGCCGGTGACGGCGGCCGGCTGCTCGTCGTGTGGGCCGAGCCGTGGGCCGTTTTCGGCCAGGAACGGGAAACGCAGTACGAGCTGATGTCCGCCGAACTCGACCCCGGCTCGCAGCAGTTCGGACCGGCCGAGCAGATCGACCCGAAAGGGATCGGCGACGGCACCGCCGCCTACCCGTCGCTGGCGATGGCGCCGAGCGGCGTCGCCTACGTCACCTACCGGGTGGTCACCAACTCGCTCGTGAACAGCCCGACGATCCGGCCGTTGCGCGCGGGAGACGAGCTGATCAGCGTGCGCGTCGCGCGCTACAACGGCCAGGGCCTCCCCTGGACCGCGCTGGGCGCCATCAACAACCACCCGGAAATCACGATGCGCCACCCGAGCGCGGCCAATGCGCCCGTCGTCGGGGTGAGCCAGGCCGGCAACGCCGTCGTGGTCTGGCAGGAACCCAATGCGGGCGGCACCGCCCAGATCTTCGTGAGGCGGATCTTCGGCAGCCGGCTGGGGAACGCCCTGCAGGTGAGCCCGGAAAGCGCAAAGGGAACTTCGATCACCGCCGAAGCCGATGCCCCGGCCCTGGCAGTGAGCAAGTACGGCGAGGCCCGGATCGCCTACCGCCTGGCGGGCGGCGCGGGCTCCCCCTACGGCGCCGCGCAGATCTTCCTCGACGGCCTGCCCAGCGAAGTCGATACGAAGGGCGCCAAACTCCGGGGCGCCGCTCCCGTGGCGGCGGGGGCGACGCTCGGCCCTCCGAGCATCTCGATCGACGAAAACGGCGACTACCGGCTGGCCTACAAGGCAGGCGCGATCACGCGGCTCGTGAGCGGCGACGACTTCCATCCGAGCACGGCGCCCGCGGAGTTCGGCTCGACGATCGACGAAGACGAACGCTCGCCGAGCTCGGTCAACCCGGCGGGGGGCGGAGTGACCGCCTGGCCCGCCGCACTCGCGGGGGGACGGCAGGTGATCGACGTGCGCGAGGACTTCGCCTCCGGCGCCTGGCAGCTCGCCCAGCTTTCGGCGCCGCTCAGCGGGCCCGTCGGCGCCCCCGTTCTCGGCGGCTCGGAACTGGGCGACGCGCTCATCGCCTTCAGCCAGGGTCCCCCCGACCAACAGCAGGTGATGGCGGCCGTGGCCAAGGCGCCTCCCGGCCCGTTCCTCGCGACGACGCCGGTCGGGTGGGTCAAGGCGGGCTCGGCAGTCGTCACCTGGGAACCCCCGACCGAGGGATTCGGCGCGACGACGTACGCCGTGCTCGTCGACGGTCGCGTGGTGGCGCGCAGCATCACGGGCCTGTCCGCGCGGCTCAGCTCGCGGGGACTGGGCAACGGCAGCCATCGCGTGCAGGTGCTCGCGACCGACAGCGACGGCCAGGAGACGATGACGCCGGTGGCGACGCTCAAAGTCGATGCCAACCCGCCCGAAGTAAGCGTCAGGAGGCTCGGCCACGGGCGGGTGCAGGTACGGGTGTTCGACCGCGCCTCCGGCGCGCTGGCCAGGGACACCTTCATCGCGTTCGGCGACGGCGCCCATGTGAGCGACCGCCTGACGGCGACCCACTCCTACGCGAGGGCGGGGCGCTACGTGATAGTCGTTCAGAGCCGAAGCCGCGTCGGCCGCAGCCTCGACGCCCACCTGCGGGTGCAGGTCGGATGAGCGTTCGTCGCCTCGCCCCGATGCTCGCCCTCGCGGCAGCCTTCGCCTTCGGGCTGATGTGCGATTCCTCGTCCGCGTCGGTCTCCTTCGAACCGTTCCAACTCGTCTCGGCCGATCGTGTCCCGTCCGAACCCGCTCTGGCCAACTCCGCACTGCAGGCCGAATACGCCTACGAACCGGCCGTCTCGGCCGACGGCGAATACGTGGCCTTCACCGGCGTCGTCGGCTCGAAACCAGGCGTATACCGCAAGGACATCAACACGGGCGAACTGGAAACCGTTGCCCTCGGCGTCGGGGCGGGCGCTCCGTCGATCAGCGCCGACGGCGAATACGTCAGCTTCACGAGCTTTGACGATCCGGCCACGGGAGCGCCCGCCATCGACCCGCTGACGCAGACCCCGGAAGGCTGCACGCAGGTCTACAGGCGCCAGATGAGCCTCGCGCCGACCGCCCCCGGCGCCTACAGGGTGGCCTCGGCGCTGAGCGGCCCTGCCGATGAACCGCTCACCTACGCGGGCTCCGGCACGAGCGGCTGTCCCGGCGAAGGATCGGCGTCGGCGAACCGCGTCGCGATCAGCGGCGACGGCAGCAGGGTGGCCTTCACCGTGATCGGCGAATCAAACGTCGTTGGCGCGGGCACGCCCCCCGAGCAGGTCGCCGTGCGCGACTTCGGCACCGAAACCACCACGCTCGTGAGCGTCACGCGCGAATCGCTTGAAAACCCCGCCCAGCCGCCCCAGCCCGTGCCCGGTGGAGCCACGCTCAGCGAAAAGGGCTTTGAAAAGCCCGCAACGGAAAGGCCGAAACGAAAAGAACCGAGCCGCGACGACAGCACCGCGGCGATCAGTGGCGACGGAAGCACCGTGGCCTGGATGGGCGTCAACATCGCCGAGCAGGCCCGGCTCGAATCGCTTGGGAAGCCCGGATATCCCGACGAATATGCCGAACCGCTGTGGCGGCGGATGATCCCCGGGGAACCCACGAGGCGGGTGCTCGCGGGCGAAGATCCCTCCTGCCCGCCGGCGTGCCCCGGGGGTCTCAACCTGGAATGGAACAATGGGCTCCCGGCGCCGGAGGCGGGTCATGGATATCAGGGTCCCCAGCGCGGCAGCTATGTCGAACCGGCGCCCGGGCGCGGCTTTGAAGGCGTGCAGGCCGTGACCCCGCAGCTGAGCGAAGACGGGACGCAGGTCGCGATCCTCTCGACGCAGCCCGGGTACGGCGATGAACCGGTCAGGCTGCCCGGCGAAGAACAGAATCCGAAGCCGAACGCGTTCGTCGTGAGCATGGCCCCCGGACTGACGCGCGAACAGGCGATCACGAGGCTGACGGAATGGGGCTCGCACGACTTCGAAAGCGCATCATTCGACGGCTCGATCGACGGCATCGCGATCTCCGCCGACGGCAGTCGCGTTGCATTCACCACCGAGCGCGACATCTTCCCGCTCGCGCCACCGGCGCTGATCACGCCACCGATCACCCAGGCCGGGGCGCCCCAGCTGTACGAGGTCAACCTGCAGGCCGGCACGATGGCGCTGGTCAGCCAGGGCGACAACGGAGAACCGGCGAATCTCGAAGAAGAGGCCGGAGGGGTCAGCGCGGTGTCGCTGAGCGGAGACGGAAGGACGCTCGCGCTGGCGTCGGGGTCGAGCAACCTCGTCGGCGGGGTCGTCAACGAAGGCAGCGACGTGTTCCTGACGAGGGAGAACGAATCGCCCGAAGAAGTCGGCCAGCAGAGCGTCAGCCCGCTGCCGCCGGGGCTGTCGGGCGAACCGGAGTGGAGCATCTCGGCGACCGCCAGCCCCTCCTCTCACGGCGCCCTGCTGATCGATGTGTCCGTCCCCGGCGCCGGCCGTCTGGCCGCGAGCGCCAGCGGCTCGGTCCCGATCACGGTGGCGGTGGCAAAGCGCTCGCGCAAGGCGAGCCGCCCGCACGCAAAGGCGAAGCGCTCCTCGCGGGGGAGCGATGCGCGCGCCTCGGCAGCCAGGGCGCGCACCGTCACGGTGATCGCGACCCGCGAGCTTGCGCACGCCTCGAGCTCCAGCGCGAGCGGGGGCCTTGTGCAGCTGCGCCTGCTCGCCTCCAGCCGCTACCGGCAGCTCGAGTACGGCAGGGGCGGGCTGTACGCGACGATCACCGTGACGTTCGCGGCACCCGGCCACCGCACGCTCTCCCAGACGCTCCAGGCGAGCTTCCCGCGCCTCTACGCTCCCAGGCGCGCAGCCAAGCCGCCCGCGCGGAAGCCGCGGGCGAAGCCGCGCTCGAAAGTGGGCCGCGGATGAGGCTCCGCCGCCGCGCACCCGGGATTCTGCTCCTCCTCGCAGCGGCCCTGCTCGCGACGATCGCGATCAGCGGCACGGCGCTCGCCGCCAATCTGAAATGGCGCTTCGCACCCGCCGCCAACTCCTCCATTGGATCCGGGATCCCCTCGGCGCTGCCCCTGGGCAAAGTCGGCGAAATATCCTTCTGGGCTCCCAATCGTGGCCTGCTCATCGCCGAAGGCACGACCGGCTGCAAGACCACCGGCACGACGGCGGGGGCGCCGTGCGGGCTGTACGCCTACAACGGCGGAGGCTGGCACCTGCTGTCGACCGTGTGCGGCGCCACGGATGGCCGGATCGCGTGGGAAGGTGCCGACGCGTTCTGGACCATCTCCGATCAGCGGCCCGGAAACGTGACTGAACACGCGGTCGAACAGGAACCCCAGGACGTCTCCCTGTGCCACTTCGTCAACGGAGAAGTCCTCGCCTCATACGCGCAGCCGTTTGACCAGCCCACCTCCTACAAGGCGATGGACGCCGCCGCCTGCCTGCCTGAAGGGTCGCCACAGAGCAGCTGCTGGTTCGGCGGCAGGCTGGGCACGCCCTCGAGCAAGGGGGCGTTCCACCTGCATTGGGACGGTCACAACCTGACCACCGTGTACTCGCCCCTGGGCCACGAAGTCAGCTCCATGGCGCTGGCCTGCGAAACGGCCGAATGTGCAGCCACACCGACGCTGCACCCTCCCGCACTGTTCGAGAGCGTCCAGCTGGGCGGCAACGACGAATACGGGACCGAAGACCCCGAACACCCCGCGGTCCTCCACCAGATCGACCCGCCCGGTTCGAGCATAGATTTCCATGACGTGTTCCTGCCGGCGCCGATCTGCAGGTTGAGCACGAAATGCGGGCCCGATGAATTCAGCGAATGCCCGCTGGAAGCCGCTGAATGCCCTCCGCTGCCGGACTACGGCCTCGATGGGGGCGGCGAACGAGTGGCTCCGAGGACGCTCGCTGGCCTGCTCCTGAGCAGCGACTACACGCCCTCGGGGGTCAATCGGGCGCCGTCTCAGGTGTGGGCCGTGGCGGGACCGGGCGAGACAGGACCGCCGAGCGGAAAAGGCGTCGCGCGCGGCATCGCCCACCCGATCGCCCTGCGCTACTTCGATGGTGCCTGGACCCAGGTCGTGGGCGACAACGAAGCGGGCGGCGGCAACCCCTTCGCGGCCGAACAGGAAGAGCTCAAAGGCATCGGGCAGCTGTTCGCGGGCGTGGCGGCTGAACCGGGCTCGCCCGCCGCCTGGCTGGCGGTCAACTCCCACGACGAAGAAGCCCACGTCGACCGGCTGCAGGCGGAAGGCGAAGGCAGCGAGGCGAAAGCGACGGTCTCACAACGGGAAACGCTGGGCGAAAAGGCCGGACCGGAAGGCCCGGGCAAGCCCGGCAGCGCCGGCCCGATCGCCTGCCCAGCCGCCAACGACTGCTGGCTGGCCACGAGCAAGGGCTGGCTGTATCACCTGACAGAAGACGCGGGAAACCCCGACAGCACGGACGGCTACCCCCTCGACACCGACCCGAACTTCGCCGGCGTCATCACCTTCCGCCCAGAAGATGAAGGCACACCCCAGCTCCCGTCGATCGAACCGCCCGCCGATGACTCGCTCGCCAACCAGCTCGAATCGGCCCTGCCCACCACCGCCGTGCAGGCGCCCACGGCGCGCACCGCCAAGGCGCTCGTGACCGACGTGAGCTCGCACATCGTCCACCGCTACACGCTCGAGCTGTCCTTCAAACTGACCGTCAAGGCCCACGTCCAGCTGGTGGCCAGCCGCAAGAGCCGTAAGGTCGCTGAGACCGCGAGGGAGACGCTGAAGGCGGGCAAGCACATGCTGACGCTGCGGCTGAACCCGCGCAGCTGGCCGAACAAGCTCGACCTGAAGGCCACGCCGCTTGAACCGCTCCCAACCGTCGAAGTGAAGGGCGTGACCGGCCACACGGTCGCCCCGCCGGTCGCCTCCAACAGCGCTGAAACCTAGCTTCCGCGGTAGGCGATCAGGCGAGCACGCGTTCGAGCAGAGCGGCAACCCGTTCTGCGGCGGCCTCCGTGCTCTCCTCGCCGCAGCGTATGCAGAGCTCGGGTTCCAGCGGCGGCTCATACGGCGCGTCGACGCCGGTGACGCACTGCAGCTCCCCGGCCCGCGCACGCCTGTACAGGCCCTTGGGATCGCGTTCCTCACAGACGGGCAGGGGCGTATCGATCCAGATCTCGTGGAACGCCAGCCCCTCGGACTGGTGTATCCCGCGCGCGCGCCGGCGATCCTCGGCATATGGGCTGATCAGCGAGACGATCGCCACCAAGCCCGCCCGCGCGAGCAGGACGGACACATGGGCGGCTCGGCGAGTCTGCTCTGAGCGCCCCGCCGGTGACAGATCGAGATCGCGACTGAGCCCTTTGCGCAGCAGGTCCCCGTCGAGAACCATCGCCGCCCGACCGGTCTCGCACAGGCGGCGCTCGACGGCGTTCGCGAGCGTGGTCTTGCCGGCAGCCGGCAATCCCGTCAGCCACAGCGTGGCGCCGGGGCGTCTCACGATCAAATCCTCGTGGCTCACGAGCACATGAGGATATCCGCCCCACCCGACTGTCACACGAGGCCGGCCGCGCTTAACAGCTTTCTTACGTCCCGGGGCTCATAGAAGAGCCAGTAGGCCCCATCGCTTTCCAACAGCAGGCGTCCGAGCTCGCGCATGTGCTCCCGCTCATAGACCGCGGCCGCGTTGCGGCTCTCAAGCGCGACCTCCAGGCCGCCGGCGCTCGGTGCGATCGGCTCGAGCGCCGCCCCGCCGGTCGCGATGACGTCCTCATAGCGGATCACCCGCTCGGGCGGGAGCGCCGCCGCGTAGCTCTCGAAGAACCAGCTGAGCAGCGTCAGCTGGCGCTCCCGCCGATCCTCGATCGCCTCGAGGCGGCGCGCGATCGCAGGCGCGATCTGCGGGCGCAGGCCCAGCCGGCCCTCGCGCTGCATGAATGGCGCGCTCTCCCAGGAGCACAGGACCGCCAGCGGGTTTCGCACGATCGCGAACACGGCGAAGCGCTCCTCGAGGATCGGAAGCAGCGCCGTGAATGCGACCGGGTGCTTGATCACCAGCGTGAAGTCCGCCGACGCGGGCGGCTCGATGGCGATCTCGCCGCGCTTGCCCATGGGCACCCGCAACCCGTCTGCGCCGCGGGCGTCGGAGACCCTTGCTCCGAGCACGCGCCCGTCGACGTGCAGGGTGAGCGCCACGCCGCGATCGATGATCGAGCGCCGCTGCTCCAGCGCGAACCGCTCGATCCCGGCCCGGATGAGACCCGCGTCGAACGGCAGTCCCCCCTCGAGCGGCTGTCCCTGTTTGAGAGCGGCGTCGCCAAGCAGCCGGTTGGGGTCCATCGGCTCGTCGAGCGCACGGACGTCTGGGAGGCGGTTGAGCAGCTGGCACGCCAGCGTGGTGCCCGCGCGAGGGAGCCCGGTGAGCAGCACGCACGCATCCGTGATGACTGGCTCCACCAACGCGTGCAACCTACCGCCGAGGCCTGCTGTTAGCGTTGCCGCAGTGTTACCCGGGTCGCTGACGCTGATCGTGCCCCATCAGCGAGAGTCCTCGGGCGGGGTCTACGTGATCGAGCAGCTCGCGCGCCATCTGGCGCGCTCGATGACGGTCAACCTGGCTGTGCGCAAGGCCCCGATCCGCCCGCTCGAGGGCGTTGCGGTGTTGCACGCTCCGCGGCTGTGCGCCGCGGAGCTGCCCGACGCCGAGGTTGTGATCGGGGGCCTCGCGCAGCCGGACCCCGAGCGCGTGCTCGAGCTGCCACCGAGCAAGGGGGTGGCGCTGTTCTTCTTTCAGGGATACGGGACGCCGGGCAACCCGCGCGTGAGGGCGATGCTCGAGCGGCGCCCGCGCGTGCTGGCGGTGTCGAGCTTCCTGCTCGAGCGCGCCCGCGGCCACGGCTGCCAGGCCGAGCTCTTCCGGCCTGGCCTCGAGCGCTCGCTGTTCTACGCCGGCCCGCCGGCCGAGGAGCGAGGAGCGCTCGTCACGATGATGACCCACGCGACCGACTGGAAGGCGACGTCCGACGGGCTTACGGCGCTCGCGCGTGTGCAGACGGCGGTTCCCGAGGTGGAGCTGAGGCTGTTCGGGGCACTCGAGCCGAGCGTCCCCGCGACGTTCCTCGGCAGGCTGTCCCCCCCTCAGGTCGCAGAGCTCTTGCGCCGCGCCGCCGTGCTCGTGCTGCCCAGCTGGGAGGAGGGCCTCGGGCTGCCGGGAATCGAGGCGCTTGCATGCGGCGCCGCGCTGGCGAGCACCGACACGAAGGGCGGCGGCGACTATGCCCTCAGCGGACAGACGGCGCTCGTCACACCCCCCCGCGATCCGGGCCGGCTGGCCGACAGCGTGATCCGGCTCCTGCGCGAGCCCGAGCTACGCGGCCGGCTTGCGCGCCGCGGGCGCGAGCACGTGCTCGCCACCTATCCGCCCTGGCCCGAGGCGACCGCCGCGTTCGCCCGCGCGCTCGAGCGGCTGCTCAGCCGGGGGAGCGCCAGGGCGCCTGGAGCCCCGTGAGGGCCGCCAGCTTGGCCGCGTCGGCTGCGAAGTGGGCACCGAGCGCTGCGCGCAGTCCAGCGGAGATCGGCTCGGGCGGCGAGGGCACCACGTTCCACACCTTCCTCAGCGTGAACTCGAGCGACACACGCTCGCCGTGGGAGCGCTCGTGCGGCGCGCCCAGATAGCGGCCGATGATCTGCTCGAACTCCTCACGCCCGCGCGCATCGACTCGGTGCTCGGCGACCCAGGCGCGAGCGGCGGCCAGCTGGGCGGGCGGGGCGGGCCCCAGATCCTCTCCCCGGATCGCGTCGATCGAGCGCAGGAGCCGTGTCAGCTCCCGGTCCTCCACGCGCGCCTCGCGGCCACCGGCGAATGAACGCTGGCGGGGCGCGGCAGGCTGATAGTCCTCACGCACTCCCAGGAAGTGAAGGACCCGCCGCACGACGCCCTCCGGGTCGCTGGACAGGCTGTCGCTCAGCTCGATGTGCAGGGCCTCGCGCGGGAACAAGCTCAGATACTCACCGAGGATGCGCCCGTACTCGCCCTGAACGACATATGTGTTGGTGTCCCCGGGTGCGAGCCGCCCCTCGCGCAGCGCCTGCCCTCGCAGCAACTCGCTCAGCGCCCCCTCGGCGTCGCGCTGCTCGAGCCCCCGCGCGATCGCCATCGCGTGCTGGGAGCGCGCGCGCTCGACCGGGTCGCGCAGCAGCGCGACGATCCGGACCTCGGGCAGAAGCCGGTAGACGCGCTCGGCGACCAGGCGGGTGCCGGCGTCGCGGCGGCCCTGCATGTAGTGGGGGGTGATCGTCCCGCGCAGCACGCCCTCGCCGGCGGGGACGCGCAGGCGCTCCAGATAGCTCGCCCAGCCGGCCTCGTAGACCTCTGTGTGCGAGAAGAACGGCGCCTCCTTGGCGTCGGGGAACCACAGCTGCGGGTGGTCTCGCAGGAGGTTCCACAGCGTCGTCGTGCCGGCCTTCTGCGCGCCGATCACCAGAAACTCCATGCCGGGGGGGGTTGACACTCCTCGATGCTCCCAGAGCGCCGGCTGCGAGGCCCGACCCTCCCCGCGCGCTTCACCATCAGTTCACATCATCGTTCCCGTCTGGTCACAAAACCAGCCCGTTTGCAGGGAATTCTGTTTGATATGGATGAGGATATGGCGACATCAAGGATGATGGATGGGTCGAACGGCTCACGGGTTGACATGCACTGTCACTCCACCGCCTCTGAGGAATCGCGGCTGGGGGTGCAGCGGGCGCTGGGACTGCCGGAGTGCGCAACGCCGCCGCAGGAGGTCTACGAGCTGGCCAAGAGGCGGGGCATGGACTTCGTCACGATCACCGATCACGACACGATCGCCGGGGTCCTTCAGATCGCCGATCGGCCCGACGTGTTCGTCTCGGTGGAGCTGACGGCGTCCTTTCGCGGCGAGCCGCAGGCCGTGCACGTCCTCTGCTACGGGATCTCCCCCGAAGACCACGAGTGGCTGCAGGCCCACCGCGGCGACGTGGAGATCTGCGCCGCCTACATGTACGAGCGCGAGATCGTGTGCGCGCTGGCCCACCCCTACTACACCGTGGGCGCGCCCCTGACTGCGCGCCACCGCCGTCGCCTGGCTCACCTGTTCGAGGTCTGGGAGGTCCGCAACGGGGCGCGCCCGCGCGAGCTGAACCGGCCCGCGGCGACCTATGTCGCCACGCTCGACGGCGTCGGCATCGGCGGCTCGGACGACCACGCCGGAGTGGACATCGGGCGCACATACACGCAGACCCACGCGGCGGCGACGCCCGCGCAGCTGCTGGCCCACGTGCGCGCGGGCCGGGCCGGCGTCGGGGGCGCGCAGGGCAGCGCCGCCAAGTGGGCGCACGCCGCGATCGCGCTGGCCGCCCGGTCGGTGGGCCGCGGCGAGGACTCCTCACAGCAGCGAGCACCGGACCCGCGCGTCGTGATGACGATGGTGCAGCGCCTGCTGCGCGAGGGGGACGCGCGCCAGGGCGCCGTCGCCAGGGACCTGAACCCCGAGGACGCCCGCTGCCTGCTGCGCGCGTGGCTGAGCGCGGTGGAGCTCGACCACCTCGACGGGCAGGGTCTGATCGCCTACATGCAGGACGAGCAGTTCAGTCACTCAGACCTGTACCGGCGGGCGTGCCGCGTGCACGAGCGCAAGCTGTGCGCCGCCGTCGAGCAGGCCGTGCAGGCGGCCCGCGGCGAGGCGGAGATCATGCCGGCGGCGGCCGGCCTGTTCGATAGCTGCATCGCCGCCATCCCGTACGCTCCCGCAACGGCGTTCCTCGCGAACGAGAAGGCCAAGCTCGACACGCGCCGCGCCGACGGCGAGACGCCGCGGGTGGGGCTTTTGACCGACGGGATCGGCAGCACCCACGGAGTCACGCGGGTGATCGAGGAGATCCGCCAGCGGGGAGTGCCGGGCTTCGAGATCGAGGTCCTCGGCACCGACCCGAACGTCGACCGGCGCCTGTCGGCGGTGGCCGAGTTCGACGTGCCCTACTACCCCGGTCTCGAGATCGGGGTTCCGAGCCTGACCGCCGCTGTGCAGACCATCGCCGACGGCTGCTTCGATCTGATCCACGTCTGCTCGCCCGGTCCGGTGGGAGTGGCCGGCGCGCTCTGTAGCCGCGGGCTCGGGCTGCCGCTCGTGGGCAGCTACCACACCGAGCTGACCGCCTACGCCGGGCTGCGCTCGGGCGAGCGCGGTGTGGCCGACGTGATGGCCTTGGCGGTGAGCGCCTTCTACGGGGCGTGCGACCTGGTGCTCTCGCCCAGCCCGGCATCCGACGCCGCGCTTGCCGAGATGGGCCTTGCCCGCCACGAGGTGCTGCGCTGGGATCGAGGCGTGGACAGCGCCCGCTTCGATCCGGCGCTGCGCGGGGAAAGCGCCGTGCCGGGGGCGATCAACGTCCTGTATTCGGGGCGCATCACCCGCGAGAAGGGCGCCGACCTGCTCGCCGAGGCGTTCCTCAGGGCGCGTGCGCGCAATCCGCGGCTGGCGCTCGTGCTGGCCGGCGGCGGGCCCGAGCAGGAGCTCCTGCGCGAGCGGATCGGCGAGGCGGCCACGTTCCTCGGCTGGCTCGAGGGCGCCGAGCTGGCGCGCGCCTATGCCAGCGCCGACATCTTCCTGTTTCCGAGCCGCACCGACACCTTCGGGCAGGTGATCCTCGAGGCGCAGGCCAGCGGCCTGCCGGTCCTCGCCGTCGCCGCGGGAGGCCCGCTGTCGCTCATCGAGGACGGCGTCAGCGGGCTGCTGCGCGCGCCCGAGGCCGGCGCGCTCGCCGAGGCCGTGCTCGAGCTCGCGGACTCGCCGCTGTTGCGCGACCGCCTGTCGCAGGGAGGCCTTGCCTCGGTCAGGGCGCGCACGTGGGAGCGGGCGCTCGAGCGCCTGAGCGTGGGCTACCGCCATGCACTGCGGGCCCACACCGCCAGGGAGGCGACGCGTGCGGCCTAAGCGGGTAGCCGTCGCGCTGCATGACATCGAGCCGGCGACGTTCGAGCGCTGCGCCCTGATCCGCGACTGGCTGTACGACCACGGCGTCGATCGGGTCACCCTGCTGGTGATCCCGGCCCGCGACCTGCACCCGCTCGGCGAGCGCTCGCCGGCGATGAGGAGCTGGCTGGCGGAGCGGCGCGCGGCGGGCGACTCGATCGCCCAGCACGGCTTTCAGCATGAGCACCTGCGTGGAGGCGCGCTCTCCGGCCCGACGCTCGCGGGCATGCGAGGTCGCCGCTCCGCGGAGTTCGTGGGGCTGGACGGCGAAGAGACCCGCCGCGCGGTCGATGCCGGCTGGCGCGTCCTGAAGCTCGCCGGTCTCGAGCCCGACGGGTTCGTGGCGCCGGCCTACGCCTACACCCCGGCGCTGCGACGGCTTTTGCCGAGCAAGTTCCGCTGGTGGGCGAGCCTCTTGGGGGTTCACCGCACGCCGGCCCTGGCCGACGACCACAGCCGGCTGCTCGCCCCCGTCTGGGGGATGGGAACCGCAAGCCCCCTGCGCCGCGCCGTCTCGCCGGCGATGATCCGCGCGGGAAGCCTGCTCTGCGGCGACACGATGCGCCTCGACCTTCATCCCGCCGACCTGCGCCACCCGCGTCAGATGATGGCACTCGAGTGGGTCCTTCAGCGCGCGGGGCATCGCCGCGAGGCGATCACCTACGACGAGCTAGCCGGCGCCGGCGCCTGATCAGCCGCCGTAGGCGGAGAACACCGAGGAGTTGAACGAGCTCACGCCGGAGGCCGCCGCGTAGCCGAGATGCTTCAGCCCGTACAGGTCCTCGATCGTTCGCAGCAGCGAGAAGTGGTTGTACTGTTCGGGGTTGGTCGTGCCGGCCTTGACGTAGGGCGACAGCAGGAGCGCGCCGACCTCGCCGCCGCCCTTCGAGGGCAGGCCGGACACGGTCCCGGTGGGCGCGGGCAGATTCGGAAACTGGGGCTGGCCGCAGCACGAGCTCGAGTCGGCGAAGGCGCCGCTCGACGGCGCCTCATCGACGGTGATGATCAGCAGCCCGCCCTGCTTGTAGGCCTTGGAGGCGAGGATCTCGGGCACGACCTTCTGCAGGAAGCCGTCGGCGGCCGCCGGCCCGGCCGGAGCTCCGGCCGCGCAGGGCGTCGGCGATCCGTCGTGACAGCGGTCCGGCACTATGTAGGACAGGCTGGGCACGCGTGCGGGCTTCCCCAGATCGGAAGACAGGCCCTTCATGCCCACGTCGTCGGCGGCGCACCCGGGCGAAGCGGTCAGCGACGAGAAGTAGACGAACGGATTGCGAAATGTGGCGTACGTCTGTCCGGCCGGCGGCGACTGGCCGGCGCTCGGGTCGGGTTGACCCAGAAGCGGGTGACCGCAGGGCCCGGCGCCGGCGCCGCCTTCGTCCATCCCTTCGATGTAGGCGCGCCAGCTGAGGTGCTTTTCTGTCAGCTGAGAGGCGAGCGTCTGGGTCGTGGCGGGGTACACGCAGCCCTGGCCTGTGACCTGTTCGGAGGCGCCGATGGTGGCAGGGGCTATGTCGGTGTAGGTGGGGCAGTTGGCCGCGGTTTCCGTGGTCGGGCCCTGGCCGCTGATCAGCGCGATCTCATTTGCCAGCTCCTCGTGCGCGACCGCGTAGTAGCGGACCAACAGCTCGCCGCGCTGCTCGAGCGTCTGTGACAGGTAGGGCGCGGTCGAGGCCGGCCCGAAAACCGAGGCGTAGGGCTCATCGGCGAGCATGATCAGGAACACATGCTTGACCGGCGGGAGCTTCGTGGAGGAGCCGCTCGAGGGAGAGCCCGTCGAGGGCGAGCCCGACGAGCCGCCTTCGCCGCTGGCGGAGCTCGGGGAGCCCTTGCCGGATGCCTTGGGGGTCTTGGCTGCGGGCGTCGACGTGGCCGCTTCTGAGGCCGTCGCCGGTTCAGGTGTCGCTTCGGCGGACGACGGCGGCACGGACACCGGGGCCGAGCTCGAGCCCGCGGACGCCGTCGCCTGCGGGAGGATCAGCTTCAATGGTCGCCGCGAGGACGCCGCGAGCGTGTCGTCAACGCGCGGACCGGCCGCGCTTCCCAGCAGCACGCCGAAGCCCAGGAACACAAGCACCAGCAGCGCGGACACCCGCGGCGCGGGAAGGGCAAGGCCCGAGCCGCGAGCGCGCGCCCCCACCGGCGCGGTGATCGCCGGCGGCGCCGGTGGTGGTGGCGCCTGGGCCCCTGCCGGCGCCGTCACGCCGCGAAGCAGCGGTCCGAGCAGCGGGCTCGGCGCTCCGACGCGCGCTCCGCAGTTCAGGCAGTAGCGCTGATCTGCCCTCAGCGGGGAGCCGCAGTCCTCACATACCCCGCCGCGATCCACGCTCACCCGCGGTCCGCCTACTCCTCCGAGGAGGGGCCGGGCTCGGGCGCCGCCGCGGCCTGGGGCGCAAGCAGAGCATCCATGATCGCTGTGGAATCGCCGTCGTCGCCGAGCGCCGTGCTCGGCGAGCGCTCCATCAGGGTCGCGCCGCACTGCCAGCAGAACAGGGCGCCGCGACTGTGCGGGGCGCCGCAGCGCGCGCAGCTGCCGGCGCTTGCGCTGTCCTCCAGGCGCAGCAGTCGCTCGACCTCCGCCAGCTCGGCGTCGCGTTCCTGGAGCAGCGCCGCGCGGCGCACGAGGACGTCGAGGCGGAAGTGGTCGCGGATGGCCATCTCATACGCCAGGCCGCCGAGATCCCAGTGCAGCTCGGTCACCTGTTCGGCAAGAGCATCACGGCGACGGCGCAGGTCAGAGCTCATCCAGCCGCTCCGCGCATCAGCCGGTTTCGATGACGTCGGGGAGGTTCTTGGACTTCTGCTCGTAGCTCCCGGGGCCTTTCTTCAGGTTTTTCAGAACCGAGGGCCCGGCCGGATGGGCCTGGCTCGAGCCGACGCCGGAGCCCGCGGAGCCCGAGCCGCCTTCAGCGGCCGTCGTGCCGCCGTTTGAGACCTTCACGACCGACGCGCCGGGGAAGCTCTTCTTCAGGCCCGCCAGCGCCTTCTCGGCCTGGGCCTTCGTGTGGTCGACGCCGGCGTAGATCACGTAGTTGCCGGAGGTCAGGCTGCTGAATTCTTCGGACTTCAGAGCCCCCACGCCCTTCGCGCCCTTGGCGGTCGCGGCCGCCTTGGCTGCTTCCACGGCGCTCACCTGCGTGCTCGCCTGCGGCAGCGTTTGAAGCTGGACGGTGTAGCCGCTCGTGCCCGCCGGCCAGTCGCCGCTAAAGGGCGCCGCCGCGGCTGCGCCAGCGCTGCTGGCAGCCGGCGCATTGGCCACGGTGATCACCTGGGGGGCGCTGGCCGGCGCCTTGGAGCCTCCCGAGCGGCCGATCAGCACTCCTACGCCCATCGCCAGCAGCAGAACGCCGACGCCGGCGATCACGGTGACCGTGTTGCCGCGCGGCGCGGCTTGCGCCGCCGGGGCGCCCGGCGGAGAGGGCGGCGTCGCCGGGGGCGTCGCCGCTGCTGGCGGCTGAGCGTCGACGCGAGCCGGCACGCCGCCCAGGAGCACGCTGCTCATCGGCGTGCGCCGCTCTCCGCACTCCAGGCAATAGCGCTGGTCCGGCGCCAGCGCAGCACCGCATGCCGCACAGGACTCGGCGGCGCCGACGGAACGCGATGAGCTGGCGATCGATTCGGTGGACAGGGTGGCTACCTTCGGCACTTGCCCCTGGATGGGGAGCGACAACGGACGCGGAGCAGAAGGGGCGCTCCGCAGAGGCTCTCTGTGCTCCCGACTATATGGTGAAGCGCGCGGGCGCTCAAGCGTGATGATTCGGTGAACCACCGAATGTTCACAAGTTAATATCCAGCACGTCACCGCGGCTTCACCGGAAATCTCGCGACGCAGGGGTACGATGGCGCTCGCCAGTGGCCGTCCAGTCGCTCAGCTCATACCAAGCGGACAGCGCCGTGAACCGGGCGACGGCGCGCGCGCCAACCCGGGACGGCGAGCCGGTGCTCGTCCACGGCAACCTCGAGATCCGTCCCGACGAGATCCAGGTTCTGGCGGACGGCCGCAGGGTCGGTCTGACCGTGCGCGAGTTCCAGGTTTTCATGATCCTCGCTGAACGCGAGGATCGCGTCGTGCGCAGGGCCGAGATATACGACCAGGTGTGGGGCGGTGAGATGAAACGCCGCGACCGCTCGGTCGACGTGTTCGTGCGCAAGCTGCGCACCAAGCTCGCCCGGGCGTCGCCCGACTGGGCCTACATCCACACCCATTTCGGCGTCGGCTATCGCTTCGCCGCCGTCCCGCCCAACAACGCATAGCCGGGCCAGGCGCCATGCTGATCGTCAACGCCGACGACTTCGGCGCGAGCCCGAGCACCTCGGATCCGATCATCGACCTGTTCGGCGCGCGGGTCCTGTCCTCGGCGTCGGCGATGGTGCGGATGCGTGACAGCGCTCGCGCGGCGTCGCTGGCGCACGAGCGCGCACTGCCGACCGGCCTGCATCTCAACCTCACCCTTCCCTTCGACGACGCGAACGTCCCGGTGGGAGCGCGCGAGCGCCAGCGCCGCCTGACGGAAACCCTCGGCAGCGACAGCTGGCGTGAGGAGGGGCGCGAGAACCCCCCCGGCGCGCTGCTCGAGGATGTGATCGAAGACCAGCTCGAATGCTTCCGCGCGAGCTTCGGCGAGCCGACTCATCTGGACGGCCACCACCACATCCACGTCCACCCGGCCGTGCTCGAGCATCTCCCCCGCGATCTGCCGATCCGCCCGATTCTGACCGTTCCCTCGCGGGCCGGATCGAGGGCGGGCTCGCGCGAGCGGCGGCTGCGCCGGCGCTTTCACTCTCCGGACCTGTGCTTCGGCCTCGAGCACGTGCATCCGTCGCTGGGCGGCGAGGGGCTCGAGGCGCTCGAGCACGCCCGCCAGCGCACGCTCGAGATCATGGCCCACCCGCAGCGCAAGCCCGAGCGGGCCGCGCTCGAGTCGGCACGGTGGCGCGCGGCGCTGTCGCCGCTGGAGCTCGGCTCCTATGCCGACTTCGCGCGGCTCAACGGAGCTTCAGCCCCGCGGCTCTAGCCTTCGACGTTGGTGTTGGCGCCCGGGATCCGCTCGTAGGCGCAGCGGAAGTTCTCGGGCTGTGAGACCGGCTCTGAGCCGGCGAAGCCGCCCTTGGTCCCGTTGCTGTACACCGTCACGTACTGCAGCGTCGCCGGCTCGGGCACGGCCGGGAGCGGCACCGGATTGGGTTCGCCGGTGCGCGGATCGCCGGTCGAGCCGGGGCTCACCCCCTCCGAGCCGGCGGCGTCGGAGCCGGCCGCCGTGGTCACGAGCGTCGCGCTCATCTCGCGCTGATCCTTGAGCCCCACGCTCGGGTCTTCGTCGACGGTCGCCGTGTCGCGGTTGTCGTGGATGGTCGACTCAAGCCTCACGCGCTTGGCGGCCCCGATCAGCTGCGCCGCGGTGGGAAGGTAGCCCCCCTTCGACACGCAGGTCTGGGCGGCGAAGAAGTAGTTGTTCTGACCGAGCTGCGCCTTGGTGAGGGGATACGGCGCGGTTTCAAGGCACCAGGTGCCCAGGTTCTCGCTCGTGCCCGGGCAGGCCGACAGGGCGTCGACGTTCATCCCGTCGACCGCACTCGCGTCCTTCACGGTGGGGATCGCCGAAGCCGGGAATTTCTTGTTCTTGCCGAGCACCAGCAGACCGTTCGGGTAGGGCGCCGAGCTTATGCGGTGCCCGTCGATCGCGTTGATGACCGCCTTGCGCGCGGCATCCGCGAGGCCTGTGCTCGACAGGATCAGGGCGATCAGCGAGATCACGAGCGAGGCCTGCGGGAGGCGGCTTGAGAAGCGCTCTCTCATCGCCCGTCGGGCTGGTTTCGCTCCGGCAGGATGCGCGTCTGACGAGGCGACTCACGGCGTGCTTCGACGGTGCTCTGAAGCTCCTCAAGCGTCGCCTCGGCGACTGTCGAGAGCACGGCCTCGAGCGCTACGCCCGACAGCGTCTCCTGCTCCAGCAGGGCATTCGCGGTCTCCTCGACCGAGCTCCAGTTGCGATCGAGGACGACGGCGGCCTTGGCTTCGGCGTCGACCACCAGGCGCTCGACCTCGCGGTCGATCAGATCGAGCGTCGAAGGCCCGACCGAGCCCAGGTCCTGGAGGGAGGCGCCGAGGAACACCTCTCCCCCCTTCTCGCCGATGGTCACCGGCCCCAGCGCCTCGGACATCCCGAACGAGGTGACCATGCTGCGGGCGAGGGTCGTGGCCGCATGCAGATCATCGCTCACGCCCGTCGACAGGCGCCCGAAGGCCATCCGCTCGCCGGCGGCGCCCGCGACGATCACCACCAGCTGGCGCAGCAGGTCGTCCTCGCTCTGGATGACCTGATCGCGGTCGGTGAGCATGTGCGCGGCGGTGCCCAGCGTGCGCCCGCGCGCGACGATCGAGAGCTTGCGCGTCGAGGTCGACTGGCCCACGGCCTCGGTCACGACGGCGTGCGAGGCCTCGTGGATGGAGATCAGCCAGCGCTCCTCCCTGGTCAGGATGTGCTTCTTGGCCGGCCCGGACACCACGCGGTCGATGGCCTCCTCGAGCGTGGCCTGGTCGATCTCCGCTCTGGCGTCGCGCACGCTCAAAAGCGCGGCCTCGTTGATCACGTTGGCGAGCTCAGCGCCGCTGAAGCCGGGCGTCTGGTGGGCGACCTCCTCGAGCGAGGCGTCCGCCGCGAGCGGGCGCTTGCCACCGTGCAGGCGCAGGATCTCCAGGCGCCCGTGCACGTCGGGGACGTCGATCGTAACCTGGCGGTCGAAGCGCCCGGGGCGTAGCAGGGCCGGGTCGAGGATGTCGGGGCGGTTGGTCGCGCCCATCACGACAAGCCCGCCGTCGCCGGAAAAGCCGTCCATCTCCACGAGCAGGGCGTTCAGCGTCTGCTCGCGCTCGTCGTTGCCCTGACCGATGCCGGCGCCGCGCTTGCGCCCTGCGGCGTCGAACTCGTCGATGAAGATGATCGCGGGGGACGCCTTGCGGGCCTTGGCGAACAGATCGCGCACGCGCGCCGCGCCGACGCCGACCAGCGACTCCACGAAGTCCGACCCCGACAGCGAAAAGAACGAGGCATCAGCCTCGCCCGCGACCGCCTTGGCCAAGAGCGTCTTGCCCGTGCCCGGCGGCCCCACCAGCAGCACGCCCTTGGGAGCGGCCGCCCCAACCTTCAGATACCTGTCGGGGTCGTTGAGGTAGTCGCGGATCTCGCGCAGCTCGGCGACGGCCTCGCCGGCGCCGGCGACGTCGGCGAAGGTCACGCTGTCGGATGTCCCCTTGCCCTTGCGCTTGCCCTTTCCGGTGAAAGCCGAGAAACCGGCGATCCCGCCCGCACCGCCGTCGGCCCCGATGCGGGTCAGCAGCGCGAACAGGGTCACGAGCAGCAGGATCGGGATCAGGAACTGCACGATGATGGCCCGCAGCGACTTGCCGGACTGCTCGTTGACGGTGACGCTCGCCCCGTCCTTCGACAGCTCGCTGATCAGGGCCGCCGTCTGGGCGCCCGAGCTCGGATAGGAGGACCACAGCCGCCGTGACGGTTCCCCTTCGCGGGCCACGGTGCCTTCGCGGGCCACGGTGGTCAGATCGACACGGTTGTCGTGGTCGAGCAGCACCGCGCTCGAGATGTCCCTGTGCGCTGCGAGCGATTCGACCTGGCTGATCGGAATCTGCGCGCCGACGGTGCTCGGGCCGATCGAGCGCAGCAGCAGGGCGAACGCCAGCGCCAGGCCGATCGCTGCGCACAGCAGGAACGTGTTGAGCAGGTCTTTGAAGATCAGGCGCCGCGCGCCGGCGGAGAAGTCCCCGAGCGCCACCAGCGCCGGGTTGCGCCGCTCGGCGAGGCCCGACCTCACCCCGGTCCCGGCACGCGCCGCAGCCTTGGTCGCGCTGCCGCCGTTCGGGTTCGACGCGGGGGCGTCCGGCGGAGGTGAGTCGTGTGGATCGTCGCTCATGGGGTTCTGCGCAGGCGCGTGGCGGGGCCCGGACGAGGTGCGAGAAGCCTGGGCAGACCGCGGGCGCTTGGGCCGGGCGGAGTGTCACAGCGCGACCCGGCAAAAACAATCCCTGTTCACAATTGCGCTACATGCGCCGCCGCCCGCGCGCCCCGGCGGGGGATTGTTATCCAGATTTTCTCCAGGCGGACACCCGTTGTTCACGAGCGAGTTTGCGCAAGCGAGTTTCCTCCCACACGCAAGTTGCGTCCGGCAATCCGCCCGCAACTTCTGCCCTGCGCCCGCTGTTGGCAAGCGCACAAACCCGTCCGCCGAAAAGGAGCTTTTACGTGCGCCTGATCCGAACCGTGACAGTCTCGTCGCTCGCGCTGCTGGCATTTGCCGTCGCGCCCAGCGCTGCCGGAGCCGCCCGCGCGCTGCTGATCGATGGCTCGACCTCGATCTTCCCGCTCATGACACAGCTGGCGTCGGCCTACCACAAGGCCACCCACCAGCCCACCCCGAAAGTCGGGCAGGGCACCTCCGACGCCGGCATCAATGACGTCAACGCCGGCCGCGTGGACATCGCCGACGTGTCGCGCGATCCCGAAGAAGGCGATCCCCACGGGCTGCGCTTCACCAAGATCGCCCGCGATGGCGTGTGCATCATCACGAGCACCAAAAACCCGGTCGCGAATCTCAACCAGGAACAGGTCCAGAAAATCTTCACCGGAGAAACGCAGAGCTGGAGCGAAGTCCCCGGATCCACCGTATCGGGCCCGATCGACCTGTTCGACCGCGTGGCCTCCTCCGGTACCCAGGACGCCTTCCAGAACATCTTCCTCGGTCCGACGCTGAGGATCTCACCGAGCGCCTCCCAGGAGGAATCGAACGGCACCCTGCGCGC
>Ga0302326_10005611_pt1 | contig 28591 bp, 27 predicted proteins | sample Palsa_T0_3_FD_202264 | JGI IMG/M metagenome (GOLD analysis project Ga0302326, IMG submission 202264) | Peat permafrost microbial communities from Stordalen Mire near Abisko, Sweden - Palsa_T0_3 | ecosystem: Environmental > Terrestrial > Soil > Palsa > Peat permafrost | place: Sweden: Abisko... | reverse complement strand
GGCCCCCGGGCCGCCGCGGCAATTTCTTATCAACCGGTCGTTCACAGCAGTGGTGAACAAATCCGAAAACCGCGGGACCGGGGGCCTTGGCCGCCCCGATGTTCCTGATGTTATGGAAAGAGCAGCGGAGTTCGCCAATGGGCCCGCGAGTGCGGGTCCGGGGGGATCGGGGGCTTTGCCGCCCCGATGTTAGGACATCTTCTCGTCAAGGGTCGCGAGGAAGCGGGATCGCTCGACGATGTAGCGCTCGTGCGTGCCCTCAGCGATCTTTTCGCGCTCGTCGAACGCCGCCACCGCGAAATTTACGCGCCGGCCGTCGACGCCGATGACCTCGACTTCGGTGCGGACGATGAAGCCGACCGGGGTGGGGGCGATGTGGGTCAGGTCGATGTACGACCCCAGGGTCACTTCGTCGGGGCCGAGGGCCGGTGCCAAGCATTGCACCGCCGCATCTTCGATCAGCTGCAAAAGCATCGGGGTCGAAAGGACATCGACGCCTTTGTTGCCCGCCTTCTCAGCGGTCATCCACTCCTCGACGCGAGTTTGGCTCTGATAGGTGCGCCCGGGCTCCACTTTGGCCGCCATGGCGCCAATGGTTACTCCGGGAGTATGGCCGCTCCCGCTCGTACGGTCTGAATCAATTTCCAGCCCGGGCGAGTACTAGACACCGGATATCGCGAGGTGACTCGACACGTCGCGTTTTACTCGAAGGCCATCGGGGGGCCGTACACTTTGCGTTCAACTCTCACCAATCGTACATCGGGGCCGGCGCCGGCCGGTTTCGCCGTCGCCTGTTTCATGCTGGGGTTGGCGCTCGCCGGCTGCGGCGGTTCGAAAGGACAGCAGTCCGGCCCGCCGCCGCTCGCCGTCGACGTGACCTCGGCGAAGCAACAGGATATCGCGACCTCGATCGTTTTGGACGGTCAGATCGCTCCGCTGCTGCAGTCGACGTTGAGCTCGACGCAGTCGGGGACCGTTGCGGAGGTGCTCGTGAACGAAGGCGATCGCGTCCACCGCGGCCAGCTGCTGGCGAAGTTGGACACCTCGCTCTTGCAGGCGCAACTGAACGGTAATGCGGCGACGGTCGCGCAGTCGCAAGCGAAACTCGAAGGCTCGACCGTGCAAGCCCCGATTTCGTCGCAGCAGTATTCGTCGGCGGTGTTTGCCGCGCGGCAAAATCTCCAGGCCGCGCAAAACACCGTCGCTTCCGACGAGGCTGCGCTCCGCAACGCGGCACTCGTCAACACGAGCGATCAACAGCTCGTCAAGCAAGGCTACGTCTCGCAAACAACCGCCGAACAAGCCCGCGCGACCTACGTCGCCGCAGCTGCGGCGCTCCAAAGCGCGCGTCAAACGTTACCCGCGGCCCAGTCGGCGCTGCAGACGGCACAGTCGAACACGGGTCAGTCGAAGATCGACCAGTCGACGATCGATGAAAATCGCGCAGCCCTAGCACAGGCGCAAGCCAACGTGCAGTTGTTGCGCACGCAGATCGATCAGTCGTCGATCTACGCCCCGTTCGACGGTATGGTCACGCAGCGACTGCTCGATCCCGGCGCCTTCGCCGGGCCGAATCAGCCGATCGTGCAAGTCTCACAGCTCGACAACGTCTACATCAACGCAAACGTACCCGATGAGGACTTGTCGTACGTACGGCCGGGAACGCCCGCGCAGTTCACCTCGCAGAGTTTGCCCGGACGGACCTTCACCGGCACGATCTTCGACGTCAACGCGACGCCGACGAGTGGGACCCTCTCGTATCGAGCGCGCCTACGCTTGGCGAATCCCAAAAACGACCTGCGGGGCGGGATGCTCGTGAACGTGGTCGTGCAGAAAGAGAAGCATCCGGGCGCGATCGTCGTTCCGCGCAGCGCGGTGTTCGATAGCGATCAAGGTTCGAGCGTCTACACGGTCGTCGATGGGAAAGCGAAGATGCTGCCGGTCGTCGTCGGGCTGCAGACCGATACCCTGGCCGAGGTGCGTGGAAGCGGCGTTCGTCCGGGTACGGTCGTAATAACGACGCGGCCGGACGCTTTGCAGGACGGCAGCGTTGTTGCGGTAAGTGGCGGACCTCCCAACGCGAAATCTGCGCATTAAGATAGTTTGAGGGGAACAACCATGGAATTTCGCCGAGTTCGACTCGGACTGGGGCTGATGGCGCTTGCCGCGACCGCCGCCGTCGGCGCGATGACGCCGCCGCCCGCCGGTGCCTCGAGCACCCCGCGGGTCCTCGCCCAGGCTTCTGCCCCGAGCGCGCCGCTCGCATTGCCGGCCGCGCCGTCGGGGAACGGTCCCCTCAACGCCGGGCAGCCGACACCGTTTCCCCTCAATACGCTCGCGCCGCTGACCGGCCAAACCTCGTTACCCTACCCGGCCTATGGGACGCCCGTCCCAGGCGTGAACGCGGGCACCCCCGCTCCCGGCATTTCGGCGACCTTGAGCCTCCAGCAGTCGGAGATGATCGCCTTCGCGCGTTCGCCGTTACTCGCAACGGCGCGTAACGATGTCGACGTCCAAGAAGCTGAGGTTCGGCTCGCACAGGCCGGGCTGCTGCCGTCCTTGTCGGGCAGTGCCTCGTACGACTACGCGCACACGCAGCCGGGGGGACGGAGCGGTTTGTCATCCGCGGATGCAAGCGCCCTCGGCGTAACCACTTCCACGTCGTCGACAAGCGCCGGTTTCGGTCTCTCGCTCTCGCAGCTCATTTACGACGGCGGAAAGGTCGCCTACGGCGTTCGTTCGGCCCGCAGCACCGAGATCTCCGTCGCCGACAACTACCGGCGCGAACTCGAGACCGTCGCGTACAGCGTAGCCACGGCGTACTATGCGTATCTCGCCGCCGAGCGCACGACGCAAGTCGATCTCGAAATCGTACGCGAAGATACCGTTCAAGAAGATCTCGTGCGCGCGCAATACCGCGCGGGAACCGCGGCAAAGTCCGATATCGCGACCGCGCAGTTGCCGGTCGCGCAAGCGCGCGTGGCGGTCGTGCGTTCGCAGGGCACCGAGCTTTCGGCCGAGGCTGCCTATGCGAACGCAATGGGTCTCGATGCGAACGTGAAGATTCAGCCGGTCGACGACGCACCGGTATTTACCGCGTCGCAAGTGTCGACGATTCCCGTGCCGTCGTACGACGTTGCGGTAAAGCGTGCGTTCGCGCTGCGGCCCGACTACGACGCGTTCGTGCAGTCCGTCAATGCGAGCAAATCGAGCTTGTCGGCCGCGCGACTGGGTCTGTTCCCGACGTTGAGCGGCGCGGGCAGCGCGAGCGACAACTCGACGGACACCAACGCCGGTTCGTTCCGTAACGCGCAACAAATCGGGCTATCGCTCGCGATTCCGATTTACGATCAAGGCGTTACCGCCGCCAACGTCGCAAACTCGCGCGCGCAGCTCAACAATGCGTTCGCGTCGTTGCAGAATGAGGCGCTGACCGTGCAGCTGAACGTGAAGCAGTCCTTGGCATCGCTCGTGAGCGCGCAAGCCGCGTTGATCGAAACGCAGCAAGAGTACGCGACGGCTTTGACGGTGCTGCAGGCGACGCAGGCGCAGTATCGCGCGGGCGTCACGACGCTTCCGTTGCTGCTCAACGCACAGGTCGGGCTGACGCAGGCGTTGACCGATCAGGTCACCTCGGTCTACACGCTACGCCAAGACGAGCAGGCCTATCTTTACGCGATCGGTGCGAACTACGACACCTCGAGCGACAACGGGAAACGGACGATCGGGCCGTTACCGCACCCCGACGCTCAAGGCGGCCAAACGGCGCTGCACAAGAAACGCAAGCCGCGGGTCCTCGGCGGCAGCGGGACGATTTTCGCCCGCTGACGTAAGGGCTGCAATGCCCGCTTTAGAGACGCCCGCCGGCGTCGACGATCCCATCAACGCCGAAATCTTGAAGGTTTCGGAAGATCAGATCGCGGGTTTTTTGCGCGATCCGCTCGATGAGATCGCGCGCCGCTCGGGCGTCGCGCCCGAAGCGGTAATCGCGCGCATCCGCGCCATGCTCGACGCCGGTACGATTCGACGCGTGCGGCAAACGCTTCTCGCGACGAACCTCGCGCGTGGTGCGCTCGTCGCATGGCAAGTGCCCGCCGATCGGCTCGACGCCGCGTTCGACTTCATGTCGAAGGAAGATCCGTTTTCCGGCCACGTCGTCATTCGCACTGCCGATGCCGCCACGCCCGGTTCGAATTACCGGCTGTGGACGACGCTGAAGGTACCACAAGGTTACGCTATAGAGAAGCACGCGGAGTTCTTGCGCGCTACCGTCGGCGCGGACGCCTTCCGGCTGATGCCCGCGAAGCGCTTATTCGCGCTCGGCGTCGGGCACATTCGGCGCCGAGGACTCGAGCCGGGATCGCGAGCTGCGGTTCCGGCAAACGTACTCGACACGGCGATCATCGAACTCTCCGCACTCGAGTGGCAAGTGCTGGTCGCACTCAAACGCGAGTTCGCTCCGGCCGAGCTCGTGCCGGACTTGTGGGCGGCGCGCGCGGCGGAAGCCGGCGTATCGCTCGAGACGTTCTACCAAATTGCGGAGTCGCTCGCGAAGCGCGGCGCGATCGGACGCTTCTCGACGTTTCTCGAACATGTGAAGCCCGTTGCCGGCAACGCCCGCGTAACGCGTTACAACGCGCTGTTTCACTGGCGCGTGCCCGTGGGTCGGGAGATCGACGCCGGGTGTGAGGTTGGGCGTCACCACATCATGACGCATGCATACTGGCGCGAAGGCGGTCCGGAATTTCGCGACGTCAACGTCATGGGGGTCGCGCACGGGTTGGACAAAGACGTGCTGCTCGCGCACAAGGCCGCGATCGACGAACATCTACGCGAGGCCGGCATCGACGTCGGGTATACCAACGTGTTCTGGGGTGGCCGGAGTGAAATCAAGCCCTCCGAAATCGCGCCGTCCGCGTTTTCCGAATTCTACCTCGCCCGAGGGATCGATCCCGACACGCTGCGTGCGTAATCCACGGCTTCGCGGGGCCATTTCACTATGATGAAACTCACCACGAGGACGCTCGCTCTGGCCTCAGCAGCGCTGTGGCTCGCAGGCTGTACGAAGGTCGGAACGAGTTCTGACACCGGCGGGCGGCATCCGTACACGGTCCCGCATGTGCTCCGCTATTCCGTCGGGACCGACATTCAACTGCTCAATCCGCTGACGAGCGCCACGATCTACGAGATGTACCTCGCCTCGATGTGTATGGCGTATCTTATCAAAACCGATGCCAACGGGTATCCGACCGTCCCCGAACTCATCACCGAGATACCGTCGCAGAAGAACGGCGGCGTCAGCGCCGACGGCAAGACGATAACGTGGCACTTGCGCCACAACGTCAAGTGGTCCGACGGCGCGCCGTTCACGGCGGACGACGTCGTCTTCACGACGAAGCAAGTCAACAATCCCGCGAACAACGTCCAAAGCACGGACGGCTGGGAACTCATCACCAAGATCGACGAGCCCGACAAGTACACCGTCGTCTATCATCTCAAGCTGCCGTACTCGTCCTTTGCGGTCACGTTCTTCAGTACGGGCGGCGCGAATCCGGCGGTGCTGCCGTACCATCTCCTTAAAGGCTACGCGAATCTCAATCAGGTTCCGTATAACTCGCTGCCGGTCGGGATCGGTCCGTTCAAGTACCAGGAGTGGAAGCGCGGCGACTCCGTCGTCATGGTCCGCGACCCGAACTATTTCCGCGGCGCGGCCAAGCTCGACAAGGTTATCTTCAAGATCATTCCCGATAAGAACACCGCTCTCGAGCAACTGCGCACCCACGAACTCGATCTCTGGATTCCGATATCGCCGCACTTCTATCCGCAAGCGATCGCGATTGGGGGCATCAAGGGCAACGCGATTCCGAGCTACACCTTCGACCATCTCGATTTCAATTTGTCGCACCCGGTCGTGGCCGACCTCGCCGTACGGGAGGCGATTCGTTACGCCACCGATCGCGACGAGCTGATTGCGAAGGCGCAAAACGGGCTTTACGTACGCGACGAGTCGCCGGTCACGCCCATCAGTCACTTCTATCTCCCCGAACCGCTCGTGCCGTTCGATCTCGCGAAGGCGAACGCGCTCTTGGATGCCGACGGCTGGAAGCGCGGTCCCGACGGCGTTCGCGTGAAGAACGGCCGCCGGCTCAGCCTCGAATTCGCGGGCCAAACGGGGCAACCGGATCTCGATACCGAGATCGAACTGATGCGCGGCTGGTGGAAGCAGATCGGCATCGAGCTCACCGTGAAGCACTATCTGTCATCGCAGTTCTTTGCGACGGTCGCGACCGGCGGCATCCTTTTCGGCGGTAAGTTCGACGTCAGCCGCTTCGGGTGGGGCGCCGATCCGACCGAAGATATGTCGAATCTCTACGCCTGCTATCGTTTTCCGCCCAACGGCCAGAACGATCTGCGCTGGTGCGACCAGGCGGCAACCGCCGCGATGGATCGTGCGAAGGCGTCGTACGATCAGACGGCGCGGGCGAAGGACATCGATCTCGTGCAGAAGGCGGTCTACGACCAAGTTCCCACGATCGTGATCGACGCGCGCAAGCAGTTGTCCGTCTATAACGAGGATCTCAAGAACTGGCATCCCAACAGCGTGTCCGCATTCGACGACATGATGAACGTCGATATCTGAGGTGAACGTGCGCAGAATCGTTGCCGCCATCGCGCTCCTAGGTGTAGCCGCCTGCACGAAAGTGGGCACGAGCGCCCCGGGCGGCCGCCATCCATGGACGCAGCCGCACGTCCTGCGCTTTGCAGCCGCCGAGGATCTCGTCGGACTCAATCCGCTGACGGTCACGCAGGCAACCCTCAGCTACTTGTCTTCGCTGACCCTCGCGTATCTCATCAAGACCGATGCGCACGGCGAGCCGACGGTTCCCGAGCTTGCGACCCAGATTCCGACGCAAGCGAACGGCGGCATCAGCGCCGACGGCAAGACGATGACGTTCCACCTGCGTAAGGGCGTCGTCTGGTCCGACGGTGCGCCGTTCAATGCGGACGACGTCGTCTTCACGACGAACCTGATCCTCGACCCCAAAACCAACGTTATCGGGCGCGATGGATGGGACCAGATCGAGAAGATCGACGAGCCCGACAAATACACGGTCGTCTATCATCTCAAGACGCCCTACTCGCCGTATGCGGTCACATTTTTTTCGACCGCCGGTTCGAACCCGGCGATTCTGCCCAAGCATCTGCTGCTCGGCAAGAACGTCAATACGGATCCGTATAACGGTCTGCCCGTCGGCATCGGGCCCTTCAAATATCAGGCTTGGAATCGCGGGGACTCCGTCGTACTGGTGCCCAACCCGCGCTACTTCCGGGGCACGCCGAAGCTCACCAAGATCGTCTACAAGACCGTGCAAGATCGCAACACGGTCTTGCAGCTGCTACGGACGCACGATCTCGATCTTTGGATTCCGGTCGCTCCGCATTTCATCCACGACGTTCGCAACATTTCCGACGTCGACGTCACGCTGACACCGTCGTATTTCTACGATCATCTCGACTTCAACAACCAGCGCCCGGTGGTTCGGGATCAAGCCGTGCGGGCGGCGCTTCGGATGGCGCTCGATCGTAAGACGATCAACGAGAAAGTCCGGTTCGGCATCTACGATCTCGGCGAATCGGTCGTCCCGCCGGCGAGTTCGTTTCACGAGAACCTGGCGCTCGTGCCCTTCGACATCGCGGGAGCCAACAAGATACTGGACGGTGCCGGGTGGGTGCGCGGAGCCGACGGCATCCGCGCCAAGAACGGCGTTCGGTTGAGCCTCGATCTCGCAACCGCATCCGGAACCCCCGACTCCGATACGATCATCGAGCTGATGCGCTCGTGGTGGAAGCAACTCGGGGTCGACCTGCAGGTCAGGCACTACTTGTCGTCGCTCCTCTTCGCCTCGGTCCAGGACGGCGGCATCATTTACTCGGGGAAGTTCGACGTGGTCTTGTTCGCTTGGGGCGGCGATCCGAACGGAGACATGTCGAATCTCTACGCGTGCAACCGCTTTCCGCCCGACGGGCAAAACGATCCCCGCTACTGTAACCAGCAGGTGAATCAGGCGCTCACCCTGGGCAAGACGGAATACGATCGTGCGAAGCGGACGGCGGGGATGCGCTTCATCCAAGAGCAAATCGTGAAAGACGTCCCAACCGTCGTGATGGATACGCGCAAAGAGATCCACGCATACAACGACGATCTGAAAAACTGGCATCCCAACGTCGTCTCACCATTCGACGATATGATGAACGTCGACATATAGCGTAACGGAGACGACGTGCGAGGCTTTTTCAACGGAATCGTGTTCACGTTCGCGTTGCTCGTCGCGGCGGCTTACTTTGCGGTGCGTCTGGGCGTACTGCCGGCCGGGGCCGACGTGAAGCCCTCGGGACTCGAGCGCTGGGCCGCACATACCTCGCTCGATGCGACGATCGATCGCGAGACCAAGAATTTGACGAACCCGCTCCAGCCAACGGACGGGAACTTAATCGACGGCGTGCATCTGTACGGTCAAAACTGCGCGATTTGCCACGGTGCTGCGGACGCCGCCGAATCGAACATCGCTAAAGGGTTGTACATTCGTGCGCCGCTGCTCGCGAAGCACGGCGTCGAAGACGACGACGAGAGCGAAACGTACTGGAAGATCGAGCACGGCATCCGGTTCAGCGCGATGCCTTCGTTCGCGAGTACGCTCGCCGATAACGATGCGTGGAAGGTCGCGATGTTTCTCAAGCGGATGGATGCGTTGCCGCCGGCTGTCGAAGCGGAATGGAAGAAGGTGCCGAGCGCGGCGCCGACTGGCGGGAAGTAAGCAGCACCGCGCTTCCAACGCCCCACAACAACGCGCAACCCGCCAGAGACAACGCTCGAAGGAACGCCCACGCCGGATCGAGCCCGCCCACACCGCTCGCGATTTGCTCCGCGTGCCACACGGCAGCAGCCGGCGCGGCCGCCGCGACGCTAAATTGCGGCGACAGATGGTCGGGCCACGTGGGTAGCGCGTGACCCGCTGCGAGCGTTCCCGCGAGCAACGTTGCGAATGCGACGACCAGCGGCAGAAAGTGAAGCGGCGCGAGCCGTTCGCGAGCAAGCGCTGCGAGCGCTAACGCCGTTGCGACGGCCAGCAGTGTCGCGGTCGCAAGCGCGTTCGGGCGCTGCGCGAGCCCGAGCCAATCTACCGAGATCGCGACGCTCGCGCAGGCGCCGAGCACCCACGCGACGCCGCGCGCGCGTCGCGTTACGACGACCGCGGGAAGCAGGGCGAGCGTGAAGTCATGCTCGTGCGAGAACGGCAGCGCGAGCGGCAGCGCGGCACATGCGAGCGTCAGCCGCTCCGTAGGTTCGTAGCGGCCGGGCATCATCTGGAACGCGAGCGCGACAAAGGTGGCGAGCGCAACCGCTATCGCGCAGGCGCCGGCGAGGCTCGGCGAAATCCCGAACCCTCGCGCGACGCCGGCGACCGTGGTTTGAATCGCGATAAAGCGTTCTGCAGCCGCGTGCTCGCGGAGCACCGTGAGGTAATGTTCGATGCCGCCGATCCCGGCGAGCGCTACGAGCGACCCGCCCGCGGCAATTGTGCCGGCGAGCACGAACGCGATCGCCGCGCGCCGGTCGGTGGCGCGTACGATCAGTGCGAGCGCGAGATTTGGCTGAAGCATTGCGACGAGCGCCGCGGCCGCCACCGCGAACGTCATGCGCGGACCGAGCAGCAGAGGCATCACGGCAATCGCGGCGCACGAGAGAACCGCAACCTGGCCGAGTGCGACGCCGCTCGTGAGCGGCCCGAAGCATCCTGCAAAGAGCAGCACCGAGAGCGCATCGAGGATTCCCGCATCGCCTCCGGCGGCTCGCAAGCTGCCGAACGCCAGCCCCGCGAAGGCGATCGTCAGTACCACACTCCACACGACCGACGCGAGCGGCCACGGGAAGCGCGAAAGCGCGTCCCATAGCGGCAAACCAAACGGCGGACCGACGAACGGCAACAACTCGTCGCGGGTCGCGACGACACCGGGAACAGTTCGTTCGACGCGCCATACTTCGCGGCCGTACGGATCGCCGTGATAGCGCCACGTAACTCCGGCCGCGTAATATGCTTCGAAATCGCGCAGGCCCACGCCGGGGGTCGGCGGCGGATGGACCGTGATTGCGAGGCCCGCGAACGCGCACGCGAGCGCGAGGACGATCGCCCGCGGGTTCACGATTGCGTGAGCGGTTGCGAGGGCAGCGATATGTGCGAGAAGACGAAGCAGGCGAGCAGCAGCGCGAGCAAACCGAAATAGCCGAACGCGATCGTCGCGCGCTGCCTCTGCGTCACCTTGTAGTACTTCGGATCGAGCTGACCGCGAAACGCCGCAATCGCGCGCGGCAGGCTCAAGAGCACGACGATCAACAGAATCGGGCTAAACCAATGAAACGCGATCGCCGCGACGATCACGATGGCGAAGCCCACGACCCACGAATACGGCGAGATGGCGCCCGTCATCCGGCCGCCGTCGAAGACGCCGAGCGGAATCATGTTGAAGAGGTTGAGGAAGAACGCCGTATTCGCCGCCGCGTACCAAAACGGTTCGTTCGTCGCCGCCCCGTACCCGAAGCAGACGAGCCCTCCGATCGTTCCGAGAAGCGGACCTCCGAACGCAATTACGGCCTCTTGGTATGCAGACTGCGCGCCCGAGAACGCCGTGAACGCGCCGAAGCCCGGGATAAAGTAGATTCCCGGTACCTTGAAACCGTAGCCGCGTACGAAGATCGCGTGCCCCACCTCGTGGATCGCGATCAAGAGCACGAACACGACCGCGAACTTCCAGCCGAAGAAAAGCGCGTAAAACCAGATCGATGCGAGAAACGAAAACCCGGTCAGCGCAAACTTCGACGCAAAGAGCAGCCACTTGAGGTTGAGGAGCACCAGCAGCAGCCCTTTGAACTTCGCCGCCAGGAGCCCGAGGCCGACGACGCCCCCGCCCGCCGCGCGCCAGTTACGACCCGATGCGGGATGGGGATCCGGCGCGAGGTACTCGCCGTCGACCGGCTTCGGGCGTTCCTCTTCGGGCAGAGTCGGTTGCATCGCTGCGGGCCCTTCGCGAAACCGCTACCGCGCCCCCCACCCGAGAGAAATCTCGCGTCGATGCCGACGAAGCGCGGCGCGCAAGCGACGCTCGCGCGGTACAATGAGCCCATGGCGGCGCGAATTCTGATCCTGGGCGGTGGTTTTGCGGGTCTCGCAACCGCGCGACGGCTCGAGCGCGTGCTGCGCCCGGACGAAGCGACGATCACGGTCGTCAGTCGCGAAAACTATTCGCTCTTCACGCCTATGCTGCCCGAGGTGGGCTCGGGAAATCTGGAGACGCGCCACGTCGTGACGCCGGTCCGCGCGCAGTTGCGGCGCGCTGCGTTCGTTCTGGGTGACGTGCGTAGGATCGATCTCGCGGCGAAAACCGTCGAGGTACAGCATCCGATTGCGGGCTTCGAGCAGACGCTCGCCTACGATCAGCTCGTGTTCGCTCTCGGCTCGGAGAACTCGACGTTCGGATTACCCGGCATCGAGGAGCGGACGATCCCATATAAGACGCTCGAAGACGCAGATCGATTGCGCAACCACGTGATCGCGATTCTTGAAACCGCCGCCGTGACGTTCGATCCGGCGGAACGCAAGCGATTGCTGACCTTCGTGTTCGTCGGCGGAGGATTCACGGGCGTCGAAGCTGCCGGCGAGATGGCGGATTTCTTTCGCAGCACGCTGCGCTACTATCCGGCGATCGAGCGGCGCGAGATCGACATCGTGCTCGTCGAGGGCGGGAAGAAGCTGTTGCCCGATCTGCAGGCCGGCATGGGCGAGTACAGCGCGAAAGCGCTCGAGCGGCGCGGCGTGCGCGTGCTGCTCGAAACGATGGTTGCCGGAGCGGACGATCGCGGCTTGCTGCTTAAAGGCGGCAGCGTAATCGAGACGCAGACCATCGTGTGGAGCGCGGGCGTTAAGCCGTCGACGGCGGTAGCGGCGTCGGATATTGCCACCGGGCGCGGTCGCTCCATCCCCGTAAACGAAGACTTTTCCGTGCTCGATCATCCCGGTGTTTGGGCAATCGGGGATTGCGCCTCGATCCCGTCGCCCGGCGGAAGCACGGTTCCGGCTACGGCGCAACACGCAATACGCGAGGGTCCGGTACTCGCGAACAACATCGCCGCCGTCTTGCGCGGTCAACCGACGAAACCGTTCCGCTATCAGTCGATCGGCATGATGGCATCGCTCGGCGCGCGTCGCGGTGTAGCCGGCCTGTTCGGAAAGTATTTGGTCACGGGCTTTCCCGCGTGGGTGATCTGGCGGACGTACTACTTGCTGCGTCTACCTGGCCTCGATCGTCAACTCCGCGTCGCGATCGACTGGACGCTCGGGCTGATCTTCCCGCGCGATATCGCGGAGCTGCGCGTGTACTCGAACGCCGCCGACGCCCGCGCCTTGCGGGAGCGGGAGTCGGCGCGCATCCGAGGCTAGTCTCGCGTACTCAGTGCTCGAGGTCTATTTCTTTGCCTTTTCCGTGGGTGTGGTCGTCGTGCGCCTCGTGTTCTTGATGCTCGAGCGTAATTTCGTGCGCGATAGCGTGGGCTTTCGCACGATCTTCGTCGTTTGTGAAGTGATGGGGCGCATCATCGCCACCGGGAGCCGAAGCCCCGGGCGCTGCGTGCGAAGCATCTGCTGCCGCGGGGTGATGCGCATCGTCGTCATCGACGTCGAAGAACGTGCCGTCGTTTGCTTCGTGGCCTTGTGCTGGGGCCGGCGCCGCTTGTGCGGCGTGGGCCGGGGCATCCGGAGCGTGCGCTTGCGCGTCGACCACGTGCGACGGACCCTCGACGCCGCGCGAGGAACCCTCGGTGACCTCGTGAGCGGGTGCGACGGCGGCCGGGGCCATTGCTTGCGCGGGCGGCGTCTGTGTGTCGCTCCCGCCGCGTAAGCGAGAAACCACGGACTTCACCGACTCCCACGCGGAGGAGAGCCGGTCGGCCATCCGCCCAAGGAACCCGCGCTGCGCCGGAGGCTCGCCCGCAATGTATTGCTGATACCGCGCGCGTTGATCGTCGGGCATCTGCTGCATCATTTGGTTGTTGGATTGAGCGACGGCTGCCGGCATCTGCTGGGCGGCGCTCTTCCAAAAAGCGTCGTTTGCGGCCTCATCGGCGAGGTCGGCCCCGGGTGCCGCGGGCGCGGGAGCACTTTGGGCGGCAGCCGGCGGCGTCGCCGCGCCCACTGCAGACGGTGCGACACCGTTTGGCGCATGCGGCGTCACGCCGTTCGTCGCGGTCGCGGGCGCCGGGGCATCGTGATCGTCGATCGAGTTACTGCGGGATGAGCGGCCTTCGGCGAGCGCTCCGTCGATGTCGTCCTCGAGGTCGAACGATTCATCGTCTTTATGATTCGTGAATCCCGGGGGCGCCTTGAGCTCTTTGCCGCCGACGAAATCATGGACGTCGCCGTGCTCGGATACGAGCGATCCGTCGAACTCGTTATCTTGATCGGCGATCGATTCGGCGCGTAGTCGCTGGTCGCGCGCCTGCGCCTCTTCACCGCCGGTGAAATGAACGGCTTGGCCGTCTTCCGTGGCCAGCACGCCGTCGAACTCGTTGCTCGGATTCGAAATGGAGTCGGCGCGCAGCCGCTGTTCTTCGGCGCCGCGGTCGGATGAATCGTGCATGACGTCCCTCGCAAAAGTGGCACGCTTTTAATCCGTGATGAAGACCACGGACCGGCGCGGGTGGGACGCGCCGACGGCGCCACGCTTCGCCGTCCCGAGGCCCGCGTCCGCTCTCGTTTCGGAGCGTTTCCGCCGGGCGGTTTAGGCTCGCCGCTACCGGGTATCGGAGTCGCATGAAATACATTGTAATGTCGCTTGCCCTTTCGGGCGTTCTAGCGACCTCGATTGCCCCATCTGCAGCCGCCGACGGAACGGCCGGTTCGAAAGTTTACGCGATCGCCGCGCAAAACGGCTCGGGCGAAAACGGCCTCGTCGGGTTGACCCCGAGCGGCTCCAAGACTGTCGTCACGGTGTTGCTCAGCGGCGCCCCGGCGACCACCCCGCAGCCGGCGCACGTGCACGTCGGTCCGTGCGCGACGCTCAATCCCATGCCCAAATATCCGCTTTCGCCCGTGGTCGACGGCGTCTCGGTTACGACGCTCGACGTCCCGATCGCCGACCTGACCGCCGGCACGTTTGCGGTCAACGTTCACAAGTCGGGGATGGACATCAAGACCTACGTCGCCTGCGGCGACCTGAAGTAGCCGGACGCGGGATCGCCCTCACTGCGCGGCGAGGGCGATTTCGCGCGCTAACTCTTGCGGCGCCATTAACGGGACCCAGTGTCCGACACCGGGCAGCACGGTAACCGTCGCCGTCCCGAATTGTCGCGCGTACTCCGCGCCTACGTACGGATCGGGTTCGCCCCAGAGCACGCGGCTCGGAACGGCGGCCGTCAGCGCCGCGATCATCGGTGCGAAGCCCGAGAAGAATCCGGGCGCAAGCATCCTGCGGAACTGTCTGATGGTCGAATTTTTCGCTGCGCCGTTCAGCGCGAAAGAAGTTGCGAACCGATCGAGCTGCTCCGGCGTCAACGCAGGATTCTGCTTTCCGAACAGCTTCTTGAAGAGCTTGCCGCCGTTCAATCCGATGGCGATCATCCCGATGTGAGCGCGCAGCTTGCCGCGAAACGACGTGTCGGCCCACATGCGCGCGGTACCAAACCAACGGAAATTTTCGAAGGCGACCGTATTGGTAACGACGAGCGCCTTGATGCGCGACGGGTCCGCGCCCGCCCACGCGAGCCCCATGACGCCGCCGATGTCGTGCACGACCAAAATCGGCTTCTCGGTCAAATTGAGCGAACGCACGAACTCATCGAGAAACGCGACTTGACTCGCTATCGAGTAGTCGAAGGATCGCGGGGGCTCCGGCGCTTCTCCATATCCCGGCAGATCGGGGGCGATGCAGCGGAACTTGTCGCCGAGCAATGCCATGACCGGCAGCCACTCGTCCGCGTTGTCGGGGCTCCCGTGAAGAAAAACGACCGGCGCCCCGGTCCCCGCCTCCAGTACGCGCGTCAAAATTCCAAGGTCGGGCAGGGTCGCGACGGACGTTCGGACGCCGGTAGTGCTCAAGCGATCGTTCTCCCTTTCAGTAGAAACCGAGCACCCGCGCGTCACCGTCGATCTGGGCGAGAGCGCGTCCGAGAGCGGGCCGGTCGGCCGGTGCGATCTCGAGGTAAAACCGATAGGTAAACGGCCGTTCCAGCGACGGCCGGGATACCAGAGTCCGTAAGTCGAGGCCTTCGTCCGCAAACGCACCCAGAGCATCGCGTAGCGATCCCGGCCGGTTGGCGAGCGAAAGGGCAACGCACGCGCGGGTACCGGTCGCGGACTCGCTTCCGTCGCGCTGCAAGAGAAAGAAACGGGTGAAGTTGTCGTTCACGTCTTGGATCGCCGGGGCGAGCACGCGCGCGCCGTAGCGCCCGGCGGCGAGGCTCGAGGCGATCGCGCCGACCGTAGGATCGCCGAGCTGCACGACCTCGCGGACGGCGCCCGCGGTATCGGCCACGATCGTGGGATGTGCGCCCGGGTGCGCGCCGAGAAATTTGCGGCACTGTTCCAGAGCCACCGGATGCGAACGGATCTCGCGCAAGCTTTCGACCGTCGCGCCTTCGATGCCGATCAAGTTCTGCACGACGCGATAGACGATCTCATCGACGATGGCCAGTCGCTCGTCGTCCCACAGCAGATCGTAGACGCGCGGGACCGAGCCCGAGATCGAGTTCTCAACCGGAAGCAGCGCGAAGTCGGTGACACCGTGTTGGACGGCCGCGGCCGCGTCGTCAAACGTGCCGTAGCCGCTTGTCTGTGCACCGGGAACGAGCTTGCGCGCGGCGTCGTCGGAGAAGGCGCCCGGCTCACCCTGAAAGGCGACGGTCGGCATCGGTCAGTGTCCTTCGCTCGCCGCGGCACGCTGTGCATCCGCGTAGTCGGATCGGGTTTGTGCGTCGTGCGGTGCGAGTGCGAGTGCGCGCTTGTAATACGGCAGCGACTGCGTGTACTTGCCGGCTTCGAAGTACATGTCGCCGAGCGCTACGAGCGCGCCGCGATCGTTCGGGTTGCGCTGCAATCGTTCGCGCATTTCCAATAGCAAGCGCTGCACGGGTGGCGGGGGACCGGCGGCCGCGAGCTGGGGCGGCGTTCCACCACCGACGCCGTTCGGGGCACCCGCGACCGACCGCACGTCGCCCGCCGTTGGTCCGAGCGCGGCTCCCGTGACGCCTAAACCGATCTTCAAGAAATAACCGACGACGCCCAAGAACGCGAGCATCACCGCGAAGACGATCGGAATGTAGATGCGGGGCGGAAGTCCGCGCGCGGGAACTGGAGACACGAGCGGGATGTTCTCGCGCCTACGTGCAAAGCCTAGGTAACGTGTCGCTACCCGACATCAGCGAGTTACAACTCCTCTTTGCGCTGCTCAACAACGAACATTTCGGTGGCGAGATTCCCGCGCATCGCATCGCCTACAACGCGCGATTTTCGAATCTCGCCGGGCGGATCACGTACAAGCCGCCTCTGATCGAGCTTTCGCCGAAGCACTTCGAACGCCGTCCGGATGCGTTGCGCGAAACGCTTCTGCACGAGATGATTCACGCTTGGCTGTTCGCCCGCGGTGAAAATCCCGGCCATACGGCGCGCTTCCGTAAGAAGATGGCGGAACTCGGGCTCACGTCGATCTATCACGAGCTCGGCACGGCGGCCCCGCGGCAGGAGAGCACCAAACGATTTATCCTGCGTTGCGAGCGTTGTACGCTCGAGTTGCTGCGAAAGCGTCGCCCGGGGGTACAAGTTTCTTGTGGACGATGCAGCCGAAGACGCTTCGATCCGCGTTACCGCCTACGGGTGCTCGAAATCGTAGGGACCGTCGACGTCAGTGACGAGATTCGGGCAGCTCATGCCGGCAGGACGGCTGCTCGCCTTCCCAAACGGGGTAACGAACCCCAAAAGGAGCTATTGGAATGATTTTACGCCACGCGTCCCTACACAAGAGTCTGATCGCGGCGATCGCGTCGGCCGCGCTCGTCGCAACGGTATTTTTAGCGGCAGTGCCGGCCAGCGCCGCGTCGCGGATTCCCACGGGCACGAAGTTCAACCTCACGCTGGCCACGCAAGACATCAACACGAAGAACGCTCAGCCCGGCGACCAATTCACAATGGCCGTCGTCGCGCCGTATCCCAACGGCAACGCGAAGTACGCCGGCGCAACGGTATACGGCCATGTCGCCTCGGTTCGGTCCGCGGGCCAGGGTCGTACCGCTCAGCTGACGTTCGCGTTCGATAAACTGGTGCTCGCCGACGGCACCGGTGGTCCGGTGTCGGGAACCATGATCGCCGCACACACCGTGTCTGAAAACACGACGGCTCGCAAAGCCCTCGGCGCAGGAGCGGGTATGGCAGTCGGCAGCCAGACCATCGGTCGCATCCTCGGCGGCAGCGCCGGCGCCGTCGTCGGCATGCTCGGCGGCGCAGCCGGCGGCTACGCCTACGCTAACAACCAAAAAGCAAACTTCAACCTCGCCAAGGGCGCGGATGCAACCATGCAAACCACCGCACCAACGTTGGTCCGCCCGCAAGCGCGTTAAGCTAAGCTTAACTGTCGAAAGAGGGCGAGCGCTCGGAGCGTCTCGCCTTTCTTAATATCAGATCAGTGCCGGGCGCCGAACAAGGCGTCGACGTGTTGGATGACGAGGCTGAGCGCGGCGACGATGAGGACTGTGGCGAGTAAGCGGACGAGGACGACGCCGGAAAGGCGGCGCGAGACGGAGGCGCCGAGTTGGCCGCCGATGAGGCCGCCGGCGGCGAGGGGGAGGGCATCGGCCCAGTTGATGTCGCCCTGATAGGCATGCGCGGCGACGCCGAAGGGTGCGGAGAATAAGATGATCATGTGCGACGTCGCGGAGACGATATGCGCGGGCATCGCGAACACGCGCAGCAAGAGTGGGACGACGAGTATTCCGCCGCCGATTCCGAAAAAGCTCGAGAGAAACCCGGTCGCGACGCCCGCGCCGGCTGCGATCGGCGGACTCTCGACGTAGGTGAAGTCGACTCCGCTTACGCGATCGTGGAACGTGCGCAGGACGCCCCACGGCAAACGCGCGATCGCGCCCGTAGCAGTTTGAGAACCGGGGCGTACTATATCGATTGCAAACCCCAAGAGCATGGCGGCGTACATGAGATCGAACCACGCGGCGGGGGCGAATTTGACTGCATAGGCGCCGGCGATGCTGCCGGGAATCGCGAGCAGTCCCATCGGGAGCGCGAGGCGCAAATCGACGCGGCCTTGGCGCACGAAGGCAACCGACGCGCTCGCGACGTTCGCGAAAACGAGAACGAGCGACGTCGCGGCCGCAACGTCCGGCGGTAATCCGAAGACGATACGCAGAATCGGCGCGACGAGGAAACCGCCGCCGAGGCCTGCGAGCGAACCGATGGTCGCGGCGACCACGCCGATCGCTCCCATTTCTAAGGCGTGGATGACGAGGGCCGCACTCGGGCCGCTCATCGTGGCGAAGGTTACTGCACGCGGCCGATGTAGCGGCGATCCCGCGTGTCGATACGGATCACGTCGCCCGGGTTGACGAACAGCGGTACCTGCACCGTTGCGCCGGTCTCGAGCTTCGCGGGCTTCGTCGTGCCGGTTGCGGTGTCGCCTTTGAAGCCGGGATCCGTTTCTTCAACGCGCAGTTCGACGTGCGCCGGGAGGCCGACTCCGATCGGTACGCCGTCGTGAAACTGCACGTCGATCTTCATGCCGTCTTTGAGGAAGTCGGCCGGATCGCCGATCAAATCGCGTTGCAGCGTGTAATTTTCGAACGATTCGTTGTCCATGAAGTGGTAGCCGTCGCCGTCGTTATACAGCATTTGCAGCTCGCGGTTGTCGACGGTGGCGCGCTCGAGCTTTTCGCCGGCGCGGAACGTGCGTTCGACGGTCGAGCCGGTCTTGACGTTTTTGAGGCGCGTTCGCACGAACGCAGATCCCTTGCCCGGCTTGACGTGCAAAAACTCAATGACCGTCCAAAGTTGACCTTCGATCACGATGGTCACGCCGTTGCGAAAATCGTTCGAGGAAATCATGCTCGGGCGCAGGTACGGCGGGCCGCCGCGAAGTTCATCTTTTCAATAATTGGAGCCGGTTCTCAGTACCGGCGCGCAGCCGGGCCAGGTTGTCACGGTGCTTGTAGACGATGATCCCGACGGAGGCCAGCATGCCGGTCGCGGGCAGCACGAGCGGATACGTGCCGGCATACGAGGTGACGACCAATGCCGCTGCGGCAGCCGCTGCGAGCATCGACCCGGCGGATGCGATTCCGGTCGGCAGCACGATCAGCAGCCACACCCCTACGAACGCGAGCCCCGCTTCCCACGAGATCACGAACACGGCCCCGAGATAGGTCGCCACGCCTTTGCCGCCTTTAAAATTCAGCCACGGCGTGTAACAGTGGCCGAGGATGGCGAAGGTGGCGTGCAGCGGCGCGAAGGCCCACGAGTCGTCCGCGATCGCGATGCGTTGCACGGATGAGTAACCGGCAATCGCGTGCGAGAGCAGCGGTCCGCACACGGCAACGGCCGCGACGCCCTTGAGCGCATCGAGCACGAGGACGGCGATTCCAGCTTTGCGACCGAGCGTCCGCAGCGCGTTTGCCGCGCCGATGTTGCCGGACCCCGAACCTCGGATATCGCTCTTGAAGAACACGCGGCTCACGAGCACGCCGAACGGGATCGAGCCGAACAGGAAGCTCAGAGCGAGCAGCGGCCAGTCTAGCCGCAGCGCGAGGCTCGGGTCGGAAGTCAGCGGCATCAGCGCCCCGTCGTCTCTTCGCGCCTCGCGCGGAACTCGAGCCCGAGCGGCACGCCTTCAAAATCGAAGTGCGAGCGCAGCGTGTTCTCCAGAAACCGCTTGTAGCTGCTCGTCAGCAAGTCGGGGTCGTTGCAGTGAAAGATGAAGAGCGGCGGATGCGTCGCAACCTGGGCTGCATAGTAGATGCGCAGCATTTTCCCGCTCGAGTTCGGCGGCTGATGCGCGTAGGTCGCCTCGCGGATCACGGTGTTCAGCTCGTGGGTCGGAATGCGCCGATCGAGATTCGTAGCGATCTTCATCACCAGCGGCATCAGGCTCCCCAAGCGCCGTCGCGTCAGTGCCGAGAGGAACGTGACCGGTGCAAACGATGCGAACGGGATGTTCTCGTGGATCACTTCGACCAGCTCGTTCTGTTTGAACTCACCGTCCTGTTGCAGCGCGAGGTCCCACTTGTTGGCGACGATGATCAAGCCTTTGCGTTCCTCGAGCACCATGCCGGCCATGCGCCGATCCTGATCGAGGACGCCGACCATCGAGTCGATCACGAGAATCGCAATGTCGCAACGCGCGATCGCACCGAGCGAACGAAGCGAGGCGTAGTATTCGATCGATCCGTGGTGTTTGGTCTTGCGCCATACGCCGGCCGTGTCGATCAGCCGTATTTTGTGTTCGTGGAATTGGAAGAGCGTGTCGATCGCATCGCGCGTCGTACCCGGAACGTTGGAGACGATCGAACGATCTTCGCCGAGCAGCGAATTGAGGAGCGACGACTTGCCGACATTGGGGCGGCCGACGATCGCAAGCGCAAGTTCGGTCTCGTCGATCGGGATGGTAGTTTCGTCGGGTAAGCGCTCGACGATCGCGTCGAGCAAGTCGCCCGTGCCCTCGCCGTGCAGCGCCGAGACGACGATCGGCTCCCCGAACCCGAGTCGCGCGAACTCGCCCGGAATCAGCGCCTTCACGCGTTCGGATTCGGCTTTGTTGGCAGCGAGCACCACAGGCCGGCGCGTCTTGCGCATGATGTGGACGACATCGTCGTCGAGCGGCGACAGTCCGGCGGCCGCGTCGACCACGAAAACGATGACGTCCGCTTCGTTGGCGGCGATTTCGGCCTGCGCACGCGTTTGGCGCGCCATATCGTCGCTGTCGAGCGCGTCCGTGTCGATGCCGGCCGTGTCGATAACGGTGAAGGTACGCCCGTTCCAATCGGCGAGCGCGTAAAGCCGGTCGCGCGTGACCCCGGGTTCGTCGTCGACGATCGCGAGACGCTTGCCGACGAGGCGGTTGAAGAGCGCGCTCTTGCCGACGTTCGGGCGCCCGACGATCGCAACGGTAGCAGGCCGCACCTTTGCGGCGAGCGGAGTGGGATCGGGGGGCATAGCCGCCCCGATGTCATGAGCCATAACGGTAAGCGTTCGCCGCACGGGGCCCGCGGACCGTGCGGCGAACCTCCAACGGGTCAATGGCCAGCCAATTCTTCCTAGCCCTCGTGTGTTTCCTCATGGTTTTGGCGGCTGCGCAGCCGGCCCGGGCGGCGACACCCTCGGGGGCCGTCTACGTCACGACCCTCCCGAGCGGCGCGGATATCTGGATCGACGGGACCTACGTGGGCCGCGCGCCGGTTCTCGTCGACGCGCTGGCCACCGGCCGCCATGCGCTCACGATCACGAAAACCGGCTGGGTCGTCCAGGAAGTCAGCGTCACCGTCGCGCCCGGCGAAACCGCGATGTCGAGCACGCACTTGGCGGCGGGTCCACGGGCGATGGCGGCCGGCGCGAGCGGCTCGCTCGAGATTCGCGGCGTGCCCGCCGGCGCAGAGGTTTCCCTCGACGGCGTCGTCGTCCGCTCGGAGCCCGGCAAAAATTTGCCCATGGAAGCGGGTCCCCATCGGCTCACGCTGACGACGAAGCGTGGGACGTCGACACGCGTCGTCACCGTCGTGCCCGACACGACGACGGACGTGGTGTTGCGCGAACCGGCTGCGAATCAGGCGCCGGCGGCCGTCGTCGCACCGGCCGCGGATTATTTGCCGACCGACAACTTTACAGTGGAAGGCAACAAGGTCGTCGTGCACTTTGCCGGCCACATCGTCGTCGGGTACATCGGCACGCCCGAGTTTCGCATCGACGGCGCTACGGTCGGCTACAACGGTGCTCCGCAGTCCATCGGCGGCAAACTCTATCTACCGCTCGCGCTTTTGCAACGGCTGACCGGTGACGAGGCCGACGGTAAGTAGCTGATGGCAAGCATTTATATCGAGACGTTCGGTTGTCAGATGAACGAAGCCGACTCGCAATACATCGCCGATCGCGCCGCATCGTCGGGCTACGCCATGACCGCCGACGTCACCCAAGCGAGCGTCGTCGTCCTCAATACCTGTACGGTGCGCGACAACGCCGAGCGCCGCGCGTACGGACGGATGGCTCACCTTCGCGCACTCAAGCGAGCCGACCCGAATATGAAGCTCGTCGTGTGCGGATGTCTGGCGGAGCAAGACAAGGACACGATGCGCGAACGCGCTCCGTATTTGGATGCCGTCTTCGGAACGCGCGACCTCGCGCGGCTCGGCGATGCGCTCGCGGAGTGGCGCCCGAGTTTCGATGACGACCACACCCTTTCGGATGAACGTCTCGTGCTGGGTCCCCTCGGCGGCCACGCCGATTGCGTGGGTGACGCTTACGCGCACGTACGCGCGTTCGTGACGGTGCAGCGCGGCTGTTCGTACTTCTGCACGTTCTGCATCGTGCCGCACGTGCGCGGCCGCTTCGACAATCGCTCGCTGGTCGACATCCTCGCCGAGTGCCGAACCGCAATCGCCCGCGGTGCGCGCGAGGTAACGCTCGTCGGTCAGACGGTGAACGCGTTCAAAGACCCCGCGACCGGCGCGGATTTCGCGGACTTGCTCGCAGCCGTTCATGCACTCGATGGTCTCGACCGCGTCACGTTCCTCACTTCACACCCGAAGGATTACACCCCGAAACTTGCCGCCACGATGGGGGCGCTTCCCAAACTCAACCCGCGCTTCCATCTGCCGGTGCAATGCGGATCGGACACCGTGTTGCGCCGCATGAATCGCAAGTACACGGTGGCGCAATATCGCGAGAAGATCGGCGCGTTTCGCGAGCATTGTCCGGATTGGGCGCTGACGACCGACCTGATCGTCGCTTTCCCGGGCGAAACCGAAGCGGACTTCGAGGCGACGCTCGCGCTATGCGACGAGATCGGATTCGCGCAGGCGTTCTCGTTCGTCTATTCGCCGCGGCGCGGAACGCCCGCATCCCACTGGGAGCAGATTCCGTTGGAAGTGGGCAGCGAGCGCTTACGGCGGCTCGGACAAACCGTGGATCGCGGCGTGCGCGCTTGGCACGAGCGCAAAGCCGGACGCGTGGTGCGCGCGCTCGTCGTCGGCCCGTCGCGCAAGAATCGTGGGAATCTCGCCGCCAAGACGACCGACAACGTCACCGTCGTCGCGCCCGCGGGGCCGCTCGACGAATCGCAGCTCCGGGACCATCCTTGGCTCGACGTACGGATCGACGCGTTCTTCACGTGGGGCGTCACGGGCGAAATCGTCGGGATCGCCGCACGCTACGATGCGGCGGCGCTTGCGGTCGACGCGCGGCCGGCGATCGACTTAATTACTGCGGTGTGACGCTGAGCGGGGCGTTCCAATCGGAGTACGTCGTGGTCGCCACGAACGGCCCGTTGCGTTCCTCGATCTTGTGCGTCTGGCCGTCGACGGCCCCGATCCACACGCGCGTGGACTTCACCGAATAGCCGGCCTTCCCGGTTACGTCGATCCGGTAGAGATGCGTCGCGACCCCGTCGAGCTGCTGCGAGCCGAGCGCCTTCACCGTCTTACCGGCGAGGTTGTCGGCGAACGCCGTCGTGTCGCGCACGGTCGTCAGCGGGTTTTGCTCGGGCGGTAGTTTCGCTTTCGTCCACTTCGCATCCGCACCGCGCAGCCACACGTCGTTGCCGATCACGACGACGATGAGGCCGGTGTCGCCGAGGGCGACGCGCACTTTGTCGGGCGCAACGTAGACGATATCCTTAAAGCTCTTGCCGAGCGGGCTCTGTTCGACCACGTGCATTTTAAAGCTACGCGCTTGTGCCATCCGGTGCGCGTCCGCGACCATGGCGCGACCGTCATCGGCACGCGCCGGCCCGGGCACGCCCGTCACGAGTGCGACCGCGCAGAGCACGCCAAAACCAAACCTTACCATACGCGAAGAAGGATACTCGCGTCGCATCCGAATTCCCCGCGCAGGTGAGTCAAGGTTGAGCCAGGCGCGGTTTTCGCCGCTGCTCGAGCAGTACTACTCGATGAAGGCGCGTTACCCCGACGCGATTCTGCTCTCGCGCGTCGGCGATTTCTACGAAGCGTACGGCGATGATGCGACTACGATCGCAGCCGCCCTGCAGATCGCGCTAACCTCCAAGGAAGCGGGCTCCGGGCAGCGCGTCGCGATGGCGGGCGTCCCGTATCACGCGCTCGATAAGTATCTCGCGGACCTCGTCGCGCAGCACCGCATCGTGGCGCTTGCCGATCAGCTCGAAGTCCCGGTTCCGAACAAGCTCGTGCGGCGCGACGTCACTCGCCTGGTGACGCCGGGCACGCTGATCGAGGAGCATCTCCTCGATCGCGGCACCAACAACTATCTCGCCGCAATCGTTCCGGCCGGCGATTCGCTCGGGGTTGCGTACGCCGACATTTCGACCGGCCGCGCCGCCGCGACCGCATACGACGGCGAGAACGGCCTCGAGGAAATGCTCGCGGAACTCGCGCGCCTGGGTCCCGCGGAAATCGTAGCCGACGTCCCGCCCGCGATCCGCAGCGCGATCGAAACGCAGCTCCCGTCGGTTCGCCTGACGACGCCTCCGCTCGCCGCGGTCGAGCGGCACGAGTTCGCTCCGGTCGACGGGTTCTCGGTCGAGGAGACTTTCGCGATGCGCCGTGCGTTCGAAGCGCTCGGCGCGTTCGTGCGCCGCGTCGGCCTCGGCACCGACGGCGGGTTGCTGCGCGATCCCGAGTACTATCGCGCGCGCAGTTTTCTCGCGCTCGACGCCAACACACGCAAGCACCTCGACCTCACGAAATCGCAGGGCCAGAATCCGAAAGCTACGCTGCTCGCGACGATCGACCGTTGCAAGACGGCGATGGGTTCGCGTCTGCTCGCCCGCTGGATCCTCGCGCCGCTGGTCGATCGCCCGGCGATTTCGGCGCGGGCCGACCGTGTCGAGACGCTCGCGGGCGACTACCCGGCTCGGGCCGCGCTGCAAGAACTGCTCGCCGGCGCATTCGATCTCGAACGAATCGCGCAGAAGGTGCGCTTCCGTCGCGTGCAACCGCGCGACTTGGGGTCGCTGCGCCGCACGCTTGCGCTGTTTGCGCCGCTCCGTGCTGCGCTGCCGGCGAGTCTGGGGCCGCTGTCGGAGCGGATCGGCGAACATGCCGAACTGCTCGGCGAACTCGAGCGAACGCTGTGCGACGACCTGCCGGCAACGCTTGCCGACGGCGGCGTCATCCGGCCCGACGCCTCGCCCGAAGTAAAAGAGTGTATTGCCGCTCGCGCCGACGGTCGCGAACGGATGGCCGCGCTCGAGGAACGCGAACGCACGCGAACCGGCATCAAGGGCCTGCGGATCAAATATGCGAGTGCCTTCGGGTATGCGATCGAAATCTCCAAGTCGAACCTCGCGCACGTACCGCCCGACTACGTTCGCAAGCAAACGCTGACGGGCGGCGAGCGTTTCGTCATTCCCGAACTCAAGGAACTCGAGATCGCGATTTCGAGCGCGCAGTCGCGCCAGTTGCGACTCGAGGAAACGCTCTACGCGAACCTCGTCGAGTCGGTTGCGGCGCGCGTTGAAGAGTTGCTCGCGAGCGCCGACGCGATTGCAGAACTCGACGTGGCCTGCGGTCTCGCCCAAGTCTCGGGGGAGCGCGGTTACGTGCGCCCGAGCTTCACCGATACGAGCACGTTCGACGTCGTCGACGGACGGCATCCGGTCATCGAGGCGCTCGCGGGCGATACTTTCGTGCCGAACGATTTGCATCTCGGTGAAGCATCGGCGCGCTTCATTTTGCTCACGGGACCGAACATGGGCGGCAAATCGACGTACCTGCGGCAGGCCGCGCTGCTCGCGATTCTCGCTCAAATCGGCGCATTCGTCCCGGCGCGTTCGATGGCGCTCGGTGTCGTCGATCGCATCTTCACGCGCATCGGAGCGGGCGACGACTTGGCTTCGGGGCAGTCGACGTTCTACGTCGAGATGGCCGAAGCGTCGAACATCTTGCGCCGCTGCACCCGGCGCAGTCTGCTCTTGATCGATGAGGTGGGCCGCGGGACGGGCACGATCGACGGACTCTCGATCGCGCAATCCATTTGCGAATACCTCCTAGGTTTGGAATCACAAGCGCCGATGACGCTCTTCGCGACGCACTTCCACGAGCTCGTCGCGCTCTCCGAGCGCTGGCCGCTGGTCGCAAATTTCCACGTCACGGCGGTGGAAAATACCGCTCGCGGCGCACCCGTTTTCTCGCATCGCGTCCTTGCGGGCAGCACGTCGCGCTCGTTCGGCATCGAAGTCGCGCGGATGGCGGGCTTACCGCCGGGCGTCATCGCGCGCGCGAGGGAAATCGCCGGGGCGCTGGGCGATCGTCCGACCCTTGAAACGCAGGTACCCTTACGCGCCAGATTAGCCGCCCCAGGCCCTCAAGAAGAGATGCAACTCACGCTCGACTGGTAGGAACCGTACTTTCCTAGACTTTGGGCCTACGGATGCCGATGCACCTGACATGGATGGCGGTGATGTGACCAACGTAGACCGGTACATGCTGTGTCTGCACTTACGCTCCGGCGAAGTGCAAATGACACCGTACCGCAGCCTGCAAGAAGCGCTGTACGTCGCCGATCTTCTCGGCACAGCAGCTCGCTGCGGATCGCACGCAACTCCGCCCGTCGACGTCCCCTGCGTCTATCTGTTCCCGCCGAATGACGAAATCGAAAGAGTCGAAATCCAGGAGCGCTGAGAGCTCCTTCGATCAGAGTTAGATTTCCAACGGCGCAGAGCCACGTCCCATTGACCCACTGTCGGGCGACATGGAGTGTGCCGCTAGACCGGTTGCGCGAGATGCAGTACGTCCGCCGTCTCGCTCCGAACGCGGCGGCAGAGGTCGGCATCGTTTGCGATCGATTGGCCGTACGACGGAATCAACTCGACCAGCTTCGGCTTCCAATCCGGAAGCTTCGCAGCGAACGCCTTCTCGATAACGCCGAGCATGATATTCACTGAGGTCGATGCGCCGGGCGACGCGCCGAGGACTGCGGCGAGCGAACCGTCCGCGGCGGTAACGACTTCGGTTCCGAATTGGAGTTTGCCGGTCCGCGCCTTGTCCGGCATGATGACCTGTACGCGTTGGCCCGCGACTTCGAGCCGCCAGTCGGCTTTCTTCGCATTCGGAAAGAACTCGCGCAGCGCTTCGAAGCGGCCGTCCGACGACTCGAGGACTTGGCCGACGAGATACTTCGTCAGGTCAAAGTTATCGCGGCCGACCGCCATGAGCGGGCCGAGATTGTCCGGCTTGATGGCGCCGAAGAAGTCGACGAGGGAACCCGTCTTGAGGAACTTCGTCGAGAAACCGGCGTATGGGCCGAAGAGCAGCGCGCGCTTCCCGTCGACGACGCGCGCGTCCAAATGTGGAACCGACATCGGCGGCGCGCCGACCGAAGCCTTGCCGTAGACTTTGGCCGAGTGACGATCGGCTAACGTGGGATCGTCGCAGCGCAGCCACAGGCCGCTCACGGGGAAACCGGCGAAACCTTTGCCTTCAGGAAGGCCGGATTTCTGCAAGAGCGGGAGTGCGCCGCCTCCGGCGCCGAGGAAAACGAAACCCGCCGAGATGGTTTTATGGCCGCCCGCGTCGTCGCTCACCGACACGTTCCAGCGGTTGCCGGTGCCGCGGTGGACGTTCGTGACGCGATGGCGATACGCGACGCTGAAGCCCGGCTGCCGTTCCAGGTTCGCAATCAGCGCGCGGGTGAGCGCGCCGAAATCGACGTCCGTGCCCGTGACGTCGCGCGTCGCCGAAACCTCTTCGCTCGGATCGCGGCCTTCCATGACGAGGGGCATCCACTGTTCGAGCTGGGCTTTGTCTTCAGAGTATTCCATTTCGCGGAAGCAATGGTGGGCGTGCATCGCCTCGAAGCGCCGTTTCAAGAACGCGACGTTGGAAGCGCCGCGCACGAAGCTCACGTGGGCCACCGGGTTGATGAACGAACTCGGCGGCGAGATCGCACCCTTGCGCACGAGGTACGACCAGAACTGGCGCGACAGGTCGAACTCCGTATTGACCTTCAGTGCGCGCGAAATATCGACGACGCCGTTGCTGTCTTCCGAGGTATAATTCAGCTCGCAGAGCGCGGCGTGGCCCGTCCCCGCGTTGTTCCAAGCGTTAGAGCTTTCTTCTGCCGCGCCACCCAAGAATTCGTAGACGGCGATGCTGAGGTCGGGCTGCAGTTCTTTCACGATCGTCGCGAAGGTCGCGCTCATCACGCCGGCGCCCACCAAGACCATGTCGACTGTTTCGGTCGTCGAATTTTTTTCCACGAAGTATCCTTACGCGCGACCGGGGCGTAATCTTACCAAAAGGACGGTTGAGTGATTCCCGGATCCAGAAGGGATGCGACAAATGGCGGCCTCTGGTCGCATGGGG
>Ga0302326_10005607_pt1 | contig 28606 bp, 14 predicted proteins | sample Palsa_T0_3_FD_202264 | JGI IMG/M metagenome (GOLD analysis project Ga0302326, IMG submission 202264) | Peat permafrost microbial communities from Stordalen Mire near Abisko, Sweden - Palsa_T0_3 | ecosystem: Environmental > Terrestrial > Soil > Palsa > Peat permafrost | place: Sweden: Abisko... | reverse complement strand
TCTGACGAGCGATCGCCGAGTTGGAGCATACATAGACGACATCGATGCGATCGACGTCGTCCCAGAGGTGGTCGATTGCCTGTGCGATGACACCGCGCGCGACCATCGTCTTTCCCAGTCCGACTTCGTCCGCGACCAGGAAGCGCCGGACACGATCCTCATCCAGGTAGAGACGGCGGTGTACGTACTCTGCTGTTTGACGCTGGAAGTCCTTAAGACGGGACAGTTCCATCTCCACGTCGGGACGGTGCAATGTCGCGATGCTCACGACCTTTCCTTCGCGCTCGCCGCGGCCCAGACCGCCTCCCAGACAGGCAGGAAGCCGTCCGGCAGCCGCGCTGCACCGCGGTCGTCGTCGGTCTCGAGATCGTCCACAAATCGCGCCACCCGTCGGAGGTCCGACGGATCGCGGGTCAACGTCGTGAGGAGCCGCTCGAACAGGCCGGGACCAGCGACGCCGCCTGAAGCCCACCAGCCGTCGACCGAACCTGCTCCACCAACTAGCGAGGCGACTGGAACGTCAGTTCCGGCGAGGAGGAGGAGGAGGTAGCGACGAACGTCGTCGCTCGTTTCGAGGATACTGCGCAGGACACGCTGGGGCCGATCCTCAGGAGCATCGACGAGCTCGACGCGAATAGCAAAAAAGGCGCTGTCGATGCCGAGACGAGGCGGAGGGATCAGTTCGACACCGAGAAAGCTCGTCAACGCAGCCAAGGAAACGGAGGGCAGAGCGACAGTCTGCTCAACCGCACTCAGCGGCACTGCCACGCCGTACGTGTCCGGAAGGCTTGACGGCCAGCATCGGCACGTGCAGCCGGACGCGGCGAACGCTGCTGAGAACGGAGGGATCACGAGGCGCAACGCATATTCATCAGGACCCTCTGCCTTGACGTCGATGCGGAGGGACATCGAGGCCAGTTCTCTCTGCCAAAGGCTGAGTTGGCGCTCGGCAGCCTGAGTCGCGGGGGTCTCACCCTGACAAATCTCTGGGTTCAACTCGGCGAGCAGCGACCGGAACCCGCGTTTGAAGTCATCGCCTAGGAAGGCGCCGATGCCGAGCCTGTTCTTAGGGCCGGACATCTCGACTACGAACTCGACATTCCCTGAGTGACCTGCAGTCGTAGCGTTGGCAGATCCGACCCAAACAACCGCCTTCCAGCCCGCATCGGCGATGATCAACTTCGCGTGCAATCCGCGCAGCGGAGCGACGCGACCGTCGGCAACGCCGTCCTCGAGTTGCTCGATGTCCGCGCCCTCGTCGAGCTGGAAGAGCTGGACCCCGGTCACTGTTTTCGCGTTGAGCCCAACGGCCTGATCCGGCCGCGTGATCAGCACGTCGTCGCTGTCGTCCCTTAGCACACTCTGCAAAAAGCCATTCGTCACGAACGGCGACATCACCAGCACCCGGTCCATACGCCTTCCAAAATCAATTGCTGGCCCGCCGAGACCGAGCGAGTGGAAGTCGACGCTCTCGACGCCGTCGGGGAGCGTGAATGAGACGGTACGGAGTTCGTCGGACATCGCCAGCGCAGCATCCCGGTGGTGATGCGGGACTCCTTTCGTCGCGAGCCCCGGAAGAGCAGCGATGAAGTCGGCTAGAGGTCCGGGATCGACATCGTCTCGCCGACGCTTGCCAGGTCTTCCCTCAAGGAGCACCATCGCGTCCCAGCAGCGATCGAACGTGAGGTTTCGGGTTAAGACCAGAACGCGGTAGAGAACGGCATCGTTCACGTCACCAAATCGCAGGACCCAGACCTTCGGATGGAACGAAGCGTCGATTGCCGGTGCTCTTACCTCAACGACCGCGTCTTCGACAAACGTAAATAGACGCTGATTGATCGGCGGTAACTGGATACCGCCCGTCTGCGTGTAAATGGCGAAACGATGAGTGAGCCGACGAAGACTCTCCAGAAGCGCTATCGGGTCGCGAATGGGTTCACCGTCGGCTCCCTCGCAATTCGCAAAGGTCAGCGCTAGTGGCACAGCGAGCAGGGCCTCCAGGTTGAGGGTGTACGTTGTGCCAATCGCGCGGTCGAGTGCCATCCCAATCGGTGGCGCGAGCGCTGAGAGGAAGAGCTCTCGGGTAGTGGGTTCAAGCATCTTGGGCAAGCCCGAGATTGATGTCACGCGTAATGACGAGAACGTTTGACCACCGAAATGAAAGCTGACCGGCGCCGGCGGCGCCGCGCCAACGCTCGAGGGCTCGGGGATGCGTGAGGCGCGCCTCAGGGCCTTTGAGGCGGGATTCCCGTTCACGAATGAGCCTCTGCACGCGCGGGTCGTCCGGAAGTGAGGGGAGCGGCTCATTGCTAGTTGTCGCAGCTGCAACGAATGACTGCCACTCGCTGACAAAGAGTCTCGTTCTGTCACGGACAGTGGTGCGCGGAGGCAGTTCCGCGAGGAGGTCGCTCAGACGCCAGCCAGAGAACCGCTCAGGATCGCGCTCGATCACGGCTGCCCACGTTGTGATTCTCCCCGAATAGAGCGCGGTTAACTCGTCGTTGCGCTGGGCGCGCGCCAACATCAGGTTGTACGTGAGTGATGCGCCGTGCATCAGCTCGGAGAACGTCTGCGCATGGTCCAGCATTCGTCGAACTCTGGTGGGAGCCTCCTTGGCAGCCGGATGCTCCCAGGCGAACTTTCCTGGGGGCTCGTCAGGGCCACGGCCGACCAGGACGTTCAGGAACGATGCGGGCGCGTTGGCCCGGATCCGATCGCGGAGGTAATCGGCCTCGTCCCGACCGAGGTCGAAGGTCGCTCCCTCGGGAAAGGGCCTCGGTGCGCGGGGCAGACTTAGATGCCAGGTGGACGAAGGGCCGTCTTCGAGGGGCTGGCCGTCGTCGTCTCGCAAAGGTCGGCGGGCGCCGTCACGCTGTATGTAGAGCGCGTCGAGAGACCTTTCATACTGTTGCTGCGACGCCCCTAACCTGCGGATTCCCCATACACCTAGCCCGAGCCAGTACACCTCGCTGGCGAGACGGCGTAGGTCCTTTCCCGCCTGACGGCCAAAGGCGCCGTCGACGGCTCCACTTTGCAACAGCGCTGTGGTCAATTCGAATTCACGCCGCTTCCTCCACGCCCCGATTCGGGCCGAAGACACCTTGAGCCGCTCGGCCTCTTTGTAAATCCACGGGATCAGAAGGAAGTAGCGGGCTCTGGTCTGGATCGTGCTGGTGCCTGGGAAGAGGGCGTCGGAGATCGCATCGCGAATCGTCCCAACGCCAAGTTCGTCGAGGATTCCTTTCTCAGAGAGAAGATCGATTGCCTCGCGCATCCGTCGGCGTTGGGCTTCCGAGTAGTCCATCCAGGCAATTCGGGACTCCGGGGTGACCACGTCGGCCGTCGAGGCGTTCACGCTCCACACCCGGTGCTCTGCGCACTCGTGCCGGCTCCACGACGAAGCGGCGCAAGCACGCCCACGATGGAAGCCGGCGGCTCAGGTCTCATCCCATTCCACATGATCGCTGGCCGATCCTGCGCTGAGTGATGATCCACGCCATCGACGTTCGAAACCGCGACCGAACGGTCACGCAGTCGGACGAGAAGGAGGCGCGAGTCGGAGGTCGCTCCTTCCCGTGCACGCCCGATCGTCGACAGGTGCGCCCGGAGGTGTGGGGACGCGGCGCCCACCCGGTTGATCGTAGTCCGTCACGTCGCTCATCAGTCCCAGTGTCCTAAGACGGCACGACAACTGCCTGTCGCTCGGCACTTTCGCCATTGCAGGCTCAAGCTTCCAGTCGCCGCGTCGACGACGGGCATGCGCGCCAGTAGGCGCAACCCCCGCAAGGCGGCTCTGACGGCGCCGCACGCTCTGTGCTCACCAGATTCGTTAGCAGCACTTCGACTCCCCGCCAGCTGTCGTCACCGCCGCGATGCACGACACCTGTCCGCATCTCCACGAGCATCGCGCCCGCCTCCAGACCCAGAGCTTCCTTTGCCGCACGCCCATAAATAGCCAGCTGCCTCCCGTACGCCGTCAGCGCCTCGGGCCCGAGTGAGCGGTTGGTTTTATAGTCGACGACCCACGCGCGACCTTTGGAATCTGTGCAGAGGCGATCGATGAATCCGCGTACCAGCACAGACCGGCCGGCCATATCGAGCGCGAGGTTGACCTCCTGCTCCGTTGCGATCGTCGGCATTCCCGCGACCTCCGTCCCGATGTATCGCTCGAACATTCGCCCGGCGGTCGCGTCCCACACCGTTGCGGCGCGTTCGGTTCCCACAGCCTCGTTTGCGAGCTCGTCCCACAGTTCGTGCAGGCGCAGCAGGCCACCGACGCCATCTTCGGGCCCGGGCTGGTGAAACCGTTCGAGAACCACGTGCACGAGCGTACCCAGATCAGCGGCGCCGATTGACCTAGCGATTGCAGGCTCGCTCTTCGGCGAGAGGTCATCCGGCGGAGCCGGAAGGCGCCACTCGAACATGTATCTGTAGCGCAGGCCGCACTGCGCCAGGACCTCGAGTTGCGAGAACGACACGACCAACCGTTCCGCGGTATTGGCGCCCCGACGGCGAGCGAGCGCGCCCTCGCCGCTCGGCAGCGATATGGCCCGCGGCGGCTCGGTGATCGGGGACGAAGCAACGTTCGCTGTCCTCAGGGCAACGTCGGATTCCGTGTCCAAGAGCGTCCCGCATCCACCATCGCGAAGGAAAAGCGCCAGAGTACGGAAGTGATCCTCGGCTGGATCCCGCCGCGGCCGGCCGTTGCCGTCCAGCTCGGAGAAGACCGACTCCCAGTCCGGCTCTTTCTTTCGTGTCGCCGAGACAAACAATTGCCGCTCCGCGCGAGTGACTGCGACGTACACAAGTCGGCGCGACTCGGCTCGGTCCACATCCTTCGGGAGCTCGCCCGCTCTTGCGGCGACAAAATGGCCGTGCTTCAGTGTCGGATTCTTCGGGTCACCGAGATCCCGAATGATCAACCCCAGTTCATCGTCGAAGAAAAGCCAACCCCTGTGCTGGATGATCGGAGGTTTTACGTGCGCCAGGAATACGACAGGAAACTCGAGCCCCTTTGCCGCGTGCACGGTCATGAAACGCACGGCATCGGATCCCGAAACATCGGCCTCAGGCACGTCGATCGCGTGTTCGTCGTGCAGGTTGACGTAACGGATGAACTCATCAAGGCCAGTGAACGCCTGTGACGCCTCGAAGTCGCCGGCCATCCGATATAACTTGCGTAGGTTGCCGAGCCGTCGCGGCGCCTCCGACGCCTCGCTCGCCGCCAGCGCGGTATACCCGGTCTCATCGAGTACCGCCTGCACCACGTCGCCGACCGACATTCCGGCACGCCGTGATGCCAAAGCGCGAATCAGGTCCAGCGCGAATGTCACACGGTCGGCGGTAGCGGGGTCACCCAGCTCAGTTAGCCCTCCCAGCTCGGCCCTGATGACCCGATCCCACCGGTACCGCAGCTCCAGTTCGTCGCCCTCTGCACTCCGAAGCAGACGGTGCAACTGGCCGTCGCTCACGCGAGTCAGCGGACCCTGCAAGACGCGAACCAGCGCCATGTCATTGAGCGGGTTGTCGATCAAGGCCAGATACGCCATAACGTCCTTGATCTCCTCGCGATCGAAGAAACCCTGGCCACCGGAAGTTACGTAGGGGATTCCGTGCTTGCGCAGCTCCTGCTCGAACGCGATCGGGGGCCGCGCCATGCGAGTGAGGAGTGCGATCTCATGCCACTCGGTCCCCTCAGCGCGCACCCGAAGGATCCGCTCCGCCACGAAGCGCGCCTCGTCCTCGGGGGTGTCAGCGCGGTAGAGGGACACAGACCGCACATCGCCCGCGCCAGCATCGGCCACCAGGTCGGGCTCATCTGCAAACTGCGCGTCCTTGCGGATCAGATGGGTCGCCAGATCTAGGATCGGTTGCACCGACCGATAGTTGGTCAGCAACAGCCGCTCAGCGCCTGGAAAGTCGAGGAGGTTGCGGATCTGTGCGTCGCGCCACCCGTAGATGCTCTGCTTGGGGTCGCCTACGACGGAGACGTTCGCAAATTCGTCCTGCGCGAGCAGCTCAAGGACGTCGCGCTGGATCCGGCTCGTGTCCTGAAACTCGTCCACGATGATGTACTGGAAACGCTCGCGGACACGCTGCCGCCAGGCGGGGTTGTCTCGCAGCGCGTCACGGAGACGCAGCAGGATGCCGTCGAAATCGAGCGTCCTCCGTGCGGCAAGCCACCGCTCGTATTCGTGGTACGTCGCGCAGATGAGGCGCGCTACCTCCTCTTCTGCGAGTTGTTCGTTCCCCTCATCGGGTATGACATCGACGTCTCCCTTGTCGCGCCAGTAGACCTCAGCGCAGGTCGTGCACTGCTTGGCAAGGGTGTCAGGGGCGATCCCCCTCCCTTTCATTCGACGGATGAATTCGAATGCCTCCGCCGACACCTTCATTGCGACCTCGGTGCTGAGGGCACGCAAGTCGAGGATCCCGGCTTCGGGAATCTCCCCGTTGCGCAGCGATGTAAGCACTTGGTCCACGAGCAGACGCTCTTCAAGCGGGTTGATGACCCTCGTATCCCTGTCGAAACCAATCTCGTAGCAGTCATCGCGCAGCAGGCGCACGCAGAGTCCGTGAAACGTCCCCACCCACGCTGCGTCCATCGATGCGCGATCCGCAACGAGGCCACCCACGACAAGCCGATCGGTCACACGACTGCGCAGATCCGCCGCAGCCCGGTTGGTGAAGGTCACCGCAACAATGCGGTTCGGATCAAGGCGCCTCTCGGAGACCAGGTATGCGAAGCGCTCCACGATCGTCAGCGTCTTGCCCGTCCCGGCTCCTGCAACGATCTTCTCGGCCCGGGTTGGGTCTGCCGTTGCCGCAGCCCGTTGCAGGTCGTTGATCCTGGTCACTCGGCCTCGTACGCCTCGGGCTCCTCGATGCGTCCGGGACACACCCAGGCGTAGTCGCACCCTTTGCCCCAGGCTGCGAGGCACGTGTAGCCATCATGGCGCGGGCGCGGTGCGAAGTCGCCAGCATGGATCTCCGCGAGCGTCGCGAGGATCCTTCCGCGGGCCTCTTCAAGCTGATCTTCGTCCAGATGGAGCGGGCCATTTCGCGTCGTCTCACCGTCGTCTGCGAAGATCCGAGTCTTGCGAATCTGATCCCCCCTCATCAGATTGGACGGGTACCAGAGTCCAACAACGTGGGGATCGACAGCGGGCACACCGTCCACTTCGCCGTCGCGAGAGCCGAAGAAGTAGATGAATAACTGAAAGTCGTGAGGGACGTCACTCGTGATACCGAGGTCGTCGTTCAGCTCGCCAGTGGTCTTGCCGTTCTTGCCCGTCTTGTAATCGACGATCTCATGGCCACCATTGTCGAGGACGATGATCCGATCGATGTATCCGCGGATCGTGACGTCGCGAAGCGGATGCCAGGTGAACCCTGCCTCGGTTGCTGCGGTCGCCGGCGGCTCGTGTTCCTCGATCTCTGACTTGTAGTAGTTAGCGAAGAGCCGGCGGAGCGAGCTTCGTTCGACTCGGCGATTAAGCTCTCCGTCGACGGTGCGAAGGTGTGCCTCGATTGCCGTGTCACAGCACTCGGCGTAGAACGTCTCGGCGAGCGCAGCGTCGTGGCGCCACCGCCGTTCGTTCTCGGGACCGTGGAACTGCTGGAGCGCCGCGTGAAACGCGCTGCCTCGAGCCGCCGCAACCCCCGACTCCGTGCGCAGTCCGAGTGTCTTGCTGTAGTAGTACTGGCGAGGGCAGGCGAGGAACTTGCTGATGCTCGATGAGCTGTCGTACGACTCACTGGTGATGACGACAGGCTCGGACCACGCCTCCCACCTGGTGAACGCGGCAGCCTCACGCTCGTCCGGCACGCCGAGGGCACTACCGAGTGCCGGATCGCGCTGCAGCTCTGTGTACTCGCGAAGCGGAGCGTCGCCCGCGAGTGGTTCCAGGAACGCACTGGGTACTCCGACCTCTTCCTTCTCGTAGGTATCCGCCCACGAGAGAAAGAGCATATCCTGCGCGCGCGTTGCCGCAACGTACCCGAGACGCGCCTCCTCGCGTAGGAACTCTTCGTCGGTCGTTGGCCACGGTGGAGCGAAGTCCACGAGCGTTCTCTCCAGCCACTGCTGCTCGTGCTTCTCTAAGAGCGGAGTCCGTGCGCGAGCCACAACGGGAAAGTGCTGCGATGCCATCGCCGGCATGAACACGACAGGAAACTCGAGTCCTTTGCTGGCGTGGGCGGTGAGGATGCGAACGACACCCTGCTCGGGCTGATCAGCAGCCGCAAGCTCGTCGATGTACTCGGGAAGGAGTTGCTCGAGAGCGGTGACGGTCTCGGCGAGTGATGGTGGATGATCGCTGAGCAGCGTCTGAAACTCGACGTAGTCGCCCACTGCTCGAAGCAACATCCGAAGCGGCCCAAGGAGCTCGTCGCGCCGTGAGTCGGACGTGGCCGGTGACATCAGCAGGCCCATCACGCCGAGTTCGTCGAAGACCCTCTGCAGCAGCACATCGGTGGCGATCTGACCGGCGGTCGACCGCAATCTTGCCCATCGCCAAGTAAACCCGTGGATGGCATCGCGTCCATCGTCGCTCAGGAGATCGAAGAACCCAGCGGCTCGGCGCTTGGTTTCGGTCGGCTCGCGGGAACGCCGCTCGAGGGCGTCGGCCGCGTCCTTCTCCCGCTCGAGGTCAGTGCGGTCCTCTGGGGAGAGCGGCGGTTCCGTGTTGCTCCACGGCAACGGCCAGCGACTGGGATCTGCATCGTGGAGGAGGAAGCACGTGTGCTTCAACACTGTCAAGAGTGACGTCGTGCGCAGCGCTTCCGTCGCAGCACGCTGGCGGCGCTCCGCTTCTGCGAGCATCCGGTGGGCGTCGGCCGCCGGAACACCAGTAAAAGGCGACGCCACAGCGCGCATCAAGAAAGTGTCGTCATCGGGATGAGCGAGCGCGCCAAGGGCGTCCACCGCAAATCGAACGACGTCAGACGACGCGAAGTTGGGAGACGCGCCCACCTCGTGCGGGATACCCGCAGCTCGGAGCGCTTCTTCGAACTGACGGCCGTGACGGCGAACACTGCGCAGTACGATCGCGATGTCACCGGCTGCGTAGCGCGGGTTGGGGGCGTCATCCCTGGCAATGAGCTCCGCTATCTGGCGGACCACCGCCGTGGCCTCGTCGGTCGCATTCTGCTCGTGCTCTCGATGCAGTACCGGAACGTCGGCATTGCCGCGGTCCGACTCGAGTCGTGGCGCGGCCAGTCCGTAGCGGTCGAGGAGACGATCGGAAGCCCGGAGAATGGAACCGTACGATCTGTAGTTCTGGCGCAGCTCCGCACGGGTGCCTCCGAACTGCCACTTTTCGCCAAGGAAGGCTGGCAGCGTCCCACGGAACGAGTAGATAGCCTGGTTCGGGTCACCAACCACCGCTAGTCTCGGGTGCGGGTGATGATGTTCCACCAACTGCGCAATGAGCTTGACCTGAGCGGCGTCCACGTCCTGATACTCGTCGACGATGACGTGCTGGAACTTCGTCGACAGCTCCTCTCGCAGTTCGTCGTTCCGCTCGAGAAGGAGCTGACATTGGGCGATGACATCGCGAAAGTCCCAGAGGTGCCGGCTATCCTGCTCGGCCCAGTACGCCGTGTAGATTGCCGCCAGATCCCGCATCTTCGCGTTGTCGGTATCGCGGGAGTAATCGCTGAAGTCATCCGACCGAACAAGGTTCTGCTTGAGGACGCCGATGAACCAAAGGGCGTCCTGGACGAGCGCTTCGCTCGTCTGCAGTGGCCCAAGAACCTCAAGACCCCTCATCTGCGTTAGCACCCGGCGCATCAGCACCTTCTCCTCGAAGCCGTTCATGAGGCGAAACGGGACGATCCCGTGGAGGTAGCCGTGGGTCGTGAGGATGCGGGTGGCGAAAGAATGGAACGTGCTAACCCACGACTCGTCATATGAGGTGTTGTGCAGGGCATCGATGCGGCGTTTGAGATCACCGGCTGCGTTGTTGGCGAACGTCAATAAGAGGACTTGGCTCGGGCGCAGCCCGACCTCGTCGAGAAGGCGCAGGTACATGGCAACCACCGTGGTCGTCTTGCCTGTCCCAGGCCCAGCGACTAGGCGCAGCGGCCCTTCGCCCATCAGGTTGAGAGCAGTCCGTTGCTCCGCGTTGAGATGTAGCCGGTCGGCCACAGGAACCGCCATGTCCAGATTGTGGACGCCGGGCCGTGACGACGCCGTACCGAACCCGCAATGCCTCTAGCGCGGTGAGGCCAGCACTTTCGACCGGGTGCCGCCGCATGGCCCAAGCGGCGGTCGGCCCACGTTACCCTGCCGCATCGAGATTGCCCGGAGAGGCTGTCGCCGACGACCCGCCGCGTCCGCGTGCATCTTCAGATCGGGGAACGTGTTGACATCCGCGGGCGTAGCTGACTGGACAGACCTGCGTGTGTGCCTTCCCCTAGAGCGTTACGTAGTCGCAGGCACAGTGATCGATCCGCGTCTCGAAGCTCACAAATGTGGCGGGGATGTCGGGTCAGCCTTGCTACAGCCGGGCGGCACTTCTAGTTTGACGAGCATAGCCTTTATTCCCGGGTCCCCCCACGGTCAACCTATCGCGCTGACACGCTCCAAAACCCTGCTAGCGCAATCACTCGGCTGATTCTCCTCCGCAGTCCTCCGAGATGTCCTGAAGAAAGAGGTCGGGTTTTAGCGAGTGAACGTATCGAGAGGTGTCCGCAATCGCAATCCGCAAGTCGTTGAACGATATGAAACGGCAAACATCAACGAGCGGCGTGGGCAACCTGGCGAACGTTGGCCGATTGATCTCGCTAATTACCTTGCTTCGCCGGTCGTCGGGGGCAACTAGGAACAGCGGTATCGCGACATTCGGCTGCAGCGCGAGTAAGTCTGTCATCCGTAAGAGACCGGAGTAGATCGATGTTGTACTCTCGATCTCAAAGGCCGCCACAATGGCGTTGCTCTTTATCCACAGAACGTCGATGAGTGAAACGATGCTGTTAGTCAGGTCGTCGAACTGTTGAGGGAGTGTTGACCGCAGCTTTGGCAAGTCTGCGAAGCTATGGCCGTCCCAAGTCCGGCCGCGATCATTCCGTGCAACCCAAACATCGTTGCCCATATCCACGCCGAGTTTCAGCAACAGCCACTGGATTTCGGTGTGCACGGTGGGCTCTTTCCCACCCGCCTCTGTCGAGATGGGACCATCTGGCTGGTCTGATTCAGGGAACGTTATTTGTCCAATGCCGCTTTCGAGAAGTATCGGTCGCCTCTGTCCACGGTCTTTGGCCAGGGGCCGTCGGACCGGATCAGCGTGAGCAGCTGTCACGGCAGCAAGGACGGCCTCGCCATCCTTAGCTTTCCACTTGTATGGAGAGCCTCGGAAGTGTCCCGACCAAATGTTGGGATTCCTGAGGTTCCTGAAGACGCTGAGCTGTTCGCGCATGTCCAATACGGGCACGCCCGTTTCGGGCGTGAGCTTCACCACGGGTCGAACACGCACGCGTGCGGGGTAGATCCTCGATCGCCAGATAGGCGCCTGGTCGATGAAGCCCTCAGACGTGACCTCGAGAACCCCCACCCAGCGAGAGATTCGTCCCACGAGGTAGCACAGTAGGTAGTCTCCGACTCTCATTTGGCTGACGGCTTTCCACCGCACTTCGCTGAATCCCGAGACCTTGGCTCCAGCGTCGAGAAACTCTTGCCACGTCTCAACAGTAAACAGATCGAGCCAGTAACTGCGCACGGCTAGCCTCAGAAAGCGCTTGGGTCGGTCCAGGCAGCGTATCGCACTTTCGCGCTCGGCAACAATGCGCGTGAATGCGTTTCAGTGTCCGGCGACGATGGCGCGGCGGCGAGCTTACTGACGTTGCCGACCACGCTCGCGATGCTGCAGCGGATGCCGGGGGCCATCGGCTACGTAACCGTTGTCATCTGCAGACTTGGGCTGGTCAGTGTGTCAGAGTAGCCACAGGTAACGGCGTGGCTCCGGCTTCCGAATAAGCAGGATTTGTTCACCATCGGAGGCGTTACATGGCCGCACGGACGGCCTCGAGGGCAGCCGCCATGTCGGACGCAGTTGCGAATCGCTCACTGTGGTCGTTAGCGCAGGCCTTAATTAGGAAGCCCGCGAACGCTTCATTGAGATCCTTGCGAAATTGGCGAGGATCTCGAGGCTTGACGTCGGGCATGGGTCGCGCATTAGGGTACGGGTGCTCGCCGTCACAAACGAGCTCATACAAGGTCACCCCCACAGCAAACAGATCCGTCGACACGTCCCACCGAGTTAGGTCCGCATCGGGCGGCTGATACGGCGGCGTCCCCGACACTGTGCGCACCGGATCACCAACTCGCGAGGCGATGTTGAAGTCCAGAAGCTTCGCTCCCGAGCGGGTCAAGATGATGTTCTGGGGCTTGATGTCTCGGTGAATCAGGGCGTTTTCGCTCATCGCCATGAGCTCGTGGTATTCATCTGCCGTCAGGTCGCGATCCTTTCGGTCGAGCTCATCGAGGCGCGCACTGTTGGGATGAATGGCGACCAGAGCACTCAGCACGTCGAGTGCCACATCGATTGCTTCGCGGTCGCGTAGTTGTTTCTTCCCGGTGGCGTAGTCGGCGAGCAGTTCCCCTTCGACGTATTCGAGGATCAAATACCATTCACCTTGATCCGTGCTGTCAGCCCAAATCACGTCTACCACGTTGGGGTGTTTGACCTTTCGCAATGCACCAATCTCACGCCGCACGGCTTCGTAGCCGGCTGCGTTTTCGAATAGCTTCAGGGCTCTTTCCGCATCCTCTACTACATCGCGAACGCGGTAGACCCTCGAAAAGGCCCCGCTCCCGAGGATCTCTTCGACTTCGAACCGCCCCCCGATGGTGTCTCCGACCTCATAGTCACGCGCTACGACCTTTGACGAGAACTGACTTGGATCGGGCGCCGGCAGGACCTCGCCAGCGGCGGGTTTGGGTGGGGCCTTGTCGGCGCCGCGCTCATCCTCCATCCGCTGCCGATGCTTCAGGGTTTCGTCGCAAGACACGACGACATCCGATCCACCACTAATTCGGAAAGACAGATCGACCCCACCAAACTCTTCGGCACCGATGAACGCCTGAGCCTCTTTAACCCGGCGCCGCAACTCGAGCGCGAGGGTGGCCGCCCAGGCGAGTGCCTCATCCGGAACATCCATTTCCGGATCGGGGAATAGGAGGCGCAGGAGCCCGTCGACGGTGTTGTTGGCTGCCTTGCGATCGCGGCCGCTGAGCTCACGCCCCCATTCCAGTCGTCCCTGAAGGACATCAAGACGCGGGGTGCGCCGAAGCTGACTCCAGACCTCCGCGAGGAAGTCGCTGACGAACCCGAAATGCTCGGTGAAGTGGGACGGGTCGAGCTTGGGAACGTCCCAGCCCGGAATGTAAGCGTGGATGCGGTCCATGAACGCCGTGTCGTCCCGCATCTCCTTGGGGAGGGGAGATAGGAGGTGTCCGATTCGAAGCTGCTCCCAAACATCCACGTCAAAGTTACCGACCATCACGATGCCGCCGTCTGCCCTGATGGATTCCCGTCCGCGGCTGAACTCCCCTGACTCCATATAGCCCTTGAGTATATTGACGCCTTCTTTCTGATCGAAAGAGATTCCAGACACCTCGTCAAAGCAGATGACGTCGTACTGCGTGACAAGACCGCGCCGTCCGCTGGTCATGTTCACAAACATGTTGGCGATCGTCGCCCGTCCCCCTGAGACCAGGTGCGCGTATGGGGATACTTGTTGGAACAAATGAGACTTTCCAGTGCCGCGAGGCCCGATCTCAACAGCGTTGTAATTGTTCACGACGAACGGCAGCATGCGAACAATAAGGATGTCCTGCTCCCGAGGAGTGAACCGGCTCGGCTCGAATCCGACGCTACGAAGGAGGAGGTCGCGCCACTGCTCAAAAGTGAAGCGCGACCGACCTGCGGTGAATTCTGGCAGCGCGTCGCGCGTTGACATCTGGATTGGCCGGATGGCCTCAACGCGGAACGGTTGGCCACCCTGCTGCTCCGCGAGCGCGGCGATATATTCGAGGGTGACCTCTGCGTAGAACCCGCCAGTCAACATCCTTTCGTGCTGATTCACAAGTTCAGCGGCGATGTGAATGTCTTTGAGCTGCAGGCTGGGCATCTCGGCCTTATACGAGTCACTCCGCGCGTCGAGCCGAGCGCGCAGCAGGTCAATAACCTTGACCCGGCCCTTTTCTCGCGCTCGGTGCTTGAACAACTCTTGCTCGCCGGCTCGTACCGTCCGCTCCTGCATGGAGCGTTGCACCATCTCCAGGCCTGCTGCGATCTCGTCCGGGTCGGTGGTGGCGCAATATCGACCGAGCAGGAATTCACCGACGTAGGTCGGCACCTGGTACTGACCTCGGAACTGCTGAGCTAGGTCCTTCCTGACCAAGTAGCCATCGAAAGCCGCAGCGGCGAGCCGGTCGAGATCGTCGAGTTGGGTCATGGGTTCTGCCCGACCACGGTGTCGCGCTGGAGCAGAAGAGTGCCGTCCGCACCGAGCACCACTAACCGTGCACGCTCGCCCTGAAGATCCTCGTTCTCGACGAGCAGCATTATCTTGCCCGTCCCGCCAGTCACACGTGCCAGGACTGCGATGCTGGAGCCAGCGTCGCCGGCGTGGCGCCGCAGATCGACGGTCGCCCCATCCGGTAGATCTGAGAACTCCACGACGAAAGTCAAGCCTCGCCACTTGACCTTCGTGATCTCCGCGCCGGCGCTGAGCGTCGCTCCAGTGCTGGTGATACTGAGCCGAGGAACAACGCATTCCTGTGGACTCACGCCGCCGTGTTCGTACGCTTTGTTGGCTTCGAAACACGAGATTCCCGGTGCTACCGCAATGCTCACGTGGTTGTCCCAGTGCCACGGCACGGTTGGCACATTGACAACGGACCCGTCTTTGACCCGGGCGCATCGGCCCTTCTTGGCAACGGTCGCCGCTACGGGAAGGCTGTCGTTTTTAGGCAGCCCTCCCGGGAGAAGCAGCCACCCATGGTCGGTAACGACGATGACCTTCGTCCAGCCGGCCTCGAGCAACTGCCGTATGCGACGCGCGATCCGCTGGACCTGATCATCGATCTCGTGGGCAAGGCGCACTCCGAGGTCGTGGCCCCGATGATCGATCTCGCCGGCTTCCGTCCATGCTCGGCCCCCTGGGTCTCCAGTCTCTCCGCTACTCAAGACTTGGACGCCGGACAACCCAAGGAGCGATCGGAGGACCTGCACACCCGCCGTTGGTCCGTCTGGTGCCCGGCGGGCATCGAGCCCTTCGCCGGGCTCCAGGAGTCCCTGATCGATCGGCACGAGCACGGGTTTAGCGGTCTGCGTGACCGTTGGGAGTGCGGCAAGCCCGGTACCGAAGAGAACTTCAGCGCCGTTGCCTTTCAGCCGATCCGCCAGGAGATGGGCAACGTCGAGGCGGAGTCCATCAATGAACATAATCAACTCGCCTTCAGTCGCTGGCGGGTTCGGGGTCGCCCGGTAGGTTTCGGCATTCGCCTCTGGGCCCACCGCCGCTTGCAGCGCCCTTGCAGCTGAGTCCAGCCACGGCCGGTATGTCGTGCTGAGAGCTGCAGTGACTGCGTCTAGGTCTTCCTTCTGCTCGACCTCCTGCAATGCTGCAAGAACCGCGCCGTCCACGTGCCACCCTTCCTCGGCGTACCACTCCGCGATGGCCGGCACTGTTGATGCGGAACACGACGCTGCCGAGCGCCGGCCGACCTTAGCCAGGTGTTCCAGCGCAAGCGCCAAGGGAGTTCTCCCGAGGTCCGCCCAGACGTAGCCTCTGCGCTCCTTGTGTTGATCATCGAGAGCCAGAAGTGATGCCCGAGCTTGGGTGGGCGAGAGGGCGTCCAGCTGATGCAGGGCATTACGAAGGCCATCTTCGGCCGCCGTCGCGGCTTTGGGCCAGGCGCCGGGATTCTGGGGGAGTAGCAGGACCGGCTGGGCCTCACCAAGACGAGTTGGGATTCCCGGATAGTCAGTCGGCGATTCGCGGAAGCGCTGCCAAATCTGCGCCCACGGTCCATCCCCCAACCCCAAGCGTTGGGCACCTTCGATCACGTCCAGTACTTCTGGATCGAAGTTGTAGTCGCGGCGACAGTGGTCGGCGAAAGCCCGCCAGTGCGGGTCACTGAGCGCCTGCCGTGTTCTCTTCGGGTCATCAAGCCACTGGAGCAGCAGGCGTGTCGGATCGGGGTTCAGCAGCGTATTCAGGAACGTTGCGTCCAGGTGCCGACCTTCGAGCCGGCTCATGGGTTGGGAAAGGATCGGCAATAGGCTATCCACCAGTGCAGCGCCTGTTGCCTCGTCGCCTGCAACGTTCAGCGCGAAGCCCCGGTCTTTGTTGTCGAACAGCGCACGCACTGTCCAGTCTCTGCCGTTCAAGTGAGTGAACCATTGGCTTCGGTGTTGGACAGCCGCCAAGGGCGCGAGCACCTGGTTGGTGGAAGCCACCGTGCGAAGGTCGTCGCGCGAGACCCCAGGCATATACACAAGTGGAACACCATCCGGAGCGGCGTCGAGGACGACGGTCTCGGTGATGACGCAACGCACCCAGTAGGCTGGACCCGCGCGTTTGGACAGGTCGTAGTCGCCGAGGCTAACTATGCGAAGGCGACCTCGCAGAGCATCGATCGCGTGCTCCCACTGCCGACCCTTGTCAGGCCACAGCAGCGCGACTGGAGCCTCGACGACGTTGCTGTCGTAGTGGAGCGCCCCAGTCAACACGGTGGCCAAGCGGTCAACGACCGTCTCAGTCATGGACGGGCTCCCTCACGCGCAGCAAGCTTTTCGGCATGCGTGAAATGGAGGTGGTTCAAGCGCTCTGTGCCGTCGGGATTCTTGCCGCGATCCTTCTCCCACTTAACGTTGAAACGACCGCGCAGCACCTCCGCCTCGACAAACGGGCGCAGATTCAGACGAACCCCATCGTTGATATCGGGGTCCCATCCGATGGGCTGCAGAGCAAGTGGCTTCCATCGAATATAGATGTCGTGGGGCGGCACGCCCTCCAGGATTAGTTCAAGTCTGCGCCGCAAATCACGAGCAGCCACCAGTCGATCCTCAGCGCCAGCGACGTCATCTCGAACGCCCGCCGCCTGCCGCTCGATCCAGTCACCGAGGTACGTATACGCAAGCGTCTGTAAGGTTGGCCGGTCGAGGCGGTGATAGTTCACGAGCGCTGCAAAGCCATCCTTGCGGCCATCCCAGATATGCCAGACAAAGGGTCGATTCTTGAACAGCTGGCAGTGCGCTTTGAAGAAGTCTTCTCGGAGCCATGAGGCGAGGTCCTCCTTGCTGGATCCCGTCCGGGCAATGAGTTCCCGCGCGCGCGCTGGCGACCAGGTGCCCCCGAATGCCTTTGCGAGCAGCTCTTGCAGCCTCTCGCCGGCCGTGCGCTCGCCGCGCACAGACGGCAGGCACACGATTCCGTCGTTGTCCGCGTACATGGCCACGTCATCGGTCTCGGCCTGTGCTGGCCAACGATAACCGAGCAATCGCCCGACCGCGACCTGTAGCGGGGCGGTCGACCCCGCCGGACGGCCCTCAAACAGCCACTGAGTTGGGTCGTCGGACGTCGGATCCGGCCGCACCTCGCCGCCGAATTCATTCCTCCATCGATCGATATCGATCGGCACCTCCACCATCGCACCAGTATCGACATCGAGCTTCTGGTTACGAGCTCTTACAGACGCTCGAAACTCAGATGACTGCATGAAGCGGAAGATCGGCATGAGATCAGCGGAGCGTCTTGGCACGATGACGCTCGTGTTGTTGTCAAAGAACGATCCGAGGTACAAGCAACAGGGGAGTTGATTCATTTGGGACAGAATTACCCCTGCCTGTCCCCATGCCTCGCGGCCACGGATGCCGAACTCCACAATGCCCGCGGCCGCCATAGCTTCGGGGGTCAGCGCAATTTCGCTCTTCCCTGTGAAGGCTCCGCCATGCCCTGGCGTAGATTCCATGCGCCACCAAGTAACTCCGTCAATGAGGGCCAGTTCCCAGAACTTTCGGGTGACGCGGGCCGTCTGGCCGGGCTTGGATCCGTAATGCACGTCAACAAATTTAGACAGCATGTCGCCTGTATCGGGTTCGACCCAAACAATCGCCGCATCCTTGTTATGGAGCTGACGTATCTGGCTCAGCTGCGTGAACTCGCCGTGCCGCAATAGTGCTGCCTTCGCATCGGGATTGGGCCCGGTGGATGCATCGAATCCGGCGATCGCTTGGTCGGGTCCCGGCGCCGCCTGAGTAAAAATACCAAGGCCCACGTTGAAATCCCACATCGACGTACTGAATGCGCGTGGCCCAAGATTTGCCAGGAGCGCCCAAACTTGTTGGCTAAGGAGCGTGACCCTCAGCCGTCGATAAGTAGTCAGAAACCGCCAGTTCTGGGGGGTCACGAGCGCGTATGAGCCTCCACTAGAAACCAGATGCCTGGCTCGAAGAAGGAAGATGGTGGATAGGTCCGCCTTGCCTTCGGGGTAGATTGACCTGGCGAAAGTCTTGAGCACATCCGACTGCTTGCTCTGCCCGAGGTATGGCACATTGGTCGCGACGAGCGTATAGCGGCGTGAGAGGTAGTCTGCTGCCCGCGCAAGACCCGCGGCGTCGGCCCCGAGTACTGCAGCTGCCGGATCATGGCGCTCAGACTCGGCTGCGTTTGCCAATAGCGGCGCTACCTGTTCCCAGCCCGCGTCGAAGAGCGAGGGGAACAGTCCGGCCGAATCGCCCATCTCAATGGTGCGGCGAGGATCGATGAGGCTTCCCAGCGTGCCGGCGTCCCGAAAGAGCACATGGAGTCGCTCGAGCGCGTCCTCGAGTCGCACATCACCGTGGGCGAGACTCTTCCACTCGTCCGCCGGCGCGTTTGTGGGAATGCCCGAACAGGCGATCTGTGGCACCGGCAGCTGACGCCAGCCGCCGCCGGTCTTCCACGCTTGCAGGGCGAGAGCGAACATGGCGATCTGCACACATCGCGAATCGAGCTCGAGGCCGAAGAGGTTGTCGCGCAGTACCGCGTCTTGTGCGTCGACGACACCCAGGCCCTCCTCCTCGGCGCGCATCCGCCACAACATCCCGAAGGCTTCGACGAGGAAGTGACCGGACCCGCAGCAGGGGTCCACGACCGTCACGTCGGCCACACGCGTCGGCCATCCATCAAAGCCTCCAGCCGCTGCCTTACCGTTCTCGTCGATACGCAGGTAGTCGAAGTCGTTCGCGAGCGGGCTTTCCGGGTGACGCCTAGCCCACCACGCGCCAAGCGAGTTTTCCAACAGAAAACGAACCATGTAGTTCTCGGTAAACAACTGGGTTACAGGGCCGAGATCGGTGCCGCCAATCTTGCGCTCCGACGCGTTGATTTCATCCTTCTTGTCCTTCTGCCAGAACTGATACACCCATCCCAGTGCGTCATCCGCGGTGAAGATTTCGGAGGGGAGATTCGCCACGACGCCCTCGAGTTGCACTCTTCCCTCAGGCGCCAGCCGCAGTTGAACACAGGGATCGTCCACGCGAAAGATGCCGGGAAGTATCTCCGCGGCAAACCGTCCTGCCACCGACCATCCATCTGGCTCACCGAGCGACTCGGCAAGCTCCTCGCAGTCGTCCACCGTGACCGCCACTCGGAAGTCCGGATGGATGAGCAGGCGATTCTCGGCGAGGAACCGTGCGAACAACAACCGGTGCCACTGCTCATAAGAGCACTCGGCAACGAGCAGGTTCGTCCTCTCCCCTTCATCACCAAGCTGCCGGGCTTTGGCACGGAGCCCGCGGCGGAGAGCTCGATCGTCATCGGTGAGATGTGCGGGCGGCCTGTCGGCCAATACTGCCAGTGGTCCAAGCACGGCACGCACGGACTGCTCGGATGCCTTCCGCCCGCGGAGGCATGCCTCCTCCAAGAGTTTGCGTTGCGACGACGTCAGGACTGCCACGATTCCCCTCAGATGATCACGGTCTCGCCGTTCTCGACGACGTGCCGCAATAACAACGCTCGGAGCTCCTGGACGTAAGGTTCGACCTCCGCCTCGTGCTTGATCGTTGCGCTCGGCACCTTCAGGGCCACAGCCTTCGGCTCGAGCTTCTTCGCTGCCGCCGCCCGCGCCGCTGAGACTTTCGCGGGGATAGCCTGTCGCCGCTCCACCCATGCGGCAATCGGTGTAGCGTCAAGAGATCTCAGCAAATCCTCTTGTGACCCTACTTGTGGCGCCTCCGCGGCGGCTAATCCGGCGGACGCCAGCAGCGCCGCGCGCTCCGAGTCGTCGACGCGTTGCCATTCCTTTGATGCCTCAAGTTCTCTCAGCGTCTCCGTCTGTGCATCCGCCGTCTCCTCCGCCGCAGCGAGGAGTTCACTGCGCAAGGCATCACACAACTGATCGACAAGCGGCTCTACCGGATCGGGTGACTCCAGTAGATGTCGACCGACATCGATCGCATCACGTTGTGTACGAACCAAATCTCGGATCGGCAGACTCGACGCGTGTCCCAGCAAGCGGTCGAGAACATTCCAAGCGGCCTCACGGCCTGACCGTTGGTCCCCGGCTGCCGTCCAGTCGGCAACGTTTTGCCGAAGCTGCTCGGCCTGTTCGGCCACCGCGCGCACCTGCTGATTGCCTGAGAGCATGCCTAGCATCGCGACGTGCGCTGTGTTAGGTGGCTCTGGCAGCGGGGGTGCCCCTCCGGCACGAGCGGCGAGCGCAGTGAGGCGCTCGATCAACCCGCTGATGGCGGCCCCTTCCTTGCCTTCTGTGTAAAGCACCTTGGCCTCGCTGAGGATCCCTCGCACTGCGAACTGTTCGTGCTTGGTCGGCGGCTCGTCCTCCTTGAAGAACGTCGTCTTCCCCACCTGAGTTGCCAATAACTGCTTTGGGCCGTCAAGCGGATGGCCGTCCTGCTCGGCTCGGATGTTCCCGCTAGCGAGAAGCGCCAAGAGCGCACCGTCGATCGCGTACTTGGGCCATCCGTATACGTCTGTGCCGAGTTGCTGATGTAGGTCGCCGCCCTTGGTGCCAGCGCCTGAGGTGCGTGTCAACACTTCCTTACAGACCGGGTTCGCGGTGACCTCTCCTTGCCACCCCACAGCAGTCAATGAATCGGCCGCGCCATCTCGGGCTTTGGTCACGACCTTGTCCCAAGCCGGGTCGTCCGCCAGTCCGAACTTGGGGAAGAGCCGAGTCATGGCGTGGTCGCCAGCAATTTCTACCGCTTCCCGTAGGGTCGTCGTTGTGAGCTGGTTGCCGCCACCCTGGAACACGCGAGCCTTGCTGATCACTCCGCCGAAGAGATGTCCAAGTTCCCTGGTCCCATCGCTGACCCGTGACTGCATTCCCTGCTTCGCTTGGCGACCTTGATCGGTCTGCGGCTCGGGCCGCAGATTGATAGTGTCCTCCGCCGCGGCGTAACTGGCGAGTGCGTCGCGAATCGCCTCTGCATCGAGCTTAGGCAACAGGACGAACACCGTTGGACTTTCGTTTCCAGCGGCTCCCGCAGCGTCGCGAACCCTTGCCTCTGAAACCGCCCACTCGTCGCGAATCCAGACGGGCACCGACGTTCCGTCAGCGCTGGGTTCATCGTCACCCCAATAGCGCTCAAGCTTTCGCGGAGTCTTGCTCTTTCCTTGAAACAACTTGAGGCCTTCCAGCTCGTTGTCGACACTCCGCTGCAACCAATCGTGGCGCAGTTGGGACATGCGGGCCGCGTCATCTCGGATCGTCGCGCGGTGCTGGTTAAAGACCTTGGTCCATTCTGCCCCTTCCTCGGTTTGCAGATGGAACTCGTCGCCAAGCTTCATCGCTCGGCCCTGTTCGACCAGGTCCTCCATAACGCGAGGTACATCCTTATGCAGTCGTGCACCGTCCGATGCAAGATCTTCGACCAGCAGGTCTGCTATCACCGATGCGGTAGCCCGTACGCCAGTGTCACCGACGCCGTCATGCGGCAACTGTGCGATCAAGAAGACCAAAGCGCAGGCTCGCGACTTCAGGCGCCCATCGGCACTCCCATCATCCAGGCTGCGGATCAGCTCATCGATCTCCTTGAGCAATACGCCACTCTGTTGCAGGCTCGCGGACTCCGACGTAAACAGGAAGTCCCCGCCAATGACATTGCCGAGAGGTTTGTCAGCCACGCTGCGAGCGGCCTCGTGAACGATCTTGAGTTGGGTGCGGAGGACGCCGGCCTTGCCAGCCTTGTCCATGGCTCGGAGCGCCCGCTCCCAGAATCGTCGTCGGGTTGGAAGGAGGGGGTAGTCAGCGACGATGTCTACCTTGTCGGCGGCCTTCGCTTCGAGCCTGGTACCACCCAGATGACTGTCGATCTCGCCGCTGTATCGACCGAGAACCGCCTCCAGCTCGGAGATCGCGTCAGGCTTCTTGCGTAGGACGACCTTGCGAACAACGGCTTCGACATCGGTGTCGGAAAGCGCGACCGACACCGAAAAGCGATCGGTGAGCTTCTTGAGCGTTCCGGTCGTGATCAAAGCCGCCTGGCCAGTTGCGACCACCAGTACTTGGCTACTGAAATGCGACGAACATGCCTCCACAAGTTGTCGAACATGTTCGGCCTTGGTGCTGTCCTCGCTGATGTACTGCTGCATCTCGTCGAGAACGACGAGCGTGAGCGGGAGTTTGCCATCCGTGTTGCTCTGTAGACGCAGTACCTGCTCAAAGGTCGCGAGCAAGTCGTCGTCGCTGATGTCGTCCACGGTCGGGAACTGATGCTGCAGTGCAGCGCTCACCGCTGCAGGCGTGTCGCCAAACCTCGCGCCGGCATGAATCAATGCCTCCGCGAGAACCGGCGATACGTAAAGGTTGTGCAATTCGCGTAAGAACACTTTGCCAGCTTCGACGACATGAGCCCCAGCCGCCTCGTATAGGCCCTCGCTCTTGAGCCATAGAGCAAGGCCCGCTGGCGCGTATTGCCTGGGTAGACCCGCGGCTTCCAATATGATCCCGAGGAACCCCAACCGTACCGAGCCACCCGCGCCGGAGCCGAGGGTCCCCGCTGCCGACCAGAGGCCACCCACCCGCTTCGCAGCAGTCGACAACTCCCTGAGGTGTGCTTGGATCGCAGTCGGGAGCGATGCGAGTGATCGCGCCGACGCGCCCGAGGGAAGGTTGTAATCGCGCCACAGGAACTCGAGGACGCGCATTAGATGCGACTTCCCGCTTCCAAAGAAACCGCTGACCCAGACAGCGGGCTGTTGTGGTTGATTGAGATGGCTGAGGTACTGATCGAGGATTCGCTCGAGTCCGCGCTCGTATTCGCCTTCGCACACGAAACTGCGCAACTCCCACTCAAGCGTTGCCCAGTCGCTGGCGCTCTCAGGATTCTTGACCTTGGCAACTCCCAGGTTGGGTATGTCGCCTTCGGTCGGATCTACCGCGAACACGTCGCGATTGGTCATGGTCATAGCGTTGATCCCTTCTGCGCAGTGATGAGCGTTGCGAGATAGTTCCATCCGTCCTGCGCGCCAAGCAGGCGGTAATTATTGCCGTCAACCTCACCCGGAAAGAAAACGAGGAGTCGGCCGTCTGTAGCGTCTTGCACGTGCTCAATTAGAGCCGACACCTTCACGTGAGCACCCAAGCCAAAGAGGCTTCCAGCGCCAAGAACTCCCACAACAGTATGGTCGCTGGTCTTGCTTGATAGCTGCTCGCGCGTCGATGCGACGACGTGATCAAAGAATCCCGCAAGTTCCGGCTGGATGAGATTCGGCGACCTAAAGTACTGCTCGCGATAGTCATGCCTCGCGATCCAGGTCTCGAATTCAACAGTCAGGTCAATGAGGTCCCACTCATACCCCGCGCTTTTCGTGGCGGCCGCGAATCCCGGAAGTTCTAACCGAAGACGCCGCTCCTCTTCGGGCGAATAGACGGCCATCCACACCCGCTGTGCTGGCGCGAGTCCTGTAGGCCACGGCAACTTGACGAATCGAGCGTAGTTCGCAATGAGGTCGTCCACTCTGCTCACAGCAGGTGTCCTGCAACGGGTCGTAGCAGCTCCGAGAACCCGACGTCGGTGACGCCGCCACTGTGGCGGAAGTCGATTAGCGACCGTTGCGAGGCAATAGCTGCGAGATTCATCAACTGCCCACGCGGTTGATCGAGAGAACGCGCCCAGATTGTGCCGAACAATGCCAGACCCGAGACCCCCTCGAGATGGCCGAGCAGCAGCGCGTATGCCATCGTCGATGGGGTGCAGACGGCCCGTTTCCGTATCTTCTCTGTCCTGGCGATGGCCTCGAGGTGACCCGTTTGCTCCCACGACGAGGCTGTGTTCCTGCCGATCTTCGCCAATGTCTCGGCGCTGTACGAACCTGGAAATACCTCACCCACGGTATGTGCCAGCTCGTGGCTCGTGATCTCGTCCCCAGGATTGCTATCGAAGATGGCCGACGAGCTTGCCCGAAACACAGGATCCCGGGCAAGAGCGCAGAGACCGGCGAGCAACGGCTGTCCCGTACGGTCGTCGTGCCACAGGTCGCGGAGAGCCCGAAACAGAACCGCGTCATCCCGCAAGATGTAGAGCTCGCGGAGGTAGCGGAACGTTCGACGACGCGATCCGATGGTGTCCTTCGCGAGGGCGTTGTCTTCGAGGGCCGCCCGCTCGTACGTCTCAAAGTCGGCATCGGGTCCAACGGCCGCCAATAAGAGCTGAAGGGCAGGTACGACGATGGTGTGGCTCGTGGTCGCTCCACCGCTCTGGTCGCCCGGAACAATCTCATCAGAAGTCACGGGCGTATTGTCCTTGTCCCTTCCACCGCTCGATATCCCTGCGCCGCCAGAGGCGGACGCTGCTCGTACCGATGTCAACGACCGGCTTAGGAAAGTCCGGATACTGGCGCAAGTACGTGGTGACGCTGCTTGGGTGCGAGAGTCGAAGGATCGCTGCCACATCGGCGGCACTCACAAGCTCATCAGCATCGACCTTCGCTCACATAGCGGCGTACCCGTGCTTCGCGGTTCGTTCCAGGTGAGATCGGGCCCTCCTCCGGCGGACATTCGTCAGGTTGGTCGGGCGTTTGCCTCCTCTTCGATGTCACGGGGAGGTCTGGAGGAATCAGATCGCACGAGTCCTGGCTTCATGGCCTCCAATACCCTGAGCATCAGCGTCCACGCCTGCTCGGTTAGCGGAAACGGCGCATCGAGCGACGCCCAACCGAATTCGACCCCGAGGGGCAGTTGAATGGATACTGCGGGTTGGCCTGAGGGTCTGACCTGATACTTCGCGGACGCGAATTGGGTAGTCGTTGTGGACGTAGGCGGAGGCATCACTTCGCTCGTCTCCGTGGGGGTGTCCTGGGTCTCGACCTTATCAGAGGATGGCGTCAAAGCGAAGGCCAGAGTGCGCCGAAATTGGCCGATAAACTCGTCTGCACCGCTCGGCGTAAAGGCCTTGTCGCGGATCAGCCACATGCGAAGACTCTGATCCGACGGAAGCGACCCGGCGTATTTATTCCATACCTCTTGATGGATGGCCGGCTTCAAGGCTGCCTCGCGAATGATCGCCTGACGCTTTGGAGACGAGCTGTCATCCAGAAGGATGTCCATAGCGATGTCGGTCAACCGGGCGCGACGATTCGCTCCAGCTCCTTCATCCGTGATAAGGCCGTATTTCTTCAGTGCTGCCAACACGACGCCGCCAGCCCCACTCTTCGGTTTGTGGCCCCAGTGGTCGTAGAGAACATCTACATGTGCCGCGCTGCGTTGCTCGCGATCGAACATCGTTCGCGCCCGCTGAATCGCGGTCGGAAGGTCGATGCCAGGATAGCTGGGACTCCTCGGTCGCGCCTTTCCGGGCTGCTTGGCGGGAGCCTCCGCTTCGGTCATGGTGAGGTGCCTCCGTGTTCGCGGTACGGCTAACTGTAGCACGCCGACGTGCTTACCGGCGTAGATGACTGGACTCTCCCGGTAAGGATGCCGTAGAGTCGACGGTCAACCGCCCACTCCCACCCTGGAGGACCGCCTATGGAATGAGCAAACCGCTGGCTAGCTGACAATCAACAGCCGCCGCGCCAGCGGGGCGGCAGCTTGAGCGGAGCGGCCGGGGGGCGAAGGTTGCGCCCAACCCCCCGGCGCTCTACTCCTCGGAAGGTGTAGCCGCGAGGCGCGGTCCTGGCATTAGACACCGACGGGCAACCCAACGAGTGCGGGTTCCGAGTCCGCCTTCCACATATTAGAGTGAATACACGGTCGCGTAGGGTGGCTGCGATCAGCGGGCTGCCAGGTCGAGATATCGGTCTAGGGGAGCGAGTGCGTGAGCTCACCCGAAGAAATCACAAGGGTCTAGCCGGAGGGATTCGTGCCTCTGATTGGCTGAGCCAGCGTTCTCCGCTCTACCCCCAGGGCCTGCCGCAGGAGCGCTGAACTCCAGAGCGTGCGCTGACGCGACCACTCCCGCTGTTGTTCATCGACTGATTCAGGCGACGCGGCCGTCAGCGGTCGCTCCAGGATGGCCACCGCTCGCTCGACACGGTGCGACGCGACGACGCCCAGAACCGGCCCGCTGAGACGGAAAGGCTGCTACCGAGTGTTCGGTACTTGGGGGAGGGGCAGCGGGTGACCCTGGCGCAAGCCTTCGAAGATCCGTATCGCGGTCCGATCGGTGACCCGATAGCCGCCCAGGGCCCGATACAGGCACGCAAGGCTGATCTTGGACAGCGCGGCAAACTCAGCGATGGTCCAGCCCCGCATAACGATCGCGCTGCGCAGCTGGACGCCATCGAACGCGCCAGAACGTGGGTTCCAGAAAGGCATCTGTCTCTAATCGGCCCCGTGAATCGCGGGCTCGGATCGACGGCGGCACAAAGCACCTCTATGGTGGTTCCTGCTCCATCGGCGTGGAGTCCGAATGCCCGCCCAAGAATGGCCAAGAATAGAGTTGTACAGCGGGCCGTGGAATCCCCGAGAATCGCGGAGGGTGCTGGCCTTCGCGGTGCGTCCGCGCGGCGGCGGCGGAACTCGAGCTAAGGGCTCGCAGCGACTCAAGCCCTGTTCGTCAGCCGGCAGGACAGTCTTGACGTGGTGCACGAATCCACCTGCGTGCCCCCTTTCGGGCTAGCACCGCCCCCCGAACCCCCCGCATTATCGAGTAATACCGGCCTGACTCCCGATTTCGATAAGTTATCGGAAGCTTCTTGATCTAGACTCGGAAACATGGCGGATTACGCCCTCGAACTCGTGAACGGACATCTGCGCGCCCCACCACGCCCTAAGCAAACGATCTGGGCGAGCACCGCGCACGGCGTTCAGGAGGTCGTCAAGGTGCGCCCGGTACAGCCTGGCGCGACCGAACCCAGGGCTGTCGACAACTCGGTCACGATTGCGGCCCTGAACGCCGAGATGCGCGCGCTGCGAGAGCAGCGGCTGGCGCCCAAGACAGCCAACTCGATGCGGGCCTACACAGCCGATCTTCGAGATTTCGAGGCATACTGCCAAGCCAATGGGGTCGCGCCGGTACCGGCAGCGCCAGCGACGATAGCCCGCTACGTCGTTGATCTCGACCATCGCGGTTATAAGCCGTCCACGATCTTGCGCAGGCGAGCGTCGATCTCGAAGGCGCACCAGATCGCCGGCGAGCGCCTCTCCGATGAGGGCGCGAGCTTGATCCGGCCGCTCCTCGGGACACTTCGACAACAGTTGAAGTACCCGGCGACGAAGGCCGAGGTGGACGTCACCACCCTGCGTCGGCTCCTGAGGGCCACGCCGCCCCGGAGCGCAGCGGGCGCCCGCGACCGGGTCATGCTCTTACTGGGCTTCGCTGGCGGGTTGAGGACGAGGGAATTGGTCGCTCTGGATATCAGCAACATCTCCGTGACCGACGAGCGGCTCCGGATTCGGCTCCCGAGCAGCGCCGGTGTGTGGCATTCCGGAGGCGTGGTCACGATTCCCCGCGGCGAGCGTGCCGCCACTTGCCCGGTGCGCGCCGTTCGGGCCTGGTACGCGATCAGCGGGATCCGCTGGGGACCGCTCTTCCGGCCCATCGACCGCCACGGCCGGGTCCGAGCAACACGGCTCACGGACCGCGCGGTGGCGCTCGTGATCAAACGAGCAGCCCGCCGCGCCGGCCTGGACCCCGCGCGCTACGCGGGCCACTCATTGCGCGCCGGCTTCGTGACGGCTGCTTTGGCAGGTGGCGCTCCGGAGCGCATCATTAGGGCGCAGACAGGTCTTCGGTCCTTGTTGGCTGGACGCAGCTCTATGGGCCTCTTCGACAAGTCCGCGGCGGCCTACCTGGGTCTCTGAACGCCCCAGGGAAGCCGCGCGCGTTCGATCCTCGTCCCGCGACCCCCCGCGCCGCTGCGGCGCGACACCTTCGGCGGTCGGGCTCGAGCCGCTTTTCGTCAGGCGCGCCGAGCTGCCCGCGGCCGCTGGTCCGACCGCCACACGGACGGCGCACGGACGGCGCACGGTGCCGGTCATGCACCGCCCGAGTCAGGGAGTAGCCGGATAATCGAGTTCGAAACTGCCTCACATCCCCTATGAAACTGCCATATATGGCCAATTCATCCATGCGCCGTCCCTGCGCCGTCCTTGCACCGATTCCGTCGCGAGGGGAAAAGCCATATCCCAAAAGGGATATCGGTATCA
>Ga0302326_10005605_pt1 | contig 28612 bp, 25 predicted proteins | sample Palsa_T0_3_FD_202264 | JGI IMG/M metagenome (GOLD analysis project Ga0302326, IMG submission 202264) | Peat permafrost microbial communities from Stordalen Mire near Abisko, Sweden - Palsa_T0_3 | ecosystem: Environmental > Terrestrial > Soil > Palsa > Peat permafrost | place: Sweden: Abisko... | reverse complement strand
ACCGGCGGCCCGGATCCCGGTGGCTCCGGCGGCCCGGAATCGACTGGCGTCGCCGGAAGAGCCGATAACGTCGTGACAGACCGCGCCGATGACCAGCATCCACCGGAGGACCCGGATGAGTACGCCAGCGCCCCCGGCAGGACCGACCGCCGCTGACAGCGGCGGCCGGCCGGAGAACGCCGGCCCGGACGCCCCGGTCGCCGCGGCGGCGGACGCGCCAGCCGATGAAGCCAGCCTGGTCCGGTCCAGCGGCATCATGGCCGTCGGGACGCTGGCGTCACGGGTCACGGGATTCCTGCGGACGGCTGTGTTCGGGTACGCGCTGGGCGCAGCCACCCTGGCCGACGCGTACAACAACGCCAACACACTGCCGAACGTGGTCTACAACCTCGCTCTCGGCGGCATCCTGACCAGTGTCGTCGTTCCTCTTCTTGTCAACGCATCCAAGCGGGACGCCGATCGGGGCGAGGCGTATGACCAGCGGATATTCACGCTGGGCGTGCTCACGCTGGCTGGTATCACGCTGGCGGCGACGCTGGCGGCCGGGCCGCTCGTCGACCTGTACGCCGCCTCGGTGCGCGGCTCCGAGCACTCCGTCATGGTCGTGTTCGCCTACTTCTTCATCCCGCAGATCTTCTTCTACGGGGTGAGCTCGCTGGCCGGGGCGGTGCTCAACGCGCGCGGGCACTTCGCGGCGCCGATGTGGACGCCGGTGATCAACAACGTGGTGGTGATCGCGATCGGCTTGCTGTTCATGACCACGGCCGGCCTCGACCTCAGCACCAACACGATTACGACTGGCCAGGTCCAGCTGCTGGGAATCGGCACCACGCTGGGGATCGTCGCCCAGACGGCCGCGCTGGTGCCGGCGCTGCGCAGGGTGGGCTTCCGGTGGCGCCCCAGATTCGACTTCCGGCGGGCCGAGGTAGCCGAGGTACGCCGGATGGCCGGCTGGATGTTCGGCTACGTCGCCACCACCCAGGTGGCGTTCCTGATCACCACCAGGGTGGCCAACGAGGCCGCCGTGCGGGCGCACCACGTCAATGGAGCGGGCTACACCGACTACAGCTACGCCTGGCAGCTCTTCCAGATGCCGTATGCGATCGTCGGCATCTCGGTGATCACCGCGCTACTGCCGAGAATGAGCGCGCACGCGGCCGAGCGGAGGTACGGCCTGGTCAGCGGCGACTTCTCCACCGGGGTCAGGCTGTCGTCGGTGATCGTGGTGCCCGCCGCCCTCGTCCTGGCGATGCTGGGGCCGTCCCTTGCCGAGGTACTGCTCGGGTACGGCAGCATGTCCTTCGCCGACGCGCGGCTGCTTGGCTACGTGTTCGCCGTGTTCTCGCTCGGCCTGGTTCCGTACATGATGTTCCAGCTGCTGCTCCGGGTGTTCTACGCGATGCACGACAGCCGCACGCCCGCCCTGATCGGCGTGCTGACCATGGCCGTGAACATCGCGGCCAACCTGATCGCGCTCGCGGTGCTGCCCGCCGCGCACGTGGTGGCCGGGCTGGGCGCCGGCTTCGGCGCGGCGAACCTGGTGGGCGCGATAGCGGCGTGGCGGATCCTGAGTCGGCGGATCGGCGGCCTGGACGGCGCGCGGATCGGTACCAGCCTGGTCAAAATGCATCTGGCCGCCGTGCCCTGCGTCCTGTTCGCGGCCGCGGTGTCGGTCATGGTCGGCGTCGTGGTGCCGGCCGGGACGCTGTCCGCCCTGACGACGGTGGTCCTCGGCGGCAGCGGCGCACTGCTGCTCTACGTGCTGTTCGCCAAGGCGCTCGGCGTCGCCGAGCTCACCGACCTCAGCTCGACGGTCAGCGCGCGGCTGCGCCGCTGACCGCCCGCCGGGACATCTCCCGGAGGTAACGTTTGCGATGCTAGGGTGCGCGGACCGCTGGTAGCGCCATCGGCGCCTTAGCATGTTGTGCAGCACGATGGTTTCTCCGCCCGGCTGACCGCACGGCTGACCGCACGGCTTCGGAAGGAGGTCGAGGGCCTGGCCCGCTCTTCATGCGACGAAATGAGCACATTCATCTCTGAGCCGGGCACCCGGCTCGGCGGCCGCTACCGGCTCGAGGACCGGATCGCCGCGGCTGGCGGCTGGGCTGAGTGGAAAGCCATCGACGAGATACTTGCCCGGGCGGTCACTGTCTTCACCTTCGCGCCCGGCTTCGCGCGTATCACCGAGGTGCTCACGGCGGCGCGATCAGCCAGCAGGCTCACCGACGCGCGTCTTACCCAGGTGTTCGACGTCGAGGACGACTGGGATCACGCCTACATCGTCATGGAGTGGGCGGCGGGAGAGCCGCTCGACGATCTTCTGGTGGCCGGCCCGCTCGACCCGTCGCGCGGTGCGCAGATCGTGGCCGAAGCCGCGGCGGCGCTCTCCGTGGCCCACGCGGCTGGACTCGCGCACCTCTGCCTCGTTCCCGGATCGCTCCGCTGGACGGCGGGCGGCGGGGTCAAGATCGTCGGCGTCGGCATCGACGCGGCGCTGGCCGGGGTGACGGCGGAGGACTCCGCGCTCGCCGACACCCGCGGGCTCGCGAGGCTGCTGTACGCCGCGCTGACCGGCCACTGGCCGGGCCCGGACAGCACGGCGCTGCCGCCCGCGCCGGTAGCGGACGGACTGCCCCGCAGCCCGCGTCAGGTCCGGGCCGGCGTTCCCACAGTGCTCGACGACATCACCTGCCAGGCGCTGTTCCAGCAGGATCGCCGCGGCAGCGTCCCGCTGACGACACCGGGGCAGCTGGCCGGAGCCCTGTCGGCGGCGATTCCGCCGACCCCTCCGCCCAAGGCAGATCCGCCCAGGACGCCCCAGCGGGCACCTGAGTTCAGCGACACCGGCCCGATCGGCGCGCGGGACGGCGAGTACTGGGCCCGCGATGGTGATCCGTCCGGCCCGCGTGACCGCTCAAGGACCGCCGGGCCCGGCCGTCGCGGGCCAGTCTCCAGGACCAAAGTCGCCGCAATCGTCGCGGTACTGGTCGTGGTGGCAGCGACGGCAGCTGCCCTGGCGTTCCGGCACGCGCCTGCGGCCGGCCATCTGGTTGGCCAGAGCCCGTCGGCCAGTCAATCGGCGGCGGCGTCCGCGATACTGCGGCCGCTCGGCGCGCAGGGACTGGACGAGACCAGCAATGACGCGAACATGGCGATCGACGGGAACCCGCGCACTGCGTGGCAGACGCAGTACTACCAGGGCAATCCGGTGTTCGGCGGCCTCAAGACGGGATCCGGGCTGCTCCTTGACATGGGCCGCGCGGTACGGCTGAGCTCGGTGAAGGTGCTGTTCGGGCCGACAGCCGGAGCCGACGTGGCTATCGAGGTGGGCAACGATGGCAGCACTGCCCAGAGGTCCGATGCCAACTTCACTTCCGTCGCCCGTGCGGACGACCTGCGGGGCGGCTCGCACACCTTCCGGACAGATTCCTCCGCAACGGGCAGGTACGTGCTGATCTGGTTTACCCGCCTTCCGCCGGAGGCGGGCGGGCCGGCGAACCAGTACCAGGCCGAGATCTTCAACATCATCGTGCGGGGCTCGAGCTGACCGACGCCTGCCTGGCAGGCCGGCCAGGACGAGCCGACAGCAGGCCGGCTTAGGGCCGGGCGGAAGCGACCGCGCCGGAGCCGAGGGGAGGACGGCGACGGAACACCGCGAGGCGGACGGCAGCCAGCCGGGGCACCTTCTGCCCGTGCAGCGCGTCGCTCCGGACATGCAGCCGCCCGATGCAGAGCTGCTCAGGCGGCACGCCGGGGGCGACGCCGACGCTTTCGGCCAGCTGTTCCTGCGCCACCGCGACCGGCTTTGGGCCGTCGCGCTGCGTACGCTAGCGGATCCGGAAGACGCTGCTGACGCCCTGCAGGACGCGATGATCTCGGCCTTCCGCCGGGCCGACAGCTTTCGCGGCGATTCGGCCGTGACCACCTGGCTGCACCGGATCGTCGTCAATGCCTGCCTCGACCGGCTACGCCGCAAGGCCGCGCGGCCAGCCACGGGCGGCACAGACGAGCGCACCCTGGACAGCCTGGCCCACCGGCGGGCCGCCGCTGACCCCTCGTCGGCCAGCGACACGACGATCGACGTCATGGCGGCGCTGCGGACGCTGCCCCCTGACCAGCAGGCCGCGCTCGTGCTCGTGGACATGCTCGGTTACCCGGTGGCCGATGCGGCGGAGGTGCTCGGAATATCCCAGGGCACGGTCAAGAGCCGCTGCGCGCGGGGCCGGGCGCGGCTGCTGCCGCGCCTCGCGCACCTGCGGCGGGCGGGCGCGGTGACCGGCACGGCACGCGGCGGGAACCGATCGGCCGCGGGGAACGTCTCACCTGCGCAGGGAGAGGGTGACGACCAGTCATGACGCGGCACGTCCGTGCGGAGGCACTTGCCCGGTACCGCGAGGGGGACCTCGGCGGCCGGCGGTCCGCGCGCGTCCGGGCGCACCTGGCCGGATGTCCCCGCTGCACGGCCCTGGACGAGGATCTCGCCCGGGTGTCCGTGATGCTGGCCAGCGCGCCGGCCCCGGTCATGCCGGAGCAGGTCACCGCCAGGATCGAGGCGGCCCTCGCCGCCGAGGGTGCCCGGCAGGCCCCGCTCGGCGCGGGGTCCGCCCGGCCCGCCCCGCTCGGCGCCGGGCGCGGACTCCGGCGGCCCGGCCGGTCGAGCCGGCCTGGCGGTTCTCGCCACGCCACCGGCCGGGTCGGCGGCCGCCGACGGCACCTGCCTGAGCTGCTGTCCCCGCTCACGGTGCGCGCGCTGGCCGCGGCGGCCGCCGTCGTGCTAGCGGGCGGCGTCTACGGCGCGGTCCAGCTGCTGGGCGGTCCGTCAGCAGCAGTCCCCGGCAGTGCGAGCAGCGCAGCCGGGATCGATCAGCATGGGGTGGCCAGCACGGGCCCGCGGCTGGCCTACGCCTCGGCCGGCCGCCGGGCCGACTTCACGCCGGTCTCGACGGGCACGGACTTCCAGCCAGGACGTCTCAGGTCGCAGGTCAGCAGCCTGCTGGGGAGCCAGGGCCAGGGCTCCGGCCTGCCGCCGGCGAACGGGCACCGGCAGGCGGCCACCGAGCCCGGCGCGCTGCCCAGCGCGCCCAGCGCGAGCCCCCTGGGCAGCCAGTCGTTCCAGGGCATCCGGTTCACCGCGCTGCAGGGGTGCGTCTCGCGGATCTCCGCAGGCAGGCAGGTGCTGCTCGTCGACGTGGACCAGTACCAGGGCAGGCCAGCGACGGTCGTCGTCGTCGCTGGCGGCCCGGGCGGCTCGCGGGTCTGGGTGGTCGGGCGAGGCTGCTCACGCACCGACAGCGACGTGATCGCGCAGGCCAGCCTGGCCGCGGCCGGCTGAGCCCCGGCCGGACGGGAATCTCCGGGCCCTAGGATCGGTTGACGCCGATGCAAAGAAAGAAGGGCAAACAGACGTGACCGAGGTTCGGGATGTCATCATCATCGGGTCCGGGCCGGCCGGATACACCGCGGCGCTGTACGCGGCCCGCGCGCGGCTGAGCCCGCTGTTGTTCGAGGGCTCGGTCACCTCCGGCGGTGCCCTGATGAACACCACGGACGTCGAGAACTTCCCTGGCTTCCCTGACGGGGTGCTCGGCCCGGACCTGATGGACGCCATCCGCAAGCAGGCAGAGCGATTCGGCGCGGAACTCGTGCCCGACGACGTCACCGAGGTGGACCTGACGGCGAGCCCGAAGGTCGTCCGGGTCGACGGCGACACGTTCCTGGCGAAGACGGTGATCATCGCGACCGGCTCCAGCTACCGCGAACTGGGGATCCCCGGGGAGAAGCGGCTTTCCGGCCACGGGGTGTCCTGGTGCGCGACCTGCGATGGCTTCTTCTTCCGCGACCAGGACATCGCGGTCGTCGGCGGCGGTGACTCGGCGCTGGAGGAAGCTACCTTTCTGACCCGTTTCGCCCGTTCCGTCACCGTCATCCACCGCCGCGACACGCTGCGCGCCTCGAAGATCATGCAGGACCGCGCGCTGGCGAACCCTAAGGTCGCATTCGCGTGGGACAGCGAGGTGGTCGAGGTGGTCGGCGAGGACCGGGTCAGCGGGCTGAGGCTGCGTAACGTCAAGACCGGAGAAGAGAGCGCCCTGGCGGTCAGCGGCATATTCGTGGCCATCGGCCACGACCCGCGGAGCGAACTCTTCACCGGGGTGCTGGCCACCGACGCCGAGGGGTACCTGATCGTGGAGCAGCCGTCCACTCGTACCGCCATCGACGGGGTCTTCGCGGCCGGGGACGTGGTTGACCATACCTATCGCCAAGCCGTGACGGCCGCGGGGACTGGCTGCGCGGCGGCTCTTGACGCCGAGCGCTGGCTCGCCGACGCCGAGTCATGAAACCGCGGGACCCGGGAACTCACGTCGTCATCGGACAATTCACATCGCTGATCTCCATCGAAAGGAAGTCGTCATCGTGGGCGCAACCAAGAAGGTAACGGACCAGACCTTCGAACTCGAGGTACTGAAGAGTGAGAAGCCCGTCGTGGTGGACTACTGGGCCGAGTGGTGCGGTCCCTGCCGACAGGTCGGCCCGGTCCTGGAGGAGATCGCCACCGAGCACGCCGACAAGATCGACGTGGTCAAGCTGAACGTGGACGAGAACCCGGTGATCGCTCAGCGATACGGGATCAGGAACATCCCGACCCTCAGCGTCTTCTCCGGCGGCGAGGTCGTCAAGGAGATCGTCGGCGCCAAGCCGAAGTCCGCGCTACTGCGCGATCTAGCCGAGTTCATCTGACCCGACGTCACCAAGTCCGGGCCGCGCACTGGCCGTCGGCTCCGGCTGACGTGGGCCGGTCCCGGGACCGGCCTACGTCAGCCAAGCTCCTGTGCGAGCCAGGCTCCTGTGCGAGCCAGGATCCCCGGCTAGGCAAGGCGGAGGGCACGCTCGGGGCTCATCGAGCCGAGCAGTCGCTCCAGCGCGACCTCCACGTCCTCCCGCCAGGACAGAGCGGTCTTCAGCTCTAGCCGCAGCCGGGGGTAATGAGCGTGCGGGCGCACCGTCTTGAAGCCGACCGCGAGCAGGTAGTCGGCAGGGACGACGCAGGACAGGCCCTCCCACCGCAGGTCGCCGAACGCCTCGATCGCCTTCACCCCCCGGCGGGTGAGGTCCTTGGCAATTCCCTGTACCAGCATCCGGCCGAGGCCGCCACCCGCGAAGTCGCCGAGCACGTGCGCCGTCATCAGCAGGACGGCGTCGGCGCTGACCGGGCTCGTGGGGAACGCCACCGAGCGCGGCACGAACTGGGGCGGCGCATAGAGCATGTAGCCCGCGGGGGCGCCGTCCACATAGACGATCTTCCCGCAGCTCCCCCATTCCAGCAGGACCGAGGAGACCCACGACTCCTTCTCCAGGGCGCTGTCCCCGGACTCCACCGCCCTGGCATGGTTCAGCGGATCAAGTTCCCAGAAGACACAGCGACGGCACCTGGGCGGCAGGTCGTCGAGATTGTCCAGGGTAATACTGGCAAGACGACGCGACACCTAACGCTCCTGTGGTCATGACAGCGGTCGTACCGGCAAATGGCCAGAGGGCAGCCCGCCCGCTTCATCGGCGTGGCCCGGTCCGGCCTGTCACCGGATATCGTACTCACGCCGTCTGGGTACCCACTACTGCTGCCATTCCCGCGGAGCCGGGATCCGAAGCATGCGCTGGCTATAGCGGCTGGCTGGCCGCGGCGTTTCACGTGAAACGCCCGCCTCTGGGCGTCCTTATGCGCTCCGCGGCTGCGACCAGTCTGGCGACATGGTCCTGACGATTCTCTCCAGGTCCTCCAGTGAGGCGAACTCGACGACGATCTTCCCCTTGCGCTGGCCGAGCTCCACCTTGACCCGGGTCTCGAAGGCGTCGGAGAGCCGGTCGGCGAACTCCCGCAGCATCGGAGCGGCGGCCGGCCTGGCAGCCGCCTGCCGTGGCTGCTTGGCGGGCTTGGCGCCCAGTGCCACTATCTCCTCTACCGCCCGGACGGACAGACCTTCGGCCACGATGCGGCGAGCGAGTTGCTCCAGCGCCTGCGGATCCTGCACCGCCAGCAGCGCGCGGGCGTGACCCGCGCTCAGTACCCCGGCGGCGACCCGCCGCTGCACGTCAGGAGGAAGCTGAAGCAGGCGCAAGGTGTTCGAGATGTGCGGCCGCGAGCGGCCCACCCGCTGCGCGAGCTCCTCGTGGGTGGCCCCGAAGTCGTCGAGCAGTTGCTGGTAGGCAGCCGCTTCCTCCAGCGGGTTGAGCTGCTCCCTGTGCAGGTTCTCGATCAGGGCATCCCTGAGCAGGGCGTCGTCGGCCGTCCGACGGACGATCGCGGGGACATGGCTGAGCCCGGCGCGCTGGCAGGCGCGCCACCGCCGCTCGCCCATGACGATCTCGTAACGTCCGGGCATGACCGCGCGGACCACGACGGGCTGGAGCAGGCCAACCGCGAGTATCGAGTCCGCGAGTTCCGCAAGGGCGTCCTCGTCGAAGACCTGCCGCGGCTGACGAGGGTTCGGCGTAATCGCGCCGACCGCGACCTCGTCAAAATAGGCCCCTGCCCCGTCGGCGTCGTCCGGCCCGGCGCGGGCCGCGGATCCCGGGCCGCCGGCGGCCGCACCGCCGGCGGCCGCACCGCCGCGGGCGGCACTCGCGGGGGGCGCGGTGGGGATCAGCGCCCCGAGCCCCTTGCCGAGTCCCCGTTTCTGCTGAGGCATCGCCTCGCCTCTCCTCGTTCTCCGCATCGGGCCGGCGCGGCCGGCGGCGGGCTAGCGCAGGTGCCCTGGCCGCTCCCTGCGGGATCCATCCTGTCAGGCATCGCCCGGCGGCAGACGCCATCCGCCGAGTCCGGCTGAAGGGCGGCGCCGGCCTAGGCGGAGTCGCCGCCCGGCCGGTGCCCCCGGTAGGCCATCTCCTTCGCGGCCTCCAGGTAGGCCACCGCACCGCTCGACCCGGGATCGTAGGTCATCACCGACTGCCCGTAGCTGGGCGCCTCGGAGACGCGGACGCTACGCGGGATCACCGAACGCAGGACGGTGCCGCCAAAGTGCTTCCGCACCTCATCTGCCACCTGCGTGGCCAGGCGTGTCCGGCCGTCGTACATCGTGAGCAGGATGGTCGAGACCGCGAGCGCCGGGTTGAGGTGGCTCTTGACCAGGTTCACGGTACGCAGCAACTGCTCCAGGCCCTCCAGCGCGTAGTACTCGCACTGGATCGGGATGAGTACCTCTGGTGCCGCCACCAGGGCGTTCACCGTCAGCAGGCCAAGCGACGGCGGGCAATCGATGAATATGTAGTCCAGGCCCGACACGTCGTACCTGCCTAGCGCGCGGCTCAGCCGCGATTCCCGTGCCACCAGGGGGACAAGCTCGATCTCCGCGCCAGCGAGGTCGATGGTCGCGGGCGCGCAAGAGAGCAGCGGAACGGCACCGACGGGATGGATGACCGCTGCCAGCGGCTGGTCGTCGACCAGCACGTTGTAGACGGACGGGATCCCGGTGTGGTGATCGACGTCCAGCGCGGTGGACGCATTTCCCTGCGGGTCAAGATCCACGACGAGCACCCTGTTACCGTGCTGGGCCAGGCTGGCGGCCAGGTTGACGGCTGTGGTGGTCTTTCCGACACCGCCCTTCTGGTTGGCGATCGTAATGATCCGGCAGGCTTGCGGCCGCGGCCACACGGGACCGGCCGCCCTCGCCACCAGCGCGGCCTCGGCGGCGCGTGCGATCGGCGTGTCGGCAACTGCCTCTCGGGCCGCAGGGAGCACCACGTCGGCACCATCCTCGCCGCGACCACGATGCTTAGGACCATGGCCATGGCCGGGACCGGGACCGGGACCGGGACCGGGGCCGCTGGCCGCGGGACCGCTGACCGCCCGGAAACTGCGCTGCGAAACGGCTTCCCCGGCCGCTGCGGCGACACCACCGGCAGACCGCGCCCCGGTGCCGTGCACCTCCCGCTCGGTGCGCGGCTGCACCAGATTCCCGGTCATGTCCGTCTCACCCTCCCGCATTGCCGCGGTTCCGCCTCGGTCGCCAGCCACGCCGGTTTCACGTGAAACGGCGCCTGGCCACCCGAGCCCGGCCGCGACCGCGGCCGGAGGCCCGGCCCGGCGCTCCGCCGCGTGACCGGAAGCCGGTGCCGGGGCGCCGCCGACGGGCACCGCCGGCCCGGAGGCTCGCCGGCCCGGCTGTCCCGGCCATCCCAGGCCCGGCGCTGACGCCATCATCCAGATCCCCTCCGTCCCGCCAGCCGCCGCACGATCCTGAGCACCGCGCCCGCATCCGCCCGCGCAGCCCGGCGGCCCGCAAGCCGGCGCGGCCCGGCGGCCCGGCGCGCCCAGCTCGTCAGCCAGGCCCGCGACGGCCGCGGCCGCGGCCAGGACCAGCCCGGCGCGGCGGGCCTGAACCACGGCCTGCACGGCCCTGGACGCCAGGCGTCAGATCGCCGGTGCTGACGGCACTCCGAGGACCGGGGACACCGGACCGGCCGGCCCGGCCCGCAGGTCGCCCGGCCGTGAAGCGGACCACCGTCGCAGCCGGATCGACCCTACCGCTACCGGCGCGCAGAACCTCCACGTCCCGGGCGCCCAGCCGGCGCAGCACCGGCCGTGCCCGGCTGACCTCCTCAGCGGCCCCGGAACCTTTGATCGCGAGAACCAGGCCGCCCGGCTTCAGCAGCCCGACCGCGAGACCTGCCAGCTTGTCCATCGGCGCGACCGCACGGGCGGTCACCACGTCGGCGGCAAGCTGGCCAGCGAGGTCCTCTGCCCTCCCCCGTCGCACCTCGGCGTTCGCCATGCCCAGGATCTCGACGCACTCCTGCAGGAAGGTGACTCTCCGGGCGATCGGCTCGAGCAACGTAACGGTCACGTCCGGGAGCAGCATCGCCAGGACGATACCGGGTAGACCGGCACCGGACCCGAGATCAATCAGCGAACACGGGGATGGCACCAGCTCGGCAACCACCGCGCAATTGAGCAGATGCCTGTCCCAGAGGCGCGCGGTCTCGCCCGGCCCGAGCAGACCCCGCTCCACCCCGGGCCCGGCGAGCAGCCCGGCGTACCGCTCGGCCAGGCCGATCGCCGACCCAAAGATCTGCACGGCAGCGGGCGGCGCGACGGGCGGATCTTCCTGCTTGGACATTGCTCAGGCACCTGACTCTCCCGGCGCGAACTCGCCAGCCAGGCCCGCGATGCGGCGTCCGCCGAGGAGATCCCGCGGCCACGGCCCACGGCGCCGACCGGCTGCGCAGTCCTGGGTCACCTAGCCGACAGGCAGCACGACCACCCGGCGATCCGGTTCCTCGCCCTCGGACTCACTCCGCAGCCCGGCGGCGGCGACTGCGTCGTGCACGACCTTCCGCTCGAACGGGTTCATCGCATCCAGCTTCTTCGCGACGCCGGTCCGCATGACCTCGTCCGCCGCGAGGCGGCCCGCCTCCGTCAGCTCGGCCCGGCGCCGCTGCCGGTACCCGCCCACGTCCAGCATGATCCTGGTACGCGCCCCTGTCTGCCGGTGCACGGCAAGCCTGGTCAGCTCCTGCAGCGCGTCGAGCACCTCGCCGTGCGGGCCGACCAGCTCGTCGAGCGTCGCGCCGACCACGGAGACCAGCGCCCTGTCGCCCTCCACGTCCATGTCGATGTCGCCGTCCAGATCGGCCACGTCGAGTAGTCCCTCGACGTAATCGGCCGCGATCTCGCCTTCCAGCTCAAGGTCGGCAAGATCGATCGCGGCCGGCTCATCCCCGTCCGGTGGTTGCGTCGGCTGCGTTGCGCCCGCCGATCCGTCCGTCGATCCGTCCGCCGTGCCGCTCTCGCCCGAGGGCACCGCGGCCGACTCGCCGACTACATCCGCCGGACGCTGCCGTGCAGCGTCCGGGTACGGCTCGGCGACCGCGTTCTCGCCTTGAGTCACTACCGTGCCCTCCTACTGTCGGGATCGACCACTCCTGACAACGGCCAGGTCTCGGCCGCGGGCACTACCCCTTGCCGGAGCGCTTGCTTCGCGACCGCCGTTGCCGCTGCTGCCTGACGAGCTTAACCTCGGGCGTCTCGGGCTGCGGTTCGGGATCCGCGCGCCCCTTGCCCAGCCGACGCAAGATCCCGCCGCCGGCACCGTTGCCACTGCCGTTGGGGCTGCCGTTGGCTGACGGCCGAGCGGTACCTGCGGGCTTCCCCTGCGACGCCGGCCGAGCGGTGCCTGCGGGCTTCCCCTGCGACGCCGGCCGAGCGGTGCCTGCGGGCTTCCCCTGCGACGCCGGCCGAGCGGTGCCAGCGGGCTTCCCCTGCGACGCCGGCTTGGCCGCCCGGCCAGGCTGCTTGTCGCCGTCTGCCCCCGGGCGCACGGGCGCCCAGGAACTCCCGGACTCACGGCCGCCGCCAGCCGAGCCGGATCCTGCCGACCCGTTGGAATCTGCGGCCGGCCGCCGCGGCAGGCGCGGCGCGGCCCGGCGCGGTGACAGGGCCGGCGCTGCGGCCCCTTCCACGGCGGCAGCCCCCGCCGGGAGCGGCTGAGGGTATCTCTTGAACAGCAGGTACTGCTGGCCAAGCGTCCACACGTTCGTCGTCACCCAGTAGAGCACCAGCCCGAACGGCCAGTACAAGCCGGAGAGCGCGAAGAACGGCATGACGTACGCCATGTACTTCTGCGACTGACCCATCGGGTTGTCCGGCGTCGCCGCGGGCATCATGCCGCGCTTCATGCTCTGCCGGATGGTCAGGTACGTGGTGGCCATGCTGACCAGGACGGTGAGCACGATGACGAGCCTGATGTGCAGTGGGGTGCCCGAGGACAGGAACTTGTCGGCGATCGTGACGCCCAGGATCTTCGCGGTCTTGGCGCTGCTCACCATCTTGGTCGTCAGGCCGTACTTCGGCGTCCCGTGCGTCCACTCGGCGATGGCCTTGAGCACGCTGAACAGGGCGAAGAACATGGGCAGCTGGGCGACCACGGGGAGACAGCCCATCAGCGGGTTGACGCCCGCCTCCTGGTAGAGCTTCATCGTCTCGGAGTTGAGCGTCTGCTTGTCGTTCTTGTACTTCTTGCGCAGCGCGCTCATCTGCGGCGCGAGCGCCGTCATCCGGCGGGTGGTGTGCATCTGCTTGATGAACAGCGGCACCATGATCAGTCGCATGAGGACCACGAGCAGCACGATCGTCAGCGCCCAGGTCCAGCCGCTGCTGGCGCCGAAGACCGGGCTCAGCACGCCGTAGATGCGACTGACCACCCACGCGACCGCGTCGTAGAGCGGGTTAAGCGGGTTCACCAGCTAGCTCCCTTGTGATCTCATCGACAGCGTCCGCCCGTCTCCAGGCGGCGCGGTCCCCTGACGGGCGGGCACCGGGTCAAGGCCGCCGGCGTGGAACGGGTGGCACCGGCTCAGCCGCCGCGCGGCGAGCCAGCCGCCGCGCAGCGCGCCATGCAGCCGGACGGCCTCGAGCGCGTAGGCGCTGCAGGACGGCAGGAACCGGCATCGCGGCACCAGCAGCGGGCTGAGCAGGCGCCGGTATCCGGTGATCACCGCGACGAGAACCCGGGCGGCGGCCGATGGCCGGTCCCTGGTCTTGCCCGATGTCGTGGTCATCACCGACGCAGCGTCCCGCCCTGCCGCCGCAGCAAAGTGCCGAGTACCAGGTCGAGATCGGCGGCGAGATCCGGCTGGCGTGCGGTCGCGGCCAGGGGATTGGCGCGTACCACAAGCAGGCTACCTCCAGGAAGCGACCCCAGATACCCGCGGGCCAGGTGACGGAGCCGCCGCCGGACCCGGTTACGCACCACCGCAGTGCCCACGGCGCGGCTCACCACGAACCCCACGCGGGCCGGCTCATCGCGGCCGGGACGCAGCAGCAGGTGGCCGGTCAGCAGCTTCCGCCCGGCCCGGCCGCCGCCGCGGACCGTCTCGGAGAACTCCGCCCGCCGCCGCATCCTGGCCGCTGCGGGAAGCATCGGCGGTCACCGCGGCGAAGGGCGGCTGCGCAGGTCAGACACTGACCCGTGCGCGGCCCTTGCGGCGCCGCGCGGCGAGAACCGCGCGCCCGGCCCTGGTGCGCATGCGCAGCCGGAAACCATGCGTCTTCGCGCGGCGGCGGTTATTCGGCTGGAACGTGCGCTTGCTCACTAGGGCTCCAGATAGGGCGAGAGTTGCGGACGGCGCATCAGCCAGGCCGCCAGGCCAGGCAGATTCCGCACAGGCTGAACTAGCGCCGGGTTGACCGGACCAATGTACGTTACGCGCACCAGCTAGCGCCGGTCAAGCCGCCGGGCCCGGACGGCCGACGCAACAACGCCATTCGCGCTCCGCACCCCGGAGCCGGGCCCTAGGCTGTGGACAGCGGTCCCGGGATGCGGGCGCCCCCCGGCCCAGTCGATCGCCGAGCTATCTGCCAGCGGCGGCGAAGGAGCGGCCACAGAACGCAAACCGACGTGCACAACCTGTGGAAAAACCTGTTGATCACATGTGGGGGCTGGCGCGAGGTGGACGGTCAATGAGCGAAGCGGACCTCGCGGAGGTGTGGGCCCGGTCCCTCGAAGAGCTGAACGAAATGCACATCGAGCCGGCCCAGCGTGCGTGGCTCCAGCTGACCCGCCCGCTCGGGCTTGTCGAGAACACGGCGCTGATCGCCACGCCGAACGAGTTCGTGAAAGAGCAGCTCGAGACGAGGCTCCGCTCGCTGATCACGAACGCCCTGTCCAGGGAACTCGGCCGCAGCATCCAGCTGGCAGTGACCGTCGACCCCGCAGTGATCGCGGCGATCCCGCTGCCCGCCGCCGGACCCGAGCACCCGGCGTCCACCGGGCAGGCCGGCGCTGAGCACGGCATCGGCGCCGGTCATCGGATGACCGACCGCGACCCCGGCCGCGGCGGCATCGCGGAGCACGACGCGACCACGGCACCCCTGGGCACGCTTCCCGGCATCGGCGACGCGACCACGCCGGATCACGAGCTAGCGGGCGGCGGGATGGATCCGGTCACCGGGCGGCCGCGGCAGCCGGCCATTCCCGGCCGCACCACGCTCGGCCACAGTGCGCCGCGGCCCGGCCAGGCACGGCTCAACCCGAAGTACACCTTCGAGACGTTCGTGATCGGGTCGAGCAACAGGTTCGCGCACGCCGCCGCGGTCGCGGTCGCCGAGGCGCCGGCCAAGGCGTACAACCCGCTCTTCGTCTACGGCGACTCAGGGCTGGGCAAGACCCACCTGCTGCATGCCATCGGCCACTACGCGCAGAGCCTCTACCAGGGCGTCCGGGTGCGGTACGTCAGCTCGGAAGAGTTCACCAACGACTTCATCAACATGATCAGGGACGGCAAGCAGGACGGCTTCCGGCGCCGTTACCGCGACGTCGACGTGCTGCTGGTGGACGACATCCAGTTCCTGGAGAACAAGGAAGGAACTCAGGAGGAGTTCTTTCACACCTTCAACACCCTGCACAACGCGAGCAAGCAGATCGTGATCTCCAGCGACCGCGCGCCCAAGCGCCTGGTGACACTCGAGGACCGGCTGCGAAGCCGGTTCGAATGGGGCCTGCTCACCGATGTCCAGCCGCCCGAACTGGAGACCCGCATCGCCATCCTGCGCAAGAAAGCGGTCCAGGAGGGCCTTAATGCCCCGCCGGAAGCGCTGGAGTACATCGCCAGCCGGATCTCCACCAACATCCGCGAGCTCGAGGGCGCGCTGATCAGGGTTACCGCCTTCGCCAGCCTCAACCGCCAGTCCGTCGATCTTCAGCTGGCCGAGATCGTGCTGAAGGACCTCATCCCCGAGGCGCAGGGCCCGGAGATCACGGCCTCCACCATCATGGGCCAGACCGCCTCCTACTTCGGGCTGTCGATCGACGACCTCTGCGGTACGTCCCGGTCGCGGGTCCTGGTCACCGCCCGGCAGATCGCCATGTACCTGTGCCGCGAGCTCACCGACCTGTCGCTGCCCAAGATCGGGCAGCAGTTCGGCGGCCGCGATCACACCACCGTGATGCACGCGGACAGGAAGATCCGGTCCCTGATGGCCGAGCGGCGGTCGATCTATAACCAGGTCACCGAGCTCACCAACCGCATCAAGCAGCAGGCGCGGTCCGGGTGAACGGTTACAAAGCATTGCCTCGCGCGACAATCAGTGCGCACAGGCTGTGGACAAACCTGTGGATGCGCTTGGGAAAAGCGGAGGACAACTCCAAGAGGCCGGGGGGTAACCGGCTGCCGAATGGCGGGGGGCACGCGGCCATCCACAGGGTCGCCGCTGCGCCGCCGCTCCTTAGCACAGGCGCTGTGGACGCCCGCACCGGCCATGGCCTGCGAGAACGTCGGATTTCCCCAGCGTCCACCGACCCTATGACTACTACTTCTCTCTCTTTCATTGATACGTCAAGTACCAAGCAGGCAGCACCGGCCGCGAGCCGGGCCCGCTGGCACGTCCCGAGAACGGGGGCAGCATCGCATGAAGATCCAGCTAGAACGTGACGTCCTGGCCGAGGCCGTAGCGTGGACCGCGCGCGCGCTCCCGGCCCGCCCGACCGTCCCGGTGCTCGCCGGGATGCGGTTGCACGCCGCATCCGAGTTCATCCTGTCCAGCTTCGATTACGACGTCTCGGCGCAGGCCCGGATACCGGTGAGCGCCGAGGAGGAGGGCAGCGCCCTGGTCTCCGGCAGGCTGCTCGCCGAGATCAGCCGGAGCTTGCCCAGCCGGCCGGTGCAGATCAGCTCGGATGGCGCGCGCGCGGTCCTCACCTGCGGTAGCTCGACCTTCACGCTGCTGACCATGCCCGAGGACGAATACCCCGCGCTGCCGGAGATGCCGCCCGCGGCCGGCCTGGTGGGAAGCGACGCGTTCGCCTCCGCGGTAAGTCAGTCGGCGACCGCTGCCGGCCGGGACGACACGCTGCCCGCGCTGACCGGGATCAGGATCGAGATCGAGGGCGACGTCCTGACCCTCATTTCCACCGACCGGTACCGGCTGGCCATGCGCGAGCTGCGGTGGACGCCTTCCCGGCCGGACATGTCCGCCGCCGTGCTCGTGCCGGCCCGGGCGCTCGCCGAGACGGCGCGGGCGCTGACGTCGGGCGCGGAGGTGTCGATAGCGCTTGCCCTGCCCGGCGACGCCGGGCAGGGCGGCGACGGGATGATCGGGTTCGAGGGCGCGGGCAGGCGCACCACCACCCGGCTGCTCGGCGGCGAGTTCCCGCGGTACCAGGCGCTGCTGCCGACGCACGTCAACTCGGTGGCGGAGATCTCCACGGCGCAGCTGGCGGAGGCGGTCAAGCGGGTTGCGCTCGTCGCCGAGCGCAACACCGCCGTCCGGCTGGCGTTCACCCCCGGCGAGCTCGTTCTCGAGGCGGGCAGTGGAGACGAGGCGCAGGCGGTGGAGATCCTCGAGGCGAGTTACGAGGGAGATGACCTTTCCGTCGCCTTCAACCCGCAGTACCTGCTGGACGGCCTGGCCGCGATCGATTCGGACCTGGCCAGGATCGCGTTCACCGAGCCCGGCAAGCCCGCGCTGATCACCGGCAAGCCAGCGCCGGACGGCCAGCCCGACTACCGGTACCTGCTGATGCCGATCCGGCTGGGCGGGTAGCGGTGCCGGCCCCGCGCAGCCAGCGCGGCGGGCACGCCGCGACGGCCGATGACGCCACCTGCCAGTAGTGTGCGATGCCGTGCATCTCACCCGGCTCGAGCTGACCGATTTCCGCTGCTACGCCTCGGCCGACCTGAGCCTCGCGCCGGGCGTGAGCACGTTCACGGGAGCAAACGGGCAGGGCAAGACCAACCTGGTCGAGGCGGCGGCGTACGTCGCGACGCTCGGCAGTCACCGGGTCTCCGCCGACGCCCCGCTGATCCGCCGCGGCGCGGCCCGGGCGATCCTGCGCGCGGCGGTGACCTCGCAAGCCGGGCAGCACCTGGTGGAGATCGAGGTCAACCCGGGGCGGGCGAACCGGGTCAGGCTGAACCGGGTCCCGATGCCCCGGCCGCGCGAGGTGCTCGGCACGCTGCGCTGCGTGCTGTTCGCGCCCGAGGACCTCACGGTCGTCAAGGGCGACCCCGACCAGCGGCGCCGCTACCTTGACGACCTGCTGGTCGCGACCGCGCCCCGGTACGCGGGTACCCGGGCCGACTACGAGCGGGTGCTTCGGCAGCGCACCGCCCTGCTGAAGTCCGCCCGGGCCCGGGGCGGCGGCGCGCCAAGCGCGCTCGACGCGTGGGACGACCAGCTGGTCAGGACGGGCGCGGAGCTGACCGCCGGCCGGCTGGAGCTCGTCGCGGCGATCCGGCCGCTGGTGGCCAAGGCGTACGCGGCCGTGTCAGGGGACGACGGAGCGGCGGGAATGACCTACCGCCAGCCGTTCGGAGGGAAGAACGAGCCAGCGGGCGCCCAGGCGCAGCTGGCGGACGTGCTGCGCGAGGCGCTGGCCGCGGCGCGCAGCGCCGAGCTCGACCGTGGCGTCTGCCTGGTCGGACCACACCGGGACGAGCTGGAGCTGAGGATCGGCGAGCTGCCCACGCGTGGCTACGCGAGTCACGGCGAGTCCTGGTCGCTCGCGCTCGCGCTCCGGCTGGCCGCCTACGAGCTGCTGCGATCTGACGGAGAGGATCCTGTGCTGATGCTGGACGACGTCTTCGCCGAGCTGGACGCAGGACGGCGGGACCGCCTTGCCAGGCTGGTCGGTGCTGCCGAGCAGGTGCTGGTGACCGCTGCGGTGCCCGCCGACGTCCCGGCCAGGCTGGCCGGAGCCAGATTCGACGTGGCCGGCGGAGCGATCACCCGTGCCTGAGGACGGTGCGGTGCCCGAGCATGGCGCAGCGCCTGAGCACGAGGGGGGCAGGGTAGCGCCCGGTCGCCAGGCGGTGCCCGCGACCGGCCCGGCCGCCGATCCGGTCGGCCGTGCGCAGCTCGCCCGCGAGGCCCTGCTGAGCGCGAAGGCCGACGCGGCGGCCAGGGGAAACTGGCCCGGCCGGCTCGCCGATGGGGCGGTCGCTGGCCAGCCTGGGAGCGCCGGGCGGCGACGGCACCGGGAGGACCCGGAGGCGCTGAGCGCCGCCATCGGAGGGCTCATCGACGCCCGCGGCTGGCGGCTTGCCGCCGCCGTGGGCAGGGTGTTCGGCCAGTGGGAGCACATCGTCGGCCCCGAGCTTGCCGCGCACACCAGGCCGGACGGCTTCGCGGACGGGGAGCTGACCATTGCCGCCGACTCCACCGCGTGGGCGACCCAGGTCCGGCTGCTCGCGGCCGCGCTGGTGCGCAGGCTGAATGCCGAGCTCGGCGACGGAGCGGTACGGCGGGTGAAGGTGCGCGGCCCGGCGGGGCCGAGGCGCCCGGGCCAGTGGAGGACGCGAGATAGCCGCGGCCCGCGTGACACGTACGGCTGAGCCTGACGGTACTCCCAGGTAAAATGGGAGCGCACCAGGGCAGACGGCGGCGGGGCGCCGCGCCCGCGGGTGTCCGTTCCAGGAGGAGCATCCACTTTGTCGTATGACGCACGCTCGATCACGGTCCTTGAGGGCCTGGAGGCCGTACGGAAGCGGCCGGGCATGTATATCGGCTCGACCGGCGAGCGCGGACTTCACCATCTGGTCTACGAGGTAGTCGACAACGCCGTCGACGAGGCCCTGGCCGGGTACTGCGACCGGATCGAGGTCACGTTGCTGGCCGACGGCGGCGTCCGCGGCTGGGACGACGGCCGCGGCATCCCGGTCGACGAGCACCCGGTGGAGCACCGCCCCGCCCTGGAAGTGGTGCTGACCACTCTGCACGCCGGCGGCAAGTTCGATGCCAAGTCCTACGCCGTCTCCGGCGGCCTGCACGGCGTCGGCGTCTCGGTAGTCAACGCGCTCTCCGCCCGGCTGGAGGTCGAGGTCCGCAAGGACGGCTACACCTGGCGGCAGGCTTACGCGCGCGGCGCCATGGTGACGGACCTGCGCCGGGGCGAGCCGACCGACGAGACCGGGACGACCGTCACGTTCTGGCCGGATCCCGATATCTTCGAGTCGATCGTGTGGTCCTTCGAGACGCTGTCCAGGCGGCTGCAGGAGATGGCGTTCCTGAACCGTGGCCTGGCCATCACGCTGACCGACGAGCGGCCCGACCACGTCAACGGCGAGCCGCACGTCGTCAGCTACTGCTACCAGGGCGGCATCGCCGACTTCGTCCGGTACCTGAACGCTTCGAAGGAAGCGGCGCACGCGACGGTGATCGACTTCGGCGGTGACGGCGAGGGGATATCGGCGGAGATCGCGATGCAGTGGAGCGGCTCGTACTCGGAGTCCGTGCACACCTTCGCGAACACGATCAACACCGCCGAGGGCGGCACGCACGAGGAGGGGTTCCGGGCGGCACTCACCTCCATCGTCAACCGGTACGCCCGTGAGCAGAACCTGCTGCGGGACAAGGACGACAACCTGACCGGCGACGACGTGCGCGAGGGCCTCACCGCGATCGTCCACGTCAAGCTGGCCGAGCCGCAGTTCGAGGGCCAGACCAAGACCAAGCTGGGCAACACCGAGGCCAAGTCGTTCGTGCAGCGGGTCTGCAACGACCACCTGCGCGACTGGTTCGAGCGCAACCCCGGTGAGGCCAAGGCCATCATCATCAAGGCCACCCAGGCGGCGCGCGCCAGGATCGCGGCCCGCCAGGCCCGCGACCTGACCCGCAAGAGCCTGATGGGCGGCTCTGGACTGCCGGGCAAGCTCGCGGACTGCCAGTCCGGTGACCCCGAGCGCTGCGAGGTCTACGTGGTGGAGGGCGACTCGGCGGGCGGCTCCGCCAAGGGCGGCAGGGACCCGAAGTTCCAGGCGATCCTGCCGATCCGCGGCAAGATCCTCAATGTCGAGAAGGCCAGGATCGACCGGGTGCTGAAGAACAACGAGGTCCAGGCGCTGATCACCGCCCTGGGCACCGGCATCCACGACGAGTTCGACATCGCCAAGCTGAGGTATTTCAAGATCATCTTGATGGCGGACGCGGACGTGGACGGTCAGCACATCACCACGCTGCTGCTCACCCTGCTGTTCCGGTTCATGAAGCCGCTGATCGACGCCGGGCACGTCTACCTCGCGCAGCCGCCGCTCTACAAGATCAAGTGGGACGGCCGCGGCGTGCCCCCCGCCTACGCGTACTCCGACCGGGAACGGGACGCCGTGATCGAGGCGGGCATCGCCGAAGGGCGGAAGGACCCCAGGCCGCGGGATGGCATACAGCGGTACAAGGGCCTCGGCGAGATGAACGCGCGCGAGCTCTGGGAGACCACGATGGATCCGGCCAGGCGGGTGCTGCGGCAGATCACGCTGGACGACGCCGCGCAGGCGGACGAGCTGTTCAGCGTGCTGATGGGCGAGGACGTCGAGGCACGGCGAGCGTTCATCCAGCGGAACGCCAAGGACGTCAGGTTCCTCGACATCTGACGGCTTCGCCAGTCCGGCCCACCATCGTGGTGAAGAGGGCGGGCACTGGCACCACCGGATTCACCACGACCATGAATGTAGCGGGAGAGGCCAGCAAGTGACTGAGCTTGACACCGGCGGCGCCGCGGGCGGCGGGTCGGACCGCACCGAGCCGGTCGACATCCAGCTCGAGATGCAGCGGAGCTACATCGACTACGCGATGTCCGTCATCGTCGGCCGGGCGCTGCCCGACGTGCGGGACGGCCTGAAGCCCGTCCACACCCGCATCCTGTACGCGATGTACGACGGCGGCTACCGGCCGGACCGTGGCTACTTCAAGTGCGCGCGGGTGGTCGGCGACGTCATGGGCGTCTACCACCCGCACGGCGACAGCGCCATCTACGACGCGCTGGTCCGGATGGCGCAGCCGTGGGCGATGCGGATGCCGCTCATCGACGGCCAGGGCAACTTCGGCTCGCGGGGCGACGACCCGGCGGCGGCGATGCGCTACACCGAGTGCAGGCTCGCGCCGCTGGCGATGGAGATGCTCAGGGACATCGACAAGGACACCGTCGATTTCCGGGCGAACTACGACGGCCGGTCCGCCGAGCCCAGGGTGCTGCCAAGCCGTTTCCCCAACCTGCTGGTCAACGGCTCGGAGGGGATCGCGGTCGGCATGGCCACCAAGATCCCGCCGCACAACCTGCGCGAGGTAGCCGACGGCGTCCGGTGGTACCTGGACAACTTCCACGCCTCCGACGACGAGTTGCTCGATGCCCTGATCGAACGGATCAAGGGACCGGACTTTCCCACCCACGGGATCATCGTCGGCCGGCGGGGCATCGAAGAGGCCTACCGCACCGGCCGCGGGTCGATCATCATGCGGGCCGTCGTGGCGGTCGAGGAGGACGTCAAGAACCGCTCCTGCCTGGTGGTCACCGAGCTCCCGTACCAGGTGAACCCGGAGAACATCGCGCGGAAGGTCGCCGAACTGGCCAAGGACGGCCGGGTTGGCGGGATCGCCGACGTCAGGGACGAGAGCAGCGACCGGACCGGCCAGCGGCTCGTGATCGTGCTGAAGCGGGACGCTGTCGCCAAGGTCGTCCTGAACAACCTGTACAAGCACACTCAGCTGCAGGACACCTTCGGCGCCAACATGCTGGCCCTGGTCGACGGGGTGCCGCGCACCTTGCGGCTTGACCAGATGATCAGGTACTGGGTCACGCACCAGATTGAGGTGATCCTCCGGCGGACCAGGTACCTGCTGCGGAAGGCGCGCGAGCGCGCCCACATCCTGGGTGCCCTGCTCAAGGCGATCGACCGGATTGATGCCGTTATCGCCCTTATCAGGGCTAGCGCGTCGGCGGCGGCTGCGCAGCAGGGTCTGATGGACCTGCTGGACATCGATGAGATCCAGGCCCGCGCGATCCTGGACATGCAACTGCGCAAGCTGGCCGCCCTCGAGCGCCAGCAACTGGTAGACGAGTACGAAGAGCTGATGACGCAGATCGCGGACTACGAGGGGATCCTGGCCTCCCCCGAGCGGCAGCGCGCGATCGTCAGCGAGGAACTCGGCGACATCGTCAGCCGGTACGGCGACGACCGGCGCACGACGATCATCCCCTACGACGGAGACATGTCCGTCGAGGACCTGATCGCCGAGGAGGACGTGGTCGTCACGATCACCCGGGGCGGTTACGCCAAGCGCACCAAGACCGACCTCTACCGCGCCCAGCGGCGCGGAGGCAAGGGCGTGCGCGGCGCCCAGTTGCGCACCGACGACATCGTGGATCATTTCTTCGTCACCACGACCCACCACTGGATCCTGTTCTTCACCAACAAGGGCCGGGTCTACCGGACCAAGGCATACGAGCTACCCGACACCGCCAGGGACGCCCGCGGCCAGCACGTCGCCAACCTGCTCGCCTTCCAGCCGGACGAGCGCATCGCCGAGGTGCTGGCGCTGCGGGACTACTCGGTCTCGCCCTACCTGGTCCTCGCCACGTCCTCCGGGCTGGTGAAGAAGTCACGGCTGAGCGACTTCGACTCGCCGCGGGCGGGCGGCATCATCGCCATCAACCTCCGCGAGGACGACGAGGTGATCGCCGCGAGGCTCGTCTCGCCGGAGGACGACCTGCTGCTGGTGAGCAGGCAGGCCCAGGCGATCAGGTTCCGTGCCAGCGACGAAGCGCTGCGGCCGATGGGCCGGGCGACCTCCGGCGTGATCGGGATGCGGTTCTCCAACGGTGACGAGTTGCTGGGCATGCACGTGGTCCGATCGGACGCGGACGTCCTGGTGGCCACTGGCGGCGGCTACGCCAAGCGGACCCCGGCAGACCACTATCCCGTGCAGGGCAGAGGCGGCAGGGGGGTGCTCACGGCCCGGATCGTCGAGGCCAGGGGCGAGCTTGTCGGGGCGCTGATGGTCCGGCCGGAGGACGAGGTGTTCGCCATCACCTCCGCTGGCGGGGTGATCAGGACGGCCGCGGCGGAGATCAAGCAGTCAGGCCGGCAGACCATGGGCGTCCGGCTGATGAACCTGGCGGAAGGCCAGAGCCTGGTCGCCATCGCCCGAAACGCGGAGTCCCCGGTGGGCGTCGGCGAGGACCTGGAGACCGGGGACGCAGCGGAAGGCGATGCGACGGAGGTGGCGGAGGCCGACGGCGCACTGGCGGCCCACGGCGCGGCGGAGCAGGAAGCTGGCGGCACGACGCACCTGCGCGGTGGGCAGGATGACCCGACGGCAGCCGAATAGCGGCCATTAGGTTGCGCTCAGTGTTCTTTTGAGGACTATCAGCTCAGAAATCATGAGCTGCGGAGGTGCCGAGACAGCCGCAGGTCGCCGGACGCAACGCGCCAGGGGCCGGCGGCGTCATATGGGTGAACGCACGGATGATGGTCTCGTTCTCACGAACATGGACTGGTCATCTGGAGATAACCTCATGAGAGGCAACTTTCCGGAGGAGGACGACGTGGACCAACGCGTGGAGCCACCGTCGTGGCTGGCCGAGGGGGCTGCCGGAGATCAGGATCTTGCTACGGGCGCGTCGCAGCCGGCCGGCGCGCAGTCCGCAATGGCGGGCTTGGCCGCAGGCGGGAACCCGTCCTCGCCGGTCAGCGATGCAGGACAGGCAGTAGACGGTGCTCGGATGCCGGCGCCGTCTCCCGGCCCGGCCGCCGGGCCGAGGGTTGCGGCGGGCCGGTTGCTCTCCCCGTTCGGGATCACAGGTAGTCCAGGGGCAGCGGTGAAGAAGTCCTTTAGATCCCCCAAAGCCCCGAAAGCGCCCAAGGCGGTAAAGGTTCCGAAGGCTCAGGCGGCCAGGCAGGCTCAGAACGGTACGCTGCCAACTCGCCGTGCCCATCTTGCGGTCACCAGGGTAGAGCCCTGGTCGGTCATGAAGTTCAGCTTCATGATCTCGCTCGTAGGCTGGGTCGTGCTCTTCGTCGCCGTCGCGGCGCTCTATTTCGTCCTGTCCAGGCTCGGAGTCTTCCAGTCGATCGAGAAATCGGTCGCGGACGTGACGTCCACCAAGGGATCTGCGGGCGTGCGGGCCAGCAACTGGTTCTCCGCCTCCCGGGTGCTTGGCTACACGATGCTCATCGGTGCCGTGAACGTGATCCTGATCACCGCCCTCGCCACGCTGGGCTCGGTGATCTACAACCTGGTCACGCACGTTGCCGGTGGCATCGAGGTCACGCTCAGGGAGACCGACTGACCTCCTGGCCGGCGCTTGCGGTAATCTAGCGCGGCGGCGGCCCGGATTACGGTGCCTGCCGCATCCCGAGGGCCTGTAGCTCAGCCGGTTAGAGCGCTTCCCTGATAAGGAAGAGGTCGGAGGTTCAAGTCCTCCCAGGCCCACCCCAGCAAAGCCCAGCTCAGATCCCATGATCTGTGATCCTTCACTGGTCATCACGAAGCCTCGTTACCTTTTCGTGCCCGCTGCGTGCCCGATTGCTGGCGCGCCCTGCCTTTCGGGGAGGCCTTGCGCCTGCCTTCAAGCTCCTTGGCTGCGAGCTTGCTGAGGCTGTCGGCGATCTCCTGCTGGCGCGGCATCGCTGCCGTGCAGATCAAGGCGGCGCCGCTGCGCGGCACCGCGTCCGGCGCTCCCCGTGCCGGGCTCTGGCCTTGGGGAGGCCCCGCCCGGCGCGCCCGCGCCGGACCAGCCGGGCAGCTCCGCAAATCGGCTGGCTGGGGCATCTGCCGTTCGGATCGCGGGAGGCCGGTCGGGATGCTGGCTTACTGGATTTAGCAGCGGCGCGTCGGCAACTGGTTCGGGAGCGGGCCGGGCTAGCAGGTAGGTGCCGCAGGCGCCGATGGTGGCGAGAACGATCATCAGCAGAGTGCGGTAGCTAACGTAGCTGATCAGGGCAGCGCTCGCGGCGATGGAGATGGTCTGGGGAGTGATCACGGCCATGGTCCAGGCGGCGTTGGCCCGGCCTTGCAGCCGTGGCGGTGTGTAGCGCTGGGTCGCGGCGCCGGAGACCGCTACGAGCCAGAGCAGCCCGGCGCCGCCGACGAACGAGCCTGCCAGGACCAGGGCAGCTGACCCGCTGAGGTAGGCGGCTGATTCGACCACGAAGCCGCCTAGGGCCAGGCCGATCATGCGGGCCGAGCCGATGCGGCGCAGCAGCGGCGCCGTGAGGATCCCGGCGGCGATCGCGCCCGCTCCCTGGGCGCTGCTCAGGACGCCGAGGAACGATGGCGGCCGGTGCAGGCCCTGGCCGATCACGGCGAAGATGATGGTCTCGTCCAGGCCGATGATGCTGAATGCTGCGGCGGTCACGAAGGTGGTCTGGGCCAGCAGCGGCACCGCGCGCAGGTGCCGGAAACCTGCCGTGACCTCCCGGCGGAACGATCCGGCGTGCGCGGGGTCGGGCGGTGACTCGGCTAGCTTGATGCTCAGCAGCGCGGCGATCGCGGCGGCGAACGTGGCCGCGTCCAGGACAGCGACCGCTTGCCCGCCGAACAGGACGAACAGGGCGGCTCCTGCCAGCGGCGCGACGATCCGCAGGCCGTAGCCGATGCTCTGGAACGCCGCGCTGGCGGCGGCCAGGTCGTCGGCAGGCAGCAGGTCCTTCCGCAGTCCGGCGCCCGCGCTGCTCAGCACGGTGAAGGCCACGCCGTAACTGAAGGCAACCAGGTAGAGGATCCACAGCTGAGCCGGCGAGCGCACCGCCAGCAGCGACAAGACCATGACGGCGGTCACCGCGTTGGCCCACAGCAGCAGCGGGCGCCGCCGGACCCGGTCGGCGAGGTGACCGGCGAGCGGGGCGAACAACGCGGGAATGCCGAGCGCGAGGAAGACCGCGCCCGCGGCAGCGTTGCTGTGCGTCAGGGCCTTGGCCCAGATCCCGAGGGTGAGGTAGAGCGCAGTGTCCCCGAAGCCGGACAGGGATTGGCCGATCAGCAGCCGCCGGAACCGCGCGTCCGCGAACGGCCCGCGCCAGCGCGGCCTGATCACCGGGCGCGGGGCGGCCGCGGTGCTACCGAGGTCACCGTGAAAACACGGGCCTCGCGGGCGCCCGCGGGCCGGATGGCCGGATCGTCGCGCCGGTCAGAATACCGGCGGCCGATTTCGAGCAGCTGATCCTTGATCGCCCGCAACTCCGCAGCGGTGACCCACATGGTCGAACCGATCAGATGGGAAGCGTCACGCCACTCATCGGGCTCCAGGTCCTGGCGCCGCAGCCGGTCCTTGATCCGCGCCAGCTCATGATCGAGGAACACCTCGGTAGCGGCCTGTGCCGCCAGGGCACCGGGCTCATCCAGCCCTTCAGACGACAGATCCTGCTCATGACTGATCAGCCGCCAGGGCTTCTCCCGGCCAGGCTGATCCGGAACCAGCTCGATGTAGCCGTACTTGGCCAGGACGCCAAGGTGGTAACTGCAGCTGGCCACGCTCTCGCCCAGGACCTCAGCGCACCGCGTCGCCGTGGCCGACAGCTCGCTGCCAAGCAGGTCGATCAGCTTCCAGCGCAGCGGATGGGCCAGCGCGCGCAACGCCAGGGGATCAGGATCCTGACCATGAGCAAACTGAGATCTAGACATGTTTACCAAGCTACCTTTATTAACATACCTTGAGCAAGGTTCATTGATAATTTCGCTTCGATCCACCGCCACGCGTGCCCGTTGCGTGCCCGTCAGGAAGGCTCACAGCAGGTGCCTGCGGTACTCGCGGTTAGCTCAGATGCTCCTCTGACCTGGCCGTGTGCAGGTCGGTCCGATCGCCGAAGAAGTCTGATAAGGAAGAGGTCGGAGGTTCAAGTCCTCCCAGGCCCACCCCACCCCACCAAACCTCAGTCCGGGGCCGCCCATGCAGGTCGTCCGCTGATTCGCCTTGGGACAGTTGCCGGATACGCTGCGCATTGCGCGGGTCCGCCGCCAGCCGCACTGCTTCCAGTCACGGTGGCTGCCCGTTCTGACGGACGCATTGTTGGCAGGGAGGTAGTGCGCTATCTCAAAGATCACGACAGGTACCGGCTGCTCCTGCGCCCCGGCCGGTATGTGATCAGCGCTCGCGGCTCGGCTGATCCACCGCGAGTAGTAATGCTGCATCCAGCGGAACACATCGTGTTCAACTTCCAAGATCACTGCCTCTAGTTCGGGACGAAGAGGCTCGTGCCCTTTCAAGATCTCAGGCGTGACCGCCATGGCGAACGAATCAGCGGCCACGCCGATACGGCGGCTGATCAGGTCGCGGGCCACGGTCGTCTACGACGTCAACTTCCTGGTGACGGCTGCCGCGGGCGGCAACAGCCCGTTCCGGTCGTGGCCGTCACCGCCGCCGGTGTCCGGCAACCCCTCCGCCGACTGCCTGGGCATCGTGGTGGACGCTGCCGAGCTCGCGCTCTGGCTGTCTCCGCACATCACCGCCAACGTGGAGAGGATCTTGAGTGACCTCCTCAAATGGGAGCGGCCCGAAGCAAGTGCCTACCTGGAGGCGGTCGCAGGAGCGGCGGAGCACAGCGGTGGAGGCGTCCTGGACGAAGTGCCCCGGACGGCTCGTTGTTCGACGCGTGAGATCCGAACCCCGCTCCATCGGCGATCAAGTACTCCCTGGATCCCTGAGGGGGTAGCAGCGAACTCCTGCGCAGCAGCCCGATACTCGGTCAAAATTGACGCACTGTAGTAATTAAGTTACCTAACGTATATGATGCTTGGTGAGCCGATGTCGCCCGTGTCGGCTGTCTGGCGGGGGGAGGGCAGTGGATGACGGATGACCTCGTGGGTGGCCGGACATCCGGGCACCCGCTTGAGCGCCTACCCGGCAGGCACGGC
>Ga0302326_10005604_pt1 | contig 28613 bp, 27 predicted proteins | sample Palsa_T0_3_FD_202264 | JGI IMG/M metagenome (GOLD analysis project Ga0302326, IMG submission 202264) | Peat permafrost microbial communities from Stordalen Mire near Abisko, Sweden - Palsa_T0_3 | ecosystem: Environmental > Terrestrial > Soil > Palsa > Peat permafrost | place: Sweden: Abisko... | reverse complement strand
TACCAGCTTTCCGCCGAGCTATCCTTCTGCTTGGACACATCGCAGTTGACGAAGTACTCAGTGGAATCAAGATACGTCGCTCGCACCGAGATGACCTTGGCCTCCTGCGGAAGCTTCACTTCGATCGTGCCATCGTCCTTCTGGTCCACCCAGTTCCCGAGCGCCTCCGGCTGATGATTGAAGCGCACATGAACATTCGACGGAGTCACAGTCTCGCCCGTCTTGCCATCCCGTATCTTGATTGTGATTGTTCTTCCGCTCTGCGCCTGCAGCAGGCCGGCCGAAGCGCCCATGCAGGCAATCAGCAGCAGCGCTCGATATGCACGTTCGATCATTTCGTTCCTTTGGCCAACCCGTCCGCATCTACCAGGTCGAGTAAGACTGTCCGTCTGTACCCGTTTCCTGCGACCCGGAGTGAACATCGTTGATGCCCGGATCCGTCTGGTCTACAGAAGAGAGCGCGTCACTCGTATCTGTCGCCCACGTGTCCTTGCTGTGCGTCATCGGGTCTTCCGGAATGCTGCGAAGGTAGCCGTCCTGAATCAGATCTTCCAGCGACTGCGGCGCCTTCTGCTTGTCCATCGTATAGGAATCGATGGCCGCGCGCATGATGTGCAGGTCTTCCCGCAATACCGCTTCTCGAGCCGACTTCATGGCGCCGATAAAGCTGGGAATGGCCAGCGTCGCGAGGATTCCGATGATCGCCATCACGATCATCAGCTCCATCAGCGTAAAGCCCGCGTCTTGTCTCCGCATCTTGCGCATGGCTATCCTACCAGTCCGCGTACTTGGTGCCGTCGAGCGCCGTGCCTTGTGACTTCGAATACACATCGAAAACGCTTTGCCCGCCAAAGCTGTCCGATGTGGGATCGTCCTGCATCGAGCGCATGCCCCACTCGGCCTTCCCCGTCATGGGGTCGACGGGAATGCGGCGCAGAAACTTCACCTTTTTGCTTTGAACGTCCACTCCGTTCACCAGCGTATCCAGATCGGGCGGATAATTCTGGCTGTCCACCTTGGTCTGGAACGCGCCGCGGTCCGCCGCATCCTTGTAGTGATCGATGGCGTCGCGCATCTCCCACAAATCGCGCCGCAATTCGCGCTCCCGGTCTCGCTTCACCTTGAAGCGCGCCACCGGCACGGCCGCCGAGGCAAGAATCGCCAGGATCGCGACCGTCACGATCAGCTCCATCAAGGTCAGGCCGCGCTCCGCGCGTTTCCGGATTGGCCGCTTGCTGCTCATCGGCGCCGCACCCTACTTCACCGCGATGGTGGTCTGCGCCCCTTCAGCCGGCACCGGCTGCTGCGCACTCGTCATGGCCCCAGGCCGTGTAATGCTGATGAGCGTGTTGCCCGGCGCCTTCGCCTGGAAGGTCAGGACGCAGACCACCCCGGCTCCGCTCACGCCGACCGCTCCCGGCGGACGCGAAGCATTGATCGTAAGCGTGCCCGGCCCATCATCCCGATGCACCAGCGCAACGGCCTGTCCATCCCGACTCAGAAAATCTCCATCGCCCACATTCATCAATGAGAGCTTGGCCGGATCGTATTGGACCTGCAGCGGCACGGAAGCAATGTCTCTCGCCCCGGTCACCACAATCGGAACCTGAAATGTGCTGCCCGTTGCCACTGATGGACCGGACGACGGCACCAGCGAGAAGCGTAGTCCTGGCAGCGGTGCCCCAGGGCTAGACCCAGGTCCGGATCCAGTTCCAGGCAGAGCCGCCGAATTCGGTGTCGAAACGGGCGGACCGGCCTGCGCGGAAGTTCGCATTTGCGCCAATGCATCCGGTGCGGCCGCTTGGGCGCTCTGCCCCGGCACTATGCCCACTCCCGGCTGCACCGCTGCGGGACGAACTGGCGGAGCAATCGGCGAAAGATCCCCCTCGGTCGACATGTGCCGCAGTTCAATCTGCTGGCCGGCGCCGGTGTCGATTGGCCGCAGATTCGACGCCGTCAATTCGGGCGAGCGCACAACGTGCGGAATCAATAGGAAGACAATCTCATCGTCCGTGATCTGGTGATCTTTCGATCCAAAAAGGTATTTCAGAATCGGAATGGAACTTAGCCCCGGAATGCCTGTCCAGCTCTGAATGTCTTGCTGATTCAGGATTCCACCGAGAATGGCCGCTTCTCCCTCGCGTAGCCGAATGGTCTGCTCGCTTTTCTTCTGCGCAATGATCGGCTCGGTCACGCCCTCAATAGTGACGTTGTTGCTCTCTGAACTCACTTCAATCGCGATCTTCAACGTGACGTCGCGGTTATAGTGCACGGTCGGTGTCATCTCGATATTTACGCCGACATCGATGTACTGGAACTGGGTCTCAGCCAGCGGAGTCACCGCCGCCGCCACGCCCACACCCGACTGGAAAGACCCCGTGGCGATCGGAATTCTGGAGCCGATCTTCATCGTCGCCTTCTGGGCATCAGTGGACCGGATGCGCGGATTCTGCAGGGTCTTGGTATTCGAATCGGTCAGCAGCGCATTCGCCGTTGCCGTGCCGATCGTTACCGCGAAGTCGTTCGAATTCAAATGAGCCAGGTTATAGAGCGTCGGGCTCGTACTGGTGCTGGTGCTGCCGGCAGTACAGGTCGTGCTGCCGGTCGGGCAAGTAGTGTTGGTGGCGTTGGGCGATTGCAGCGCGACGCTGGCGCTCTGCGGCCAGGCAATCCCCAGCGTTCGTTCCCAGTTCTTGCTCACTTCCAGCACCGCAATGTCAACCACCACTTCGGGCCGCGCCTTGTCCAGATCGTTCACCAGCTTTTGCGCCAACAGCAGCTCATCCGGCGAACCCCGCATCACGATGGCATTCTGGCTCGCCACGGCGTAGGCATGTGAATTCGGCAATATGTTGCGGATCGCCGTGTTCACATCGGTCAGATCGTTTTGCTGCCAGGCATTGGTCAGGTAAAACGTCTGCACCGCTTGCTCGTCCAGCTCGGTCCGCTTCGACCGCGTATTCGCCGCGACAAAAATCGTGTTGCTCGTGACGGGCCGCCAAAACGTGGTCGACAGCGTCCCCACAATACGCAGTGCTTCCATGAGCGAAACATTGGTCAAATCCACCTGGATCCGCTTGCCGGTGTAGTCCGGATCGAACAGGACGTTAACGCCCGCCGCCTTGCCCACGGCCTGATAAATATTCTTCGAGTCCTCCACCATGTGCAAGGTCAGCGGCTCGTTCGACAGCGGCTTCAACTGAACAGGAGCGGCCATGGTATCGAGTTCGGTCTGCTCACTCGCGCCTTGAGGCACGCCGGGAATATTCGCCGGCATCTGTTCCTTGTGCAGTGCGCGTACTTTGGCAATTTCCTGCTGAGCCGCTTCGTCGCCGGGGTCGATCTCAGACGCACGCAAAAACTCCATCAATGCGCCTTGCTCGTCGCCGGTTTCGAACAGCCTGCGCCCATTCTTCATGTGTACCGCGGCGGCCGGTATCTGCACCCGGTAATAGGCTTCCTTGTAGGTTAGGTCCTTGGGGGCCAACGAATAGGCTTTTTGATAATCATTGAAGGCGGCGTCGTAGTTCTCGCGCGCTTCGGCTGATTGACCCTGTTTGTACCAGGACTTGGCGGACTCTGCGTACAGCTTCGCCTGCCCGGCGGCGAGCGCAGCTAGGAGACCAAAAAATGCGATCCGAAAAATGATTCGGGATGCGGCCTGTGCGGCTGCGCGGCGACTCATCGAACTCCTCGGCGTCGTGTCGGGCCCATTCTCCGCTTCGAGCCGCTCCCGGCATCCCATGACGCAATATCCAGTAATCGAAACACCCATCTAACGTTGCCCCATTCTAACAAAGCCCCGCTGGGCCCTGAACCGCGCTCGCGTCCGTGTTTCCTCTGTATGCGATCCACGGCCGCTCGTCTGCAATACCAGTTTCCCCGCCGATGCTACGATGAAAATTCGAGGAAATTTTGGCGTGCCGCGTCAGACCAGCCACATCATCGTTCCGAAGGACGGCTCCGGGCCTCAAAAACCAGTGCGTCCCCGCGACCCCGTGGCTTCCGGTGAACGAGACGCAGCCCAGAATCGCGCTGCCAGCCACAATTACTTCCTCCTCGAGAAATTCGAGGCTGGAGTCGCCCTGCGCGGCACTGAGGTTAAGTCCATCCGCGAAGGCAAAGCCAACTTGAAGGACTCGTACGGGCTGATTAAGGACGGAGAAGCCTTCCTGCTCAATGTACATATAGGCCCTTATTCACACGGCAATATTTCGAATCACGATGCCCTGCGCACACGCAAATTGCTGATGCACCGCAGCGAAGTTAGCAAGCTACAGTCAAAGACGCAAATCAAGGGACACACGCTCATCCCCACTCGCCTTTACTTCCGCAATGGGCGCGTCAAGTGCGAATTGGCCCTCGCCAAGGGTAAGCAGGACTGGGACAAGCGCGAAACCGAGCGCAGCCGCGAGGCGGACCGCGAAGCCCGCGCCGCCATAAACGCCAGCAAGCACCGCCGCGACCGCTGACCATAGTCTGCATTCGAAGCAGAATCTGAGGAATCGATGAAAACCACCCTGTCTTTCGCGAATCTCGCCGAAATTGCTACTGAACTGCTCGCCGTTCCAGCCATTGACACCCAGACCGAGAAAGGCCCAAACGCCAAGCCCGCGCCTGCGCTTCTAACCGCCGACCCCGCCGTCACCGCTGCCGTGGCCGCCGTGCTTGCAAGCGGCGAATACAAGGCCGGCACCAACGAGACCCTCCTGTTGCACGCGCCCGCCGGTTTGGCCGCCAAACGCCTCCTCATCGTCGGCCTAGGCAAGCAGGCCAAAGCCACCGTTCACAGCGTTCGCAACGCGACCGGAACCGCCGTCCGCTTTACTAAGCCCCGGGGGATCCGTGAGCTGGCCCTTGCGTTGCCAGAGAACGACTCCAAAAGCCTGCCCCTCGCGGGGGTGGCGAGAGCCGCCGTCGAGGGCGCTTTCGTCGGCGATTTCGATCCCGACACCTACCGCAGCGATCGCAAGGACCAGAGCGTGCAGTCCTTCACCGTCGTTGCTCCGGCCGCAGCTGCCCATGCTTCCGTCGAATCCGCATTTGCCGAAGGGATAATCATTGGCGAGAGTCAGAACTTCACCCGTTCGCTGGTCAACGAACCTGGCAACAAGCTCACACCCACCATCATGGGCCAGCGTGCCGCCGCAATGGCCAAAGAAGTGGGCCTCCCTTGCGAGGTTCACTCCACCGAAAAACTGCACGAGCTCAAGATGGGCGCCTTCTGGGGCGTCTCCCAGGGTTCCGAGGAACCGCCCGCGCTCATCGTTCTTCGCTACGAGCCCAAAGGCGTGACCGATGGCCCCGTGCTCGGCCTCGTCGGAAAAGGCATCACCTTCGACACCGGCGGCATCTCCATCAAGCCCGGCGACAACATGGAGAAGATGAAGTACGACATGGCCGGTGGCGCAGCTATGCTGGGCGCCATGCGCGCCATCGCCCTGCTCAAGCCGAAAGTCCGCGTCATCGCCATCGTCTGCGCTTCGGAAAATATGCCCGACGGCAAAGCCTACAAGCCCGGCGACGTTCTGACTGCGATGTCCGGAAAAACGATCGACATCATCAATACCGACGCCGAGGGCCGCCTGGTGCTGGCCGACGGCCTCACCTACGCCAGAAAACTCGGCGCTACCCACCTGATCGACGCTGCAACGCTCACCGGCGCAATCGGTGTCGCGTTGGGCAAGATCAACGCCGGCGTCTTTTCCAACGACGACGCAACGTTTGAGAAATTCAACGCCGCGCTGGCTACCTCCGGCGAGAAGTTTTGGCGCATGCCCCTGGGCGACGAATACGCCGATTTAATCAAGTCCGACATCGCCGACATCAAGAACACCGGCGGCCGCTATGGCGGAGCCAGCACCGCTGCGGAATTCCTGAAAGTTTTCGCAGAAGACACGCCGTGGATTCACCTCGACATCGCCGGCCTCGCGTGGATTGACGAATCGAAGCCTTACATCGCGAGTGGCCCTAGTGGCATCGCCGTGCGATCGATTCTGGAGTGGGTGCGCAGCTACTAGGCTCTACACGCCGACGATATTTCCGTCCTCGTCCACGTCAATCGCGAGCGCCCGTGGCTCCCGAGGCAATCCTGGCATCAGCATCATGTTGCCTGCCACCGCGACAACGAATCCAGCGCCTGCCGACAGCGACACATCGTTGACCCGCAGAGTCCAGCCGCGGGGCGCGCCCATTCGCTTAGGATCGTCGGTCAGCGAATACTGCGTTTTCGCGATGCACACAGGCAACCGTCCAAAGCCCCACTCCGCATAGCGATCGAGCTTCGCGCGCGCTGCATTGCTGAGCATGACGCCATCCGCGCCATACACCTGCGTAGCCACCTTGCGCAACTTATCTTCCAGCGACTCGTCGAGTTCGTACACCGGCCTCACATCCGGCGAAGGATTCTCTTCAATCGCCGACACGACCTTGTCAGCAAGATCGACGGAACCCTCTCCGCCATCGCTGAATGCCATGGTCACCGCGGAAGCCGCGCCAAGCCGCGCGCACTCCGCTGCAATCGCATCCAGTTCCGCCGGTGTATCCGCGGGAAACCGGTTGATCGCCACCACCACCGGCACACCATATCCGCGCAGCGCCTGAAGGTGATGCCGGAGGTTCGCGAATCCCGCCTCGAGATTGCCCTCGCCCTGCGCGCGCAGGCTCTGCACGGTTGTCACCAACACGGCCACCGCCGGAGGAATGCCCGACACACCCATGACGATGTCAAAAAACTTCTCCGCCCCCAGATCGGCGGCGAATCCGCACTCGTTTACTACAAAATCGGCAAGGCGAACGCCCATTTGCTGCGAAAGCACACTGCTCGTCCCGTGCGCAATGTTCGCAAACGGCCCGGTGTGCGCCAGCGCGGGAGTGCCCTCAGTCGTCTGCACCAAATTAGGCAGGATGGCATCGGCCAGCAACGCCATCATTGCTCCCGTCGCGCCCAATTCCTTTGCCCTGGCCGGCCGGCCCGCGCGCGACACGCCGATCACAATCGACTCCAGCCTTCGCCGCAGGTCGGCTTGACTCGTCGCCAGCCCGAGAATGGCCATGATCTCCGAAGCGGCCGTGATCACGAAGCCCGTCTCCCGATTGGCTCCGTCCCCCTTTGACCCGAGCGCGACCGCGACACGCCGCAGCGCACGATCATTCATGTCCATTGCGCGCGGCCAAGTGGTCTGCGCCGGATCAAGATCCAGAGCATTGCCAAAAAAGAGGTGCGAGTCCAACATCGCAGCAAGCAAATTGTGCGCAGACGTGATGGCATGAAAATCGCCGTGAAAATGCAGATTGATCTGCTGGCTTGGTTCCACCTGTGACTTGCCCCCGCCAGCTGCGCCGCCTTTCATGCCGAAGACGGGCCCAAGCGAGGGCTCACGCGATGTCACGATGGCCTTGCGCCCAACGCGCTCGAGGCCCTGCGCCAGGCCGATCGAAACCACCGTCTTGCCTTCGCCTGAAGTCGTCGGCGTCGTTGCAGTCACCAAAATCAGCTTGCCGCGCACAGGAAAGACGGGATTGTCGAGCAGATCCAACCGGAGCTTTGCACCGTAGGAACCAATGGTTTCGTATTCTTCAGACCGCAGCCCGAGCTTGCGGGCGACGTCTTGAATTGGGAGAAGAGTAGGTCTCATCAAACCTGTATTCGTCATAGGACTGACCGCTGAGCAATATACCTTGCCGCCACAGATGCCTTTGTGATGCCCGCCACAAGAACAACGACGTGTTACATAGCCTCTGGACTTTCAATGCCCAACCACCCCAGCACGGTGACGAGTTCGCGCAGCACCACCGCAGCCGTCGCCAGCAGAAACATTTTCCGCGCCGGATCGTCTTCGGTCAGGATATGGTGCTTGTGATAGAAATTGTTGAATTCCTGCGCCAGTTGAAACGCATGTTTGGCGAGATATGCGGGCTCCGAGGTTGCAATGCACTGCTCCAACACCGCCGTGCGTCGCCCCGCCCGCAGCCATAGAGCCCAGATGTCCTCGTTCTCGTCGCCGCTCAGATACTCCGAAATTCTTTCGCTTGCAGCGCCGACAAATTCGGCAAGCACGGCGTCCGGTGTCGTCTCAGCCTTGCGAAAAATGTTCCGAGCCCGCACCATAGCGTATTGGATGTAGGGCCCGGTCTCGCCCTCAAAGCTCAGCGCATCTTTGAAATCGAAAGCAATCACGGAATTCCGCGTGAACTTCAGCATGAAGTAACGCAGCGCGCCAATTGCAACCTGCTTCGCAATCCTCTGCCGCTCCGCCTCATCGCGCCCCGTCTGCCGCGCGTCCACTTCCGCCCGCGTCGCCGCAATCAGCTTGTCGATCAGGTCATCGGCCTTCACGCCGAAACCCTTGCGCCCGCTGACTTCGATGTAGGGTTTCTTCTTGTCCTCTTCGGAGACGCTATAGCCAAGTTCTTCCGCGCAACGTGGCGTCAGCGCCACCATCTCATAGCTGAAGTGCGTGTAGTGATCCGCCGCGGCTGTGTATCCCATCCCGCGCAGTGCCTGAATCACGTTGGCTTGCGGATCGCTCTGCCGCGCATCGATGACGTTATAGATTGCCTGCGCGCCGCCAAAGTGCGGATGGTTCTCCTCCCCCTTTTCCGCCGAGATCCAGCACTCGTGATCGGGGTAGGAGAAAAACTTTTCGTAACCAAAATCCCGCCCCAGCAACCCAAACTTCCACAGGTGATACGCGATGTCCTTGCCGACATAAGTCACCGTTCCGTTGGAACGAACGATGACCTTGGCGTCTTCGTCGACTTCCTTCGCGTCGTTCTCTTCCTCAGTCGCTTTTGCTCCGGGCCGTTCCGTTTCGGGCGTCTTGCTCGCTGCGGCAGGCCGCGTCATGACCCAGCATCCCTTGTTCTTGCCTTCGGTCTCGAAATACAGCACGCCGGTCTTCTTCAATTGCTCAAACGCCAGCGCCCAGAAGTTCAGGTGCAGGATTTCGCTCTCGCGCGGCAGAAAGTCGTATTCAATATCCAACCGCAGCATCGTTTCGAGATGGCGCTTCAGCACCGCCGTCGAAATCAACTCGGCGATTTCGGCCGTCTCGTTGCCGCCGTGCTCGATCTCGTGCAGCGTATTTAGACGGATTCCTTTTCGTTCAGCGACCTTCTGGGCATCTGCATCAAATGGATCGTTGTCAATTCCCATATACCAATTAGATACGCGTGCGTACAGCCCCCAACAGTAGTAGTCGATGGGCATGGCTATCTTTTTGGCTATCTCGCTGATCGGTATCTTTTGATTTATCGCGGCATCGACCGCCGTTTGTTGCGTGTAGAGCAGGGTCTTTAAATCTGCAAGCGACATACTCTCAAGGTGCTGAAAGCCCACCACCACATCCGCCACCTGTACGCCGGTATTGTCGATGTAGTTCTGCACCGTTACCTGCTGACCAGCCGCCCGCAACAGCCGGACAAACGTGTCACCTAAAATCGCATTGCGCAAGTGCCCAACGTGCGCCGCCTTGTTGGGATTGATGCTCGTGTGCTCGACAAGTGAGTGAATTCCGGATGAAGCCAGCGGCGCGGTGCCCGTCGAGGCAACCACGCGAGCACCGGCTCCTCGATCCAATCGTGCATTAATATACCCAGCTCCAGCCACTTCGAATCCGGCAAACCCCTCCACCGCGCCCAGCGCTGTCACAATTTCCTGCGCAATCACCTTCGGCGCTTTACGCAGTTTGCGCGCCAGTTCAAAGGCAATCGGAGTCGCCAACTCGCCAAACTTCAGCTCCGGCGGAGTCTCCAGCGAAATGTTCTCGACCTCGAGATCGTACCTTGCCTTGAGCACATCGCGAAGACGCGCCGAGAGCCGCTTCTGCAATTCCAGATACACGTGTAAATGCCTCAGAAATCCTTGATTTTCAAGGCGATTCTAACAGACCACCCGCTGTGAGACAGACCAGATGCCGTAAGATGGACATTGATCGACGAAGGCCTTTCGGCGAACGAAAGTGAGCGCGCGGTCAGACAAGATTGATGACAAATCCTGCGTCCAACTCCGCCCACTTCTATCTCACCACGCCAATCTACTACGTGAATGCGCGCCCGCACCTGGGCCACGCCTATTCGACCATCGTCTGCGACGCCATCGCGCGCCGTAAGCGAGCCTTAGGCATCGAGACATGGTTCCTCACCGGCACCGACGAGCATGGACAAAAAATCGAGCGATCCGCGAAACAGGCAGGTCGCACGCCGCAGGAGTTTGCAACGGCCATCGCCGGCGAGTTCCGCGCCCTGTGGGATCGGCTTGGCATCACCTACGACGACTTCATTCGCACAACCGAACCTCGCCACAAGCTCGGTGTGCAAAAGCTCTTCGCTACGCTGCGCGACCGCGGCTACATCTATAAGGGCTCCTACACTGGCCAGTATTGCGTTTCCGATGAAGCCTGGGTCGATGTCGCCCCGGGAGCGCCTTGTCCCGATTGCGGCCGCATCACCGAAACCGTCAGCGAAGAGAATTACTTCTTCAAGCTCTCTGCGTTCGAGCGTAAGCTGCTTGAGTTTTACGACGCCAATCCCGATTTCATGCAGCCCGAGTCGACGCGGCGCGAAGTGATCTCTTTCGTCCGCAGCGGGCTGGCCGATGTCTCCATCAGCCGCACTGCGCTGAAATGGGGCATCCCCGTTCCCGGCGACGAAGAGCACGTGATCTATGTCTGGTTCGATGCGCTGGCCAACTACATCACGGCTTTGGGTTATGGCTCAGAGGACGCCCAAGACCAGGAAAGATTTGCGAAGTTCTGGCCCGCGAATATGCACCTCATCGGCAAAGAGATAAGCCGCTTCCACTGCGTTTACTGGCCTGCGTTCCTCATGGCCGCTGGCATTCCCGTGCCGCTTTCCGTGCGCGCCAACGGCTGGCTACTCTTCGATCAGGGCAAGATGTCGAAATCGCGCGGCAACATTGTGCGAGCGGAAACCGTGCAGGAAGTGCTCGGCGCCGATGCGTTGCGCTATTTTCTGCTGCGGGAAATTCCCTTCGGCCAGGACGGCAATTTTTCCTTCGACGCCCTGGTTCAGCGCTACAACGGCGACCTGGCCAACGGCTACGGCAACCTCGTCAGCCGCGTCGTCAACATGGTGCACAAATACTTCGGCGGCATTGTGCCGGAAACCGGCGAAACAACTTCAGCCGAAATCAAGTTGCGCGCGTTGGCCGAACAAACCATCGCCGAATTCGCTCCAACCTTCGACGATCTCAATTTTTCTGAAGCGCTGAAAAGCCTATGGGCGCTGGTTTCTGAAACCGACGGCTATCTCACCGCCAACGCCCCTTGGAAAAAGCCTGAAGGACGCAGCGACGAGGAACACACACAACTGCAGGCGCGTGTACTGGCAACAGCGGCCGAGGCCATTCGCATCATAACGGCGCTGGTCTACCCCATCCTGCCCGACGCCGCAGCCAAAGTCTGGCGCCAGCTTGGACTGGGCGAGATCGCCGACGCAGCAAAGCAATCCTTCCTCACTCGACTTGCGTGGGGCGGATTGAAAGCCGGAACGAAATTCAGCGAACCCGCGCCGCTGTTTCCCCGCGCGGAGAAGGACGCAGTGGAACGTATGCAGAATCTCGAAGACGAAAACAACCGCAGCGCTGTGGAAGCAGCGAGCTCGGAGGCCGCAGGCAAGAATGAGGCCGCCGCACCCGCTCCGCCCACCGCATCTCCGTCCGTTTCTTCTGTCATGTCGACGGATGCAGCGGAGTCGAAGGCCAACGAAAATCTGACGCAGACCACGAACGTCTCGCATGACGCCGAGAAGCCGACGAAAACCACCCACGTGCACCAGGTTTCGGCCGAACTCTCCAGCAGCCGGCTGAGTTCGACGCCTTCAGATGCTCCTCTGGACTCGCCCCTGACACCGAAGCAGCCGGGGGCGGCCACACCTCAGGTGTCCGAGGAGAAGAAGCAAAACCCTAACGCGGCCCCGCAGCCGGGGCCTGTCGAAGCGTCAAAAACACCCGTCCAAGAGGCTGCCTCACCGCAGGTGATCACGATCGATGATCTCGCCAAGGTGGAGCTGCGGGTCGCCCAAGTGCTCGTCGCAGAAAGAATCCCCAAGGCCGACAAACTGCTTCGTCTCGAAGTCGATCTCGGCTACGAGAAGCGCCAGATCCTCGCCGGTATCGCGCAGTTCTACGAACCGGAAAAACTGATCGGCCGCAAAATCGTCATCGTAGCGAATCTCGCCCCGCGCAAAATGCGCGGCCTGGAATCGAACGGCATGCTGCTCGCCGCCTCACTGCCCGACGGTGCCCCCGTCCTCACGGGCTTCCTCGAAGAAGTCCCCATCGGCGCGCGGCTGAAGTAGTAGGGCAGTCCGAGATCCAACAGAAGAATGCCCGGCATTGCATACACATAGATTGTGCTATCTTTACACATAGGGAGAGAGAGCGGCTTATGCGCACCAACATCGACATTGACGACAAGTTGATGAAGCAAGCAATGAAGGCGACCGGCGCGCCTACGAAGAAGGCTGCTGTCGAGGCGGCTTTGCGGCAAACCGTCGACCTTCACGGGCAGCGCCGGTTGCGCGATCTCTTCGGACGAGCAGTATGGCGCGGGCACGACGACGACTGGTTCGCTTCCGATGCGGAGATCCTAGCCAAACGCCGAGCTGAGGAAGCTCAGGCAGCGAAGGGCAATGGGAGACGCACCAAACGCGCCTCTTAACAGGTTATGGTGATCATCGATTCCTCCGTGATTATCGACTTCCTCTCCGGACGGATGACTGCGCAAACAAGTTGGCTGCGACGGCAGCCTGATCTGGAACGCATGGGAATCACAACCCTCATCTTGAGTGAGGTTCTTCAAGGCATCCGGGACGATGGGGTTTTCGCTGAGGCGCTTGCGATTCTCAGTCAATTTGTAATCCTCGAAACGGGAGGCCGCGATCTGGCAATAGACTCCGCGCGCAATTACCGGGTGCTGCGCAAACGCGGTATTACAATTCGCAGCACGATCGATTGCATCACAGCTACATTCTGCATCAACGAAGAGCACGAGCTGCTTCACAACGACCGCGATTTCGATGCGTTTGAAGAGCATCTCGAGCTGGTCGTCGTCCATCCTGAGATTCTGAACTGAGGCCTTTCTTGCTGATCGATTCCCATGCCCACCTTGACAGCGAGCGCTACGCCGAAGATCGGGGGGCCATGCTCATGCGCGCTTATGAGGCCGGCGTGGGCGCAGTGCTCTCCATCGGCATCGGCGAGGGCCCCGCAGAGATGCACCAGGCCCTCGACCTATGCCGCCAGTTCAATGGCCAGCCCGGCATGCCCCGGCTCTATGCCAGCACGGGAATCTACCCCCACAACACCACCGAGGCCGACGGCGCCGCCCTCGCTAAGCTCGACAGCCTTCTCGCCGAGCCTGAAGTGATTGCCTGTGGCGAAATCGGCCTCGACTACTACCACGAAGGCGCACCACACGACATTCAACGGGCAGGTCTGGTTCGTCAGCTTGAAATTGCGGCCGCCCGCAAGCGTCCCATCCTGATCCATTGCCGCCCAAAAGACGGAGCCACAGACGCCTGGGATCACCTGTTCCTGACCCTCGATACGTATTGGCGCCATACTGGCCTCGGTGGCATCATGCACTGCTTCGGCGGCGGCTGGGAGCAGGCGTGCCGCTCGCTCGACCTCGGCTTTTTGGTCTCCTTCGCCGGCAATCTCACCTATCCCAAGGCCCAGCCTCTGCGCGACGTTGCGGCACGCGTCCCCCTCGATTCTGTTCTGGTCGAAACCGACGCCCCCTGGCTGGCTCCGACGCCTGACCGTGGCAAGCGCAACGAACCAGCCTTCGTCACCCGCACCGCCGCCAGGCTCGCCGGCCTTCTCGGCGTCTCGCCAGAAGAAATCGCCTCCGCCACCACGCAAAACTTTGCCCGCCTTTTTCACCTCCCGCTCTGACATGGGAAACTAGTAGAGTGGCATCGGCCCGGCTGGCACTTCCAGCCCGCAGGCAACGGATCGAGGGAAACATGGCCCAGGACAACTCATTCGACATCGTCAGCAAAGTGGACATGCAGGAAGTCCGCAACGCGATCGACCAGGCGCTCAAGGAAATTCGCCAGCGCTTCGACCTCAAGGACTCCCACTCCGAGATCAACCTCGAAGGCAGCGACGCCATTCAGCTCGCGTCGGCCAGCGAATACAAGCTCGAAGCGGTCAAGGAAATCCTCGGCCAGAAGCTCGTGAAGCGCGGGGTTTCGCTCAAAAATATGACCTACGGCAAGCTGGAACCAGCCGCGGGCCAAAGCGTCCGCCAAAAGATCACCCTGCAGCAGGGCATTTCCACGGAGAAGGCCAAGGAGATCGTCCGCATCGTCAAGGACTCAAAAAAGAAGGTGCAGGCCAGCATTCAAGGCGATACTGTGAGAATAGCCGGAAAAGACCGCGACGACCTGCAGGCCATCATGGCCACGCTGCGGGGCAAGGATCTTGGCGTGGAATTAACCTTCACGAACTACCGCACGAATTAAGAGATTTCCTGGACGTCTTCAGGCGTGTTCGATCTGCGCCGCAACAGCCAAGCCTGCCCAGGACAGAAAGCGCGAGAACCGACAAGATTGAGCACCCTGGCCATAGCGACCGCTAGAGAAGTATTCGAGCTGTTACGAGAAGACCTCGTAGCAATCGAGCAGGAGCTGGGCCGCGATGCCGCCTCCGGCGTCAGCACCATCACCGAAATTGCCGAGTACCTGCGTGAAGGCGGCGGAAAGCGGATTCGCCCTTCCCTGCTGCTTCTCGCCGCGCATCTGCTCGATTACTCCGGCCCCAGCGCCATCCGCCTCGGCGCAGTGGTCGAGATGGTCCATACTGCGACACTCGTCCACGATGACATCATCGACGGCGCGCAAATCCGCCGTGGCCGTCCCTCGCCCAACACCACATGGGGCAACGAAAAATGCGTATTGGCCGGCGACTGGCTTTACATGCAGGCCTTTCGCGTGGCGCTTGAGGAGCAGAACCTCCGTGTGCTCGGACTGCTCATCGGCCTCACCCAGCAGATGGTCGAGGGTGAGCTGCTACAAATCCAGCGTCTCGGCAAAGCTGTCTCCGAGGCTGAATACTACGACCTCATCTTTCGCAAGACCGCCTGCCTCTTCTCCGTTTCCATGAAGCTCGGCGCAGTTCTCGCCGGAGCCACCGAGGTGCAAGAGGCGAATCTCGCGACCTACGGCCGCGCCGTCGGCCTGTCTTTCCAGATCGTCGACGACGTGCTCGACCTCACCGCCACCGAAGATGTTCTGGGCAAGCCCGTGGCCAGCGATCTGCGCGAAGGCAAGGCGACTCTGCCCGTCATTCACTCCATCGACCACGGCACGGCGCGCGACCGCCAGATGATTCAACGCGTGCTCGATGACCGCAGCTTCGAACACGTCAGCCGCGAGCGCATTCAGGAGATTCTCGTCCGCAACGGCTCCGTGGAATACGCCATGGCTGCCGCCGATCACTATGCGGAGCAATCGCGCCAGGCGCTCGCTGTCTTTCCCGAATCCGACTTCAAACGCGCTTTGCTCTGGGTGCCGGATTTTGTGGTAGCGCGCGAAAAATAGCTTCCCTCTTCCATGACAAAAGCTGCGCAAAAAATATGGGCCAACGTCGACCGATACTTCGGCGACAAGCTAGCCCCGTCCGATCCCGCCCTCGAAGCCGCGCTCGCGGCCAATCGAAAAGCCAAGCTGCCTGCCATCGATGTCACGCAGCTGCAGGGCAAATTTCTGGAGTTGCTGGTCCGCATCTCGAACGCACGCCGTGTGCTTGAAATTGGAACCCTCGGCGGTTACAGCACTCTCTGGTTAGCGCGCGCGCTCCCGGAAGACGGACAAATCGTTTCGCTCGAGCTGGAACCGCGCCACGCCGAGATCGCCCGCGCCAACTTGAAAAATGCGGGTATGTCGGATCGTGTCGAGATCCGCATCGGCGAAGCGGCCAAATCGTTGGAAGCCCTTGTCACCAGCGGAGCCGCACCCTTCGATTTCATCTTCATCGACGCCGACAAAGCCGGGTATCCCGAATATCTCAATTGGTCGCTCAAGCTCTCGCGTCCTGGAACCCTCATCGTCGCCGACAATGTCGTGCGCGATGGCAAGGTGATCGAGCCCGACAATCCCGACCCCAATATCCAGGGCGTCCGCCGTTTTACCGACCTGATCGCCGCAGAACCACGCCTAAGCTCGACTGTCCTTCAAACAGTCGGCAGCAAAGGCTACGATGGCTTCACGCTCGCCGTTGTTCTACGCTGATTCTCCGATAGCAATTTCCGGTTCTACGCTGATTCGGGCGTAGCGGCAAAATTGGACGTTGCTTAGCTGTTCAAATTCATGGCGTCTAACACATCAGCGGGGAACTTTCTCCGGGGCCGATTGTCAGACTCGCGGAACGGTGGCAAGTTGGGGTCTTTGGCGCATGCGCGGAGATATTCTCTCTTGGTGACTCGCTCATTGTTCACCCAGTAACGGGGGAAACCGCGCCTTAGACGACGTTGATTGTTCCATTCCCGTTGAATGCCGTGCTGCAAATTCTCCCAGAAGTGGTGTTCACTATGAACACTCTTTTGATCTTCGTCGAGCCACCACTCAAAACCGTGCCACTTTCCCTCTTTGATGTAACGAGCTTCAGACAGGTAAACGCGTCCTTTGCCCCAGTTATCTTTGGCATGCCAGAGGTCGAGGCCGGTGCCGTGTTTCATCGTGTAAGTGCCGATGAGTTCTCCATCGTGGGACCACTGTTTTGTTATCCCGTGGGCCAAGCCGCGGCGGTAAGGCTCGGCGAAAGTTACTATGCCGTCGTCAATGTCATAGAGTGTTCCGTGAGTAACGCCATTCTTCATTGGGCGTTCGAAAGCGAGCAAGCCATCTTCGTCGAATTGTCGTGCTCCGACGATTTCTCCATTCAGGAGATACTCTGCCTTGTATTTCTGGGGTCCAGCTTGGTGAGTAGCAAGAACGCGCTCCGTCGCCGCTTTCGGAATGAACGAACGGTAGTGCTTCATAGTCAAACATTGTAGTTCCCGGCAAGACCGCTTCCGGGCGGGTGTGCCTATCCAGAGGCTATTCTGACTTAGCCAAATTCGGGGATTTTGGATCGATTGCTCAATTCGTCGAACCAAGACGGGCACGAATTTTTCCTGGTTCGATGACCGTGGATAATCTGCGGACAGCCGTAGTTTATCCCGCCATCAATTCGCGCAGCGCCGCCGCATAGTGCTCCGGCAACGGCTTCTTGTTGAGCTGGTCGTCGCACACCACGTGCACCGTCTCGCCTTCAGCCAGGAGCGTCGCCTCCGCACCATCATCGCCCTTGCGCAGAATCCGATATGCAAACTTGATGACCGAACCGCGCAGCAGCGCCGGCTGCGTCTCAATCAGAATCTCGTCATCGTACCGGGCCGGAGCACGATAGCGGCACGTCGCCTCAACCACTGGCAGGATGCACTCGTGTTCCTTTTCAAGCTGGCTGTATGCGAGTCCCAGAGAACGCAGTAGTTCTACGCGCCCCAGTTCAAACCAGACCAGGTAATTGGCGTAGTACACAATGCCCATCTGGTCGGTCTCGGCATAGCGCACGCGCACCTGGTGCGTGGTCACTGGCATTCGTAGTCTCTCTCGGACAAAATGTTCTGCGGGCTCTAAATACCTCAGTTGCACTTGCCCCGGATAGGACAAATCCGGGCCAAAAGGCCCCGAAATTTGTACTGGTTTTCAGGGGGATAAATCCCCCTGCTCCCTCCGGAACGACTATCTGCAACCGGAGTACTAGGGTTTCAGATGGCTGAAGACCGACAGCTTCGCCACATCGTTGAAGCTGACATACACGAAGAACATCACCAGCACGACGAAAGCGGCCTGGTAGATGCGCTCCTTGATCACGATGCTGATGTCGTGGCGCATCACGCTCTCAATCAGCAGCAGCAGGATGAGGCCGCCATCGAGAATCGGGAACGGCAGTAGATTGAGGATGCCGAGGTTGAGGCTGATTCCAGCGGCCAGCCCGAACTTCGGCGCCCAATACTTTGTTTCCGCAGCCTGCCCCGCCGCGTGCGCGATGCCTACCGGCCCAGCAAGCTGTTTGACCGAGGCCTGCCGCGTGATCAGCTTGCGCAACACGTCGACGATCAGCAAGGAATTCTCGGCGCAGAAATCGGTCGACTCGTTCACAGCTTCAGCAAAGGGCAAAGGCCGTTGGTGCATCGGCGGGTCGGCTGGCAGAACAGCCATGAAGCCAAGCCGCCACTGCGAATCCTGTATCGTTGGGTGGACCACTGTGGGCGGAAGCACTGCACCGTTGCGTTCGACGGTCAGCGTGACCGGCTTTCCCTGCCCCTGTTGGAGATAATCGAGGAGCGGATCGACGGTGTGAAACGCGTGTCCGTCCACGGCCACAATCGAATCGCCGCCCTTGAGACCTGCTTTATCCGCGGGCGAATTGGGCACCGTCTGGTCCACGCCGATGGGGCCATGCACGAATTGCAGGAACATTCCGGTCTGGCTCATCTCAAATCCACTTTTCGAGCCCTTATCCGGCACTTGCAACGAAGTCTGCACGATCTTTCCATTGCGATCGACGGCAATCGGCACAGTCTGGTTTGCATCGCTTCGGGCAAGATCGACGACGGTCTCCAAGTCCGGGTTTTTCACATTGCCGAATTGTCGAAATACGTCGCCCGGCTGCAACCCAGCCTGATCAGCAGCTGATCCCGGAGTCACCCATTCCAGCGTCGCACTCTTGATGTCGGGAACCTCGTTGATCCAGCCGTAATAAAAGATCATTGCCACAAAGGCGAGGATGAAATTCGACGCTGGTCCGGCCACGCCGATCAGCATGCGCTGCCAGCGAGGATGAGAGGAGAATGCCCCAGGATCATCCGCCGAGACTCCGGAGTCAGCCCCAGTTCCAATCGGCATGTCCGTGGGACCTTCGCCGGTCATCTTCACATAGCCGCCGAGAGGCAACAGGCAGATTTTGTAGTCCGTATCGCCGTACTTGATGCCGAACAGGCGCGGCCCGAAGCCCACGGAGAATGACTCGACGCGAACGCCGCACAGTTTGGCCACGGCAAAATGGCCAAATTCGTGGACCACAACCATGATCCCGATTAAGACGATAAAAGCCAGCGCAGAAACTAGAAATTCATGCATAAATTCGGGGTTCAATCCTTAAGGCTGCATCCCTCGCGACACCAGTTCCGCTTCCGACACAGAAGTAAGCTCACGAGCCTTTTGACGCGCTTCCTTATCCGCGGCGAGCACCCCGGCAATTGTCGTTGGGTGCCCCTCGGGCGTGGATGCAAGCACTTTTTCAATTGTACCTGCGATGCCGATAAATGGGATGCGCCGCTCCAGAAATGCTTCAACCGCGACCTCATCTGCCGCGTTGAGGGCAATACAGTGCGCCCCGCCTTTTTCCGCCGCTTCGTAGGCTAGGCGCAAGCAAGGAAAGCGCTTAAAGTCCGGTGGCTCAAAGTCAAGATGGCTCAGCGCGGCCAGATCGAAAGTAAGATTGGAGGCCGGCCGCTCTGGGTACGCAAGTGCATAGAGGATCGGTAGCCGCATGTCCGTGACCGAAATCTGCGCGAGGATCGAGCCATCCACATACTCCACTAACGAGTGCACAGTGGACTGCGGATGGACGGTCACGCGAACCTGCGCTGGAGGCACATCGAAGAGCCGGCACGCCTCAATGATCTCCAGGCCCTTGTTCAGCATGGTGGCAGAATCGATGGTGATGCGGCGGCCCATCACCCACGTGGGATGCTTGAGGGCCTGCTCCGGCGTAATGGCTGCGAACTCCTCCAACGGCAGTTTGCGAAAAGGCCCGCCCGACGCAGTGAGCCAGATTGTCTTCACTTCGGAGTGAGCACCAACGCGCAGACACTGGTGCACGGCATTATGCTCGCTGTCGATGGGCAAGATCGGCACGTTCAGTTCGCGTGCGGCGGCAGTGAGGATCTCGCCCGCAGCGACCATGCATTCCTTGTTGGCCAGACCCACTGGCTTGCCGGCAAGAATGGCGGCATGTGTCGCTTCGAGGCCCGCAACGCCGACGATGGCAGAGACGACGAAATCCACTTCAGCAAGCGTCGAGCAGGCGACGGTGCCTTCGGTGCCATGCACGACTTCGACGCCCGTGATGCCTGCCTGGCGCAACTTCTTTGTGAGCGCAGCGGCCAACTCTTCGGTAGCGAGCGAGACCATCTTTGGCCGCCAGCGGTAGACCTGCGCGAAAGCCTCGTCGACATTGCGCCCCGCGGCCAACGCAGCCACACTGTAACGCTCAGGAAACTGCTCGACGATAGAGAGAGTGCTTTGCCCAATCGAGCCGGTCGATCCGAGGATGGCGAGTCGCTTCAAAGTTACTTAATTTGCCTCTCCTTGTATTATCGCCGACCCAGCGATTCGATTCGAAGCTTGCGTACAGCGCCGTTACCGAATCACCTGCGCGTACCACAGCAACGGAGCCGCCAGCAGCAGCGCGTCGATGCGGTCGAGCACGCCGCCGTGACCAGGCAGCAGGCTTCCCGAATCCTTGACGCCCGCCGATCGCTTCAGCGCCGACTCGGCCAAGTCGCCGACCTGCGCAGCCACATTCACAACCACGGCCATCACCAGCCAATACCACCAGACTTCATCGGCGAAGGAGAGCTTGACGAAGTTCCACTGCGCGAGCTCAGTGGAGAGCCAGTACAAGCCGCCGGTGACGAGCAAGCTGCCCGCGACCGAGCCGATTGCGCCGGCCCAGGTTTTGTTTGGACTGATGGCAGGCGCGAACTTGCGCTTGCCCCAGAGGCGCCCCACGTAGAGCGCCACAATATCGCCCGCCCACACGTTCAGCAGCAGAAAGACAACCAGCGTGGGCCCGTTAGACTGCTCGCGCAGCGTAGGAATGGCAATGAGCGTGAGCCCGACGTAGCACAGCGCAAAGACGGAAGAAGTAGCGTCGATCAGTACACGCTCCACCGGCGTGCGGAAGGTACAGCAGACAAAGAGGCTGAGGCTGAGACCGCCGAAGATGATCAGGGTCTGGTCGGGCCATTGAAAGTTGCCGGCGAAGAGCGCAACCAGCGCTGCCATCACGGCCAGACGCGGCGGTTTGGCGCCGCAGCGTTCGGCTAATCCGAGGAACTCCCACCCTGCCAGCAGCGCCACGGCGGCCGTGACCACAGTAATAAGCCATTTGGGCCCAAGGAAGACCAGGGCCAAGGCCAGGGGCGCCAGAACCAGAGCGGTCAGGATGCGTCGCATTCAGGGATGAGAATACACCGCCAGCTTCAACAAGCAACGTTACGAATGACACACGACGTTGTCCCACATAAATGCGCTAGCGCGCGGGCCACTCCCACTTGGGCGTGTTGAACCTCGTCTGGCCGGCGACAGTCGTTTCCCCGAACGATTTCTCCAGATGCAGCCGTCGGCAGCTTTCATTCTCTTCGAGTGACTCGATCAGCGATAACGAGTGCGACACCACCACGATCTGCGTGCGCGCGGCTGCGTGCGCGATCAGGCGTGCGAGCGCCGGCAGCAGATCGGGATGCAGGCTGGTTTCGGGCTCATTCAGGACCATCAATTCCGGAGGCCGAGGCGTCAGCAGCGCTGCGGTCCAAAGTAGAAATCGAAGCGTGCCATCGGAGAGCTCCGCAGCACTCAATGGACGCAGCAGTCCGTGCTGATGGAGTTGCACTTCGAAGCGCCCGTTTTGCACCTCCACGCCAACCCGGCTGCCGGGAAAGGCATCATCGACGGTGCGATCGAGGGCCGCAAGGTCGCCGATCTCGCGAATGGTCTGGAGCGCAGCAGGCAAGTCGGTTCCCTCGTCGTTGAGCACGGGCGTGCGAGTCCCGATTCGGGGTATGCGTGCAGGCGAGGCTTGGTCGGTGCGGAAGCCTTCGTAGAAACGCCAGCGGCGAATCGACTCGCGCACCGCCAGCATCTCCGGCGCACGCTGCGGATCGGCGATGCTGGCCAGCATGCTGTCGGTCGAGCTGAGTTCCTTGGTGAGGAGCGCCGGTTCCTCGTGTTTCGCGGTTTTGGCTGGAGACAACTGCACGACGCGATGGGCGCGATCAACGAGGACCGCAGCACGGCGATAGACACTGCCGTGCCAGATGCACTCGCGCTTGATCTCCGGATCAAGGTTGAAAAGGGTGGGAGGTGGAGGAGGAGGCGGAGGAGGAGGCGGATACCCAAGATCGATGCAATAGCTGAAAGGGTCGCCCGCGAAGCCGAGCTTGAGGCTGACGGCTTTCTGCCGTGGAGTTCCTTGCACGGGATGTTCGCCGAGTCGGACGCTGCGCGAAATCGTCTCTGGGCCGGCCCAGAGGGTCGAGGGCAACCCACCTTCGCGGGCCAGCGAACCAACGACCGTATTCAGCGCCGCATCCGCCAGCAGGCGCAGGGCCCGATAGAGGCTCGATTTCCCGGTGCCGTTGGCGCCCGTGACCAGGTTCAGCCGTCCCAGCGAAAGAACGATGTTGCGCAGCGAACGATAGCCGGAGATCGCCAGCGTTTCGATCATGCACGAAGGATAACCTGCAGACCAGAAGCATCCAGCGAGAACAACGAGTCACCGTCGACAGGGACGAACGCGGCAATGCAGTGCGGAGGAACTATACTTCGCTTGTCCTTGAGAACAGGAGCGCGCGATGAAAGCCATGGTTTACCACACCTACGGCTCCCCTGATGTTCTCCATTGCGAGGAAGTCGCAAAACCGGTCCCAAGCGACGATCAAGTCCTCATCCGAGTCCGCGCCGCGGCTCTGAATGCGCTCGACGTAGGATTAATGAAAGGCCGGCCGTACTTCGCTCGCTTCTTCTTCGGTTTTCCGAATCCAAAGATCACGCGGCCCGGACGCGATGTTGCAGGTGAAGTGGAAGCGGTTGGCGCGAGCGTGACACGGTTCAAGCCGGGCGACGCGGTATTCGGAGCGTGTAGCGGGAAAAGCTGGATGGATAAAGCCGACGGGGCCTTCGCGGAATATGCGTGTACGGTCGAAAAGGCATTGGCTGCGAAGCCTGCCCACATCACTTTCGAGCAAGCCGCCTCTCTACCGGTAGCAGGACTGACCGCATTGCAGGGCCTTCGCGACAAAGGAAAGCTTCAGCCGGGACAAAAGGTTCTGATCAACGGCGCGGGAGGCGGCGTGGGAACCTTTTCGGTGCAGATTGCCAAAGCGCTCGGTGGAGAAGTGACCGCCGTATCCAACTCGAGGAATCTCGAACTCATGCGTTCGATCGGCGCCGATCACGTCCTCGATTACACGCGCGACGATTTCACCAGGGGCGGGCAACATTACGACCTCATCTTTGACTGTCATCCGAGCCACTCGCCCCTGGCATGCAGACGCGTCCTCAATTCCAACGGAATCTATGTCGCTGTAGGCGGTCCGACGGGTAACTTGACCGGCGCAATCGCTCGAATGCTCACTTCGGTTTTCCTCGCGTTTGTGGCGTCGCGGTTCGCGAGCCGGAAGCTGGTCATGTTCGTCGCCAAAGTGAACCATGAGGACCTGAGCACCCTGGCTGAACTCGCGGCGAGCGGAAAAGTGACGCCAGTGATCGAAAAATCCTACCGGCTCAGTGAGACCGCTCAGGCGATGCGGGATCTCGACGAAGGGCATTCCCGAGGAAAACTGGTAGTCAGTCTTGGGACAGGACAATAACGGAACGCGTCCTTGCGAGGCGCAGCGCTTGGAGAGCCGCCGCTCAGCCGGCAGCGAGTTTGATGCGCTCGGGATCTTCTTCCACTTCGCCGCAGCTTTCGCCGATGCCGCCGAAGCGCCGTTCGCGTTGCTGGAATGCGGCGATGGCTTCGAGGAGATGAATACCGCGGAAATCAGGCCAGAGCCGGTCGGTAACAAAGATTTCAGCGTAGGCGATTTGCCAGAGAAGATAATTCGACACGCGCATCTCGCCCGAAGTGCGGATAAGCAGGTCCGGATCGGGCATGTGCGCCGTATAAAGATGGCGGTGAATGTCTTCTTCCGTGATGCGGTCCGGAGAAATTTGTTTGAGCCTCATCTCCGCAGCCAGGCCGCGAAAAGCGTCCACCATTTCGGAGCGGGCGCCGTAGTTGAGCGCGAGGGTGAGAGTGGTTCCGGTATTGCGCACGGTGGTTTCCTCGGCCCAGCGCATCTTATCCTGCACTTCTGACGGGAGATCGTGGGTGCGGCCGATGTAGCGGATGCGGACATTATTGTCCATCATGCGTTGCACGTTGCTCTCGAGGTAGCTCTTGAGCAGGCGCATGAGGAAGGTGACCTCAGCCTTCGGCCGCCGCAGGTTGTTTTCGAGCGAAAAAGCGTAGAGCGTAAGCCAGGGAAGGCCAATGCGCGAGGCGGTCTCCGTAACCAGCTGAACGCTTTTCGCACCCTGCTGGTGGCCGAGGAAGCGCTTGAGCGAGCGGCGACCGGCCCAGCGCCCATTGCCGTCCATAATGATGGCTACGTGGTCGGGAAGGCGTTCGGGCTTGAGAGAAGCATAGATCGCGCGCTCATCCGAGGTGAGCTCGTCGATACGCAGCGTGCCAGTCAGTTGCAACGGATTGCCTCTTTACTGCACTTTTTGGCTTCCGGGCCGGCGCTCAGGAGCATCGACAATAAAGGACCGGCGTTTGGCGCCCAGTCCGGGCGGGGCCAGCTAATTTAACTGCACGGAGACACGATGGACTCCGGTTGCCGCGAAAAAGCGTCGGCACCATCGAACCTAGCACATGCGCGGACGTGCCGCAAACGCAGCCGCGCGCGGTCTCGACACCGAAGTGCTCGAAGGCTCAGCGGAGCCACCGCCGAAGCGGCGGCGTGGGCCGGGCGAGTGTGCCTAAGCCGTGCGCCGCCGGCCCGTGGCCATGTCGCGTAAGGAGCCGTAGACCAAGGTGCGATGGAGCGAGTCGAGATGCGGAAGCAGTGTCGCGATCTCCGCCAGAAACGGATCGGCGAGAATCGCGGCCACTTCTTCTTCGCGGCGGCTGCGCGAGTCGCGAACGAGCTGGCTCATTTCCACCTCGAGCGCGTTGGCAAGACGTTCGAGCGATCCCAGGGTGGGGATGGCTTTGCCATTCTCGATTTTGGAAATGTAGGTGCGAGGCACCTGCATCCGGCCCGCCAACTGGCGCTGGCTCAGGTGGCGCGCACGGCGAATCTCGCGCACCTGTCCGGCCACCTGCAGACCCGCCTCGGCGGAAGCCGGAATGGGCTGGGTCGTCACCAGCTGTGGGGTTAGAGGTGCTGGCTCCTCGATATCAAGGGGCCGGTGGCATTTTCTGCAGAGAGAGTTGCTGGGGCGAAACTGCACGAGCTTGCAACTTTCGCAGCGCAGCACTTCTCTCGTATCCACGCTCACAAGAGTGGTGGCCATCGTTTGGTTGCGGAGTGCCAGAGCTTGGCTTCCGCGGTGCACTTTTGCACCGTGATAGGTGTTACTTTCGGGGGAATGAACCATAATTGTCAAGTACAAACTTAGGGTCAACCCTAAGATTTCCCGATCATACCCCGAAAAACCCGAAGAAGCACGAACCAAATGAATAAACTTGGAGACAAAAAAATGGAGTCGGGCGCCGCAAACGCAGCGAAGTATGGTCGAGAGCAGGCGTGGCAACTCTTGACGGAGTGGACCAAAAGCGAGAGCCTGCGCAAGCACGCACAGGTCGTGGAGATTTGCGTGTCAGCCTGTGGCGTGGCCGAAGCCGACCGGCTCGGACTTGGCGGCCAGGAGCGGGAAAACTTTTTGGAGCTCTACGCAACGACGGCGCTCTTGCATGACTTCGACTACGAACGGCATCCGTCGCTGGAGGAGCATCCCTTCGTTGGCGTCCGCGAACTGGAGCGGCTGGGCTGGCCCGCGGAGTTGCGCACGGCGATCCTGGGACACGCGCAGTACTCGGGCGTGCCGCGGGTGACACATCTGGACAAGGCGCTGTTCGCCTGCGACGAGCTGGCGGGCTTTTTAACGGCATGCGCGCTCGTAAAGCCGACCAAGGCAATCGCGGATGTCGAAGTGGCGAGCGTGCGCAAGAAAATGAAGGACAAAGCGTTCGCGCGCGGGGTGAACCGGGAGGATGTGATTCAGGGCGCGGCGGAACTGGGCGTGGATCTCGATGCGCACATCGGGTTTTGTCTGGAGGCGATGAAGAAGCGGGCCGGGGAGATCGGGCTGTGACAAAAGGCTATTCGTTTCAATCGACAGCGGCGCGGTGCTTGCTGTCACCTACTTGTGTTCTTCTTTTTGCGCTACGATAGGCTCGCCGCCGGATTGCTGCCCGGCACATTTGCGGAAAGAGGCGCCTATGTCCCGCTTTCAATACATTCTTGCTGAAACCTCGAACGGTGTGCGGACGCTGACGCTGAATCGTCCCGAGAAGCGCAACGCCCTGAGCCCCGAGCTGATTGAAGAGCTGACCGGCGCGCTCGACGACGCGGCGGAGTGCAGCTGCGGCGTGGTCATTCTGACCGGCGCTGGTGCAGCCTTTTGTTCGGGGCTCGATCTCGACCACTTGGCGACGATTTCAGCCCGCACACCGGAGGAGAACCGCCGCGACTCAGAAAATGTGGCGCGGGTACTGCGCACGCTCTACGACTTTCCCAAGCCGGTCATTGCGGCGGTGAATGGACCGGCCATCGCGGGCGGCATGGGCCTCGCGACGATTCCCGACTTCACGCTGGCCGTCCCCGAGGCAAAATTCGGCTACACGGAGGTGCGCATCGGTTTTGTGCCGGCAATTGTGGCGTCATTTCTTTTGAGACAGGTGGGTGAGAAACACACGCGCGACCTGCTGCTAACGGGTCGGCTGATCAAGGCGCAGGAAGCGCTCGCGCTGGGACTGGTCACGCAAATTGTGTCCGAGGACCAGTTGATGTGCACCGCCAAGGCGCTGGCACAGTCGCTACTGCAAAACAGTCCGCAGGCGATGCAATGCGTGAAAAAGCTGTTGGCCAAACACGCCCGCCGCCGTCTCGACGAAGAGCTTGCGGACGCCATCGACGCGAACGCGCAGCAGCGCTCGACCGAAGACTTCAAGGAAGGCGTGCAGGCGTTTCTACACAAGCGCCGCGCCGAATGGCCGAGCATGAAGGTGAAGGTATAGAGCGGATCAGGTTCGCCGCCGTTCGACCCACCGCCCGCTTTCGATAAAGCGCTCTTCGCCGGGCCTGCCTTGGAAGTCGTAGACCCAACAGTTCACCACGCCACCTGCTGTCAGCGTCACCAACTGTTCGATTCGCACATACTCGGGACCTTCGTAAGCGTCGAGCCGGCACAGGGTCTCCGCATCTTCCGGCAATTCGTACACCGTGCCGAAGACCAGCCATGCCGACGCAGGATCGATAACTGCCCCCGGATATTCGCCGAGGTCGTAGAGCTTTCCGTAGATGAAGCCCTCGCCCACGAGCCGCAGCTTCTCCATCACCGGAGTAATCTCCGCTGGCGCAAGCCCCGGCTGAAGAGTTCCGTAGGCAAACAGGTGCCGGATCGGTTCGATCATTGGTTCGGGACGAACTCGGATCGGTTCAGTCATCGACTTAAGACGGCCTTAAAGCGGATTCTTCACCCTAAGCTCCGCCACAATTTCCGCAGCCGCCGCGCGAGCCTTATCGGCCTGATCCGGCGGGAAGCTGATAGCCCCGACGCGCGCGTGCCCTCCGCCGCCATACCGCTCGCAAACCTGCGCCAGGTTGACCATCGTTGCCGGGTCCGCCTTCGTCCACGGATTGGAGCCGACGGCAACCTTGGTGCGGAAGCTCGACTTCGACAACCCGATGGAGTAGGTGGCACGCGGGAATAGGTAATAGGGGATGAACTTGTTGAAGCCCTCGATCAGTTGGTCGGTGAGGTCGAAGAAAATCGTCCCGTCTTTTTCTTCGCTGCGCGAGCGGATGAGCTCGATGGCCTGTTTGTGGCGCTCCAGCAGCGGCGGCAGCAGGCTGGCAACGAACGGCTGTGCCAGCACTTCGCCAAGCGGCATCTCAGTCAGCAGCGGAATAAGCTTGGGAATGAATGCAGGATCCTGCGTGGACTCAATAATGAGGGTGAGCTTCATGGCCGGCGCAGCCATCTCGACTGCCGATTCAGGGCTCTCGTATTGCGCGCCGTCCACGATGTTGGCCCAGTGAATCATGTCGGCCATTGGCTCGGTGTTAAAGCCGAATTTCGTCGAACCGATGTCCGCAAGAAATTTTGTGCACGAAGTGTAGGTAGGATCGAAAAACTTACGCGCGGCGCAGGCTGGGTCGCGCTGGCAGGCGCGAAAGTCCTCCTGGTCCTCCGGTGTGAGGAACGCAGAAAGATGATGATCGAACCACCAGGTAATTTTCGGCGACGCAGAGTATTTGAAGTCGACGATTGCGTTCTCGTCCCCCGTGAACTCGCTTTCGTCGAAGAGTGCGCCGGCGCGATGGACCAGACCGTGGTAAGTGTAAGCCGCGCCCTTGGCGATGCATTCGCGATGAAAGCGGGTAAACAGAGAGGCCGAGCAAGCTCCGTCAAAGCACTTATCGTGATAGAAGACGCGAACCTGCAAAACGCACCGCTCCGTGACACAAAATCCGTACAGCGCTTCCACAATTGCTATACCCCGAAGCCGCTACTGCCAAGTGGCATTTTTCTTCCGG
>Ga0302326_10005603_pt1 | contig 28618 bp, 25 predicted proteins | sample Palsa_T0_3_FD_202264 | JGI IMG/M metagenome (GOLD analysis project Ga0302326, IMG submission 202264) | Peat permafrost microbial communities from Stordalen Mire near Abisko, Sweden - Palsa_T0_3 | ecosystem: Environmental > Terrestrial > Soil > Palsa > Peat permafrost | place: Sweden: Abisko... | reverse complement strand
TCAACGGCACATGATTCAGATGCGGCGTAGCCACGGTCACATATTCACCTGGAGTCATGCCGGAAAACAATCGGAAGTCGTGATTGAAGTGTGCCTGGTCGTAGTAGCCGCACCGGTACGCCACTCCCGTCCAGTTTTCTTCCGAGTTGGCGCGCAGGCTGCGCAGCACCTGCTGAAAGCGTCGCACGCGCTGGAAGGACTTGGGCGTCAAGCCAGTCTGGTCGCGGAAGAGCTCGATGAATCGCCGCGAGCTTAGCCCCACGCGGTCGGCAAGGTCGCGAACCCGTGGGTTGGAAGCGGGCTTGGCCAGCTGACTGACCGCAAATGCCACTGCAGGGTGCAGCGGCGGGGAATCTCTGAGCTGAGCGAGAAGCAATTGCTCCAGGATGGTAAACATTGCTGCTACATCGCGGGCATTCATCAGCGCGTCGCGGATTTGAGCGGCCTTGCCCGGCCAGATGTCGTCGAGAGAATAAGTATCATTGGCGACTTCACCGGCCGGCATCTTGAGAAAAGGAAATGCCCCGCCAGGCTGGAATTGAATGCCGATCACGCGCTCCTGCTGGCAGGTCTCGATGACAAAGCAGTCGGTGCGCGCTCCGCAGAAGATAGCAGGCGCATGCGTCACAAACTTGCCAATTTCCAGCGCGTCGTAAATGCGGACCGGCTGCTCGCGCAGATCGAAAACAATGCCCGACTCGCCGTTAGGCAGAAGCCGCTCCCGCTCATGCGTCCCCTGCAAGCCCTCGGAGTACCAGATGCAGCTGACGAAGGCTGCAAGCGGAAGCGGCGGAGTGTAGCGGCGATAGAGCATGCCCGGCCTCACATCGATTGTAAAGCGAAATCCGCCTCGCGCCATCTCACTCCATTTCGAGCAGCGCCGCCATCGTCCCGATACCGTCCCAAAGGTTCTGCAAGCTCAGATTCTCATTCGCCGCATGTTGGTTGTCGTCGTAGTTGGCGATGGGAACCGTGATGGTGCGGGTCTGCGCAGCGCGCTCCATCGCCCCAAGAGGCACGCTCCCGCCCATCGTAGGCAGCAGCACCACATCGCCTCGCGCACTCTTGACCGCCTGAATAACCTCCTGCGCAATCGGCAGATCCATCGGCGTCCGCACCGCGTTATAGCTCGCCTGGTCGAGCACCACGCGCGCAACCTTCGGGTGATTCAGCAGAGTCTCGCGGCTCGGTTCACCGTCCACGACAAAATAACCGCGCGATCGCACATACTCGACCACGCGCTGCTGCTGCTCGCGCCAGTCGACGCCCACCACCAGCCGCAGGTCGATATCGGCAGTCGCGGTAGGCGGAATCACGTTGGCCGCGTGTGCGCCAGTCTGTCCCGAAGAAATGCCGTTGATGTTCAGCGACGGCTGGTTGATCAGCTCAAGCAGATGCGCGCCTGCGCCGTCGGTGTGGCCCAGCGCAAAGGAGTCCATCAACATGCGGTCGTTCACAGGAGCGCGCGCCAGAGCCTGTCGCTCCAACGCAGAGAGCGGCGCGATGCCGTCATAGAAATGCGGAATCAACACCCGCCCGTTCTCGTCTTTCATCCCTGCCAGCAACTGCGCCAGCATCATCGCCGGATTGGGAGCCCAGTTGCCATAGTGGCCGCTGTGCAGGCCGTGATTGGGCCCATAGACCGTGATCTCAAGATGAGTATCGCCGCGCGCGCCAAAGACCACAGTCTGCTTGCCGCTCTGATCCACAGGGCCATCGCACACCAGTAAAACATCGCCGTGAATCGACTCTCGGTGAGCCATAAGAATCTCTTCCAGGCGCGGCGATCCGGCTTCTTCTTCTCCATCCCAAACAAAACGAATATTGGCCTTGAGCGAAATGTGCGCGGCGCGCAGCGCATCGAGTGCTGTTAATTGCGCAAAGATCGCCGCCTTATCATCCCCCGCGCCGCGCGCGTAAATCCTCTGCTCTCCGCTCACCTCACGCACCAAGGGCTTGAACGGTGGAGTGACTGTCCATTCCGCAGGCGTAACCGGCTGGCCGTCATAGTGCGCATAAAAGACGATGGTGTGCTTCGCCCCTGGCGTATCGATCCGCCCATAAACCACCGAAGGCGAACCAGGCACGGTAAGCAGTTGCGCCTCCGCGCCCCGCTTCGTTAATTCCGCTACCAGTAGGTCAGCATTGCGCTTCAGGCCCGCGGGATCGGCCGCAACGTTGGGAATAGCCAGCAAATCGCTGAACCGTTGCACCAACTCGGGCTGATGGGCGGTTGTGTAGCTGTGGGCGGCCTCTGCTGGTCCCTGCGCCGTCAAAGGGGCTGTGCTGAAGAACACGGCCGCACCCAGGTAGGGAAGTAGATTCTTGGCAAGCATGGCCACAGTCTACTGTTCTTTTCCGCCGGCTGCTCTCCGTTACGCCGCATTGGCTATCGAAGCCACCCTTGCGATGGCCACGACAGTGATGTCGTCGGATTGGCCGAATCGAATCGCTGTCTCGGCAATTGTTACAGCGGATTGAGTTGAGATCTCCTGCCCGCGCTCAAATCCGAAGAGATCGCCTTGTTCGTTCTGAGCTTCGACAACGCCGTCGGAGTAAAAGGTGAGCCGGCTGCCGGGAGCCAGTTGAAAGCGGATCGTCTCGTAGCTTGCCGGGCTGACGATACCCAGCGGCAGGGCTCCGGGTAGCTCAATCTCCTGTCCGTCGAGATAGGGGGAGAGATGGCCGGCGTTGGCGATGGTTACCACGCCGCTGGCGGAGATATGCGCCGCCAGCGCGGTCGAGAATCCGCCAGCGGCGCGGCCCATCAGGCGCTCGTTTAGGTTGGACAATATCTCGTCCGGCGCGTGGGTGTAGTCGGTGACCGTGCGGATCGCGCCCACCAGCACCGAAACGAGCATGGCCGCGGGCAATCCCTTGCCTGCTACATCGCCGACGACCAGCAGAAGCTCGTTATCTGCCTTGGAGAGAATCTGGAAGAAGTCGCCGCCCACCTGTTGCGCCGGCTGGTAGACGCTCTCGACAACAAAGCCGGGAACAGCGTCGATCTTTTCCGGCAGCAGGAGCTGTTGCACCTGTTGCGCGGCGGCCAGTTCGCCTTCAAGCAGTGCCTGGCGGCGGCTCATGCTGGCAGAGCGCAGCAGCATGATGATGGCCAGCGATGCCGTGGCGAGAATGCCTGAGATATTGTCGAGGGACACGGCGAAAGGACCGGCGGGGTAGTTATCGATCAGACTGAAACCCTGAACTGCCGCGTCACGCCATGCCGGAATCCGAAACAGGACAGCCAGAGCGTACTCCGTGTAGATGTAGAGGCTGAAAAGGAGCACCGGTATGAGCAGAATGCCCGCCTCCCGATTGCCGCGCCGCAGATGGACTATCAGCACGATGGGGATGACGACCGAAAGCAGCGTGACAAAGGGCAGATTGACGAAGAGCTGCCAGGCACCGGGCAGCGATCCCAGCAAGCCCGTCAGGCCGTTGTAAGCGTTCAGGAGACCGGCAATGATGAGGTAAATTCGGAACCGCCAGCCGACTTTGAGTTGGACAAAGGCGAAGTACATTGTGACCCAGAGGATCGGTAACGCAATGCTGGGAAAAGCGATAGCGATCTCCCATCCGGCGGGGATATCCCGGAATTGGGTAATCGCCCCATAGCAGATTCGCAGCAGCGAGATGAGCCCAAGGGCAAAGATGCAAAGATACTCGACCTGGCGGCGCTGCCCGGCAAAGAGAACCATAGCGACGATGCCGAGGCAGAAAAGCAGCCCTTTGTCGAGCCAGTTCATCATGTTTTCGCCGATGGCGGCAAGCCAGTTATCGCTGTAAAGTGTATGTTCCTGGCCTAGCGTGAGATTGGTGGAGAAGTAGCCGGGGTCCTGGCCAACCGTCCACTCGCTGGCAGCGATGTGAACGCGTAGCGCGATCAGGATCGAACCCTTTGCCAGCGCGCGCTCTGGAATGCGCTTGAGAACTCTGGCTCCGACGGTGTAAGGTGCGAAGGGCGCAACCTGGCCAGAGGAAATGAGACGGTCTCCGTTCACATAGACCTCAAAGGCGCGGGAAATGGATCGCTCCCGCAACGCAAGCCCGCTCAAGGATGGGCTGACCCGGATGCGCTGACGGTACCAGACAACCTCCGGATGTGCATTCGGGAAGAGCGAGATGAGCGAGGTATGTGGATCGAAGGGCGTCCAGGCGGAGTCGTCGAAATCCGGGCGTGCGTAGGCAGGGTCGTCGCCGGCATGGACCAGCCAGGTGCTTCCAAGGTCCACCGGCTCCGTCAGATTCGCGGCGTCGAATGCAAAGCGATTGCTCGAACCATGGTCCGGTTGAGCAAACCCTGTGGCGGACAGAATCGCCAGAACGGCAAGCGCAAGAACCAAGCGACCGAAAATCCATCTGCACGGCTGCCAACGAAAGAGAGCCTTCAATCGACCTCCTTGGGTTTCGGTACCAACCTACCATCCTGCCCCCCTCAAGTACACTGAGTTGGTGGAGCAGACCATCCATCACGGCCACTCCCTTTGGGACAAAACCAAGATCACCCTGGAGATGATCAAGTGGGAGCACTCCATCTTCGCGCTCCCCTTCGCGCTCACCGGGGCTCTGCTCGCAGCCAACGGAATTCCGCCGCTGCGCACGCTCGCCTGGATACTGGTGGCGATGGTTTCAGCCCGCTCGGCCGCCATGGCCTTCAACCGCTGGGCAGACGCAGCGCTCGATGCCGCCAACCCCCGCACCCGCACCCGCGCCATCCCCGCCGGCCAGCTCTCGCCGGGCTTCGTTCTCGCCTTCATCTTGGCAATGGTCGCCCTCTTTGAACTGGCAAGCTGGCAGCTCAACCGCCTCACCCTCCTGCTCTCGCCGGTAGTCCTGATCGTCCTGCTCGGCTACTCGTACATGAAGCGCATTACGCGCTGGTCGCACATCGTCCTCGGCCTCGCGCTCGGCCTCGCGCCCTCGGCCGCGTGGATCGCGGTTCGCGGCACTCTCGATCCGCGCATTGCCCTGCTCACCGCCATCGTCACCTGCTGGGTTGCCGGCTTCGACATCCTCTACGCCTGTCAGGATATGGAGCACGACCGCCAGGCCGGACTCTTCAGCATCCCCCAGGCGCTCGGCCTTAACGCCGCCTTTTGGATCGCACGCTTTCTCCACTTCACGGTCGTCGTGCTCCTGGCCTGGTTCGCCGCGCTCTTTCAATTTGGTGTGGCCGGAGAGTTGGGTATTGCCGTAGTCGCCCTGCTGCTGCTCTATGAGCACGCCCTGATTTCGCCCCGCGACTTGCGCAAGCTCAACGCCGCCTTCTTCACCATGAACGGCATCATCGCCATGGTTTTTCTTGTCTTCGTAGCCGCCGACCTGTGGCTCAGGCGATAGGCGCGTTCCCGGCATCCCAAATAATTAACGAACTCTATGGTATTTTTCGGATACGTGCAGTTTTATCCCCGCTAGGGCCGGAACACCCATCATCCAGCACCATCCGTCGCAGGAGCGCTCTGTTACCTTGATCAAGATTGCCATCCAGGGGGAACCCGGATCATTCAGCCATGAGGCAGCCACCCGCCTGGCCGCCGAAATGGGGCAAGAGGCTCGCATCGTCCCGTTTTCCCTCTCCGCAGAGGCCTTCGCGGCCCTGTCGCGCGGCGATGTCGATGCCGCCGTCATTCCCATCGAGAACTCCCTCGCCGGCTCCGTCTCCGAGCACTTCGACCTCATGCTCACCCACGACGTGAAGGTCGTGCGGGAGACGCAGCTGCGCATCCGCCACAACCTCATCGCCATCTCCGGCGCCGCGCTCAACCAGATCGACCGCGTCTTCTCGCACCCCGTCGCCCTGGCCCAATGCCGGCGCTTCCTGGCCGACCACCCCAAGATGGAGTCCTTCGCCTTCTACGACACCGCCGGCAGTGTCAAGCAACTCGTCGAGCTGCGCGACCGCCACGCCGGGGCCATCGCCAGCGCTGAGGCCGCCAGCTACTACGGAGCCCAGATTCTTGCCGCGGATATTGAAGACAACCCGGAAAACTTCACCCGCTTCTTCTACCTGCGCCGCTCCGCCGAAGCGCCTCCTAACCCCAATGCCAATAAACTTAGCCTGGCCTTCACCGTCGAAAATCGCGTCGGCACCCTGGTGGCAGCGCTCTCCGAACTGGCAAAAGAGGGCACCAATCTGACCAAGATCGAGTCCCGTCCGGTGCATGGCCGCCCATGGGAGTACGTTTTTTACGTCGATTGCCAATTGAACTCGCCCGAAGACGGCAGCCGCGCCATCGAGGCGCTGCGCGTCCATTGCTCGATGGTCAAAGAACTCGGGCGGTACACCGAAGCAGTCCGATAAAGCCGGATAGAACCGGACAGTCTATTAGAGGCCTCTTCGCGCTGCGGTTGAGCATGAAATAGTAATCACAATTTCTTAACCTATCTCTCTATATTTCAGCAATTTCCGGAAAAATTACGCACCTGGTCTGCCTAAAGTTATCCTTCTAAATGCCGATAAACTCCTCGGACCTCTTGGGAGACTCGGGAGTAGCTCTTCCCACGCTTGAGGAAACGTCGAGGCACAATTTCGGGTGATCCATCCGCATCCCGTGAACTTGTAATTGATCCACATGGATCCATTGATTCATTGATCTATTGATCTATTGATCTATCGAATGGAACAGGAGGGCAGGTTTCAAGCGTATCTTCCAATACGCCTGAAGATTTGCGCGAGGAAAATCGAATGAAAATTCCTTTCTGAAACTTTCAAGCTTGTGCGGTGTCTAATAAGGAAAGTTGATACGAGGATGCGCAATGTTGAGTTCGTCTGCTGGTTCTAAATCCGGTTCCGAATCCCCAAACACCACCAAAACTCTGCCGGTTCTCCCTGTGCGCGATACAGTGCTCTTTCCGCACGCCGTACTGCCCCTGACCGTCGGACGGGAAAGCTCCATCCATCTAATCGAGTCGCTCGGCGACCAGCGCACCATCGTCGTTGTGGCCCAGCGCGACGCGCGCCAGGATGTGCCCCAGCCCGAGCAGTTGCATGAGTACGGCACGCTGGCGACCGTCCACAAAGTCGTCAAGATGCCCAATCAGAGCCGCTTCGTCTTCACCGAAGGCACGGCTCGCGTGCGCCTCACCCGCTTCAGCCAGACCGAGCCGTTCCTGAAGGCCGAGGTCGAGATCGTTTCCGATGAAGAAGCGACCGATCCCGCAGCGGCAGCCGCAATCGAGGCCCTGCAGCGCAACGTCATCTTCCAGTTCCAGCAAATTGTCAGCGCCTCACCGACGCTCTCCGATGAACTGCAGACCATCGCCGCCAATATCCAGGAGCCCAGCCGCGCCGCCGACTTTATCGCCTCCTCGCTGCCTTTTCTGACCACCGCCGACAAGCAGGCGCTGCTTGAGTCGGCCGATGTCGCCGTGCGTCTGGAAAAGACCAACCAGTTCCTGGCTAAAGAGATCGAAGTCCAGCAGCTTCGTAATAAGATCCAAACCGAAGTGCAGGACCAGGTCCAACAATCCCAGCGCGACTATTACCTTCGCGAACAGTTAAAGGCAATTCAGAAAGAACTCGGCGAAGTCGATGAAGGTCAAAGAGATATCGACGAGCTGCGGCAGAAGATCGAAGAAGCTGGAATGCCCGACGACGTCAAGAAGGAAGCTCTCAAGGAGCTCAACCGGCTCTCGCGCATGTCCCCCATGGCCTCCGATTCGTCACTCGTCCGTAACTACGTCGAGTGGCTGGCCGCCCTGCCCTGGGCGCGCAGCTCAGGCACCAAGGTCGATCTAGGCAAGGCGCACGAGATCCTCAACGACGATCACTACGGCTTGAAGAAGGTCAAGGACCGCATCCTCGACTACCTGAGTGTGCTCGAACTCAAGCCGGACATGAAGGGACCTATCCTCTGCTTCGTCGGACCTCCCGGAGTCGGCAAAACCTCGCTCGGCCGCTCCATCGCCCGCGCGCTTGGCCGCAAATTCCAGCGCGTCTCCCTCGGCGGCATGCACGACGAGGCCGAGATTCGCGGCCATCGCCGCACCTACGTCGGAGCCCTGCCCGGCCAGATCATGCAGTCGATCCGTCGCGCCGACACCAACGACCCCGTCATCATGCTCGACGAGCTCGACAAGCTAGGCCGCGACTTCCGAGGCGACCCAGCAGCAGCGCTGCTCGAAACCCTCGACCCGGAGCAGAACAATACCTTCCGGGACAACTACCTGGATGTGCCCTTCGACCTGTCCAAGGTGCTCTTCATCTGCACCGCCAACATGCTCGATCCCATCCCCGAGCCGCTGCTCGACCGCATGGAAATCATCTCGCTCCAGGGCTACACCGAGGAGGAAAAGGTCAAAATCGCCTACAAGTATCTGATTCCGAGGCAGATCGAGGCCAACGGAATTCCATCCGACCTGATCGAATTCCCGGAGGAAGCGGTTCGCCATCTGGTTCGCCACTACACCCGCGAAGCAGGTGTGCGCCGTCTCGAGCAGGTGCTGGGCACGGTCTGCCGCAAGGTTGCGCGGCGTTATGTCGAGGGAAATAAGGAAAAACTCATCATCGACAAAGACTTGTTGCAGGAGTTCCTCGGCGGCGTTCAGGTTCGCGTCGATATGGAAGTCTTCGAGCGCACGCGGCGTCCCGGCGTGGCTGTCGGTCTGGCCTGGACCCCTGCCGGCGGTGACGTGCTCTTTATCGAGGCCAACCGCATGAAAGGCAAGGGCGGATTCACCATGACCGGCCAGATTGGCGAGGTCATGCAGGAGTCGATGCAGGCCGCCTTGACCTGGGTTCGTTCCAACGCCGGCTCGCTCGGCCTGGAGGAGGACTTCAACTCGGCAGTCGATCTGCACATCCATGTTCCCGCCGGCGCTATCCCCAAGGACGGCCCGTCGGCTGGCGTCACCATGGTCACGACTCTGGTTTCGCTCATGACCAACACCCCGATCCGGCCCTTCACGGCCATGACCGGCGAGGTCACCCTCAGCGGCAATGTCCTGCCCGTCGGCGGCATCAAGGAGAAGTTCCTCGCCGCCCGCCGCGCAGGCGTCCAGCACGTTATCCTCCCGGCGGACAACCGCCAGAACGTCGAAGAGGACCTGACTCCGGCGCAGACCGAAGGGGTGACAATCCACTACGCAAGCCGCGTCGAAGAGGTTCTGGCAGCAGCGCTGCCGCTGCTCCACGCCCGGCCTCAGGACTTAGAGGCCCAGGCTGGTCTGGCCCTTGGCTCAATCGCCCAAGCTTGAACTCTAACTTTAAGCTCCATTCCCCGGTTCCACAGGAGCCGGGGGATTTTTTGTGGAGATCGCCTTAGAAAATTTAAACTTTATGTTTTCCACGCAAACGTTACAAAAATAAACTGTTACATGCCAGCCAATGCCATTATCCAAGTAGAAAACTACAATTTTTCCACAATGTGAAGCTGACTGTGAATGCAGATTCAATCGAGACCGACGCCATCCATCATTTCTCTATAATCCACATTCGGAAAGATGGCATAAGCGTCTAAGTATAAAAGGATTAACAGGTAGACTTCCAGGATTTCCTCAGCTTAGGATTCCGATAGTTCGGCCAGCGTTTGCGCCAGCACTTCTACACCCCCGGCGATCCATTCCGGGCTAGCGTACTCATCCGGGCGATGGCTCACTCCGCCCCGGCATGGCGTAAAGATCATAGCCACCGGAGCGAATCGAGCGACAAAGAGAGAGTCATGATAGGCGCGGCTGACCATTCGCTTGCTCGACCTTCCAGCGGTTTCGGCCGCTTGCTGAACCGCCGCGAGTACCGCCGTATCGCAGGTGGCAGGCGGGTCGGCATTCACGGTCTCGAAGCCGATGCGCACGCCGCGCCTCGTAGCTATTTCCTCCGCCACTGCCTTCAGATCTGCCAGAATCCCATCCCGCCGCTGGCCATCGATGTCGCGAACATCGGTCTCCAGCCGAACCCGAGATGGAACCGAGTTCACGGCCCCCGGAAAAACCTCGCAGACCCCAACCGTCGCTACGGTGTCGATTACCCCAGTCGACTTGGCTGCGGCTTCGAGCGCCAAAATCAGTTCTGAGGCGGCGGCCAGCGCATCGTGTCGGTCAGGCATGAGCATCGCGCCGGCGTGGCCGCCTTCGCCTTCAATCAGAACTTTCAAAGACGCCGGCGCCGCGATAGCCGTCACGATCCCAAGATCCAGGCCCTCGCGTTCGAGCAGCGGGCCCTGCTCGATGTGCAGCTCGACGAAGGCATGAAAATGTCCAGCCGGCAACAAAACCGACTCCAGTTCGCCGGTAAATCCTGCATGACTGCGCAGTTCGTCCAGGCTCCGGTCTTCCTTGTCGCGCAGCTTCCGGGCTTGTTCCGGAGTAAGAACACCGCCCATCATCCGGCTTCCCAGGCAGCCGATGCCGAAGCGCGTAGGCTCCTCCGCGGTAAAGATCACCAACTCAATCGGCCGCTTTGGTTCAAATCCAGCACGCTGTAGAGCTCGGATCGCCTCCAGTCCGCCCAGCACCCCGACCACGCCGTCATAAGCTCCGGCATTGGGAATTGCGTCAATGTGAGAGCCCGTTGCCACCGGCGCCAGATCTGAGTCTTTCCCCGAGCCGGCTCCCGCCCACCGTGCAAAGGTGTTGCCCACGGCGTCTTCGCGAATCGCCAAACCTGCCGCGCTGCATAGCTGCTTCATGTACGCCCGCGCGCGTAGGTCGGCTTCGCTGAAGACAACACGCGTCACCACCGGCGGCTCGGCCTCGGAGACAGCGGCCAACGTCGCCAGTTCCGCCATCAATCGATCGATTTCAACCCGGAGTGTGGCTTCGGCCATTGTTTCCTCACGCGCCCGCCGGATACGCACCCAGCGGATGGCGATACCAATCCTTATAGATGAGATATTTCGCCGGAGTCTTGCCCAGCGCCCCAAACCACTGCGGGCAGTACGGCGCCATCCAAATGAAGTCGCCCGCCGTCACCGGGTACCAATGATCCCCAAGCCGGTAGATTCCGCCGCCTTCCAGCATCAGCAGCCCATGCTCCATAATATGAACTTCGACCCTGGCGAGCGCCGCGCCGGGGGCATAGGTCATTGTGTTCACGGCAAAATTCCAGGCTGGTCCGTCTGGCATCAGGTGGCGCACCTGCAAGCCTTCATCGCCGCCCAACGCCTCGGATGGAACTGTGGCCTCATCCCCAAGGATCACCTGGAGCTGGCCGGTCTCGGTCGACTTATCGCAGCCCCAGGTCGGTGCGTCATAGAACTTCTCAATCAGGGCCACCCTCGATGGCTCTTTCGCGCAGACCCGGTGCGGAGTATCCGCGGGCACATAGGCGAAATTGCCCGAAGTCAGAACCCCGCCGGTTTGCCCATCGCCAGTCTCAAAATCGAGCTTCCCGTCGAGCACGTATAAGAAGCGTTGCGCGAGCTCCTGGGCCGGAGCCAGCACGCCATCTTTCTGAAACTCCGCCGTCATCTGCACAAAGCCGGGACGGCAGGCGCCCATGTTAGGACCGGCATGAACTACAAACTCCACGCCTTTCGCTCCGGGCAGCGGAGTGCGGATGAAAGTATCCGGCGTTTGCAGCAGATGGTCCGGCTTCAAGCTGCTTCTAGTCGCTCCCAATCCATGAATCACAGATTCCTCTTTCACTATCCGCCGTAAATTGCTAATTTCACATATGTTATAGCTTCATCGGTCCGCTCATCCTGCGCAGGAAAAAGACTCCTGCCGTCAGCGCAGCTTCCACATCCTCTTCCAGCACCGACTCGTCCGGATGATGGCTGATCCCGCCCGGGCTGCGCAGAAACAGCATAGCCGCTGGCGCCCGTGCGGCCATTACCATGGCATCGTGCCCCGCGCCGCTGGGCATCTTCCGTTCGGGAAATCCGGCTGCCGCGACCGCCGCCAGCAGATCGTCAGACAAGACTCGATCCATGGGAACAGTCTCCTGCTCCATCTTTTCCACCCACTCCACCTCGACGCCGCGCTTGTGAGCAATGGTAGACGCCGTTCGTTGGAACTCCTTCACAAATTGGCTTCGCACCCGGTTCTCGATATGCCGGACATCCAGGCTAACCTCAACCACTCCTGGAATCACGTTGGTTGCGTTGGGTTCGACTAAGATTTTGCCCGCCGTGGCCACCAGCCCCTCGACCTCGCGCGCCGCCGTCTCAACCGCCAACATCCATTCGGCTGCCGCAGCCAGCGCATCTCGCCGCAGGTGCATCGGAGTAGTTCCGGCATGATTCGCATGTCCGGTAAATCGAAATCCAAGCCGCGACTGCCCTGCGATCCCTTCGACGACGGCCAGCGAAAGCCCCTCGGCTTCAAGAATCGGCCCCTGCTCGATGTGGATTTCCACAAAGCCCAAAACCTCGTCGTCGATCCGGGCCGCCGAAATTCCAGCCGGGTCCAAGCCGAAGGCGCGGATCGCCGTGTCCATGCGCACCCCCTCGGCGTCTTCATAGGCCAGCATGGAGAGGTCGAAGGTCCCCGTGACCGCCCGGCTGCCCAGGAACGGCACGCCGTAGCGTACTCCCTCTTCTTCCGAAAAAGCGATCACCTCGATAGGACGGTCCAGCCCGAGCTCCTGCGCCAGTCGAACCCATTCGAGGCCCAGAACCACCCCGAGAACACCGTCGAAAGCCCCAGCATCGGGAACGGTATCGATGTGCGAACCCAGGACTAACAGTTTGCCGCTCACGCCAGCCGGACGCCAGACTCCGCGAAGATTTCCCACCGCGTCGACCGTGACCGCCATGCCCAGCGCTTCCATCCGTGCGCGAAGGCGCGCATGAACTTCAGCCACCGGCTGAGTCAGGTAGCGGCGGGTCGTGCGTCCTGTCTCCTCGGACATCGTCGCGATCAACCTGCATTCGGCGATGGCGTCCGCGGCCCGAAGCCGCAGAGCATTGGGTTCAAGGCTTATGGAATCGGTCATATAGTCCGCCGCAACTCCTGTCCGTGAGCTGTGGGGTCGATCACGCCGCCCTGGCCGCCGTCCCAGAAAATGGGCTCCCCGCGCAGGTAGGTTTCAATCACGCGCCCGCGCAAGCGCGCTCCTACATAAGGTGAAATCTTATGCCGGAAACGCAAATCATCTTCGGTCACCGTCCACTCCGCATCTGGATTCAGGACCACCAGATCGGCGTCGCAGCCCGCAGCCAAAGCGCCTTTGCGGTCAGAAAGGCCAGCCAGCCGCGCCGGCTCCGCCGCAAGCCACCGGGTCAGCAATTCCAATCCGCCGCCGCGCCGCGACAACCCCGTCCAAATCGCAGGCAAAGCCAGTCCAAGGCTCGCAATTCCGCCCCACGCGTGGTCGAACCGGCCCGCTTCGCGGTTTTTCATCGCCGGAGGGCAAGGCGAGTGGTCGGTAGCAATCATATCGAGAACGCCGTCGAGCAGCCCCTGCCAGAGCGCATCGCGATTCGCGGCGCTGCGAATAGGCGGCGCGCATTTGAACTCAGTCGCCCCATCAGGAATCTCATCAGCGGCAAACCAGAGATACTGCGGGCAGGTTTCAACCGTGACCTTCAGCCCAATCTCGCGGGCGCGTTTGAGCGCAGGCAGAGCCCGCGCCGTCGCCAGATGCACAATATGGATCGGCGTATCGAAGACCGCGGCAAGCCCGATCAGCAGCTCAATCGCTTCCAACTCCGCCTCGTCGGGCCGGGAAGCCAGATAGGTCGCGTACCGGCGCCAGTCGGCAGAAGCCTCACCGGAGTTGATCTGCGCAGTAGCCCTGTCCACAGGTCCGCCCACTTCGGCGTGGGCCAGCAACGGCAAACCGGAACCCCGCAGAGCCGCGAGCGCCTTGCGCAGTTGGGCCTCGTCAGCCCAAGCAAAGCTATCGATTCCCGAATGAACAAGAAAACACTTAAATCCTGGAACGCGAGCGCGGATTAGCCCCAGCAGATCCGCCTCGTTGCCGCCCATTCCGCCATTGCCCACCACGCCGCCCCAGCCCATCCAATCTACCCAAACTTGACCGGAAGCGGCTGCGCGCTTCGCTTCCAGCGCCGCCACGGAGATAGTCTCGGGTAGGCAATTTAGGGGCATGTCCACCAGTGTGGTCACCCCGCCCGCGGCCGCCGCCTGCGTAGCCGTCTTGAATCCCTCCCAATCCGTGCGTCCAGGCTCATTGATATGGACATGAGTATCGACCAGCCCCGGCATCAAAACGGAATCGCCGTAGTCGCGCAGGTTGGCCGACGCTGGGACGCTGCCCCAATCCGCAACCTCGACAATCTTGCCCGCTTTCACCACCACCGTCGCCGGACGCAACCCCTCAGGGGTCACCACGCGCGTCGAGCGAAAGGCTCCTGTGCGGGTCGATTTCCAGGTTTCGCTTGCGCCCTGTGCCATACTGTCGATGTTCCCCGAAACTCAAGTGTATCGGAGGCTTGAAGCTCCATGACGCATTCTCCCAATCCCGCCCATCTGCGCCGCGCCATCGAGCTCGCCACCCAGAACGTCCTAGCCGGAACCGGCGGCCCATTCGCCGCCGTCATCGTGCGCGACGGCGAAGTCATCGCCGAAGCCGCCAACTCGGTTACCACCACCAACGACCCCACGGCGCACGGCGAAGTCAACGCCATCCGCAAAGCCTGCGCCGCGCTGAACACCTTCACTTTAGCCGGATGCGAAATCTACTCCAGCTGTGAGCCCTGCCCCATGTGTCTCTCCGCGATCTACTGGGCGCGGCTCGGCGCCATCTACTACGGCAGCAACCAGCAAGACGCAGCCAAAGCAGGCTTCGACGACGCCTTCTTATATGAGGAATTGCGCAGAGACAGCGACAATCGCAGCATTCCATCCGTGCAGTTGCTGCAGTCGGAGGCATGGGAGGCCTTTGCCACCTGGATTGCCGTGCCCACCAAGGTCGATTACTGACGAGTTTTTGCCGGGAATCGCCGATCAGGCAGGTTTTGGCCAACAATTGCCATTCCTTGCCAATCAGACTAGACTTTTGGGAAAAGGAGCATATCGATGCAGACCATGAATATCTCGCTTCCAGACCCAATGAAGCAGTATGTCGAAGAGCAGGTTGTCGCTGGAGCGTATTCAAGCGCGAGCGAATACATTCGCGAACTGGTTCGGGCAGATCAGAAGCGCCAGGCCAAGGAGCAGTTGGAGCAAGTGCTTCTTGACGCGATCAACTCGGGAGACGCAATTGAGGCGACTCCTGAAATGTTCGAAGAGGTCCGTCAACGAATCCGGGCTCGCGCAGCACAACGCCAACTGGCCAAGAACTAGATGCCCAATTTTACGGTTCGGCCGCTCGCCTGGAGTGAAGTCAATGCTCATGTCGACTACTTGGAAGAACATGCTGGCCTGCTGGTCGCTGAACGATTTTTTCGAGCAGCTGATCCTTAGTTTCAAAACACTCTCCGAGATGCCGAGAATGGGCGTCCCTTGCGGCTTTAGGAGGCCTTCTCTGAGCCGTCTTCGCCGCTGGCCTGTCAAAGACTTCGAGAACTGGCTCATCTTTTATCAGCCCACGCGGGGCGGCGTGGAAATTGTCCACGTCTTGCATGGTTCCCGCGACATCACGGCACTTCTCGAATAGCTGACAAGGTTGCGGTTTCGGCCGCCTCACATCACTCTGGCGGAAAGCGCCTAAACCTTTCGATGGATGCGCGCCTCCTTCGCTCGAAGTAGCATTTCGCCGTGACAAATCCTCCTGAAAACCAGCGACAGTTGGGGCTGGCAGCGGCCATCGCCGTCGTCATCGGCGAATCCATCGCGCTGGGCATCTTTCTTACGCCTGCCGCCATGGCCAAGTCGCTCGGCTCGCCTCTGTTGCTGGCGTCGGTCTGGCTGGGCATCGCCCTCATGGCCATGTGCGGAGCGCTCTGCTACTCCGAACTTGCAATCCGCTTCCCAGAGTCCGGCGGCGAGTACGTCTACCTGCGCGCCGGCTACGGCGAACAAGTCGCCTTCCTCTATGGCTGGATGAGTTCAATCGTCATGTATCCAGGAGTGGCAGCGGCATTAGCCGTGGGCGCGGCGCCCTATCTGGCGCAAGTGCTGCCCATAGGGCCGACAGCGCTGAGCGCGATGCCGGTCATTCTTCTTTGCGTCTTCGGAGCAATCAATCTGCTCGGCACCCGCCTCAGCGGCGCCATCATGTCCTTCGTGAACATTCTCAAGCTGGCCGTTCTCTTCGCGCTGGTCGGTTGGGCGGCTGTCTCGGGTCGCGCGTACCTGAGCAATCTGCTTCCACTCGCCACGCGCCGGCCAGGGTCCGAGGCGATCTTTCCCGCGATTGTCGGCGGTGTTGTCAGCGCATTCTTCAGCTTTGGCGGTTGGTGGGAGGCCAGCAAAATTGCAGGCGAAGTCCGCAACCCGAAGCGCACCCTGCCGCTCGCGTTCATCGGCGGCGTAGCGCTAGTTACGGCCGTCTACCTGCTCATCAGCGCAGCCTTTCTTTCCGTCCTGCCGATCGAGCAGATCACGTCGAACACCGCATTCGTAGCGCAGTTCGGAGAGGTGCTTTTCGGAGTCGCCGGCGCTCGCGTTCTCTCCGTCTGCGTACTCGTCTGCGTGTGCGGCGGCATCGCCGCGCTCACCATGGCTGCACCGCGCGTCTGTTACGCCATGGCGCAATCGGGCGCCTTCTTTCCCGCATTCGGCAAGCTACATCCGCGATGGCGCACGCCCGCCAACGCCATTCTCTTGCAAACTGGGCTCTCATTGGCTGTTCTCTTGCTGGGTGCGTTCGACCGCGTCCTGTCTTACATCATCTTTTCCGCCGTTCTCTTCCTTGCCCTGGCCGCTTCCACGCTCTTCCGCGCCAGGCCGCGGGTGCGAGCCTGGTGGTTTCCCGCCGCGCCCATCGTCTTCATCGGCCTCTCAGTTTTGATTGCATTGCTCATCCTCATGCACGACCCGTGGCCGGCGCTGGCCGGCGTCGCCATCGTGCTCTGCGGCATTCCGCTGCGCAAGCTCTTTCTGCCGCGGCAAAGCCCAACGCCGCTCGTCGCTGAAATCTCAGAAGGGAGTTAACACCAACCATGCCCCACATCAAACTGCCTCCAGGCCTGCAAGGCATTCGCGGACCGATGGCCTTCCGGCCAGAAACCGCAAAACCGCTCAATGAACTCGCCGAGATACTTCTTCACGCGCCCAATGCCCTCGCGCCCGGCGAACGCGAACTCATCGCCACCTATGTCTCGTATCTCAACGACTGCTACTTCTGCCAGACAGTCCACGGAGCCATCGCAGCGGCGCATCTGGACAACGATGAAGACCTCGTCCGTCGCGTCAAAGCCGACTTCCGGCACGCCGATATCTCGGCCAAGTTGAAAGCGCTGCTGGTCATCGCTGGCAAGGTGCAGCGCGGCGGAAAGCATGTGACCGCAGGCGATGTAGACGAAGCACGCAAGGCGGGCGCCACCGACATCGAAATCCACGACACGGTACTGATTGCCGCAGCCTTCTGCATGTACAACCGCTACGTCGACGGCCTCGCCACCTGGCAGCCTCAAGACGAGAACCTCTATCGCGAGCGCGGCAAGAAGACCGCGAAAGAAGGCTACGTCACCATGAGCCGCGAGTATCTTCCCCAACCCGAACTGGAAACACAAGGAGCTTGAATCATGCCGCACATCGATCTTCCCCAGGGACTTCCCGGAATCACTTCCGGCTTCGCCTTCCGGCCGGAGACAGCCAAGCCCATGCGCGAACTCGCGCACATCCTGCTGCATGAGCCCAACAGCCTTACACCCGGCGAGCGCGAGCTAATCGCGACCTATGTCTCTTCGCGTAACGATTGCTATTTCTGCCAGACAAGTCACGGAGCAGCGGCCGCGTCCCATCTTGGCGACGCCAGTGTTGTGAAGCAGGTGAAGACAGATTTCACGCAGGCGCCGATCTCGGAAAAACTGAAGCGGCTTCTCGTGATTGCCGGCAAAGTGCAACAAGGCGGAAAGCATGTCACTACGGAAGATGTCGAAGCCGCGCGCCAGCAGGGAGCCACCGACCGCGAGATTCACGACACGGTGCTAATCGCCGCCGCATTCAGCATGTACAACCGCTATGTGGACGGCCTGGCCACCTGGCAGCCGCAGGAAGAATCCATGTACGCCCAGATGGGCGAGCAGCTGGCCAGCAAAGGCTATCGCACGCCGTCGATCCAGCCAAGCGCAGCGAACTGACCTGATTCGTGCCTGCCGCTGGAACTAGCTCAGTGTGCCGCTGCAGGTGTCTTGCCGCTTATGCTCTCAAAGCCTAAGACAAGCGCCTGCAACGCTTCGTCAAAGTTACGGTCGTGCGTCTTTTGCCGAAACGCAATATCGATCGACTCAGTCATCGCCCACAGCACATAGTGCGTCTTGCGGTCATAGACCACCAGCCGGAACATCGGCACCGGATCGGACGCCCCATTCACCTTGCTGCCTTTCGAAGGCCCATTCGGCGCGGTCAATTGCAGCTCCAGCACCAGGTCAGCCTCAGAAGGATCGCCGGCCAGCTCGTATTTCCCCGACGCCTTCAGAGCAGCATAGAACTGGTTGTAACCTCGATTGGCATCGCCAGTGAAAGGCTCAGGAAACAGCCCGCTATCCGCTCCCGCATTGGAGACAAAGATACTCTTCGCCGCGGCTATCGCAGGTGGTATCGGTCCATCTTGTTGAGGCGCGGGCTGCTGCGCTATCAAGGTCGTCGCTGATAACACGATGCACATAGCCGCGTACAATCCCCAACCAATCCTGCTCATCGATCTTCCCCCGGCGAAGCGATACGCCCGTTCAGAAGGACGCGTCATGCGCACGAATTGTTGCAGCAGCATTCATCCGCGCGTAGTGTCAAAGGCCGAGTTCCTTCGCGGCCAGCGTCGTTCCTTCCACTCTTGCCTGAATCTTTTGAAACGCAACCTCGCGAGCCGTCGAAGTATCGTCGGCAAAGGGCGCAAAGCCGCAATCGTCCGTAGTTCCCAGCTGCCCCACCGGCAGAAAGGCTGCGGCTTCGAGAACGCGATCGCGTACTTCCATCGGAGTCTCGATTGCCGGGTTGATAGGATCGATCACGCCAATGAATACCAGATGCTCCGGTGCGGCCAACTTGCTCACCAGCCGCAGCACGCTCTCCCGGTCCGGCTCGCTGGCCATTTGCAGATAGAAACGGCCCACATTGAGCTTGAACAGATCGGGCAGCAATCCCGCATACGCCACATCCGCCGAATGCGTCGAATCATGATCCCCGCCGGGGCAGACGTGTACCCCGATTCGCTTGCGATCCTTCGCGGAGAAGCGATCCAGCACCTGGTTATTCAGCGCAATGAAGCTGCGCAGCAGGCCGCCTGAAGGATCGAGCTTCAGCGACAACCGGCCCTCGGTGAAGTCGATCTGCACGTTGGCCGCCCCTGCATCCAGAGCGCCCCGGATATCCTCCTCGGCTTCATCGAGCAGGTCGGCAACAAACACCTCGCGCGGATAGTCCGCGATCCCCTCCGCCGGGTACAGCAGGCTCAGGGCAGAGGCCGAGATAACCGCCTGCTTCAACGGGCGTCGTGTGTAGTCTTGCGCCGCCGTAAGATAGCTCGCCGCATGGATCTCATAACGGAACGGGCCGCTCGTCAATCGCGGCAGTTGCCGCCGGTGCCCATCCGCAAACGGAATCACCACTCCGTCCGAGGCAAGATTGGCAGCCCCGCTCAGAGGATACGTCGCAAAGCTCGGCTTGCTCTGTTCGCCATCCGTGAGCACCGGCGAACCGGTCTGCTCCAGCCGCGCAATGGTATCTCGTAGCGCCTTGTCGTATGCGATGTTCAACTCTTCAGCGGTAAGTCCGCCAAGTTGAAAGGAGGTGATCGCCATGATCAACTCCAGCGGACGAGGAATGCTGCCGATCGGTTCGGTAGGAATCGCCATGCGCAGAAGCCTACCAAGGCTTTGTCCCATCGCACTTCCACCAAAAGGATGATACGTCCGGCAAAAGCAGCTTGCCGTCCGCCAGGTACTCGGCGCAGGCAAAGACTCGAGCTAGGGAATGTAGTAGAAAGGATTGGGCAGCTTCACCGACAGCTCCGCCTGCGGAGCGCCATTCAAATCGCTCATCTGGTCGCCTACATTGAGAATGATCTTATATCCGGCATCGACAATCTTCTTCCGTTCGCCGGATTTGTAGTCCGTCACCGTTTGGCTCGGATCATGCGGCCCGCGCAGTGCCAAACCCGCCCAGTCGTGATAGCCGGCTGACTTCAGGTTGTCGGCAGTTACCTCCTGCAGTGAAGTGTCCCGGCCGGTAATGAAGAAGACCGACACACTATGCTTTGCTGCTTCATTGAAGAGCCGCAGCGTTCCTGCAATCGCCGGAGCTTTCTTCGTCGCCTCCCAATCGTTCCAATCCTTCGCGATATAACCGAAGTCGTCCTGCTTCTCCACATCCCAGTTCGACAGCGAAGTCTCGTCGATATCCAGCACCAGCGCCAGTTTTTCTCCCGGCTTGGCGCGCGCCGCTCTGCGTTGCAAGAATGCAATCGCAAGATCGCTCTGGTGGTTCAGATCGGTCTCGTAACATCCCTGATCGCCCTTGCAGTCGTGATAGGCCAGCAGCCGGATCTTCAGCTTGCCCAGGTTGGGGTTGGGCTCTTGCGGCGTAAGCATCCGGCCCGTCGCTGGAGCCTGTGCCATCGCGCTGAAACAAAATGCGATCAGAGCTGTAAAACTGAGCAGTTGCCTGGATGGACGCACGGAAACCTCCTTCAGGGAAGACAAACCTACTCTATCGCAGACCCTTGCGGCGTGGGTCAAAATTGCATGCATCGAACCGGGCGTCAGAATCTACATTCCGGTCAGCCGCTCATCGGATGCCGCAAACTGCCGGACTGACCCCACCCACAGGAGCTACGTTGGCATAGCAATACGTGCCGGGGTCGACAAACTGAAATTCGGCGAATCCCGTGTTCACCGCGTCCTGAGCCGCCCGCGATTTGGTGAAGTCAGTCAACCCTCTCGCCGTATCCGGGTCCGGCGACCAGAAAACCAGCATCAGGTTATCGCTGGCCCTCACCTTGATATCCGCCAGCGGCGCGTGTCCCGGCGCTTTGGTCCCCGCCCAACTGTCGGCGTATATCTTCACGTTCTTATAGGCCGGCATCTTCGCGTGGAGCGATTTCGAGAGTTGCGTAGCGTAATCGTCGCGCGCCTGAACTTCCTTCAATTCCGCAGCGCTCAGCTTGGGCGCCGGTGCCGGAGAGGCCGCCGGCGTGGTAGGCGCTGCCGCCGCCTTTTCCGTACCTGCGTTGGAACTCGAAGAATTGCAAGCCGCAAGTCCCAGCAGCGCTAGAGATGCGACGCCAATCGATAGAGCGAACGCGCGTCGGCATCCGAAGATTCGCCGCGCGGCAAGGATAGTTCCGTTTTGCCGCCGGCCAGATTGAAATCGGCCATGCAGTCTATCCTGATGCAGTTTATTCCGGTGCAGTCTATTTTGGGCCTGTGCCATAGTATCTCCTCCGTCAGTTTTCCGACCGTGGTCGGGCGTGGTTCGGCTCAAGCCTCAAACTGACAAACGGCTTCGAAGTCTCACCACGGATTGCGGCTAGAATCCTAGCAAATCCCGCTGACTTGTGCATCAAGCAAGGAAAGCTTTTCTATGCAGATTCATCTGTTCGACCACGCAGCACGCTGAGACCGGAAACAAATTCGTTGCTGTCTGAGCGGCGATACGCTATTTTCAAAGTCTCATCTCACATCGGAGCGATCCTTGAGCACAGCCCCATCGAGCAAGCTCGACTCATCTCTCACCAACGACGACCTGGCCCCCACAACGCCCGCCCACCGCACCTGGGGCACTTATAACTACATCGCCCTGTGGTTTTCCATGTCCATGGAGATCACCACCTACCAGCTAGCCTCCTCGCTCATCGCCAAGGGCATGGACTGGAAGCAGGCCGTCGGCACCGTGCTGCTCGGCAACCTCATCGTGCTCATTCCCATGCTGCTCAACGCCCACGCAGGCGCGAAATACGGCATCCCATTCCCGGTCTTCATTCGCGCCCCGTTTGGGGTCCGCGGCGCCAATATCCCAGCCATCATGCGCGCCCTGGTCGCGTGCGGATGGTTCGGCATCCAGTCCTGGATCGGCGGCCAGGCCATCCATTCCATGCTCGTCGTCGTGTGGCCCTCCGTTGCGCAAGTCGAATGGGCGCTGTGGGCTTGCTTCCTCGGCTTCTGGCTCTTGAACATGGCCGTAGTCTGGCGCGGCGTCGAGTCCATCCGCTTCCTGCAAGGCTTCGCCGCGCCCTTCATGTTCCTCATGGCCGCAGCTCTGCTCATCTGGGTTCGAATCAAAGCAGGCAGCTTCGGATCGATGTTATCCACGCCCAGCAAGTTTCAATCCTGGCACGAGTTTCTGCCCGTCTTCTTTCCTACGCTGACAGGCATGGTCGGCTACTGGGCCACGCTGGCCTTGAACATCCCCGACTTCACCCGCTATTCGAAGTCGCAAGGCGCGCAAATCATAGGCCAGGGCTTCGGCCTGCCCGTCGCTATGACCCTCTACACATTTGTCGGCATCGCTTGTACTTCTGCGTCAGTCGTCCTCTTCGGCGAGCCCATCTGGAACCCCATCACCCTCATAGGCCGCTTCCATCAGCCGTTTGTAGCGTTCCTCGCGCTGATTGCCATTCTCGTCGCCACGCTCAACGTCAACATCGGCGCCAATGTAGTCTCGCCGTCCAACGACTTCTCCAACCTATATCCAAGATTGATTAGTTATCGCACCGGCGGCATGATCACCGGCTTCCTCGGCCTCGCCATGCAGCCCTGGAAGCTATTGGCCAGCCCCGACGCCTACATCTTCGGCTGGCTCGGCGGCTACGCCGGCTTGATGGGCCCGATTGCCGGCATCATGATCTGCGATTACTTCTTCATCCGCCGCACCAAGTTATCCCTCTACTCTCTCTATCACCGCGAAGGCATCTACCACTACAGCAAAGGCATCAATCTCCGCGCCATCGCCGCCTTAGTATTAGGCGTAGTCGTCGCCTTGATTGGGCTATTCGTTCCCTCGCTGCATTTTCTATATGACTATTCCTGGTTCGTAGGATTGTTCCTATCCGGAATAGTCTATGCACTCCTGATGCGTATTACGCCTGTGCCAATCGTTGACCCTGTCGAATTGACAGCCCGATAGTTTCGTCCTACGCTCGAAACATGGAAATTGAACTCACTCCCGAACAGGATTCCTTCGTCCACCTGGGCATCGAGCAAGGCCGCTACCGAAACCACAGCGATGCTCTCAAAGAGGCATTGGCAATCTGGGAAAAACGCCAACGGGCGCGCGTCGAGCTATTAGCGTCGCTCGAGATAGCTGAATTGGAACTTGATGCCAGATTGGGAACTACCTATACAGAAGAAACTATCGGCAATCTGGCTGAGGATGTTGCGCAGCGCGGTAGAGCTAAACTCAAAGGGAACTGATGCGTCTCCGTATCGCTCCCTCTGCCGAAGCCGACCTGGACGAGATATGGCTCTACTTGGCCTGAGAAACAGGCAATCTCGTTCTTGCAACGGAGATTGTAGAAAGCATCACCGACAAATTCAGCCAGATTGCGCGGTTTCCGTTTATGGGCCGAAGCCGTAAGGCCGACTTGGGTAGTGACCGGCGTAGCTTCCCCGTAGATGACCACGTCATCTTCTATCGTATCCGGCAGGGAGAAATCCAAATCGTCCGTATCCTGCACGGTAGCCGCAACGCCGAGGAGATCTTCGAAGAAGAGTGAAAGGTCGAGCAAGAGGTCTCGCCTTACTCCACCAGCGCATCCGCAATCGCCAGCGCCTCATCCAGCGCATCGATCCCCATATCCAGCTCAGCCTCAGTCACAATCAACGGCGGAGCAATCACGAAGTGGCTCACCCACGCCTGCTGCGCCACGCCCATCGCCATCATCTTGGCCGCCACCTGATCGACAACCAGTGACTTGCCATCCACCTTGTCGCGCATGGTGTTGAAGGGTTCCTTGGTCTCGCGATTCTTCACCAACTCAACCGCCCAGAAAAGCCCCAGTCCGCGGACATCGCCAATCGAAGGATGCTTCTCCTTCAGCGCCTCCAGCTTGCCGCGCACATAAGGCTCAAGCGAAGCCGCGCGCTCCACCAGCTTCAGCCGCTCCATCTCTTCAATCGTCGCCACGGCCGGCCCCAGCGTCATCGGATGCGCTTCGTAAGTATGCCCATGCGAAAAATAATGCTCCTCAAAGTAATCCGCAATCGTCTTCGTAGTAGCACAAAGCCCCAGCGGAACATAAGCCGAAGTGATGCCCTTCGCAGTAACTAAGATATCCGGCTTCACGCCCCAATGATCCACACAGAACCACTTACCCGTGCGCCCCCATCCCGTCATCACTTCATCGGCAATCAGCAGCACGCCATTCTCTTCGCAGATAGCCTTCAGCTTCGGCATATATTCAGGTGGCGGCACCAGCACGCCATTCGTCCCCACCACCGGCTCCACAATCACCGCCGCCACATCCGTCTCGTTCTTAATCATGTGCTCGATGTAATCCGCGCAAGCCACGCCACACTCGGGATAGGTATGCTTGATCGGACACTTATAGCAATTAACCTCAGGCGCAAAGATCACACCCTGGCTCTTGCCTCCCGGCTCCATCGCCCAGCGCCGCGGATCGCCCGTAGCAGCAATCGACCCCGAAGTCGAGCCATGATAACTGCGATACCGCGAGATGATCTTCGTCTTACCCGTATACATCCGCGCAATCTTGAAAGCCGCTTCATTGGCCTCCGTCCCCGAAGTAGCAAAGAAGAACTTCTCCAGCCCCTCCGGCAGCAATTCCAGCAGCTTCTGCGAAAGCTTCGCCCGCGAAGTAGTCGCAAACCCCGGCGCAATATAAGGCAGCTCCCGCGCCTGTTCCGCAATCGCCTCGATCACCCGCGGATTCTTATGCCCCAGGTTCACGCACATCAACTGCGCAGAAAAATCCAGGTACCGCTTGCCCGCCGCATCAATGAAGTAGCACCCCTCGGCATCCACCACATGCATCGGCTTCCAAGTCTTCTGGATGCGCCACGTTCCGTAATTATTCTTGCGTGTAATGTCGACAATTTGTTCGGACGTTAGTGCTTCTATCTGGACTGTTTCGCTCATGGCATGGCTCCGCGGAAAGAATATTCAGCCATCCTATCACTCGCAAAAGAAAAGGGCCCCGGCACGGAATGCCGAGGCCCTACCTTTTCTTGAATTTCGCACTACGCGCTGTAGAGCAAAATCCCATCCGTCTTCTCCTCGGTCAAATTCGAAACCGAGCGATAGAAGAGTTGATTGTTGGCGATGTAAACCTCCAGGAACGCCGGCCGGTCCATAATCTGGCCGCCGATCAGCGCCTCTGAGAGCGGGTCTTCGATGTAGCGTTGCAGCGCCCTGCGCAGCGGTCGCGCGCCATAGCTGCGGTCACCAAGTGTCTTATCGAGAATCCACTTCTTGGCCTCTCCATCGACCGAAATCGTGATCGATTTCTGAGCCAGGTTGGCATTCAGCTGGTTGACCAGTAGATCCACAATCTGGATCAGATCGGCATCCGAGAGCGACTGGAACAAAATCACTTCATCGATGCGGTTCAGGAACTCCGGATTGAAAGTGCGCTTGACCTCGCTCTTCACCAGCTCCTCGATCTTCTCCATCACCAGGTCTTCGCGCTCGCTCTGGAAGCCCAGTCCCTGCTTCTTCATCAAGTGGCGCGCACCGATGTTCGAAGTCATGATGATGATCGTGTTCTTGAAGTCGACCGTGTTGCCCAACCCATCCGTCAACTGCCCATCTTCAAACACCTGCAGCAGCAGATTGAAGACATCCGGATGCGCCTTCTCGACCTCGTCCAGCAACACCACCGAGTAAGGCGAACGCTTCACGCGCTCCGTCAACTGCCCGCCCTCCTCGTAGCCCACATATCCCGGAGGCGAACCAATCAGCTTCGACACCGAATGCTTCTCCATGAACTCCGACATATCGAAGCGGATCAGCGCCTTCTCGCTGCCAAACAGGAACTGCGCTAGCGTCCGCGCAACTTCCGTCTTGCCCACGCCCGTCGGTCCCAGGAAAAGGAAGCTTCCAATCGGCCGAAGCGGGCTCTTCAGCCCAGCACGCGACCTGCGAATGGCCCGCGCCAGCGCCGAGATCGCTTTCTCCTGCGAAATCACGCGCTTGTGCAGCTCTTCTTCCACGCGCAGCAGCTTCTGCGTCTCTTCTTCCTTGATCGAAGTAATAGGCACGCCCGTCCAGCGGCTCACCACATCTTCAATATCTTCGCGGCCTACAATGCCCGCAGCCGAGTCATCGAGATGATACTTCTCCCGCAGCCCGCGTAGATTCTCGCGCTCCTTGCGCTCTTCGTCCGAGTAGAACCGCGCCTTCTCAAACTCATGATTCGCAATCGCCGAATCCATGCGATGCACAATGAACTTGATCCGCTTCTGCACCTCGGTGATCTCTTCGGGCAGCGAAGTCTGGCGCAGCTTCACCCGCGCTCCCGCCTCATCGATCAAATCAATCGCCTTGTCCGGCAAAAACCGATCCGGAATGTAACGATTCGAATGCGATACCGCAAACTCGATCGCAGCATCTGTATAACTCACCGCATGAAACTTCTCATAGCGGTCCTTGATCCCCATGATGATGCGAATCGCGTCGGCCTCATTCGGCGGCGGAACTTTGACCGCCTGGAACCTGCGCTCCAGTGAACGATCCTTCTCAATCGACTTGCGAAATTCCGCCGGCGTCGTAGCGCCAATGCACTGAATTTCGCCGCGCGACAGCGCCGGCTTCAGAATGTTCGCAGCATCGAGCGAACCCTCCGCAGATCCAGCGCCCACCAGCGTATGCAGCTCGTCGATGAACACGATCGAGTTCTGATTCTCCATCAGCTCTTTCATGATCGTCTTCAGACGTTCTTCAAACTGTCCGCGATACTTGGTGCCCGCCACAATCAGCGAAAGATCGAGCGCCAGCACCCGCTTGTCCGCCAGGAAGCTCGGCACCTCGCCGTCCGCAATGCGCTGCGCCAGCCCCTCGACAATCGCCGTCTTGCCCACGCCCGGTTCGCCAATCAGCACAGGATTGTTCTTAGTCCGCCGGCAAAGGATCTGAATCACGCGCTCCAGCTCGCCATCGCGTCCCACCAGCGGATCGAGCTGATTATCCATCGCCGACTGCGTGAGATCGCGGCTGAACTCGGCCAGCAGACTGCTCTCCCGCTGCCGCGCCTGTTGCGGAGCCTTCTCTTGCGTCACCCGCGCCAGTTCCTCGCGAATCGCAGCCAGCTTCAACCCGCGCTCCTGCAAAATCTCCGCGGCAAAGCACTTCTCTTCGCGCAGCAAACCCAGTAGCAGATGCTCCGTCCCAATATGCTTATGCCCCAGCCGCTCCGCTTCCTCCGCGGCATAGGCCAGCACCCGCTTGCATTCATTCGAAAGCGGCAGATCGACCGAAGTCGAAACCTTCTCGCGAATGGTGGTATGCGCCTCGATCTGCTTGCGGATCGACTCCACAGAGGCATGAGAGCGCAGAAATCGGTTGGTCAATGCTTTGTCTTCGCGCAACAGGCCGAGCAGCAGGTGCTCCGTCTCGATATAGGGCGAGCCAAACTGGCTGGCCTCATACCGCGCAAAGAAGATTACGCGCCGCGCCTTCTCCGTGTAGCGTTCGAACATGGTGCTCCTTTTCTCAATACTATCGGCTGCGGTGGCCGGTTAGCTGAAACCAATTTCGTCAGCTAGCCGGATAAGTTTTACCGCTGGTTTGTGGATTTGGTGAACGCCTTGTCCATTTCGGCCGTTTCGTCCATATCGGACTTGCCCTGGGAGACCTCTTCCAGCCTGCCCCCCGCTAAACGTAAAGTCCGGGTACATCGCCCGGCCAGTTCCAGGTTGTGCGTTACCAGCACGGAGGTCAGTCCGTGCGCCTCATGCAGCCGTTCGATCAAGCCAAACACCAGGTCCGCCGACGCGCCATCCAAATCTCCCGTAGGCTCGTCGGCCAATAATAGCTGGGGCCTCGTCACCAGCGCCCGCGCCAGCGCCACCCGCTGCTGCTCTCCGCCGCTCAACTCGCCAGGCCGATGCGCCGCCCGGTCCGCCAAGCCAGTCTCTGCCAGCCACTGCGCCGCATCCTGCATCGCCGCGCGCCGTTCTACGCCTCGCGCCAGCAGCGGCATGGCTACATTCTCCTGCGCCGTAAACTCGGGCAGCAAGTAGTGAAATTGCCAGACGTACCCAACTTGACTATTGCGAAAACGGGCCGCCTCCGCTGTGCTCAGCTTTGTCACCTGAGTTGGCCCGCAGTATATCGTCCCTGCGGAGGGAGCATCAAGAGCGCCCAGCATGTGCAAAAGCGTGCTTTTACCGCTTCCAGACTGGCCCACAATGGCCACCAGCTCACCCTTGCGCACCACCAGGTCGAGCCCATCGAACAACCGCAGCGCCCCGCGCCCGCTCTTGCTGTTGCCCGCATATTCCTTGCGCAGCCCTTCCACGCGGAGCAGCGGCTCACGCAAATCTGCTTCAGGATGAGTGGCTTGGCGCATCCCCGGTTCGGGCAGAGGAATGGTTACACTGCCGCCATAGGAACCCGGGGTGGGGAAGGATTGTTTCATTCCTGTGACTCATATCCTAACGCGTGAAGTTGAGTTGACCGCAATTCTTCGCGGAATGAGGAAGTGCCACTT